>Ga0315329_10001087_pt1 | contig 10746 bp, 6 predicted proteins | sample M150032315metaG_FD_203459 | JGI IMG/M metagenome (GOLD analysis project Ga0315329, IMG submission 203459) | Ammonia-oxidizing marine archaeal communities from Monterey Bay, California, United States - M1 500m 32315 | ecosystem: Environmental > Aquatic > Marine > Coastal | place: USA: California...
CATACTCAGTCCATGCGATTGCTCGGATCAAAGAGCGAGTGGCACATGAAGATGGCTATTGTGCCTGCGGGTCTCTTGCTCATTGTCATTACTTATCTTTCCTTGGGTCTTGGCGTGATGGGCAGGGGGCTTTATCCGGACCCAGGAACTCTTCCCGGAGGAAAAATAGACAACATTTTCCCTGAATTACTTAAACAGTTCGGCTCTCGTGGCTTCACTGGACTTGTCGTCGCGGGTGTCTTTGCTGCCGCTTTTTCAACCTATGATTCGATCGGATCAACACTTTCCTCTCTTCTTACTAGAGACATATATGCTCGACTCATTGTGAAGGACCGTGATGATAAACATTATCTGGCAGTGGGAAGGTGGCTCACCCCTTTGATTATCTTTGGTTCCTTTATTTATGTGCCTTTGCTTTTAAAGGAAGGGATGATTTTCACTTATCTCAAGGTAGTGGGAGCTTTTGTGGTGCCTCTGTTGGCCGTTTACGTGCTCGGTACCTTTACTAGAGTTCACCGTTCCTCGGCAATGCCGGCCCTTGTTCTGGGGGTCCTTTATGGCCTTGTTGCTTTGAATGCTGAAAAGCTGGCAATCAAAAATGATGTCTGGCTCTTACCTTCGTCGTTCATGGACAGTTATGTCACAGCTCTGGTAGGATGTCTTGTCACTGCTTTAACGATGTTCCTTGTTTCAATCATCCGGGGATGGACACCGAGGGAAAACTTATTTATCGATCCAGATCTTTCAGATGGCTGGCTTGCTACTAGTCAGAACGAAATCACTCAAAAACTGGTAAGCGATGATCCCGTTCATCACAATTCTACAATGCCGGTCATACTTGGGCTCTTAGTTTGGGGCATTGGCTTAATACTTACTTTCTTTGTGTTCTGGTAGAACAACTAAAAAATATCAAAAATACATTATTATGAAAAAGATACCACTATACATCACATTATTGACAGCCGTTGTAATAGGCTCCATACACTTTGCTTCAGCCGAAAAGAAAATATCTGACAATAAGTCACAAATTAAAGGTTGGAAGAAGGGAGTCGGATGGGGCTGGATCTGGGGCAAGGATGATGAGGTTGGGGCCTTTAATGCCATGACGGACGAGAGTCGGGCCAGTGCCCTGCGAATTGCCAAGTCAGGTAAAGTATATGATCTGGGCATTACTTACAGCCGCAACAGTTTTATTTGGCCAGGTCACAACCCTGGAGAGATCATGACTTTCCGATCCCCCGAAGGCGTTACTCGCCAGAAAGACCATGACTTTACTTTTCCAGCTGTTAATCCGATAGGCAACCGCTGGCACAGCTGTGCACTTTTCGTGAATGATAATGTGGCGACCCAGATCGATGGACTGGCACATATCACTGTGGGTAAGGATAATCACTGGTATAATGGGTTCAAGGAGAGTGATTGGGGTGGTAACTTTGGTGTACGAAAGTGTGACGCGACGACCATCCCTCCTGTAGTGGCGCGTGGAGTCATGCTTGATATTGCAGGGTTAAAGGGTGTGGATGCACTCGAATCTGAATATGGGATAACTCCCGAAGACATTGACGCGGCCATGACTGCTCAAAAGATTAAGATTCTGCCAGGTGACTGTGTCTTTGTTAGGACCGGGACATTGAGGTATTGGGCAACTGATGGGGCAGACCATGAAAAGATATCCAAACATGATTTAGCTGGCATCACATTGGCCACTGCAAAGTATTTGGTTGAACAATACGGAGCAATGATGATTGGATCAGACACGAGCGGTCTGGAGCAGCAGCCTGCTCCGGAAGGATCTAAGACTTTCATTCCTGTTCACAATTATTTACTCGTGGAGCAGGGAGTTCATATTGCAGAGTTTCACTATCTTGAAGATCTTGCTAAGGACAAAGTTTACGAATTCTGTTATGTTGCTTCGACAAATAAAATTGCTGGAACAACGGCAGGGTTTACAATGCGTCCTGTAGCGATGAAGTGATTATGAGTGGGGTACTTACTCTAATTTTCTTACACGGTAAAAGAGCTTTCCTTCTTTGTTTTCTGGTGCCAAGAAATTATCCACGAATTCAGTCTTATCTTTCATTCCAATGACACCATCATCAAGTTCTTCCCAACTATTCAGGTCAGAAGAAGCATCAATAGCATATTCTTCACCTGGCGAAGAACTGAATTGAATGGTAGCTGATCCGGTATCAGGATTCCGAATTATCTTTATGATTTCGAAGGTCGAGGAATAAGTGACTATTAGTTGCGGTCGCAGTTCTTGATCCTCTGCTTCGCTACTGTGAAAAACGTGAATTGTGTTGTCTGATCCTTTTAATAGAATGCCCTCGTTGGCAGTTTCTGGTGCTGGCTGAGCCCAGTTCCAATCAGCTGTCCAGCATGGGTTTCCTCCTCTGTCACGGAGCTCTGGGATCGGAGTTGCAAGGGACCAAACATCGATTAGGCCATTCAGATCACCATCAAACTCAATATCGAATTTTGTATTTTCACTGGAATCTAAATTATCTGTTGAGCCTAGAGCCTCTTCATCATAGTCGATTCCTGCCTCCGTTGGTCCTGCAGTTTCGCTGGCCCAGCTTGACTTTGCCGGAAATCCTCCATAATCGGCAAGATGGAACCATGTCACCTCGTGACGGTTTCCTCCAAGTACAGTGCCTCCGCAATTACCACCTTCACGCCAAGCCGAGTTGGCAATGCTGAGTCTGTGAGCGGAGACGCTTCCGTTTTGTGGAGCATTCTTACTGAAGAGTCTTAGAGTAACAGAATTTATCTGAACATATTTTTTATTTAATGATGAGACATCAAACCTGATCAGCCCAATCCTTGTCTCTGCGTTGATTTCCATGTCTGCACACTTTCCGAAGTTTGACATTCCACCCGAGAAGGCACTCCCATTTTGGACGAAAGTATCATCAGTTCCCTGATACTCTGCGTCATTTTTAAATACTACGGTTATTGCTGATGCAATCTGATGAACTATAGAAAATACACACACAAGACAAAACAGTGATAAGTTCCGCCATTTAAGGACCCTCATGCTTAATTGTGATACTTGTTTATAGTCTTTAAAGAAATACCCCTTCGCTTCATGAAGCAGCAGTTCGACTTTTGATTTGGTAGTTCACTCTAATTTTCTAACACGATAGAAGAGCTGATCGCCTTTTTTTTCCGGTGCCAAGAAATTATCCACGAATTCAGTTTTATCTTTATTTCCCATGACACCATCATCGAGTTCGTCCCAGGTAGTTAGGTCTGAAGAAGCATCAATGCCATAGACTGCACCTGCCGAAGAGCTGAATTCAATAGTGATTGAGCCCGTGTCTGGGTCTCGAATTATCTGAGTGATTTCAAAATAATTTGATACTGGAGGGTCTAAAAAAATTCCACCCAACGCATTGGCTTCCCATCTCTGATCCTGTTCGCCCGCAATAATGAATACGTCTCCTGCATTCCCGCTAATATCAAAAATAACATAATCGACATCTGCATCTCGCCATTCCTCGTCCGGTCCTACTGCATCAACAAGATCCGATTCCATGCCGTCCGGGCCACTCACCTTGACTGACTTGGATGCTTCCCAGAGAAGTCCCGGCGGGTTATCAGGAGTCGTGTCAGTGATGACTCCAAGACGGAAACTGGTATCTTCTGTCAGTGTAATTTCAAAAAAATCATCGATCGTACCTGTCGGGCCAGAGTTTGCCCAATAGTCACCACAGACCCGGTCCGGAACATCACCTGGACCTGTCAGAGTCACATCATCGAATTTGGCTTGATGTATTTCCGCACCGACACCCTCATAACCTTTTCCAAGAATTGTTATTTCTGCGTATGGAGGTTGTAACGTATTGTTCACATCTCCATTAGGGTACTGAGCGATCAGCCATCCGTCCGTACCATAAATATTATCTTCGTCACCGAATGGTTTTAGAATATCAGATGATCTCCAAGCATCGTTTGTTTCTTCATCGACGCCTACCGTTTCAATTGTGGCAGAATTTAATGGCTGGTTGGAAAAACAAAAAGAAACCACAAAGATTAAATATAATAAACACAAACGACTCATGACCAATGAGTTGTATTTTAGATAAAATAAGTTTCCCGGATCAAGAACAAATTCTCCAATCGAGATTAGCCTTTTTTTCTCGGCTCATAAGTCACAATGAGTTGTGGTCGCAGTGCTGCATTTTCTGTTTCGCTACTGTGAAAAACGTGAACTGCGCCATCCGAGCCCTTTAGCAGAATGCCCTCGTTAGCTGTTTCTGCTGCAGGTTGTGCCCAGTTCCAATCAGCTGTCCAGGAAGGGTTCCCGCCCCTGTCACGTAACTCTGGGATCGGCGCTGCGAGGGCCCAATCATTGATAAGACCATTCAGGTCGCCATCAAATACAATGTCGAATCTGGTATTTTCTTTTGATGCTGTATTATTGGTTAAACCAAGAGCCTTTTCATCATAATCAACACCGTCCGTTGATGGCCCTGCTGTTCTGCTGGCCCAGCTAGGCGGTGGTGAGGGGAAACCCCCATAATCCGCAAGGTGGAACCATGTCACTTCATGACGATTTCCCCCAATGACAGTGCCTCCACAATTACCGCCTTCACGCCAAGCCGAGTTGGCAATGTTGAGCCTGTGTGCGGAGATGCTACCGCTTTTTGGAGCGTTCTTACTGAAGAGTCTTAGGGTAACAGAATTGATTTTAATATATTTTTTGAATAATGAGGAAACATCAAATCGAATCAGTCCTAGTCTCGTCTGTTCGTTTATTTCGATAGTTGGGCACCTTCCGAAGTTCGACATTCCTCCAGAAAAGGCACTTCCTTTTCTCACAAAGGTATCATCCGTTCCCTGATACTTTTCGTCATTTTTGAATACTGCTGTCACTACGGATTCATCCGCAGTTACTTTAGACAAAATAAGAACAAGGCAAATTATTAATGAATTCCATAACTTAAAGAGTTTCATGCCGACGAATTATATTTTGTTAAAGTCTTTAAGATTTCAGAAAGCTGTCACTCAATATTACGGCTCTGATCAGCGATTGGATTTTAAAATTATCTTCTTCTGTTTTTTCCAGGATACGATCGATTACCAATGAATCGTAAGGACTAAGTTCCCTTGAAAGTGAGAACCGTAGCAGGTGGCCTATGAACGCTTTTGCGATGCGCCTATTTTCCTTTGAAAGGGATTTCTTAAATTCGATAATGCTTTTGAAATCGTGTTTCCTAACCAATTTGCCGCTCATATCGACATCGCGTCCATTTTCGTATTTATCCCTCCACCTTCCGGTGATATCGAAATTTTCCAGTGCGAAACCGAGCGGATCTATTTTTGAATGACAGCCGGCACAGTCAGGATTTTCCCTGTGCTTTGCAAAAGTTTCTCTGATAGTTAGATTTTTTCCATCCTCTTCTTCTTTGAGAGGCGGCACATCATTGGGTGGTGGTGGTGGTGGATCATTAAATACAACGCCAAGTACCCAGGCTCCACGTGCGACGGGGTGCGTTCTTTTGGGTCCTGAAGTCATGCTTAACATTGCAGCGTTAGTAATGATTCCACCATAGCGTGGATCTGAAGCGGCGACTCTTTGAAATGATTGAGAATATAATTTCTTACGAATCTCATCATCGTAACGCCGCTGAATTTCCTGACGTGCTTTATTTGGATCCGAATTCTTTGGAATATTTTTCAATGCATTCTCGGATTCACTAATAATTTTATTGAAAGAGTTCCTCTTTTCTTTCTGTGCATCAGTTAGTGCAATTAGTAACTGTTTTTCAGAAACGAATAGGTTCAATCCACTGCTTGAAGCGGCAATTTCCTCTGCACTAAGGGCCCTGTCATAGAAGCGTGCCCTGGCCAGTGTGACGTCGAGGCGTCTGTTACCACCTGCTGGTAGGTGGCGCGTGCCAAAAATCACAGAGCTCTGGTTTTTTGGGAACTTAGCCGAACCTTTATTAAATGGTTTCCCATAGGGTTGACCATTACGATATAGGGCCGTTGTGCCATCTTCCTTGTAAACCATCACTAGATGAAGTCGCTCGTTTGCATTCTTTTCAGGAAAAGAATCAGGAAAATCGAGTGTACGGGCAAAACCGTTACTACCTGATATCCAGTGTCTGTTCTTTCGTTCACCAATGACAATAGTATCGAAGAAGTCCCCAGGGCCCTGAATTCCCATGAGGCCTCCACCCTTCATGTCTATGTTATGAACTTTGCACCAAACTTCTAGGGTCTTGGCTCCGAGGTCCATGGGCAGGCCCTTGCTCTGGAGGTAGGCACCGCCTTGAAGGATCGCTGCTCCTCCATCGAATTTGACCTTTCCATGGTTTGTCAGATCGAGGGATCCTACCGAGTCTTTGAAGTCCCCATTAAATTCCCAAGCCGCGAAGGGCATCAGATCAATTGGTTTCTGTGTTCCTGCGAGTTGTCGCCTCTTCTTTAGTAACCTATCCTTGATGGGATTAATAAGTGCCTCAAGATCTTTTTGAGCAGTATTAATCTTGTCGGACAATTGCTTTCTTTGAGTATCATTTGAACGATTCTCTTCAATAATTATGGAAGAGTTAAAGTTAGGAGGCTTGAGGTCTGATTCGTACCAAGTTTTAAGAAAGTCACTTCGATAACTGAAATTTGGTGATATGAGTTCGAGGACTGGTCTATTTTCAATGAAAACAGTGTCGAATAAAAGCAGTGGTTCTAAAACCATTTGAAGACTGGCCGGATTGTTTTTATCTATGCTAAATAATCTTGCCTTGCCCGGATCGGGCGTTGCCGCCAATGCATTTTCGAGTTGCATCCATTGCGAAGGAAAAGTGTCCAGGAATCTCTCAATTTTAGGACTCTTGAACATATAGTCCACTGCTTGCATCATTGAGTCCGGGTTTTGCAGTTTCCCGCTTTCTGCAAGGTTTAATAATTCATCGTCTGGCCCGCTTGCCCAGAGAAAAAACGAAAGGTTAGAGGCAATTACGTAAGGATCTTTCTGATCATTATTATGCCTATAACGAAATAGAAATTTTGGAGAAGAGAGGACCACGGATGTCGTCTTTTTCATGGCTTCAGTGAAGGATGACCCAGCGTTTATTTTTTTGAGTCCATAATTAGAGTATCTATTCAGTGTTTCTTGATCAACTTGACCTCGGAAAGCTTTTCTCATGAATGGACCAAGGCGTTTTTTGATTTCCTCCAAAGGATTTGTATTGTCATCTGGTGCCTTGAAGAATTCCTTCCATATGGCAACGGAACCTTCGTTGAAATCTGGACTCTCTAAAATTGATACACTGAGTTTAAGGAATGAATCGAGAAGGAGTGGTGATAATGTCAGTTGGTTTACTTGGTTATCAAAGCCATGTTCTGCACGCAGGTCTTGTGGAAAAGAATCCACATTTTGCATCCCGCCTTCCTTACGCAGAGACAGACAAGAAACTTTGACTGTGTCAGGTACCTTTTCATTGAGAATATAATTGTCATGTCTTGTCATCAGTTTTTCCTGAATATTGAAGACATTATTATTTAATCCGAACAGATCCTTGATCGTATTATTGTACTGGAACCGGTTAAGCCTTCGCAGATATGAACCTCCCTTCTTTTCGTCAGCAGTTGAGGCCCTGAGAATATTTTTAAGGGAGCTGACTAGTCTTGTTCTATCGTTATCAGCTAGCGCGGGCTCATCTTCAGGTGGCATGTCCATCGCATCGACTACCTCAATCATTTCTTTGATCATCTCGGGCCTGGCCATGAACTGTTCGAGGCTTTGAATTTCCTTCAGGTTGACCTTGCCCTTGACCTTTTTTTCACCATGACACTTGTGACAGTTCTGTGAAAATAAAGGCTTCAGAAATGAATCAAATTCATTGGCTTGAAGATCGGCGCCGATCATCAAAGAGATGACAGGCACCAGGATAGACCTGAGTTTGCATTTGTCTCTGTGCATTGGGAAATTAGCTTATGTCCACAGGTCGGAGACGACTCCGGAACTGTCAGAGAACGCGTCAATTTCAACGCCCATCAATTTAGCCATTGATAGCCACATGTTGGAATTCAGGGTTCCACTCTTGCACTGAATAAATCTTCCCTGCTTGATTTGACCCTGACCCTTTCCAGCAACTATGAAAGGAAGATCAAAGAACTGGTGAGTTGCTCCGTCCCCCAGGGCAGCACCATAAGTGACTATGGAGTTATCCAGCATCGTGCTCCCATCCGATTCCTTCAACTCCTTCATCCTCGATATGAGGTAAGCGTACTGCTCCATGTGAAAAATGTCTATCTTCTGTACTCCTTTCCAACCGTCCCCTTTTTGGTTATGCGTCATGTTGTGGTGCTGGACAGGTTTATCGAAAACACCTTCATATAATAACGTGGCATCCCATCTTTCAGGACCTATCATGAAGGTACTGATGTTTGTGATGCCCATTTGAAAGGCCAGAAGCATCAGATCAGCTTGAAGCTTAATGTATTCACCTCTGGGTAAGATCTGGTCCTTAGGAATACGGATATCCGCATCAGAAATCATTTTCTTTTGTTTGGCGATGCGGATCTCAATATTCCGTATCATTTCCATGAATTCGCCGAGAGTTTCCTTGTCTTCACGGCCGAGCTTTGTTGACAGTGATTTGGCATCCTCAAGTACAAGGTCAGTGATCTCAGTCAAGTGGGTCTGATAGGAGTCTGCCATGAAGAGCCGTTCATAGAGTTTTTGAGGGTCTTTGATTGAAGGAGCAATTTTATCAGGCCCGTACCAGGAAATATTGTTAAAATAGATGCCTTCCTTAGGTTTAGTAAATCCGTTACAGCTAATTTCGAGTGTCTTGAAAACACTTGATTGCCCAACATGATCACCAATGACCTGATCGAGGCTTCTACCGTTCGGATATTTCATACCCTTTTCTGCAGCTTGTACCGGGGACACACTGGTCAGATAACATGAGGCTCCTTGTGCATGGACGTCCTGTCCATTCTTGAAAGTCCGATCGAGTCCGGTCACAAGAGTCACGTCCTTTGTGTGTTCCTTGAGCGGTTGCATTGTTGAGGTTAACTCAAGCGGATAGATTCCCGGGGTATTTTCCTTTCGAACATTGTTCTTAGTCTTATCAGCATTAAAGCCACCAACAAAACCCGGCAAGTTTGCGTTTTCTTCACCCGGAAAGAAACCTCTCCGGACGATCCCGTTAGGGACATACATCATAACCAGTTTCTTTGATGGCTTCGCCCCTTTCTTATCCGCAGTGGCAATAGAAGGCATGAAAGGCAAGGTAAGAACTGCTCCGTTAACCTTGAGGAATTTTCTTCTGGATAAATTCATAATGTCCGTTAGCTCGATAATTTAACACTTATTTGGAATAGTAACCAAACATAAATACTTATATTAGTTTCAGACTGTAAAGGCGGTAAAAAAGGCAAGAACGTGAGAGAACAACTGAAATAGGACTCTCCTAAAATCGATATCCTTTTGCTTTTTCGTATGGGACCAAGGCCTCCTTTTCTGCTTTTGCTTTTGCGGTATAATCAGCTAGAAATCTCTCGAGGTATTCAGGTGAGTGACGATTTTTATAAGCATCTAGTGCGGGGTCTTTATATTTTATCATCCATTCAAGTATTTTTTTCCTTAACTTTGAAATTTCTTCCTCGTATCCAGACTCATTTTCTTTGGAGTTTAAGATATTTTTAAGAGAGTGAGGGTCTTGTCTGAGGTCATAGAATTCCTCAACCGTTCGGTGCTGTAGATGATGGACTCTGGCTCTTACTTGAGGATTTTTTTCGGCTTCGCGTTGCATCGCCTTGAATGAAAGGCCAGACATTGGGGCTGCCCTGTAAGCGCGTTTCCCGTTGGACCATGGATTGAAGATATAGGTAAATTCTTTTGTGATTATTGATCGCATCGGATATGGAGTCCTTCCATGGATGTGATTAAATTGTGTAAAAATAGCATCTCTTCCTTCCTGAGCTTCACCTCTGAGCAGTGGTAAAAATGATCGTCCGTCAGTTGGGGAGTCGTTGGATATTTCAACTGCTTCAAGGATGGTGGGCATGAGGTCGACAGTCGAGATCATGTGTTCCTTATTAGAACTACCCTTGGCGATCTTACCAGGCCATCTGATGATGAGTGGTGTCTTGGTACTTTGTACGTAGCAATTTACCTTTGCAAATGGCAAGGACATCCCGTGATCGGATAAAAAAAGTACAATGGTGTTATCGTAATGTTCCGATTTCTTAAGTTCATCCAGAATGGTACCGACCATATCATCTAATCTTCGGACCGAGGTGCAATATGTCGCCATTTCTTTTCTAGTGTCGGGAAGATCGGGAATAAATTTGGGCACGGCTACTTCCTCGCTCTTGAAGGTCTTGGATGATTTTATTCTTTCAAAATATTCTTTTCCGTTCTTGCCTCCTCCGTAAGGGCGGTGTGGATCGTGTGAACTGGCCATCAAAAAAAATGGTTGCTTGGAACTTTCCGCCATTTGAAAAAATGAAGAGCAAAATTCTTTATAAACGTTAGGATCTCTGCCCCATTCATTCTCGTCTCCTACCCCTTGCCATTGGTAAGTAACGGACCAACGGAAGAGTTCCTGTTGATTGAGAGGTTTGCCGATGGTTCCACAAAGGAATCCCTCCTCATTTAAGATATTCGGTAGCGTTTTAATATTCGGAAGGATTCTCTGGAATGCTTGGGCTCCATTATTTTGAGGATAAAGTCCTGTCAGCATGACGCTCCGTGACGGAGTACAGATGGAGATGTTGACATAGGCA
>Ga0315329_10001092_pt1 | contig 10718 bp, 5 predicted proteins | sample M150032315metaG_FD_203459 | JGI IMG/M metagenome (GOLD analysis project Ga0315329, IMG submission 203459) | Ammonia-oxidizing marine archaeal communities from Monterey Bay, California, United States - M1 500m 32315 | ecosystem: Environmental > Aquatic > Marine > Coastal | place: USA: California...
CTCCGACGGTCCGGCCAACGCCCGGTCCATGCCCCGTCGAAGCGGTTCGATCCAGTCGGGTCCGAAGGCCCCTCGAAGGCAAACCACGCCGTCATCGGCGAACGCCTGAACCTGCTCGTCGGTGACCAGCTCCTGCTCCATCGTCGCGGAGACTAGATCTGGGATCCGCCCTCCGTGTTCAGATGCGGGACTGGTGGCCTGCCCAGTACTCGTCCTTGAGGAGGCGCTTGTAGAGCTTCCCGGTGGGGTGACGGGGTAGCTCGTCACGGAAGTCCACGCTTCGGGGGCACTTCACGTCGGCCAGTTGCGACCGGCAGAAGGCCACGAGCGCGGCGGCCAGCTCCGGTCCGGCGGCGGCCGGGTCGACCGGCTGGACGATCGCCTTGACCTCCTCGCCGAAGTCGTCGTTGGGCACGCCGATGACGGCCACGTCGAACACCGCGGGGTGCATGGTCAGGATGTTCTCGGCTTCCTGCGGGTAGATGTTCACCCCACCGGAGATGATCATGTACGCCTTGCGATCGGTCAGGAAGAGGTAGCCGTCCTCGTCGAGTCGGCCCACGTCGCCCAGCGTGCTGGTGTCGGGCCGCAGTTTGGCGTCGGCGGTCTTCTCCGGGTCGTTGTGGTACTCGAAGTCGGAGTTGCCCCGGAAATAGACGCCGCCCTCCTCGCCGGTCGGTACCTCGTTGCCGTCGTCGTCGAGGATCAGTACCTCGCCCAGCAGGGCCTTGCCGACCGTGCCCGGATGGGCCAGCCAGTCCACCGAGTTGGTGTACGTCAGGCCGTTGCCCTCGGTGCCGGCGTAGTACTCGTGCAGCACCGGGCCCCACCACTCGATCATCCGCCGTTTCACGTCGACCGGACAGGGCGCCGCGGCGTGGATCGCCGAACCGAGCGTCGACAAGTCGTAGGCGGCCCGTACCTCGTCGGGCAGCTTCAGCATCCGGACGAACATGGTCGGCACCCACTGGCTCCACGTGGCGCCGTGGTTCTGGATGGCCGCCAGTGCCCCCTCGGCGTCGAATCGCTCCATGACCACCACCGTGCACCCCAGTCGGTGGGCGCCCAGGCAGAAGCGGAGCGGGGCGGCGTGGTACAGCGGCGCCGGTGACAGATATACCGACCCGGGCGTGGCCCCGAACAGGGCCTCGGCCATCGTCGCGATCGAATCGGCCTGGCCCAGCGGCGCCCCTGACAACGGTGACTTCACGCCCTTAGGACGACCGGTGGTACCCGAGGAGTAGAGCATGTCCTGGCCCTCGGTGCGGTCGGGCAGGGGATCGGCCGACTGGGCGGCCACCGCGTCCTCGAAGCAGGTGTGATCCTCGATCGGTCCGCCAATGGAGAAGCGAGCCTCGACGTTCGGGGTGGCCGCAGCGATCTCGGCCACATCGTCGGCCTTGTACGGCGATGTCACGAAGGCCCGGGCTCCGCAGTCGTCGACGATGTAGGCGATCTCGTCCGCGGTCAGGCGTGACGAGATGGCCGTGTAGTAGCAGCCGGCGTAGTGGGCGCCCCAGGTCAAGGCCAGGAACTCGATGCGATTCTCGAGGCAGAAGGCCACATGATCACCGGGCCCGATGCCCAGGCCGTGCAGGACCCGGGAGATGCGGTTGGCCTCGGCATCCAACTCGGCGAACGTCATGGTCTCGCCGGATCCGGTCATAACGACGGCGGGGCGTTCGGGGGCCTCGGCAGCCCAGCGGCCGGGGTACTGCAGGCTCTGGTCGGCGTCGTCGCTCATGGTGCCGGAACCTACTGTTCAGGCCCCCGGATCCCGGAAGTGGGCCACCGGGCAGTGGGCCGACTCGCTGTCACAGGTAGGCCCTAGCGTTTCCTCTTGACATGGAGACGAAGATCCTACGGACGAGGTACGGGCGACCGGCGACGGCGGCGTTGGCTGGCGTGATCGGTGAGGCCAAGGCCGGAGACCCCCTCGCCCCGGTGACCGTGGTAGTGCCCGACCACACGCTCGGGCTCACCGTGCGTCGGCAACTCGCGGCCAACGCGAGTGGTCTGGCTGCCGTCGACTTCGTCACCCTGCTCGACCTAGCCCGCCGGATCTCGGCCGGTTCGCCGCAGATCTCCAGCCGTCGACCGGTCAGCGATGCCGTGGTGCTGGCCGCCACCCGTCGACTGCTGGCCGAACGCCCCGGCGCCTTCGGCCCGGTGGCCGACCACCCCTCGGTGGAACGCACCGTGATGGCCGCCCACCGGAACCTCCGCGAGGTCCACCCCGAGGCCCTGGACCGCCTGTCGGCCATCGGGAGTCCGTTGGCCGACCTGGTCGACCTCCACCGGTCTCTCGTCGAACGGCTCGAACCCGCCTTTCACGACGAGCATGAACGAGCCGTCGTCGCCGCTGCCCGGATCGCCGACGGAACGACCGACCTCCCACCGGTCATCCTCCACTTTCCCGGCGCCCTCGTCGCCTCCGAACGACGGCTCCTGGGTGCGCTGGCCGCCTACGGTCACCTCACTGCCATCGTGGGTGATGCCGACGGGCCAGACGGCTCGGTGTCCGCTGATCCCCACCTCGCGGCTCTAGCCGAGACTCTCGGTCTCGAGGTGCCCGAAGTCGGACCGGCCGGATCGCGGGTGGCCTGCACCGTGGCGTCCACTCCGGAGCAGGACGAGGCCGTGCGTTACGCGATCCGACGGATCGTCGAGGCGGCGCGGGCCGGCACCCCGTTGGACCGCATCGTGCTCGTCCACCCGTCCTCCACCGATGACGCCCGTCTCGTCCAGGAACGGCTCGCCGCGGCGGGCATCGAATTCCACGCCAGCGGCGTCAACCGACTCGACGAGACGATCGCCGGCCGATTCCTGGGCGGCCTCCTCGGCCTTCCCGATCGATCTATCCGTCGGGCCGACCTCGACGCCCTGATGGCCGACGTCCCCCTCTGGGACCCCGACCACGCCCTGGTGCCGGCACGCGCCTGGGCGCGGCTGGCCACCCGCGCTGGCGTCGTCGGGGGCATCGACGACTGGACGCACCGCCTCGCCCGGCTGGCCGCCGAACTGGACGCCGAGGCCGAGGACGAGGCCGGTGGCGAGGGCCGGACCTGGCTGGTGGGCCGCCTGTCGGCCGAGGCCACCAGGGCCCGAGACCTCGCGGCGTTCGTCGAGCGGCTCGACGGATCGCTCGACGACCTCGATGCTGACGCCTCATGGTCGGGACGATGCCGTCGCGTCCGCGAACTTCTCCGCCAGTACCTCGGCGGCAGTGCCGCCCACCAGGAATGGCCCGCCGACGAGCTCCTTGGACTCGACGAGGTGGGGGCGGTCCTCGATGCCCTGTCCGAGCTGGACGGCGTCGAGCCCGACCCGGCCCTCCGGAGCTTTCGAGGTGCACTGGCTGCCGAGCTCCGCCGCCCCCTCGGTCGGGCGGGTCGCACCGGGGTCGGCGTTCAGGTCACCAGCATCGACCGGGCCGTCGGGCTCGACGCCGATCTGGTGATCGTGGTCGGCCTCGCCGAGGGTTCCATGCCGACCCGTCCTCCGGCCGACCCTCTCCTGTCCGACAGCCACCGGACCGCCGCTGGCACCGGCCTGCCCACCCGCCACGAGTACGCCGCCCACCAGCACCACGCCTTCCTGGCCGCCCTGACCAGCGCCGCCGAACGCATCGTGCTCATCCAGCCGCGGGGCGACCTTCGCCGATCCGGCGACCGCCCGATGTCGCGCCTGCTCCTCGCGGAGTTCGAGGCGCTGGCCGGCCACCGGCCCGAGCCCGACGACCTGGACCGCTTCACCGCCCCCTGGTTCGATCATGTGGCCTCGTTCACCGATGCGCTCGACCATGACGACCCGGCAACGGCCCAGGAGTACGACCTAGCCGCCGTAGTCCGCGACGGCCGCACGGCGATCGTCGACCTCCGGACCGACGACCCGGTGGTCGACCGGGGCATCGAGATTCTCCATGGACGAGCCGGCTCGGAGTTCACCCGCTTCGACGGCAACCTGTCCGGCGTCGCCCTCCACGCTCTCGACCGGGAGTTGTCGGCCACCCGTCTCGAGAAGTGGGTGAAGTGCCCGTTCGCCTTCTTCGCCGAGTACGTCCTCGGGGTCCGGCCGCTCGAGGAGCCGTCGGAGCGGACCGATCTGGCACCGCTGGTCCGCGGTTCGATCGTCCACCGGGTCCTCGACCGACTGGTGACCGAAGGCCTCGACGACGGATCCCTCCCCGGGAACGGTGGCCCGTGGACCTACAGCCACCGGACCCGTGCCGGTGTGCTCCTGACCGATGAGTGCGACCACGCCGAGGCGCGGGGCGAAGCGGCCCACCCCCGGTTCTGGCCGACCATCCGCGCCCGACTGGCTGCCGAGTTGGACGACTTCCTCGTCTTGGACTCGGCCTTTCGGGCTCAGTTCGCCAGCCGCCCCATCGCCGCCGAACGGCGATTCGGAGGCGGCGACGCCCTCGTCGTCACCCTCGTCGACGGTAGATCCCTGCGCTTCCGTGGTTCGATCGACCGCGTGGACCTGACCGCCGACGACGGCCTCGTCGTGGTCGACGCCAAGACCGGTAGCCCGGATCGATACAAGAACATTTCCGACGACCACTTCCCCGGCGGATCGTTCCTGCAACTTCCCATCTACGCACTGGCTGCCGCAATGGACGGCCGGACGACCCGACACGCCACCTATGCCTTCCTGGGCGAGGTGGCCGATGGTGCCCGTCATCTGGGCTACGGGATCGACGACGAGGTCATGGCCGCCTTCCGGCGGGTACTGACCTCCATCGTCGGGGGCATCGACGGTGGCGCCTTCCCCCACCACCCACCGGAGAGTGACCGGCCGGAAGCCCACCGGTGTCCCCACTGCTCTCCGGACGGCCTCGACGCCCGTCGGGTCCGCACAGCCCGTGCCCGTAAGGCCGCCGATCCCGTGCTGGCTCTCCATGAAGACCACCTCACCACCGACTTCTTCACCGATGTCGGATCAGAGACGACGGTCGGGTCGGAACCCACGATCGGTGGCGACACGGAGGCTGCACGATGACCAATCCGACGCCGCGCGACCAGACGCCCCGAGACCAGACGGCTCGCGACCGGATCGGTGGGTCCCTCGACGAGAACCTCTTCGTCGAGGCTGGCGCCGGCACGGGCAAGACCACCGCGCTGGTCAGACGGATGGTCGCCCTGGTGGTCGACGAAGGCGTCGCCGTCGATGGGATCGCCGCCATCACGTTCACTGAACGGGCGGCCGCCGAACTCGGCGACCGCTTCCGCCGCCAGCTCGAGGACGTGGCCCGCCACGATCCCGATCCAGTGCGACGCCAACGTGCCGACGTGGCACTCATCGACGTGGACCTCGCCTCGCTCTCCACGCTCCACGGCTTCGCCCGACGCCTCCTGACCGAGCATCCCCTCGAGGCCGGCCTGCCGCCCGGATTCGACCTGCTGGACGAGGTCTCGAGCCAACTTGGCTTCGACGACCGATGGGACGATCTGGAGCGGAACCTCCTGGACGACGACCGCCTCGCCCGGACCATCCTGTTGGCCGATGCCCTCGGCGTCCGCCTGTCCAACCTCCGCGACCTGGCCCGCGAGCTCGACGAGCGTTGGGACCTCCTCGATGCCCTGCCCGTGCCCGACGAGCCCCAGCACGTGGAAGTGGACCAGATCATCGACCTCATGGACCGGGCCGTCGCTCTCGACCGCGACGACCTTGACGAGAGCGACACCCTCCGGGTCCGCCTCGCCAGGATCCGCGCTGCCCGGGACGCCCTGATCGGCGCCGTTGACGAGTTCGACCTGGTTCGCCTCCTGTCCAACGACTACCTCCGAAACTCGCTCAGGGCGGGCACCTCGGGCCGGAAAGCCGTCTGGGGCGACGACAAGGACACCGTCCTGGATCTCGCCCACGCCGCCCGCGATCTCTGGATCGACCTCGTGCGGACCACGGCCGGCGACGTGCTCGGTCGGGTTCTCGCTGAACTGGTGGACGCCACGCTCTGGGCAGCCGACGAACGCCGTCGCGCCGGATCGCTGACCTTCCACGACCTGCTGGTCGTCGCCCGCGACCTGCTGGTCGACCCCGATGCGGGACCGGGGGTCCGGGCCACTCTCCACGATCGCTACCGGTACATCCTCCTCGACGAATTTCAGGACACCGACCCCGTCCAACTTGAACTGGCCCTGTTGCTGACCGACCCCGACGCCGCGGCCGAGTCCCAGATCAACGGCTTTTCGCCGGTCCCGGGTTCGCTGTTCCTGGTCGGCGACCCGAAGCAGTCCATCTACCGGTTCCGCCGGGCCGACATCTCCCTGTACCTGCTGGCCCGACGCTCGTTGGCTGCCGCCGAGGTGACGCTGACCGAGAACTTCCGGACCACCGTGCCGATCATCGACTGGATCAATGCCGTGTTCGGCAACCTCATCGGATCCGGCCCCACCTCAGGGAACCCCGCCTCTGGAGACGGTCCGGGCCGGGCCGACCTGGTACAGCCCGGTTACACCCCGCTGGCCGGTCGCCGACCCGCCGCGTCGGTCGGACCAGCGGTGACCCTCCTCGGTCGTCGAGCCCACGGCGACGAGGTCGACGCTCCCGGGCTGCGATCGCTCGAAGCCGCCGACGTGGCCGATGCCATCATGACGGCGGTCGTCGAGGGTTGGACGGTCGAGGACAGCGCTGGACACCAGCGTCCCTGCGCCTTCGGGGACATCGCGGTCCTCCTCCCCACCCGGACCTCGCTGCCCGACCTGGAGGCCGCTCTAGAGTCCGGCGGCGTCCCCTACCGGGCCGAATCCAGCTCCCTGCTCTTCGCCACGTCCCAGGTCCGAGACCTGCTGATGGTGCTACGGGCCATTGACGACCCCACCGATGATCTGGCCGTCGTCGCCGCTCTCCGCACCCCCTACCTCGGTTGCGGGGACGATGACCTAGCCCTATGGCGGGTCCACCACGGCGGTTCGTGGAACCACCAGGACGAACAACCCGCCGGCGACCGTTCCGGCGAGGTCGTGGCCGCGGGCCTGTCCTGGCTGGGCGAAATGCACCGGTGTCGCCACCATCTCGGACCGTCAGGAATCCTGGAACGACTGATCGACGACCGTCGGGTCCTGCAGGTCGCCTTCGGCGAGGCCCGGCCACGCGACGCCTGGCGTCGGATTCGACTCCTGTCCGACCGCGCCCGGGCCTTCACCGACGCCGGTGGCGGCTCGCTGCGCGGCTTCGTCGACTGGTGCCTGGCCCAGGCCGACGAGAAGGGCCGGGTCGCCGAGACCGTCCTTCCGGAGGTCGATGATGCCGCGGTCCGGATACTGACCATCCACGGAGCCAAGGGCCTGGAGTTCCCCATCACAATCCTGTCCGGCATGTCGGTCGCCACGGCGAGGTCCGACCGGGGCGTCCAGCTCCTGGTCGACCCCAACGGATCGGTCGAGGTCAGCGTCCGAGCGGGCATCGGGACACCCGGCTTCCAGACGGCCCACGCGGTCGACCGCCAATTTCAGGACGCTGAGGCCATCCGACTCCTGTACGTGGCCGCCACCCGGGCCCGAGACCACCTCATCGTGTCGGTCCACCGGGCCATCGACATCGACCCCGACAAGCCCGGTCGGCCGGGTCCCGCCCGCCTGCTCGCCCAGGCACTCGACGACGTCGGTCGCTCGGCCCGGGACGTCGACCTGTCCCCGACCACCGGCACGCTGCCTGACGCAGGGCCGCTGTCCGGCCGAGCACTGCCCGACCGTCGCACATGGCTCGCCGGGCGTGACGAGGCTCTGGACCGGGCCGGACGACCGAGCACGGTGTCGGCCACTGCGATCGCCGGACACGCCGCCGAGGACCGCGCCGAGGACCGCGCCCGGACCGGCGAGGTCGGCCGTCACGGCACCGGCGTCGGACGGGCCGTCCACGGTGCCTTGGAACTCCTCGACTTCGACACCACCGATCCCACGTCGATCATCCGTGAACGGGCCGTGGCAGAAGGAGTGCTCGGGGACCTCCGCATCGTCGACGGCCTTGTCCGGACCGGGCTGGCGGCCGACGTGGTCCGCCTAGCCGCCGGATCCCGCCACTGGCGCGAGCTCTACGTTGCCGCACCGGTCGACGACGACCCCGACGCCCCGGTGGTCGAGGGCTACATCGACCTCGCCGTCCTCGAAAGCGGTCCCGACGGGCCAGGGCTCATCATCGTCGACTACAAGACCGACGCGGTGGCCGACGACGACGACCGAGCCGCCAAGGCCCGGCGCTACCGCCTGCAGGGCGCCACCTACGCCCTGGCCGCCGAGCGGTCCACTGAAATACCGGTGCGGCGGGTCGTCCTCTGCTTCCTGGCCGCCGACTTCGCCACCGAGGTCGAGATCGCCGACCTGGCCGGAGCGATGGCCGAGGTTCGGTCCACGGCCCGGGAGTTGGCTGGAGCCTGATCGGGCCCCATTCCGGACCGGTCGGTAGCGTCAACGCCATGGCCCCCGGAACCGGCACGTCGACCGACGCCCCCATCCCCAGCGAAGTCCTCCGCAGCCTGCTGTTCGCTCCCGGAAGCCGGGCCGACGTGCTGCTCAAGTTGCCGCGCTCGGCGCCAAGCGCGGCGGTCATCGACCTCGAGGACGCAGTCCCAACGGACCACAAGGTCGAGGCCCGGATCGTGGCCCACCAGGTGGCACCCACCCTGATCTGCGATGTCCGTCTGTTCGTCCGCGTCAACGCCACAGACACCGACCACTTCGCCGACGACGTGACCGACGGGTTGCCCCCCGGGTTAACCGGCGTGGCCGTCCCCAAGCTCGAGTCGATGGCCGCCGTCGACGCGGTGACCGACGCCCTCGACGCTGCGGGCCATCCCCACCTCCCGATCGCCGCCGGGCTGGAGACGGTGGCGGGTGTGGTCGACGCCCGAACCGTCACCACCCACCCACGGGTCCACTGGTGCTACTTCGGAGCCGAGGACTACATCGCCGATCTGGGCGGTGTCCGGACACCGGGCAACCACGAGGTGGCCACAGCGCGCGCCCAGGTCGCCCAGGCAGCCCGCCTCGGTGGGATCCAGGCCATCGACATGGTGGTGGCCGACTTCGGCGACGACGAACGGTTCCGGCGCGAGGCTTCCGAGGCCCGGGCCCTCGGCTTCACCGGCAAGCTCTGCATCCACCCCGCCCAGGTCCCGCTGGCTGCCGAGGCATTCCACCCGTCGGGTGCCGAACTGGCCTGGGCCACCGAGGTCTCCGAGGCATACGCCGCCGCCCTGGCCCGGGGCGACGCGTCAATCGCCGTGAACGGCGAGATGGTCGACGAACCCGTGGCCCGCCGAGCCCGAGCCATCCTGGCTGCAGCTGCAGCTGCAGCCGACTGACCCGCTACCCGCTCAGCACTCAGGAGACGAGCAGACCCATGGCCAACATCGCTCCCGAGGGCGGAGCCCTCTACGGGATCCAACTCCCCATCCAGACGCTCACCCGGACGCTGGTCGATCCATGGGAGGACGACGCCACCACGGACGATCTCCTCCGAGTCGCCCAGGCCGCCGAGGCCGCCGGCCTCGACTTCGTCGGAGTATGTGACCACGTGGCCATACCCGACGACGACTACACGGCCGGCATGCGAACCACCTGGTACGACCCGGTGGCCACCCTGGCCTGGCTGGGCGCCCAGACCGAGTCCATCCGCCTGCTCTCGGTGGTGCTCATCGCCGCCTACCGACACCCCCTTCTGACGGCCAGTTCGTTCGGCACTCTGGCCCACCTAACCGGCGACCGGGTGATCCTCGGCGTCGGCGCGGGCCACGTGGAGGGCGAGTTCGCCGCCCTCGGCGTCGACTACCACCGTCGCGGGAAGATCCTCGACGAATGCATCGACGCCGTCCGGGGGGCCTACGCCGACACCTACGTCAGCCACCGGGGCACCGACTTCTCCTACCGGGACGTCGGGGTGTCCCCCGGGCCCGCCACCGGTGACCTCCCCATCTGGGTCGGCGGCGCAGGGGCCGCTGCATGGCGCCGTACCGGCCGACGTGGTGACGGCTACATCCCCATGGGTGCCGCACGCGACCAGTACCCGGAGATCATCGACACCATCCGGCGGGCCGCCGACGAGGCCGGGCGATCGGACGCCGCCTTCGACGTGGGGATCATGCCGGGCTGGGCCTACATCGGGGATCCGCCCGACGACCTGCCGCTGGCCTGGCTGACCGGCGATCCCGAGCACATCGCGGCCGAACTCCGGGCCGACCGTGAGACGGGCGCCAACGTGTTCCACCTCAAGTTCCGTGGCCGCACGATCGAGGAGTATCTGGACCAGTTGACGGCCTTCGGAGAGCAGGTCCGACCCCTCCTCTGAACCAGGCCGAAGAACGACCCGAGGCCGGGAACCGACGGAAAGGGTGGGACTGGCCCGCGGATCGGCGATCATGGGGGTCTGGTCCTGAAGGCCCGTTCCCACGGGTCTGACCATGGAGGCACGATGAAAATCGACGACGACACCCAAAAGGCGCTGCTGTTGTTCAACCGCCGCGCTGACGCCGCTGAGGCGGCCAGGGCCGCGGAACGGCGACTGGCCAAGGCCATCAGGTCCAAGGACGACGCTGCCGAGGCGCTCAAGCGTGCCCAGAACAGCGGCGGCGGTGCCGAGGTGGTCAGCGAAGCCGAGTCGACGTGGCGCGAGGCCGTCGACCTGTGGCAACGACTACGCGACGGCGAGGAGGTCCCCGAACCGGAGACAGCCCCGGCCGGCCAGGCCACCGAGGAAGGCGCCGACGAAGCACCCGC
>Ga0315329_10001096_pt1 | contig 10705 bp, 9 predicted proteins | sample M150032315metaG_FD_203459 | JGI IMG/M metagenome (GOLD analysis project Ga0315329, IMG submission 203459) | Ammonia-oxidizing marine archaeal communities from Monterey Bay, California, United States - M1 500m 32315 | ecosystem: Environmental > Aquatic > Marine > Coastal | place: USA: California...
CCCGGGTGGAGCTATTCGGTCCGGTCATGTCGGTCCTCCGGTTCGACACAGAGGCCGACGCCGTCGCCATGGCCAACGACACCGAGTTCGGCCTGGGCGCCGGCATCTTCACCCGCGACGTGTCGAGGGTGCACCGGGTGGCTCGGGCTATCCGGTCGGGGATCATCTGGGTGAACACCTACCGGGCCGTCTCACCCATCGCTCCGTTCGGTGGGTTCGGCAACAGTGGTTCGGGCCGGGAGGCCGGGGTGGATGCCATGCACGAGTTCACGACCACCAAGACGGTGTGGATCAACACGTCTACCGAGCCGATGTCCAACCCGTTTACCATTCGCTGAGAGACGGCCGCTGGCACGGCGACGGGGCACACCATGGGAATGCACGACTTCGACGATGCGACCGACGAGCTAGCCTGGTCGATCTTCCGCTACGCCCTGAACCGGGTGAAGATGGAGCCGCCGTTGGACGGTCCACGCACCCCCGAAGAGCTCTTCGAGGCGGTCGGTCAGACCATCACCGAGGACGGCCTCGGTGGCGAGGCCGCCCTCGAGGCGTTCACCGAACACCTGGCCCCGGCCTGCATGTCGGTGGACCACCCGCGGTTCCTGGCCTTCGTGCCCGGCGCTCCGACCGACGCCTCGATGTTGTTCGACCTCGTGGTAGGAGCCTCCGGACTCTGCGCCACCTCATGGCTCGACGCGGCTGGCGCCGTCTACGCCGAGAACCAGGCCCTTCGCTGGGTGGCCGACCTGGTCGGACTGCCCGATGGTGCCGGGGGTTGCTTCGCCTCCGGCGGAACCATGGGGAACCTCTCGGCCCTGATTGCCGCCCGGGACCACGCCCGACGGACCCGTGCCGCCGCCGGCCTGGCGGCGCCCTCCCGCTGGGCGGTCGTGGCCTCGCAGGGCGCCCATTCGTCGATCGATTCGGCTGCCCGGGTGCTTGACGTGGACCTTCTACTGTCGGGGACCGACGAGGACCGGCGACTGCGGGGGGACGGCGTCCGGGCGGCCATCGACGGCCGGCCCGACGGAACCGAGGTGTTCGCGGTGGTCGCCACGTCGGGCACCACCAACCTCGGTGTGGTCGACGCCCTGGACGAGGTGGCCGATGCGGCCGCCGAGCACGGCTGCTGGTTCCACGTTGACGGTGCCTACGGCGCCGCTGCACTGGTCGCCCCGTCGGTCCGACACCAGTTCGTCGGCATCGACCGGTGCGACTCGGTCATCGTCGACCCCCACAAGTGGTTGTTTGCGCCGTTTGACTGCTGCGCGCTGCTCTACCGGAACCCCGAGATCGCCCGGATCGCCCACGCCCAGCACGCCGGCTACCTCGACCCGATCAACGACAGCGGTGACTGGAACCCGACGGACTACGGGCATTTCCTGTCCCGACGGGCCCGGGGCCTCCCATTCTGGTTCTCACTGGCCGTGCACGGCACCCGGGCCTACGTCGAAGCGGTGGAACGCACCCTCGAGGTGACCCGGGCCGGCGAGGCCATGATTGTCGCCGCCCCCCACCTGGATCTGGTCATGCCGGCCGGCCTGTCGGTGCTGGTCTTCCGTCGGGCCGGGTGGGACCAGGCCCGGTACGACGCGTGGTCCCGGGAACTCGTCGACGACGGGACGGCGCTGGTCCTCCCGACGGAGGTCGACGGCGCTCCGGCGCTGCGGTTCTGCATCGTGAACCCGCGCACCACTGAGGACGATCTGGCCCTCATCATCGATCGCCTGGCCTGACCCGGCGCCCGGCCCTTTCGGGTGGTCCACGCAGGAGGTCGGACGGGCCGGGTGCCGGGTGGCCGCCAGAGGGTCGCCGATACACTCCGGCCACTGTGGACACCACGTTGGAAACCCTTGACGGCGACCGCGTCAAGTTGACGGTCGCCGTCGATGAGACCGAGTTCGACGTCGCCGTCGACGCCGCCTTCAGGCGCATCGCCAAGGAGGTCCGGCTTCCCGGCTTCCGGCCCGGCAAGGCACCCCGCAAGCTCCTAGAGGCCCGCATCGGCGTTGGTGCAGGTCGTCAGGAGGCGATGCAGGAAGCCCTGCCCGACTACTACGGCCGGGCCCTCGTGGAACACGAGGTCGACGCCATCGACCGGCCGGAGATCGAGATCACCGGCGGCCAGGAGGCGGGACCACTGACCTTCGATGCGGTCGTGCCGGTTCGCCCCCGGGCGACGGTGGCCGGTCACGGTTCGCTCCGGCTTGAGATTCAGGCCATCGAGGCCTCCGACGACGACGTCCAGGAGCAGCTCGACGCCATACGGAACCAGCACGCCACCCTCGTCGAAGCGGAGCGTCCGGCCGTTGACGGTGACCAGGTCACCATCGACATCGAGGGCACGGTCGACGGTGAGGCCGCGGAGGGGTTGACCACCTCGGACTACCTCTACGAGGTGGGTACCGGCGCGGTGGTTCCCGAGATCGACGAGAACCTGCGAGGTGCCTCGGCGGGCGACACCCTCGAGTTCGACGCCGACCATCCCGAGGAGGATGAGGCCACGTTGTCGTTCCGCATCGAGGTCAAGGCCGTCCAGACTCGGGTGCTTCCCGAGGCCGACGATGCCTTCGCCGCCGACGCTTCCGAGTTCGACACCCTGGACGAGTTGACCACCGATCTACGGGACCGCATCACCGCGATGCGACGTGGTCAGGCTGGGATGATGGCTCGCGACCGGGTTGCTCAGGCCGTTGCCGACCTCATCGAAGTGGACATCCCGCCGGCCCTCGTGGAGATCGAGATCGACGGTCGGATCAATGACATGGCCATGCGGATGAGCTCCCAGGGCATCGACTTCGCGGCATACATGGAGGCCATGGGGCGTGATCTGACGACCATGCGCGAGGAACTCCGCGAAGGCGCGGAGCTCGCCGCCCGGATCGACCTGGGCCTGCGTGCCGTGGCCGACGCCGAGGGTATGAGTGGTGATGGGGACGCACTGGAGGAGTACCTCAGGATGCTTGCCGACCAGACCGGTGGTGAGGCCGAGGGCATCCGCGAAGCCCTGACGACATCGGGTCGGCTGCTGGAGGTCAGGGCCGACATCCGCAAGCAGGCGGCCCTCGACTGGGTGTTCGAGCGGGCCGAGATCGTGGACGAGGACGGCAATGCGGTGGACCGGGCACTCCTGGAGCCACCTGAACCCGACGAGGAGCCCGAGGAAGCCATCCCCATCACCGACGACGAGGTGGGGGAAACTATTGGTTCGGCCCCGGACGGGGATGAGGAAAAGTGAGCGGGATGACCGGAGTGACCCAGACCTGCAGCACCGGCAATTCGAGCCCGGGGGTTCCCGGCGTGGGAGGCCTGGCGGCCATGCGGGTGCAGAACTACCTGGTGCCCACGGTGGTTGAGCAGACCAACCGGGGTGAGCGGGCCTTTGACCTCTACTCCCGCCTGCTCAAGGAGAACATCGTCTTCATCGGGACGCCGATCGACGACACGATCGCCAACCTGGTCTGCGCCCAGTTGCTGCACCTCGAGTCGGAGAACCCCGATCGGGACATCAGCCTCTACATCAACTCGCCGGGCGGGGACATCAATTCGCTGTTCGCCATCTACGACACGATGCAGTACATCAAGCCGGACATCACGACGATCTGCTTCGGGCAGGCCGCATCGGCGGCCGCCGTCCTGCTGGCCGCCGGGACGCCCGGGAAGCGCCTGGCGTTGCCCCACTCACGGGTGCTGATCCACCAGCCGTATGCCGGAGCCGAGGGCCAGGTGTCCGACATCGAGTTGGCTTCCAAGGAGATCCAGCGGCTCAAGAGCCAACTGGAGCAGATTCTGGCCCACCACACCGGTCAGGACGCAGAGAAGATTCACGCAGACACTGATCGCGACTTCGTCATGACCGCGTCCGAGGCCGTGACCTACGGGGTCATCGACGAGGTCATCGATCAGCGGAACCTGGCCGACAACAGCGGCCCGATCGCCGTCGTCGAATAGGTCGTCCGGGAGCGCACGTGGACACGAGGGATCGATCGGGGGGTCATGGCGAAGTTCGGTGAGGGCGAACTCCTCAAGTGCTCGTTCTGTGGGAAGACGCAGAAGCAGGTCAAGAAGCTGATCGCCGGTCCCGGTGTCTACATCTGCGACGAGTGCATAGACCTCTGCAACGAGATCATCGAGGAGGAGCTCTCCGAGCCCACCGAGACCCCGACCGGCGAGCTGCCCCGCCCCAGGGAGATCTACGCCTTTCTCGATGACTACATCGTGGGTCAGGACCGGGCCAAGAAGATCCTCTCGGTAGCCGTGTACAACCACTACAAGCGGGTGCGAACCGTCGCGGCGCCCGCCGTGTCGGGCGAGGCCGTCGAGTTGGCCAAGTCCAACATCTTGCTGATCGGTCCCACGGGTAGCGGCAAGACACTGATGGCCCAGACGCTGGCCCGCATGCTCAACGTCCCGTTCGCCATCGCGGACGCCACGGCGTTAACCGAGGCGGGGTACGTCGGCGAAGACGTAGAGAACATCCTCCTGAAGTTGATCCAGGCCGCCGACTACGACATCAAGAAGGCCGAGACCGGGATCATCTACATCGATGAGATCGACAAGGTGGCCCGAAAGAGCGAGAACCCGTCGATCACCCGGGACGTGTCCGGCGAGGGCGTCCAGCAGGCGCTGCTGAAGATCCTCGAGGGCACCTCGGCGGCCGTGCCACCCCAGGGTGGGCGGAAGCATCCGCACCAGGAGTTCCTGCAGATCGACACCACGAACATCCTATTCATCTGCGGTGGGGCCTTCGCCGGCCTCGAGAAGGTGATCGAGTCCCGCCAGGGGGGTGCCGGTGTGGGCTTCGGAGCCGACGTCCGTTCGCCAGCGGACAAGGACGTGGGCGCGCTGTTTTCCGACGTCCGACCCGAGGACCTCATCAAGTTCGGCCTGATTCCCGAGTTCATCGGTCGGCTTCCGGTGGTGGGCGCGGTCGCCCAACTGGAGGTCGAGGCGTTGGTCAAGATCCTGGTCGAGCCGAAGAACGCTCTGATCAAGCAGTACCAACGCCTGTTCGAGTTCGAGGACATCGAGCTCGAAGTGGCCGACGACGCGTTGATGGCAATCGCCACCCGTGCGCTCGATCGTGGAACCGGTGCCCGTGGCCTGCGAGCCATTCTCGAGGAGGTTCTCCTCGACGTGATGTACGAACTGCCGGGCGACGACGAGGCGGGCCGTGTGGTGGTCGACCTCGAGGCGGTGCAGGGGCACTCAGCGCCGACGGTGCTGCCGCGCGCGGCCGAGCAGCCCGACCGCGCCGCCTCCTGACCAGGCCGTTCCGGCCTCAAGCCCCATGACGGAGACCACCGTCCACGACCTGCGAAGTGCGCTGCGCTTTCTGGACAGCCACGTCAACCTCGAGGCGGCTGCCGGACGAATCCACGGCCTGAGCCTGGATGCCATACGGGGCCTCGTCGGGGTGATGGGCCAGCCGCAGGTCGACGTGCGAACGGTGCACGTCACAGGCACCAACGGCAAGGGCTCGGTGGCGGCCATGGTGTCGGCGCTACTGGCGGCGGCCGGGCTCCGGGTGGGAGGCTATTTCAGCCCGCACGTCGACACGGTCCGTGAACGGCTGACCATGGACGGGGAGTGGATCACCGAGGAGGCGTTCGCCGAGTTGGTGGCCGACCTGGAGCGGTATGCCGGGGCGGCGCCCGAGCGACCGTCGTACTTCGAGCTGCTGACCGCCGCGGCCCTGCTGTGGTTCAGCAACGAGGCGGTGGATGCCGCAGTGGTCGAGGTCGGGCTGCTGGGTCGCTTCGACGCCACCAACGTCATCGATTCGGACGTCTCGGTGGTAACCAACATCGGGCGGGACCACACGGACGGATCGGGGGACTGGCGGCGGGATGTGGCCACCGAGAAGGCGGGGATCATTCGGGCCGGTCGTCCGCTGGTGCTAGGGGAGACCTCCATCGACCTCCGGGCGGTCTTCACCGCCGAGGGACCCGATCCGCTGCTGGAACGGGGAGTCGAGTTCGGCGTGCGGTCCGCCGAGCGGGCTGTGGGCGGACAGCTGATCGACCTGTGGACGCCGGCCGGATCTCACGACGAGGTCTTTCTGCCCCTGCACGGTGACCACCAGGCCGACAACGCGGTGGTCGCCCTCGCTGCAGCCGAGGCGTTCCTGGAGGCTCCGTTGGGAGACGACGTGGTGGCCGAGGGGTTCGGATCGGTCCGCATTCCCGGCCGTCTCGAGGTGGCGTGCGCCGAACCGTTGGTGGTGCTCGACGGCGCCCACAATCCGGAGGCCGTACGCGCGATGGCCGCCACGGTGTCGGTGGTCTTCCCGGCAGCCCGCCGCATCGTGGTGGTGGGGACGCTCGGGCCACGGGAGCCCGCCGAGGTGTTCGATGAGTTGGTGGCCATGGCGCCCGACCTGGTGGTGGCGTGTACCGCACCGTCGCCCCGGGCCGTGCCGGCTGCCGACCTGGCGACCCTGGCCCGTCAGCGACGTATGGAGGTCGAGGTGGTGCCTGATGCCGTGGACGCGGTGCGGCTCGCCGTCTCGGTGGCCGATGAGGCTGACGTGGTGCTCGTGACCGGCTCGTTCTACGTGCTATCGGCGGCCCGTGAGGCTCTCGCCGGCCTGATGGAGGAGACCGATCCGCTCGATGCGGAGTGACGGACGGACATCGTCGCGAGGATCGTCCGGGCCGTGTCGGACGTAGCCTTCCAACCATGTACAGAACCCTCGTCATCTGCAAGCCCGACGCCGTGGAGCGCGGCCTGGTCGGGGAGATCATCGGCCGCTTCGAGCATCGGGGCCTCACCGTCGCCGCGGCCGAACTCCGCCACCTGGAAGCCGACACGCTGGCCCGCCACTACGAAGAGCACGTGGGCAAGGGCTTCTACGATGATCTCGTGGCCTTCATGTCCCGGTCACCGGCCATGGTGCTGGTCATCGAGGGCCCGGAGGACACCTTCGCCGTGGTCCGTTCCATGATGGGCACCACCAATCCCCGTGAGGCGGCGCCCGGCACCATCCGTGGTGATTTCGGCCTGGTGGTGACCGAGAACCTGGTCCACGGTTCGGACTCCGATGAGTCCGCCGAGCGCGAGATCGGGATCTTCTTTCCCGGTCTGTAGTCGACTCGGCTTCCGATGCACGCGGTCAGTGGTCGGGTGTACGCGGAGAGTGGCATTTTGTTGACGAACGCGTTACGTTCCCGTTAGTCCCGGGGCACTTCGCTCCGGATCTGACCTGCCTGCGGACAGGTCGACCGACCCGACGACCGACGGAGCCCCCGGGCGATGGCCGACACCCCACAGAGTCCGGGCCGACCGGCCCGTCGGCCCGTGTTCGGTTCCCGCGACATCGCGGTCGACCTGGGCACGGCCAACACGCTGGTCTCGGTACGTGGGGAGGGCATCGTGCTGGACGAGCCCTCCGTGGTGGCGGTCAACGCGCTGGACGGCAACCTGCTGGCCGTCGGTGACGAGGCCAAGCGGATGATCGGCCGAACCCCGGACCACATCCGGGCCGTACGTCCCCTCAAGGACGGCGTCATAGCGGACTTCGAGGTCTGCGAGAAGATGCTCCGCTACTTCATCCAACAGGTCCACAACCGCAGGTGGGCTAAGCCCCGGATGGTGATCTGCGTCCCATCGGGGGTGACCGGCGTGGAGCGACGCGCCGTCCAGGAGGCCGCCGAGTACGCCGGCGCCCGTCCTCCCGCATACATCATCGAGGAGCCCATGGCGGCCGCCATCGGGGTCGGCCTGCCGGTCGCCGAGCCCACCGGATCGATGATCGTCGACATCGGAGGGGGTACCACCGAGGTGGCGGTCATCTCTCTCGGTGGCGTGGTGGCCGCCCAGTCCATCCGGGTCGGTGGCGACGAGATGGACGATGCCGTCAAGCAGTTCCTGAAGAAGGAGAAGGGCGTCGACGTCGGCGACCGCACGGCCGAGAACATCAAGATCCGGTTGGGATCGGCCCACCCCCTCACCCAGGAGATCCGGGCCGCGGCCAGCGGGCGGGGGCTGCGTTCCGGCCTACCCGAGGCGGCAGTTTTCACCACCCGGGAGATCCGCGAGGCCCTCGAAGAGCCCGTGTCGGCCATCATCGACACGGTTAAGGTCACCCTGGATCGGACGCCGCCGGAGCTGGCCGCCGACATCATGGACCGTGGGATTACCCTGGCCGGTGGCGGCGCCCTGCTCATCGGACTGGCCGACCGGATCCGCGTGGAGACCGGCATGCCGGTGTGGATGGCCCCTGATCCGCTGCGAGTCGTGGCCATGGGGGCCACCGCGGTGCTCGAGGAGTTCTCCCGCTTCGGAGACATGATCTTCGGCGACTCCACCGAGTAGCGGACCGTGACGGCCCCTCGGCCCACGGGATCTCCCCGGCCCACCCTGCTGATCCTGATCGCCGCAGCCCTCACGCTGCTCACGCTGCAGTACCGCGGGGTCGAGCCGTTGGAGGCCTTCCAGCGAGGGGTACGCGACATCATCGAGCCGCTGCGGTCGGTCACCGACCGGGTCGTCTCACCGGCCCGCTCGGCGTGGCACGGTCTGCTCGACTACGACGAACTGAGGGCCGAGAACGAACGCCTGGCCGACGAGTTGGCCCGGATGCGGGGCCGGCGCCTCGCGGCCGAGGCTGACGGCGAGCTCCTGGAACGCCTGCTGGGAGAGGTTGACATCGGCTTCGCTGATCTGGAGACCGTGGTCGTCCGCATCATGGGAACGCCTCCTGGGAACTTTGCCACCCATACCATCGAGGTGGACAAGGGCAGCGACGACGGCCTCGCCGAAGGCATGCCGGTGGTCACCGGTGCCGGGCTGGTCGGTCGTCTGGAATCCGTGGATCGGGCACGGGCGGTGGTCCGGTTGGTCACCCACCCCGACTTCCGGGTCGGCGTCAGGCTCGTCGGCTCCCAGGACGAGGGCCTGGCCCGAGGTGGCGGACGGACCGGCTTTCTGGTGATCGACGCCGGCGTCCGGGCTGACGCGGTGGTCGAGGCCGGCGAGGTTGTGGTGACCTCGGGCGGTCGGAGCCGGTTCCCGGCCGATATCCCGGTGGGTCGGGTCCTGGATCCGGGTGATGGAAGCGAGTTCCTGCGCGAGATCGTCATCGAGCCGGCGGCGTCGCTGGAGAACCTGAGTTTCCTGAACGTGGTCCTGGTGGCCGAGGAACGGTTATTCGATCCGTCGGTGCTCCTGGATCCGGGGGAGCGGTCGCGATGACCGGTCGGTTCCGTGTCCTGGCGCTGCTCCTGACCGCGGTGACCCTCCAGGCCACGTTGTTCGACGAGATCCGGTTCGACGGGGTGTCCGTTGAGTACCTGCTGCTGGTGTCGGTGCTGGCCGGATTCCACGGTGGTCCGGAGCGGGGCGCCACGGTGGCCTTCCTGGCCGGACTGCTCCACGACTCGGTGGGTTCCACACCGCTGGGCGTCCACGCGCTGGTCTTCGCGCCGATGGCCGCCGCGGCAGGCCACCTCTCGGTCCGACTGGTCGACGGGGCACGGGCACTGGCCCTGGCCGGGCTGGCCGGGGCCGTGGTGGTCAGTGTGGTAGGAGCGGCCGGGGTGGGAGCACTGTTCGGGCTCCAGACCGACGGCGGAGTTGACCTGGTGGCCACGGCATCGATCGCCGCCGTGATGACCGTGGTGGTGGCCGCTCCGACGAGCAGGGTCGTGCGATGGGCGGTGACCGGTGGGCTCCCGGTGGACATCGCGATCCCTGACGGCCCGCGCGCCGAAGGGTCAGCCGCCGGGTGAACGACGTCAGCCGTTATCGGATGCGGGTTCTGGCCATCATCGGCCTCTCGATGTTCGCCGCTCTGGCCGCCCGACTCTGGTACCTGCAGGTCATGGTGAGCGAGCAGGCGGTGGCCACCGCACGGAGCAACATCACCCGGGTCATCCCGGTGCCCGCACCGCGGGGTCGCATCCTCGACGTGCATGGTCGTGTCATGGTCGGGAACCGGACCACCACCGTGCTGACCATGAACCGCCACCAGTTGGACGAGGCCGGATTCACCGACGCCGAGACCCGGGCGATACTCACCGAGATCGCGGTGGAGATCAACCGGTCCGGTCAACTCATGAAGGTGTCCGACGTGGAGCGCGGTCTGCAGGACCCGTCCTATGGCCCCTACGACGACGTGCCCATCGCCCACGACGTGGGTGGGGAGTTGCTGGTGTTCTTCGGGGAAAGGTCCGATCGGTTCCCGGGGGTCCGGGTGGCCGAGAGCACGGTTCGCTCTTACCTCTACGGCGACCTGGCCAGTCACGTCCTGGGGTGGGTCGGTTCAGTGAATGACATGGAACTCCGGGAACGCAGGCCACCATCGGGCAAGGAGTACCGGCTGCGGGACCGGATCGGGAAGTCTGGCGTCGAGCTGATGTTCGAGAACGACCTTCGCGGCGAGGCCGGGCACAAGGTGGTGGAGGTCGACCGCCTGGGTGAGATCGTGCGCGAGCGCGACGACCTGTTCATGCCCCCGGTACCCGGTGACGACATCATTCTGTCGCTCGACGTCGACGTCCAGTACCTCGTCGAGCGCGAGCTCGAACGATCCATCCACCTGGCCCGGGCCCGTGAGCCCGATCAGGATCCGAACGACCCGACCCACCTCCTACCCCCCTTCGACGCGCCCGGTGGAGCGGTGGTCCTCCTGGATCCGATGGTCGGATCGGTGGTGGCCATGGCCTCCTACCCCTCCTACGACCCGAACGACTCCATCGGC
>Ga0315329_10001098_pt1 | contig 10695 bp, 7 predicted proteins | sample M150032315metaG_FD_203459 | JGI IMG/M metagenome (GOLD analysis project Ga0315329, IMG submission 203459) | Ammonia-oxidizing marine archaeal communities from Monterey Bay, California, United States - M1 500m 32315 | ecosystem: Environmental > Aquatic > Marine > Coastal | place: USA: California...
GCACATCGTCGATGAGGAGATCTGGCGAAATCCCGACACCGTCAAGGTGATCCACAATGCTGCGGGTGAGGTCCTCTACACCTCACGGGCCCCCGTGCCCCATGGAAGGAACGGTTTTTCCGAGGAACTGCTCGCTCGACGGATCTACGGAATCTTCGCCTTCCGTTGGCGGTTTCTCCGGGCCTTCACTCAGCACGAGGAAACTCGACTCGAGCGGGAGGAATCGTGCGACAGCAATCGAATCCTGGATATGGGTTTTCGACAGGTGATCGCTCCATACCCGCACCTCCAGTCCTTCTCGGTCGATAGCCCAGCTGACATCGGGTTGGTGGAGAAGGGAATGCGGGACGATCCGTTCCTGTCGGTTTATTTGTCGACCGAGGCCGAAACGGTCGGGAACGCCTGACGGACGTCCGAAGGGGTCGTTCAGCGGAACAGGTCGTCGGCGGGATCGCGGACCACGTCGGCCACCACGCCACCGTCGCCGAACCACGACGGGTCGATGCCACGCACGACGGCCACCGGTACCCCGTCGGCCTTGCCCATCACCAGCTCGGCGGCCGAGGCGATCTCGTCGACCACCGCCACCTCGGTGACCTGGAGTTCGCGGCCCAGGGTGTCGGTGGTGCCCCGCAGGTCGACCACCGGCCGCAGACCGGCACAGCCGATGGCCACGTCGGTCACGCCGCGGCGCCACGGCCGCCCGAAGGTGTCGCTGACCACCACGGCCACGTCGACGCCGAACCGGTGGGTCAGGGCATCACGGATGCGTCGGGCCGATCGATCCGAATCCACGGGGAGCAAGGCGGCTCGTCCCGCCTCCACATTGGACAGGTCGATTCCGGCGTTGGCGCACACGAACCCATGCTCGGTCTCGCTGATCACCAGGTCGCCGCGGCGTCGGAGCACTCGGACCGATTCGCGTTCCACCAGCGGCTTGTGTCCCACCTCGGGGTCGATGTCGACCAGACGGTCCTCGGCCTTGGAGACCACCTTCTGGGTTACCACCAGGACGTCGCCGTCGCGTAGGTCGGCGGCATCGGCGATGATCGCCGCTAGGTCGTCGCCCGGTCGGATCTCCCCGATGCCGATGACAGGAACGATGGTCAATGAACCACTCACAACCGGCGCACCGCCCGTGACCCCACCGACCTGCCCGGGGAGAGAATGGTCCGGCAGAGGTCGGTGGCCACGTCGAGGTCGGTCATGACCGTTGGGGCGACCACGCAGGCCATTCCCTCCGCGGCCACTTCGTCGGACAGATCGGCATCCGCGGTGTCCACCACGAGGGTGGCGGCCAGGTCCCGGTAGAGGCGGGCCACGCCGACCACCGAGGGTTCGTGGCCGAGTTCCCGGAGCATCCGCTCGGCGGGGCCCTTCAACGCCGAACCGGCCACGATGGGCGACACGGCGACCACGTCGTCGCGTCGGGTGGCCAACGCTTCGCCGATGCCGGGCACGGCGACGACGGGACCGATGGAGACGATCGGGTTGGACGGGGCGACGACCACCGTGGAGGCCAAGTCGATGGCCTCGAGCACGCCGGGGGCTGGGTGGGCGTTCTCGACACCGGCGAACCGGACCGCCGAGATGGCCACGTCGTGGCGAAGGCCGACGAAGTAGTCCTGGAATCCGATTTCGTTGCCGGCCCCGTGGTCGGCAACCGGGTTGCCGGTGGACGGGTCGTGGGCAGCGAGGGTCACCATGGTGGTCACCCGGTCCTCGGTCATGGGCAGGAGTCGGGTATCGATGCCCCACGACCGGGTGATCTCGGCGGTGACCTCGGTCAGGCCCACCCCCTCGGCCAACCGGCCGGTGCGATGGAGGTGGGTGCCCAGGTCCCGATCGCCGAGGCGGAACCACGTGGGGCCGCCGAGGCGCTCGAGGGCATCCATGGCACCCCACGTTTCACCCACCAGACCCCAACCGGTCTCGGGGTTCACCGCCTCGGCCAGCGTGTAGGTCACGGTGTCGAGGTCGGGGGAGATAGACAGGCCGTGGAGGATCAGGTCGTCGGCGGTGTTGACGATCGCCGTGACCTCGTGGGCTGGCACGGCGCGGACCATGCCGCGCAGGAGACGGGCCGCACCCACCCCGCCGGCCAGGACGGTGATCATCGCCTCAGGACCATCGGTTCAGGACAGGTTCCGAAGGCGACCCTCGAGCAGGGCCATGTCGGCATCGACCATCATCTCGACCAACTCGACGAAGTTGATGGAGGGTCGCCAGTTGAGGCGATCGGCGGCCAGTGAAGCGTCGCCGACCAGCAGGTCGACCTCGGCTGGCCGGTAGTACTTCTGGTCGACCACCACGTGCTTCTCCCAGTCCAGGCCGACCCGGGCGAAGGCGGCCTGGCAGAACTCCCGGACGGTATGGGTCTCACCGGTGCAGATCACGAAATCCCGGGGCTCGTCGAGTTGCAGCATCCGCCACATGGCGTCCACGTAGTCGCCGGCGAATCCCCAGTCCCTCTTGGCGTCGAGGTTGCCGAGGCGCAGTTCGGCGGCCTGCCCGAGGGCGATCTGGGCCGCTCCGTGGGTGATCTTCCGGGTGACGAACTCCAGCCCGCGCCGAGGGCTCTCGTGGTTGAAGAGCATCCCCGAGCAGGCATGTAACCCGTAGCTCTCCCGATAGTTCACGGTGATCCAGTGGCCGTAGACCTTGGCCACCCCGTAGGGGCTCCGGGGGTGGAAGGGGGTGGACTCGGTCTGGGGGACCTCGCTGACCTTGCCGAACATCTCACTCGAACTGGCCTGGTAGAAGCGGATCGAGGGGTCGACGAGGCGAATGGCGTCGAGCATGCGGGTCACGCCGAGGGCGGTCGTCTCGCCGGTCAGGACCGGTTGGCCGAACGACGTCTGGACGAAGGACTGGGCGGCCAGGTTGTAGACCTCGTCGGGGGCGTGCTCCCGGATGGCCTCCACCATGGACATCTGGTCCAGAAGGTCGCCGGAGTGGAACTCGAGTCGGTCCATGAGATGGGCGATGCGTTCGTAGTTGACCGTGGAACTCCGACGGACCATGCCGACCACCTCGTAGCCGTGGCCCAGCAGGAACTCGGCGAGGTAGGAACCATCCTGCCCGGTGATGCCCGTGATCAGGGCGCGACGCGTCGGTGAGCCGGTCGTGGGTTCGGTCATGGGTTCAGTCTGCCGGGGATGGTTCCCGAAGGCGCCGTCGCCAGTCATCGAGCAGGTCGGCGAGCGTCGAATCGAGGGTGATCTCGGGGATCCAGCCCGTGTCCCGGCGGAGACGGGCCGGATCACCCCGGAGTTCGGGGACGTCGGTCGGTCGGTGGAGGGCCGGGTCCTCCACGAGCCGCATTGGTCTGTCGGCCATCGAAAGCAGTCGGTCGGCGATGTCGCTGACGGCCGACGCATGTCCGGTGCACACGTTGTAGGCGGCACCGGCCACCGCGTCCATGGCCAGGCATCGATAGGCCCGGACGACGTCCCGGACGTCGGTGAAGTCCCGTCGGGCATCCAGGTTGCCGACGGCGACCACATCGCGACCGGCCAACTCGTTGGCGGCGATCCGGGAGGCCAGGGCTGAACACACGAACCGGTCGCTCTGGCCCGGTCCGAGGTGGTTGAACGATCGGGCCCGGACCACGTCCTGATTGTGGCCGAGGGAGGCCTGGAGGGCGATCAGGTCGGCAGCCGCCTTGCTGGCCCCGTAGGGCGACACCGGGCGGAGTGGGGCATCTTCTGATACCGGGAGGTCATCCGGGGTGACGATGCCGTACAGGTCGGCGCTGCTGACCGTGACGACGCGGCGGACGTGGTGTCGACGGGCCGAGTCGAGGACGTTGAGGGTTCCCTCGGCGTTGGTCCGCAGAGTTCGGGCGGCATCGGCCCAGGAACTCCCGACGTCGGCCTGTCCGGCGAGGTGGTAGACGATCTCGGGCGCCGTGTCGGCGATCTCGCGGTCGAGTCCGTCGGCGTCGAGCAGGTCGGCGCCACCCTCGGATCGATCGGTGGTGGCCACGTCATCACCCTCGGCCGTCAGGTGGTCAACGAGGTGACGGCCGACGAAGCCAGCGGCGCCGGTGACCAACGCCTTCACCGGTCGGTCTTCGAGGAACGGGGCGTTCGGGGAGCGTCCATCGGGGCATCGTAGGAGCAGGCGCCCGTCCGGGCGGATAGGAGGCTCGGAAGTAGTCTCAGCGGCACCGTGGATGCCGCACCCTCTCCTGCCAGCGGCCGACAGGCTCCTGCTCCTGCCAGTGGCCGACAGGATCCCGTTGACGGCCGACAGGGCCCTCGGGCGTCGTCGGCTCCGGTGCTGGCCTTGGTCGTGGTGGACGACGAGGCGCCGGCACTCGAGGCGGTGCTGGCCGGACTGGCCGTCCAGGACCATCCTCGGACCGACGTGCTGGTCGTAGACGTCCGTCGGCGGGGAGACGCGGACGGTGCCGGCCCGTCGTTGGTCGACCGGGTGGGCCTGGTTTCGCCCTCGTCGCTGGTCGTCCAGGCGCCCAGCGTGGAGGGCGACGGCCCGGCGGTGGCCGCCGGGCTCCGGGCCTGGTCGGCGGTCCAGCCAGCGGCAGCGGATCCGCGCTTCCTCCTCTTCGTCTCCGGCCAGGTGGTCCTCGGCGACACCGCGGTACGCCGTCTGGTGGAGCGGGCCGTGGCAGCCAACGCGGCGGTGGTCGGCCCGAAGGTCGTCGGTCCGACCGGGGACCTGGAGGAGACGGGATGGTGGTTCGACGCCCTCGGGTCGCCGGTCCCCGTGGTGCCCGATAGTGAATCCGACCAGGGTCAGCACGATGGGGACCTCCGTCCCGATGCGGTGGCCGGCGCGGCGTGGATGGTCCGCGCCGACCTGTTCGCCGAGTTGGGCGGCCTCGATGCCGACGGAGTGGACGGCACGGGGCACCTGGAGTTCTGCCTGCGGGCGCGGGCGGTGGGGGCGTCGGTCATCGTGGTCCCGTCGGCGGTGGCCCGGAGGGTCGGTGCACCGGGATCAGACCGGCACGCCCCGGCGGTGGTCTGGCCCAGATTCCGTCTCCGTCTGTCGTTCGCCGCCCCGTTCGGCTCGATGGTCGGGCGGGTGACCGTGCTGGCGTTGGGCACGATGGTCGGGGCGGCCTACGGGGTGGCCACCGGTCGGTTCCGCCATGCCCGGGGGCTGCTCTCCGCCTGGCCGTGGAATTTCCGACGCATCGGATCGGCCAGACGACTGGCCCGTGCCGCCCCACCGGGAGCCAGCCAATCGGGGACCGGCTCACCGGATGCGGACGCGTCGGGTTCCGTCCACGCGGGCCATCGGGCCTCGCAGTGGCTGGCGTTTCGGCGGGTGGTCACCGGCCGGGCGCTGGCCGGAGACGACGACAGGTCCGACGGGCTCCGGCGGCTGAACGGCGCCTTCGGGGCGGTGTTCGGTCCGGGTGGACTGGCCATGATGATCGCCGCGGCGGTGCTCGGCTTCGGTTCGCGCTCGCTGGTGGTCGACGGGATCCCCGTCGTCGGGCGTCTCCAGCGGCTTCCCGATGCGCCGGGTGACCTGGTGGCCGCATGGTGGTCCGGCTGGCGGTCCACCGGCACGGGGACCTCGGGTTCGGGTCCTGACGGGCTGGCTGTGGTCGGTCTGTTGGTCGGCCTCTGGCCGGGATCGGCGGCCTCGGCGTGGACCGTGCTGGTGCTCGGGGCGTTCGCCGTGGGGGCGCTCGGCATCTGGCGGCTCGTGCGGGCGGTCGGAGGCGGTCGGTCGCGCGCCGTTGCTGTGCTGGTATACCTCGCGGTCCCCATTCCCTACGACGCGCTGCGGAGTGGGCGGCTGGCCCCTTTGGCTGCCTACGCCGTCCTTCCGTGGGTGGTTCGGCGGTTGGCCGGGGCCCAGGCCATGGCGCCCTACGGCTTCCGGGGTGGCGATCCGGGCCCGGGGACACGCCTGCGAAGCCTCTGGTCCGACGTGCTGGTGACCGGGTTGGCGCTGGCCACGATGGCCGCCGCCGATCCGATCCTCGTGATTCCCGCCGCCCTGATCGCCGCTGGCCTCGTGGTGGGCACGGTCCTGTCGGGCAGCGTCGACGGGCTGGTCCGTCTGGTGTCGGTCGTCGTAGGTGGAACGGCCCTCGCCGCGGCGGTCCACCTACCGGCGGTCCTGATCGTGTCCGGACCCGGGGACCGGGGGTGGGTCGGCTGGTTGGGCGGGTCGTCGGATGGTGGCTGGGCTGCGGAGGGATCGATGGGCCTGTCAGGTGTCCTCGCCCTGAGTCCAGGGCCGGGTGGATCGACGGCGACCGTGGCGTTGTTCGTGTTGCCGGCGCTCGCCCTGTGGACGGCGCGGGGGCGACACCTCTCGGTGGTCGTCCGGGCCTGGTTCGTCTCGGCTTCGGCGGCCTCGGTACTGGTGGCCGTCGATCAGGGTTGGATCGGTGGTGGCGACTCTGTCCTGCGGTCGGTGGACCCGGCGGTCCTCCTGGTACCGGTCGCCATCGGCCTGGCCTGGGCGTCAGCCGCCGGCGTGGCCGGTCTCGGCTCCGATCTGGCCCATCTCGCTCGACAGGTGCACGCCGTCCGGTCCGCCCGGGTGCTTCGCAACGGGTTGACGGGTGTCGTGGCGATCAGCCTGGCCATCGGGGTGATGCCGGTGGTGGCTGGCTCGTTCGCCGGAGACTGGGGAGCGCCGCGTGTCGACCTGGTCTCGGTGCTGCCCGGGTCCGGCGTCCGCCTGCCTGCTGGCGGGACGGTGTGGGGCGGGGACGCCAGGGTTTTGTGGATCGGTGATCCGACGGTGCTGCCCGCTGCAGGGATCCCGCTGTCGGTGGAAGGCCGTTCGGCCGGTGGGGGAGAATCGCCGCTCGGGCGTCTGGCGCTGGCGGTGACCGACGGGCGTCCGGACCTCTCCGACCAGTGGTCCCCGGGGGCGACGGCGGGGCTGGTGGAGCTTCGCCGTGCCTTGGCCTCGGCACTGGACGGCACCACCCATCGACTGGGTGCCGACCTGGGTCGGTGGGGGGTGGCTCGGGTGGTGGTCGTGGAACGTTCGGCGCCGGTTCCCGGCCCGGGGGTCGAGCGCCCGGTCCCCGGGCGCCTGACCGAGGTGCTGGCCCGCCAACTGGACCTGGAACGGGTGGAGGCGGTGAACCGGGCGATGACCGTCTACCGCAACACCACGGTGGAGGCTCCGTTCTCGGTGGTACGGGATCGGAACCGACGGGTCGTGCCCGCCGCGGTGACGCGCCGTGCGATGGCCGCCTGGACCGTCGAGACGCCGGCCGACGGCGCCCTGCGGTGGATGGTCGGCCCAGACGACCGCTGGCAGGTCCGGGTGGACGGCCGGCCGGCAACGGTGCTGGGGCCCGGTGCCGACCACGGGGTGGTCGGGCGCCCGTCTGTCCGGGTGGCGACCGGGAGCTTGGCCACGTTCGATGTCGACGACGATCGTGTGGTCGGACGACGGTGGATCCAACTGGTGTTGGCGGGTTTCCTGGTCCTGCTGGCCAGTTGGGCGCGGACCTCCCGTGATGCCTCGCGTTCCGGTGTCCGGTCGGACGATCGGGCGGTGGGGCTCCGATGATCGCCGTCCGCGGTCCGGCGATCGTCGTCCTCGGTGCCCTGGTGGCCGCGGCGGCCGCGTTCTCGTCGGGTCCGGTCGACGTGGTCGGTGGAGCGGTCCGACCCGAGGCCCGGTCCGCCGCCACCCTCGACGGTGCCTCCACGGCGCTCTGGTTCTGTGCCGGTCCGACGGCTGAACTGGCCGGAGTCGATGAGCGGACCGTCGAGGTGGTCGGCATCTCGGCGTCGCCCACCGAGGGACGGGTCACGGTGGTGGACGATTCCGGTCGGGCAGTGGAGCGGGCGTTCAGGATCGACCCCGGTGGTCGCCTGGAGGTGTCGCCCGGACAGTTCGTGTCCGGCGCGTTGTTCGCCGGGGTCACCGTCGAGGTACGTGGGGGTGCGGCGGTGGTTGGTCAGGCGGTGACCGGGCCGGACGGCAGGGACCGTCGACCGTGCACGACCCGGGCCGCCGACGCATGGGTGGTCCCGTGGTCGACCACGGCTCGACCGGGCAACCGGGCGTGGGTCCTGCTCCACAACCCGTTCCGGGCCGCGGCGGTTGCCGATCTACGGTTTGTCGGCGACATCGGCCGTCGCGAGACGCTCGATTCCCAGGGGGTCGTGGTGCCCGGTCGGTCGATGGTGGCCTACGACGTGACCGAGCGGATCTCCGATTCCGCCGTGGTCTCGGCCACCGTGGACGTCCGGGCCGGACGGCTGGTGGTGGCTCGGCTCCAACTGTCGGACGGGTCGGGACCCATGGCCACCCGGGGCCTCGACCTGTCCCCCGGCGTGCCCGAGGTGGCCTCCCGGGCCTTCGTGCCAGCGGTGGGGACCGGTGAGGCGGTCGCCGGGTCGACCGTGGTGGTCGTCAACACCGGGGTGGAGACGGTGGAGGCCGAGGTGGTGGTCCGGACGATCGGCGTGGAGTCGGGGGTGGAACCGTGGCGGTTGGTCCTCCGAGCCGGTCAACGTCATGTGGTGGACCTGGACGACGGCCGCCTGGCCGGCACCGACGCGTTCGGGGTCGAGGTCCGGACGCTCGACGGCGCCGCCATCGCCGCATCGGTGGTCCGGCGGTCCGTCACCGGACCTGCCGATGGCGCCGGGGGCTTGGCGGTGCGACCGGCGGTGGCCGTGGCGGCGCGTGGCTGGGTCGTGGACCTCGATGATCGCTATGGGGCGGTCGATGATGTGCTGGCCGTGCTGAATCCAGCGAGCGAGGGCATCGCCACCATCGAGGTGAAGGTCCTGGCCGGGACGGCACCGGCCGACGTGGTGCGTGCTGTGGAGCTGGGACCCGGCACCCAGGTGTCGTTCGACCTGGCAGCGGGGCCACCGGTGGTGTTGGCCGTCGAAGCCACCGCGCCTGTCATCGTCTCGGTCCACAGCAGGGCGAGAGCGGGAGCGACGGCCTCTATCGCCGTGGCCGTGGCTGGTACCGAAGCGCGGCCCGTGCCCAGCCGCTGAGGCGTCCCGTCCGGGATGCTCGCTTCAGGTGCCGGCGCTGCACCCGTCGGGGGTGGAGCCCGGATCGCGTAGTTCGGCCAACGAGCCCCACAGGTGGGTGGCGCTCACCGGACCCACGTGGTGGCCGCGCACCACGCCGAGACCGTCGCACATGAGGACCATGGGCACGGCGTCGATGGCGTACCGGTCGTGGACCGCCCGGCGGCTACCGACCTCGATCTCCTGAACGACCACATCGGGGCTTGCCAGGGGAGCGGCGGTGGCCATCATTGAGGCGCACGTCTCGCACCTGGCCGACGTGAAGACCGCTACCAGCCAGGGGGCATCGGGCCGGTCGAAGTCCCGCCGATCCAGTTGCTGGGGGACTGACCAGCCGGTGCGGACCGGCGCATCCGGTCGTCGGCGCTGCACCAGGTGGGCCAGGGTGCCCGCGGTGGCGGCCACCAGGACGAGGAGGAGCAGGCGGTCCATGGGTGGACCCGTCAGTCGGTGCTTGCCGGATCGCTGACGGCCGCCTGAGCACCGTCGCTTGTCAAGCGGGACCCACCATTTGTGTCCGTCGAGCCGGACCCGTCATCTGTGTCGGTCAGGCCCGTCGTGTCACCGGCGTCCATCGGACCGGCCGCGTCATCGGAGTCCACGCCGGCGTCCGTGCCGGCGACGGGGTCGGTGGCGACCCGTACCAGGCGGCTGACCTCCTCTCCGCTGATCGTCTCGTGTTCCAGGAGTGACCGGGCGATCAGGTTGAGGGCGTTCCGGTGTTCGGTGAGCAGATTGTGGCAGCGGTCCTCCTGGTCGGTGAGGATCCGCTGGACCTCCTCGTCGATGAGCCGGGCCGTGTGGTCGCTGTAGTCGCGGCTGTGCAGCAGGTCGTCGCCCAGGAACACGTGGCCCTGGCTGCCCCATGCCATCGGGCCGACCCGGTCGCTCATGCCCCACTCCCTGACCATCCTGCGGGCCATCGCAGTGGCATTTATTAGGTCGCTACCAGGGCCACTGGAATGGACGCCGAAGACCAAGTGTTCAGCGACGCGCCCACCCAGTGAAATCACCAGTTTGTCCTTCAGCCAGTCCTCGCGGGCAGTGAGGCGATCCTTCTCCGGCAACTGCATGGAGTAGCCCAGCGCCATGCCGGTCGGGATGATCGTCACTTTGTGGAGAGGGTCGGCCGTCGGGAGCACGGCGGCGCACAGGGCGTGGCCCGCTTCGTGATAGGCGGTGTGCTCCTTTTCCTCCGGTGTCATGGCCATCGACTCGCGCTTTAGCCCAATTAGGGTGCGGTCTCTCGCCTCTTCGAAGTGGTCGGGCCGGATGCTGTCCTCACCGGCCCGAACCGCTATGAGGGCGGCCTCGTTCACCAGGTTGGCCAGGTCGGCGCCGCTCATTCCAGGTGCCCCACGGGCCACCACGCCCAAGTCAACGTTGTCGCTGATCTTCTTGCCCTTCGTGTGGACCTCCAGGATCTTGCGCCGGTCCTCCAGTTCGGGCAGAGGGACCACGACCTGGCGGTCGAAGCGGCCTGGTCGCAGCAACGCTGGGTCGAGGATGTCGGGCCGGTTGGTGGCAGCGATCATCACGATGCCCTCGGAGGACTCGAAGCCGTCCATCTCGGAGAGCATCTGGTTCAGCGTCTGCTCGCGCTCGTCGTGACCGCCGCCCAGGCCGGCGCCGCGCTTGCGGCCGACCGAGTCCACCTCGTCGATGAAGATGATGGCGCTGC
>Ga0315329_10001101_pt1 | contig 10689 bp, 11 predicted proteins | sample M150032315metaG_FD_203459 | JGI IMG/M metagenome (GOLD analysis project Ga0315329, IMG submission 203459) | Ammonia-oxidizing marine archaeal communities from Monterey Bay, California, United States - M1 500m 32315 | ecosystem: Environmental > Aquatic > Marine > Coastal | place: USA: California...
GTCAACTACTTGACCTAACACTACTCCAGCAATTTGAAAATCTAATTCTTTTTGTTCCGCATTTGTTGCATCCCAATATATCCAAGTTCCTGGTGAAAGTTTAATGTCTTTTTGATCAAGATAAAAATGAAAAGACCAAGATCCTCCAACTATAATATCGTAGGTTTCAAATTTATAAGCTGAATAGATCTTTTCTTGTAGTTTTCTTATATCCTTCAATGTTTGCGCTGCAAGGCTTGATCTTTCCTCGTTATTTTTAACTGCATGCATATGGCCATCATAAGCATGAATTCCTCGCAAGTCTAAATTGCTTTTACTCATAATAAAATCAAGTAAATCATCTAGTTCATTTATAGAAACTCCTGTTCTATGCATCCCTGTATCTAAATCGATATATACTCCATGGATTCCTTCTAAATCATTTAGTAAATCAACGTGATAAATGGATGAAACTATTGAAGAATAATTTGTTTTGGGAAATTTATTTATTACCTTTTGAAGTCTTTGGGCTTTGGTTTTTGAGGCTATTGGATATGATAAAATCAGCTCTTGTGGTTCACATTCTCCTAAAATTTCTAGTTCATTTATAGTTGAAGTTTTATGTCTAGTAATTCCTCTATCAATTAAAAGATTCAACATTTCTTTAGACTTATGTGTCTTTGCATGTGGAACTAATCTATTAACATCTTGAACCATAGACATCAATGTTGAAATGTTGTGATTGACTTTTGACTCAAAGATCAGGTGCTCAGGTGTTTCAAAGTTTTCGATATCATTGATTTTATAATTAGTGAACATTTTTTTAGCCTTTCAATATTATTGATTATTTAAATCTTCTTCGCTTAGATGTGGTTTGATTAACTCAACCACTTTATTTAATGTTTCTTCAGGAGCATCTACTGTTGTATCAACTTCAACCTTAGGACCTATATTACTTTTGTTTACAAAATGTTTATAACTATTCATTACACTTTTTATGTCTTTTTTTATCAGAGGGCTATTAGAATGTTCTGGATTATCTTTTAATTCTTCCATTCTTTCTTCAATCACTGACACATCTGCTTTCATATGAACAGTTATAATCGGATCAGATGTAATTTGCTTAATCCTGTCTTCAATTCTATCGAAAACTACATTTTCTCTATCGAATGTTTCACCATCTAAGCCATAACCAAAATATCTTCTAGCTAATACAGCTTCCTCGATATGAAAACCCACAGTCAAGTCATCTTTTTGAAAATAATGATGTAAATGATAATACATATGATATCTGTGATACATTTCTTTGAGCTTTGGTGATAAGTTTAAAATCTGTTGTTGTTCTTCTGGAGTTGTATCATCCGGATGTCCTGAAGTGTGTGGAATTTTCATATGATCATGTAAATTATTATCATAAAACGGAGTTCCAGTAGTTTTAATTTTCCATTCTTTCAATAAATTTGCAATTGTGGTTGTTCCAACATACTCTATTCCCGATAAAATTATTTTCATTATCATTCCCTGCTTTTATATTAATTTGTCAAGTTTAGTTTCATCTAATTCAAACCCAAGTCCTGGTTTATCATTTAAATGAATATGTCCTTCTTTAATCAAATAAGGTTCCTCTAAGTAATTATTATGTTCAGGAATAAAAACATGGGAGTGTTCCAATCTATAAAAATTCGGAACAGAACTTACTACATGCGCGGCAGAAATCAATTCTATTGGTCCACCCGGAATAACATGAGGAGTTATAGGAATATAATATGCCTCAGCCATTGTAGCAATTTTCTTTATTTCAGAGATTCCACCCGTCCAGATAGTATCAGGCATAATATAATCTGCAAGATTATTTTCAAGGATTGGAATAAAGTCTGCTCTAGTATAAAGTCTTTCTCCGACACAAATTGGTGCATTAGTATTTTCCTTTACTTGCTTTAAGGCGTTTATTCCTTCTGGTGGAACTGGTTCTTCAAACCAAGCTATATTAGATTGTTCAAATAGATTATTGGATAATCTAATAGCATTAGGTACATTATAATGTCCATGAGCATCTATCAAAATTTCAAAAGAGGGACCTACCACTTCCCTTACTGCAGCAACAATATCGTAACCTAATTGTTCTCCTTCTTGTGATATAAAGCCATCCTGATACATAGTATGAAATTGAGTCATTTCTAGAAATGGATCAAGTTTACATGCACTGTGTCCATTTTCAACTAAATTAGCTTTCGCAGCCTTTGCGTAATCTTCAGGAGTAGAACAATCTGGAAACCAAGCATTACAGTAAAGTCTTACCGGATCTCTATATCTTCCCCCAAGTAAATCATATATCGGAAGTCCACTTACTTTCCCTTTTATATCCCACAAAGCTATATCAAAACCAGCGGTTAATGAAGTTGTAAACCCTCTAGATCCCATATAAGAAAAAAAACGAAAAATTTTATTCCATAACCGATCAGTATCCATTGGGTTTTCACCTATAAGGTTTTCAGAAACTTCTTTGATAGCAGTAGCCATAAAATTTTCGCTTACTGCTACAGAAGAACCTACTTCTCCCCAACCATGAATACCTTCATCCGTTTCCATTTTTAAAAATACCCATTTTCTACCCAATTTGCTTTTGGATGTTTGCTCATAATCTGCAGCATAAGGAGTAATTTTGGTGATTTTCATATTTTACCTTCAAGATACTTTTAATTAGATTTTTATTAATGGTTTATGTTATCAGAGAATTAAACATTGTGTTATGATCGGGTGATTATACATCGGAGAAAAGACACCCATGATCATTTGTTATTTAACCATGTTTCATACTCATTCTCAGTTTCATTTGACCAGGCTATTCTAGGATAAAAATCTTTCAATTCTCCACCTTCTGATAATTTTTTTCGAGCAAAGATCTCCCATTCTGAATGACCTGAAGCATTTTCTGCTAACTCCTTAGCTAAAGTCTTTGGAACAACTACTGCACCATCATCATCCGCAATGATAATATCACCTGGATTTACAAGTACCCCTCCACAAGCAATTGGAATATTTACAGCATTAGGGAATATTGACGTCTGTGTATGATAATTAGGAGTAACTCCTCGAAGCCACATTCCTAAATCTAGATCTTTAGCGTGCGTAAAATCTCTAATAGCACCATCAACTACTATACCTTCACCTCCTTTTCCTTGAAAATAAGTAAGCATCATTTCTCCAAAAACTCCACTTCTTAAGTTTCCTCTTGCATCTACTACAACTACATCTCCCTCTTCTGCTATGTACAACGCATGTCTATGGTATTGAAGCTCTGGATCCATCTGTTGATTATCTTGAAAAACATCTTCTCTAATAGGCAAAAATTGTAAGGTTATGGCTGGACCTGCTATTACCTTACCTGGAGTCCATGATACTGGACCTTGTATGAAACAATCTTTTATTCCCAATTTATTTAGTTCACCTGAAGCAGTGGCTGTTCCTACTTTTTTTAATTTTTCAATCAATTCTTTTTGTGGTCTTTCTATATTTTTAATTTTTTCAAATTCACTTTTATTCATTAAACTTTCCTTTGAATATTTGAAAGATTTGTTGTTACAGTTACTATTAAACAACTAAATAAGAAAAATTCATAATGGAAAAGAAAAAAAATATACTGATTTCTTCAAATGGTTCATCAATTGCCAAAATACTTTCGAATTGTCTAGTCTCACATAATATAAACTTTATTAATGACAAAGATTTAATTTATTCAAATCCAAAAGAATTGGAAAAACATTTTGAAAAAATAGATGTTTATGTTCATATAGGGTTTAAAGGGTTTTTAGCAAAAGATGAAATGGAGCTTATTGATTATCACACTAGAATAACGTACGATTTGCTTTTTGCTGCAGGGAAAAAAAATGTAGAAAAAGTTATATCTATTTCTACTTTGGAATTGTACAAAGATTATGAAGCCAATCTTACTGTTAGTGAAAACTGGGAAACTAAATTTCCTTTGGATCAACCAGAACTTTTATGTGCAAATTTATCAGAAAAAGTATGTAAAGAATTCGCTCGAGATCAAGTATTTGAAGTAATAAATCTAAGGCTAGGAGATCTGATAGAAAATAGTGATACAAGATTATCAGAAGAAAAATTTAAGAAAAGCATTAATTTAATGGTAGATTTAGATTTTAGTTCAGAAGAGTTAAAACAGACAAAAAATCCTTTTAATTCTGCGAGAAAGAAAGGTCCTAGCTGGATTAATTTGCACTTACAAGATACATTTGAAGGTCAAAAATTTTTAACTAATAAAATTGATAATTTGATAGGAGTTTGAGTAAAATGAAAATTCTTATATTGGGAGGAACCGGAATGCTGGGGCCATGGGTTGTTAAAGCATTGAAAAACAAACATCAATTATTACTAACAGATATTAATGAGCCTCCAAAAAAATATCAGGGTGACTTTTTAAAATTGAGTGTTGACGATATAAACGGTGTAATAAATGCTGCTGAAGGGATGGATTGTATAATAAATCTTTCTGTTCTAAGACAAGATAGAAAACTTGCATTTGATGTTTCTACAAAAGGAAATTACAGTATGATGAATGCTGCAAAAATTCATAATATTAAAAGGGTTATAAATACAGGCCCTCACTTCCAAATGTTAGGACAATCATATGAGGAATGGGATTTTAATTTAAATCCAGAAATGCCACCTCAACCGGGAACTAGACTTTATGCAATAAGTAAATTCCTAGGTCAAGAAATAGCAAAAAGATATTCAGATTATTTCGATATAAATCTCATAACTCTTCTTTACTACAATATGAGACATCACTATGATCTTACTACCCCAAATGAAGAAAAAGCAGTTTTACATAATGATATGGTTCCTTTTACTACCTCTTGGATTGACTGTGGAGAAGCTGTAAGATGTGCAGTTGAAATAGACAAATCAAAATTACATTCAAATTCCGAAACTTTTTTTATAAGTCCTATGACTCCTCATAATAAATTTAATAGCTCTAAAACTTTCGATGTCTTAGGATGGAGACCAAAGTATTCACTTGAAAACTTATGGACCAAAAAAATTAAAAAATCAAATAATCATATTGAAGATTCGTATTAACTTTAGGAGGAACAAATGAATGAATTTAAAGAATCTATCAAGTCTGCTTTAAATGAATATTTTGAAGGATTACTTAAATGTTTAAATGGACTTACAGAACCTGAGTTATATTGGCAACCTTCTCTAGAATCAAATCATATGACTTGGTTGGTATGGCATATGGCTAGAGTAGAAGACAGATGGATTAATTCTATTGTTGGAGGTAAAGAAACAGTTTGGGATAAAAATAATTGGAATGAACAATTTGGAGTAGATCAGGAAGATTATGGTAAAGGATACAATAAAGAAGATATATCTAAAATGCCAAAAATGGAGATGAATAAATTACTAAATTACTACAATGAGGAAAGAGTTGAGATTTTTAAGGTAATAGAAAACTTAGACTCCAAGGATTTACAAAATTCATACCCTTCCCCTTCAAGAGGAAAGGTAACAGGCAAATGGATTTTAGGGCACGTAATAGTTGAAGAATCACAACATTTAGGCCAAATGGCATATATAAGAGGTATGATAAGAGGTTTAAACAAATAGAAATTTAGATTCTCAAAATTCTTATACCATAATACGTATCTAATATTAATAAAAAGAAGCCTTGAAACAGTACTCCAAATCCATGCCCTACTGCTAAATCACCATTTATAAATATCTCAAAAATTAAAACTATTGCAACTAATAAATAAATCAAATCTAAAAAAGAATTAAATAACAATATTTTCGCCAATTTTTTTGAGGTGTACTGCGATTTTCTTAAGATTACAAAAATTCCAATTGAAGAATTCACAAGTCCCCAAACAAGAAATTGAGTCCCAATTCCTCTAATAAAATCATTATTAAAATAAAACAATGTTGCACCCATCAATATAGATATTAATCCCCAACCAAGCAAAATTATAGAAATTTGGTTCTGTACAAATATAAATTTCTGAGTATTATTGTCCATATTTGAAAAATTAATGTTTTTATTTTTTAATATTATTTTAATAAGGAAATTATTATGAGATATAGAAATTGGCCAAACGTTTATAAAGATTTGGGTATAAAACCAGTTATAAATGCACAAAGCTGGGTTACATCTTTAGGTGGAAGCATAATGAAACCTGAAGTAATTAAATCCATTGAAGAAGCAAGTACAGTATTTGTAGAACTTGAAAAATTAAATGAAGAGGCAGGAAAGTTTATTGCAAAAATATGTAAATCTGATGGAGCATTGGTCACAAATGGTTGTGCATCAGCTATAGTTCTGATGTCTGCTGCTTGCCTAACAGGTACCGATATTGAAGAAGCAAAAAAATTACCTAATAAGGAACACAAACGGAGTGAAATTCTTATACATAAAGGTCAAAGAAATAGATATGATAGTTCTTTTGAAATTCCAGGATCTAAACTAGTAGAATACACAAATGAGAATCTATTTGACAAAATAACCGATAAAACGTGTGCTATTGCATATGTTGTTGCTCCATTTTTTGACAAAGGTTTTGGAATGAAAAAAACCATTGAAATAGCACATGAAAAAGGATTGTATTTCTTAGTAGATGCAGCGGCAGAACTTCCTCCTAGAGAAAATTTATCTAAGTTCATAGAATTAGGAGCAGATGGAGTGGCCTTCAGTGGTGGAAAGGGTATCGGAGGGCCCCAATCAACAGGAATTTTGGCTGGAACTAGAGAAATTATAGATGCAGCATTTATTAATAGCTTTCAAAATCTTACTCCAGAATGGTCTGGTATTGGAAGACCCATGAAAGTTTCCAAAGAAAATGTCATAGGATTGATAACAGCTATGAAACTTTTCATTGAAGAAGACGAGAGCACGGAAAATAAACTTTGGATGGGAAAAGCAAAATCTCTTAAAGAACAAATTAACCCTAAAAAAGGAATGGCAATATATATTGAAAATGATTATCCAAATAGACAAGGTGCAAATACTATTTTATCTTTTCAAAAGGAGAATTATGAAGGACCAACTACAGAAGAAATTAGGCAATTCTTAGAAAACGGAGAACCAAAAATTTTTGTAGGGAAGCATAATTATGATGAAGAAATCAATATTGTTGTTCATAGTTTAAATGAATTTGAAATAGATATAATCGCTGAAAAACTTAATGAAATTTTATAAATTTACTTATCTTTAAACCTTATATAAAGCTTTTCTTTATTAGTTAGTAATCCCACATATTTATCAACTAATTTACCTTTATGAATTAATACAAAAGTCGGGGTTGAAGTTATCTCATATTTTCGAATTAAATCAGAATAGTTTTTATCATAGATGTCAATTTGAAAAGTAGAATATCTTTCAGAGTAAGATTCTTGAAAGTCTAAAAATGGTTTTTCACTTATTACACATCCCATACAGTTTGGTGAATAAAATTCTATAACCATAGGTTTGTCATCGGATAAAATAGAACTTATTTCAAGTGAATTTGCTTTATTCCCAGGTTCAATAATAATTTTAGTCGTAATAGATATCAGTAATAATAATAGAAATACTGAAAAAAATATTAATTTATTTTTACTCACATAATTGTAAAAAATTATAGATAAAACAATTGGAAATAAAAAAGTAATAATATAAAGAGAATTATGATTTATCCACTGAAACATTTTTTGTTGTTTTATAATGTACAAATTCAATTATAAATGAAATTTAATAATCTATTACTTTTAAAATGTTAAATTTCGTCAGATTCCCATAAAGATATTATTGATCTTATATCACCATGATTAAGTTCATTAAACTGTTTTTGTATTTCTAGAAGAATTTTAGTTTCCATAAAAGGTATATTTGACAAATCAGTAATAGGAAACATATATATAAGCTTTCCAATTTTTTCTATATATGGAAGAATTGAGGTTTTCACTTTTTCATATCTCCGACTTTCGGAAATGTTAAAATATAATCTTTTCTCTGAATTTATAAATGTTTCAAGTGAATCATAAATTGTACAAATACATTCAAAGATTTTTGTACATAGATCTAAATCCATTCGATCTGAATAAATTGAAGAAGAGGTAAATGACAATTCAGTGATACTAAAATCGATTTCATTTAATAATTCTTGAAACTCTTCAGGCGTTAATTGTTCATCTTTTAAAAGAACAAAATCCTTTCGAGAATATTTTCGAATTATTGATTTAAATATATCTAAATCTAAATCTGGGTTATTGAAATTAATATCCATTTATAATGTCTGTAAAATAATTAATATAGAAATCATTATAAAATTTCATTATGAGAAAAGTAGCTTTTATAACAGGAGCAAGTAGATTAAAGGGAATTGGCGCATCTACTGCACTTTTATTTGCAAAAAATAATTATGACATAGTTATAACCGGAACCAAAAGAGATAAAAAATCATTCCCAAAATATGAAAAGGATATCAACTGGACCGGAGTGAATTCTTTAGCAAAAAAGTTAGAAAAATTCGATGTAGAGGTGTTACCTATAGAATTAGATATTTCCAATGAAATAGACGTAGAGTCAGCATTCAGGCTAATTATAGAAAAATTCAATAGAATAGATGTTCTTGTGAATAATGCTTCAACTGGGATCGGCGAAGATAGAGTTTCAGTAATAAATTTAGATAATAAAGAATTTATGAAAGTTATTAAAGTAAAATTATTTGGTGCTTTTTATATTACAAAATTGGTTGCTAGACATATGGTTGATAGTCAAATTGATGGATCAATCATAAATATTTCTTCAACAGCTGGAAAATCTGGAAATGCTAATATGGCGGCGTATAATGCAGCTAATTTTGGTCTAGAGGGTTTTAGTCAAGCTTTGGCAAAAGAGTTAGCAAGCAACAATATAAGGGTTAATTGTGTCGCACCTGGGCCCATACAGACCGCACGATTAGACAAATTAGATAAAAACACCCTTAAAAAACTAAAGAATACGGTCCCTTTAAAAAGAATAGGTAGAGATTACGAAGTGGCAGATTTGATATATTTTCTTGCATCTAATAAATCAAAATATATATCAGGACAGTCAATTAATATAAATGGAGGAATTATTACTGAAAGATAAATTACTCCATTTTTGAGCCAACAAATTTGGAAATAGCTCTTGCAGTAGGATCTGTGTGGACATTTATTATAGAAGGAAGGTTTGAATTTATCGCTCGTTCAATTGCTGGTTTGATATCTTCAGGTTTTTCAACTAATTCACCATAACCTCCCATAGATTCTGCAATCAAATCAAATCTAGTAAAACCCAACTCTCTTCCGGGTTTTCTAATTCCTTCAACTCTTGCTGTCCATCCTTCATTGTTTGAAACCACTATAACAATTGGCAAATTATGTCTTACAGCAGTATCAAAATCTTGAATATTCATTCCTAATGATCCGTCGCCATGTAACGAAAATACTTGATTGTTAGGTTTTGCTATTTTAGCTCCGATTGCATAAGGTAATCCTACACCCATACATCCTGTTGGTCCCGAGTTGATTGAATGTCCAGGTTTGTAACAAGGAATACTTTGTCTTCCATAATGTAATATTTCATTTCCATCTATACTAATTATGGATGATGGGTCCATGATTTCTCTTAATTCTTTACATAGTCTCAAGGGATGAATCGGAGATTGAGAAGATTCTTCTAAAGGTTTTACTCTCTCTAACCTAGATTTTTCTTGTTCAGATAAATTATTTCTCCATGGTTCCCATTGACTTGAATTTATATTTTGTTTTAATATTTCTTCATTTAATTGGTTTATTACTTTTTTGCAATCCCCTACAATTCCTAGTGTAACTTCTCTATTATGAGCAATTTCTTCTTCAAAAATGTCTACCTGTACGATTTTTGCTTCTGGATTTATTCTATTGCCATAAGTCATAATCCAATTAAATCTAGTTCCTAGAACCAAGACAAAATCTGTTTCTTTAAAAGCACTAGATCTAGCTGCAGGATAGGAAAAAGGATGATCATCAGAAACTATTCCTCGAGTCATTGGAGTGGTATAAAATGGTATCCCAGAATTATCGATCAACTGTTTCAATTCACTTGATGAGTCAGACCAAAAAGTACCACCTCCTGCAAGTATAATTGGAGCATTAGCTTTTTTTAACAAATTTATAGATTTTGAAATTAATTCAGGATCACCATTAGGAGATGCTTTTTCAAAAGACCTTGTAGGTTGGTTTAAATTTTTTTCCATAACTTTTTCATATAAAACATCTTCATTACAATCTATATAAACGGGTCCAGGTCTACCAGATGTAGCAATTCTGAAAGCATGAGAAACTATTTGAGGATATTGTTTAGCTGAAGTAGGTCTAAAGGTGGCTTTAGATACCTTTTCAAAAATGGCCATTTGATCTATCTCTTGAAATCCTCCTCTGTAAAAATCTTTCAAAGGACCTGCTCCACCCAAAGTGATCATAGGAGCACAATCCACAAAAGCATTATATTGTCCCGTCAATAAATTTAAGGTTCCTGGACCTGAAGCAGCAGTTGTTACACCTGGTTTACCTGTAACTCTGGTATATGCATGTGCTGACATTGCAGCGGCCTGTTCGTGTCGAAAATCATACGTTTTTATTCCAAAATCTTCAGAATTATTTATAATTTCATAATTTGGTCCTCCCATTAGATAAAATAAACACTCT
>Ga0315329_10001110_pt1 | contig 10647 bp, 19 predicted proteins | sample M150032315metaG_FD_203459 | JGI IMG/M metagenome (GOLD analysis project Ga0315329, IMG submission 203459) | Ammonia-oxidizing marine archaeal communities from Monterey Bay, California, United States - M1 500m 32315 | ecosystem: Environmental > Aquatic > Marine > Coastal | place: USA: California...
CTTATACAAACTATCTAAGAGTTCTCTATCGGATCCATGTTGGAATCCATATTCTGCAGAGTTAATGAGTACAGATGTTCCTGTACCAGCAATAGCTTTAATTCCTAATTCTATTAACTGAGCATTTTCAGGTTGTTTAAATAAAGATTTATAATTAGGAACGTACACGCATCTATGTTGCGAGTAACCGGACAAAATGCCACTTACAACATTACCGTAATTGTCGGATACCTTAGTTGTTTTAGTAATAAACTTAAAATAACTGCTATCTGCTATTACTAAATTAGTAACGCTATCTGGTATTTTATTTATTAGTTTAGCTAAATAAGCTTTAGCAGTTTTAGCTAATATTTTAGTTGGGGTATTATAAAAAAGAGGTAAGACGAGTACAGAGCTCTCTGCTACTCCCTCTTTTGCTAGTGGGTTTAAGTAGTAATTATTAATCTCTACTGACCCCATAGCGGTTTCTTTACATAGTAGTACTGTGGTGATCGACATAAACAGTTTCCCCAATAGTTGCCGGTTCATGATCAGAATTACATATCCATAGAACAGGATAATCTACTGAATCTATTTCTGATTCTCCGTATAAGTCCGTGAAATATATAAGTGCTTGAGTAGGATGTTCTGCTACGTAGTCTAAGACTGGTTGAAATCTAGTCCCTCCGCCTCCATTAAATTCCAAAGACATAATATCAGTCGTTTGATCAATAGTATGTATATGATGGATTTGTGAATCACAGTCAATAATTGTCATACGTTCTGGATTAAACACTTGTTGAATGCCTTTAATTTCACTCAACATTTCTTGTAATTCTTCATCTTCTATGCTACCGCTGGTGTCTATAGCAAATGTTAAATGGCCTAGACCATAGCTATGTAAACTAGGCATATAAGTGTCTGAAGGATATCTGCGATTCTTCCTCGCCCACGAGTACTCTTCGCGTACTCGCTGGTCGAGAAATTTATGTAATATAATTGGCCACGGTAATTTAGGATTTAATAATTTATCAATTATTCTTGAGATTTCATCTGGAATTTCCCCAGCTGTTTTGGACATTTGTGCTTGAGTTCGGGCTCTAACGATAATATTTGTTACTGCTGAATCTAATTCGATTCCTTTTTTGTCTCCTTCTCCTTCACGGAGGTCAAGCATTAACGCTCCAGTATCGAAATCTTTTCCTTCTTTTATTAGATCGTCGTATACGCCATCAGTAGACCATCCTTCTCCGTATTTCTTATTAAGTAATCCTCCAGTAGGTATTTCAAAACCTGCCTTAGTGAGCATGTGGTTGATAATGTAATCACCCGCGCAATTCCAAATAATATGATCTCTATCTCCTTTACGAGCCATATGTTGAAATGCTACATGCCAGCATTCGTGTGCCATTAGTCCAGCAAATTGTGTAATTGTCTGGCCTTTTAAAAATTCTGGATTATATCTAATAACAGTTCCATTAACGTCTGCTGTTTTAGTTGCATCAGTGATGACGTGTCGCATGCCTAAAGCAATGGTGGATATAAAAGCTGATCTAGTCATTAACTCAATTTTTGCTTTAAGTAGTTTTCCTTCCAGTTCTTTCATATTATCTCCTAGGACATGTCATCATCATCCCGCATACCTAAATATACTGGGTGTCTTGGTGCATCTTTTACACCAATTTTAAAAGATTTATATTTAATAGCTTGACCTATCAAACCATCTTTATATTTCCATAATTGATTTCTTGTAGCATCATCAAAACCTGTACCAATATTAAATTGAATACCGGTGTGATTATCTTTACAGACAAGAGCTCCCATTGTTCCCATAGGTACTTTATTTTCTTTATGAGAAGATCGTTGACTTCTTCCTAATTCGTTAACTTTCTTCTCATTATTGTTTTTCATTTGCTCTTCCATACCGAGTATCGTAGCTTCGGAATCTTCAAATCGTTTTACTTTTAACAATCCGCCTTCTTTTGCTGTGGATCTTCCATGTTTATACATGGCACCAGGATCTCGGAGGATTACTCCTTCGTATCCGATTGCTAAACAATCTGATTCATAATCTTGTAGTTGCCCCATATTAGTAACAACATCATAACTAAGTATCTGTATGAAATCTTTTTGTAGCGGAAAAAGTTGATGAGTACTTAATTGATTTAGTAGCGATTTTAAAATAACTCTACGATCTGCATAAGGCATCTTTAGCGAGAAATTATCAAACACCCAGAATGTAAATTTAAATTCTTTGTGTTCGCTCATTACATGACTTGTCGTATTACGATAAACATCCTTATCTGTAGGAGCACCAACAATTAGTTCTCCATCTAGTCCATTAAATTCTTTATGGCCTAATAAGAATTGAACATGTTTATTACGAATTGGTTTTAGTGATCTAGATAGTGCTATCCCATCTTGAATCATGCAACGAATCCCATCTAATTTTGGGGAAGCTTCTAATTTTCCAAACTTTTGAAATAATTCTCTGATTTGTTCGTCTGTAGCTTTACCAGCTAACATAGGTTTTAAATGCATAGAATCTCCTTAGAAAATAATGTGAGCATTTTTTGCAATCCATTCCTTAATGGCTGGATGGCCGTTTAGTTTAGGTGATCTTTTATAAATATCTTTGAAGGTAATTACCTGAAAATCTACGGGTAGACGATTAATAGCAACTATTATTTTTTCAATACTGTCTGGTGTACTGTTATGAGCTAACATAGTTGTAACCGCATATTGTTCGCTGGGCTCTTTAGGAACTTTCCATCCTGATTTAGGATTAGAAAGTATCTGTTCAATAGTGGGTAAGTTCTGATAAATTTCAGAATAAGTTGCTAGTTCTACTGCGGCACCTTCACCAATAGTTCCAGCTAGGCGAGTCTTGGTAATATGATTGATTATTTCTTTATTAATAATTACCTTAGATGCGAATTCCCATGTACGAGGACATGGAAAAGTTAATTCATTTGTTGATGTATCAAATCTATGTAAAAGTTCTGGTTTGAACTTAATTAAAGAAATAATACGGTGGTCAACTTCATGAGCATTTGCCCAATCAATCCAGACTTTATGATCAACCCGCATGCGATAATGAGTTAACCTGGATGTAGTAGCTGTACTCTGAGTATTTACAATCGCTCTATCTGTAGTTAAATTTCCTGCTGCGGCTATCAGGCATCTAGAATGAAGTTTATATTTGTAAACTTCTCTATCTAAAATAAGTTTATATGCTGCTGCCTCTGTCTGTTTATTTCCTGAATTAAATTCATCCAGAAATAGTAACCATCCCTCGTAACCATCTGGTACTGTATCTCCTTCTATTGGAAAATATTCTGGGATATGAAAAGTCATTCGTCCATTAGTTACGCCTGGATATCCTTGCATATCTACTGGCTCGCACTGAGATACTCGAAAATCGATTATTTTAAGACTAAATGTTTTAGCAACAGTCCGAATAATATCGGATTTGCCCATTCCAGGACTAGAAGACACCATTGGTGTAAGCCCTGCTCTTAAATCTTCAGTTAAGCATTCTTCCAGCTCAACTGCATTTACTTCAAACATAGGTCATGCCTCCTTGTTATATGGTTGGAAAGCCTAGAAATAACAATAGCTCCAATAAGTCTTCTAAATCACTAGCGTTTTCTACTAGATCGGGGTCTATATCTTCCACGGCTTGGTAGAGTTCTTCTGCATTTATTTCAGTATCTGCGGACATACTATTTTAATTTCCTTCTAATAGGTTAGAGGTTAAACGTTCTTTAAGAAATACAGGTACATCAGGATTTTGTATAACAGTTTTAGCTTTTTTACCGACCCTAATTGGTTCAGCTGGTAGATACTTATGTAAGTGTTCTGGCCATACTTTTTTTAACTGTAAAGATCCTTTGTGATTTGAAGTAGTTTCTTTTAAATAATTTTCTAATTGAGTTTTTTCTTTTCTTAATTTTAAAATATCGTCGCAAAGCTGAGCTGTAATAGTTTGTAACTGAGGATGTAATTTATTTTCTGATGCATTGGAATAGCCAGTAGAAGATCCTTCTACAGGATTAATTATTGCGTCTTCTGTTCTGTACTGCCACTTTTCATCTATCATTATTTCGCTCTTGTCATCTGTTGGTGTATATTTGATTTTTACGTTATATTCGTTACATCGAGTAACCATCTCTTCAGGTAATTGATCTAATAGATGTTGTACTGGTTTTAACCATAACTCTCTGTTTTGTTTAGCTATTTCGGTCTTACGATCTGATAGTACCTGTTCCAGTGTTTTATATACATCATCTATAATTTTTCTTCTTATTTGTTGTAAGTCATAACTTCCAATACGCATATTACTCCTCCAATAAATTTTCTAATCTATATGTATCAATTTGTCTCCTAATTTCACAAACGGAACTATCATGCATATTAGCTACATACTTAAGGGAGCTAGCTATAGGTTGATTATTTTTTACGCATTTATTGTCCATCCTCCAGTGCTGGCAGGCACGTAATTCACAATAGTTTACTACAAAACGCGACATTAAACTCCTCCTAAATGTTAGTAACACTAAGTAGTTTTGATACCATAATGTTAAGTATCATAGGTGATACTTGTGTTTTAGTTAAAGGGTTTATCTTACCCATTTTTTGGTAGACTTTCTCCCCTTTTCATTTTTAACCGTTTGGCATGAAAAAATATACCCAATTAAATGGGAAGTTTTCCCCCCTGTTATTATTAACCTTTGTTATTATTGGGCTAAACATGAGATCCCACTTACTCGTCCTTTTATTATTGGCCCTTGTTATTATTGGGTTTCCCGGTTTTTCTGGTTTTTAGGGGTAGGGCCCACCCCTTTTATTATTTTACCTGTGCCACCTGTGCCAATAAAAAAATAACCCTCCCGAAGGAGGGCTACTAGTTATAAAGGCTTTTATAACTGATTATAATTAACTAAGAAAGCATGTAGTTACTATTAAGGATATCCTGAGGTAAATTACTACTGGTTTTAGGTACCTGTAGGTTACCATTACCAGTAATTTGCCTTAATATATCTCCTAATAGGTCGCTATTAGCTATTTCTGCCATTATTTCCCTATAAGTTTTAGTTACTGGTTGTAAGTGATTAGGATTAAACACAAAACAATCATGAACATGACTTAATTGGAAAGTACATCGTCGAACCATTTCCCTAGCTACGTAACCATCAATAGAATGGATGACATTAGGACAAAGAGATCGATAATTATCAGATTTAGTTTGGTGATACCACCTAAGCGGTATTTCCCCTAGTTCTGGATCTGCGTATGTGCCGTTAATGCCTTCTACAACAGGTATGTATACTGTATGACCATCAGGCATTATCCATGTATGGTTATCTGCTTCAGGATCCCAGCATTCATTAATAGCATCCATAACTGTTTCCGCTCCAGGAAGTAATCCTTGAATAACCTCATAAAATACTGATAATTCATTCTTTGAAAGTAAGGCTTTCGGCGTAGCCTTGGAATTATAGTAATGGGTCATTGCAACTTGTTTAGCTACCTTTCTGGGTACTGGCTTAGGTAATTGCATATTCATCAAATTAGCTATTTCTGTATAGACATCATTTCTAATATTTGGGTCTATCATATTAACTAATCTAGCTGTTTCTTTACATCCAGATACAGCAGCCATTACCTGCAAGCCTGAGGACGTCGCATCCACGCTCATTACATATCCTGAAGGCGTACCTTTAAGAGTATCTTTTAGAGCTCTAATCGCTTTACGTCCTAAGATAGGCTCCTTCCAGACTATGTCATTAAGGTTCTGTTTAGGTACCCAAGCCATACGTTCTGACCAAGTAAGATTACTTTTACCTGCATGGTTAGCTATAGCTATATATAAATTAGCTATATTATGCTTAGTAATTACCTCCTTTTTATGATGTGAAAGAAGAGATTTACCATATTCATTACTTTGAAGATTAAGATCGTAACCAGAGGAATAGCTCCTTCCCCTGGAATCGTATCTCCAAACGAAATGGAATGGGATCCCTAGATACTCATCGATAACTCTTAAGAATTTCTTCTTATTCATTACGCGATTCGTTTGTTTTTCAATGTTATAGGTATCACTATCTATTTCCCAAGGAATTGTTTGTAGCTTATTAATAACATCATAGGATAATGGTTCATCATGTTTAGTAAATCTACTACCTAGTACCAGATGTTTACTTTCCCATAACCATCCACCATTACGATTATTAGTCCACGGGACAGGCATTGATTTCATAGGAGGAAGATACTGTAGCTTAGCTAATTTTTGCTGAGTTTTCTTATCCAGCGTAAAATTAGGATGCACGTACCAGTCCTCATCTATTTCCTGCAAAGTGTATAAACCACTATTTTGACATTCTTTAACCAATAAAATGCCCCATTCAAATGCTTCTGCAGAGTCTTCAATACCTGCAATATGTCCTAATTGGGTAGCAATAGCTTGAATGGGTCTAGCAATTTTATCTTTAAGGATAATTGAAAAGAATTTAATAAATATTTCTTTATTAGATACTGTGCCCCTATTAAGATCTGTTATAGCTTCTAGCATACCTAGTTCCATTGAAAACGGAAATGCTCCTTGTATAGCTTCCAATACAATTTCATCTGTAATTCTTGTAGACCATGAGGTTTCTAAAGCATATTGCTCTATAGCTGTATTCATAATGCCTCCTAAGGATAATGAATAAGAAACGCCCCTAAGACCTGAGTCCTAGAGGCGTTGTTTTTAGTGACCTATTAGGCGTAGCCGATTTATACGTTCATCGGTTTAGTAAAGGGTAACTGATCTAGCTCTATCTTCTTAATATTAAACTTATAATGTTCATCACATTGATTACATTTAAAGAAATGAATATTATCTAAATAGCCTGTAGGATAAACATCTCCTTCATGGCATGTTGGACAGTAACCATCTTCTGATGTAATCATAAAGTATAAAAGGACAATAATCTTAAGACTTAACCGCCTCCACTTTTAGCTTCGCAGGCCATAAACCCTTTACTTCCAGAGTGTCAGTTTTACAGGGTACGGAGCGACCGCAGCTCCCAACTCCTACGGGTTAAGCTTCTAAGGCTCCTCGTTAAGATCATTGTCCCCTTTTTTTAAAGATTCGGTCGATGGTTGAGGAGTTGCGGGAACCTTCCCCATCACAGAGGGGCAAGAGCCTCTGCAGCCCGCGTCTAAACCGAACCTTGAGTTATTTTAACCAGGCAACTATAACATGTCCGCCTATATAAATAATAGAAGAACAAATAACTACCCAACCAAATCCATCTAAATATTTTTCTAGGATTTCCATTATCTTAATGCCTCATCTAATTCTTCCTGTTTTTTAGATAACATCCATGTTTGATTTTCATAAGCGTCTTCTAACTCTAGGATTTTTTGTCTTAAAGTAAAGATTTCTGCTTTCTTATCGTGAAGTGCATCTTCAAGTTTTTTTATTTTATATGCTGGTGCATCAATTAATGAATTTAATCCATCTTTATTGCTTGGTAATAATTCTTTAACAATTGGTACCATTCTTACTACTTTTTCTATAGTGTGTAGTGATGGTATTTTCATTTGTTTCCTCCCTGTAAAGCTATTCCAGGAAGTTCTTTGTCTAACGGTACAGCATATTTAACGTGAACAAATCCCCCTTGCATAGACGAAATTGTATATACAAATGGGCATTTCTTTAACCAATCTAAAAAGATTTCAAGATTACTAACTTGAATTGTTATAGTCATTGTGCCTCCTTTGTGAATAATTATCGGCGTTAGTAGCTTCCTTTTCAGGAACTATCATGATTTCTTCTGGATCCTCTCCTATTTTTTCGATGAATTCCCTAGCTTCGTGTTTTGAATTAAATACTACAGTCTTTCCTTTCTCATCTCCCATTACTGCTAGGGCATAATTAATTGGGATATTTTGAACTAGAACCCATTTCATATTATCTCCTTGTTTCATGTGAAACATTTCGTATACGTTTAACTCCTATTATTCTTACGCATCCAAAACTTGTTTTATTGTATGTACCTATAGCCGTAGCACGTTTTTGTTCCTCAACACAGACTTCCTTTTTAGTATAGGTGCCTAGGATATCTACGTTAGACACTTGATACGGCTGGCTAAATATTATCATTAGTAGTACCCACATTTTTAGCCCTCCTATTACCAGAATATTAAATAAGTAAGGCCGCAAAGCGCAAAGATATCTGCGCTTATTGACCATATTATGTATAATTTAAACGCTATCCTTTTCATGGTTATCTTTCATTATCAACCGATTCCACGGGATATCTTTTACTTTAGCATCTTTTGATTCTTGTTCTTCTTTTGCTTGTTTATCTATCCATTCATGGTAGTCATCATCCATTTCAGCCATAATAACACGATCTTCGATACAATGACGGTACATCATTCTATCTGTTAGTTCTGAAATACACTCAAGCAAGAACTTTCTAGTATAAGTATCAGTATAATTTATAGATTTATATCTATACCTAGAGTACTCTTCAATTATTTGGGTTAACAAAAGGTCTATTCGAGTAGTCATAGTGCCTCCTTATAAGATTATACCTTCTGGTGGTTTTGCTCCTGGCTTAAATACAATTTGATTCTTTTCTACGTCATCTCTTTTAATCAGGATGTAATTATTATTTAATTCTTTAATAAATATATCTTTATCTTCTTGCATAGACGTTCCTGGTATTCTTTTAGTGTGTTGCCATTTTTCAACTCTTTCTATCACTATTTTCCAGTTCTCCATCTTATGTCTCCCTAAAAGTTGGGACGCGATTTCTTTTCCTGCATTGTACAAGTATTACTATACTCTGTATTAGTACCAATAATTGCTTTTCTTCTAGCTGATTCGCTATTCATAGCTTTAACCTCATCTACTTTTTTAAAGAAGGGTTGAGTAGGTAAAATTTCATACACTGTATATTTGTACATAGGTCCTCCGCCTTTAAAGTTTAAAGTCACTATCTTATGCTTGCTCTTAATTACACGGTTTACCGTGTAATAAGAGGGTTTTTAACAATTGTTGTAAAGATCGCATAACTTTCCGTAAGGATAGTTGTTAGCGATTTCCCATGCGTTAACATAGTGAGCTAACGCAAAGAGACCAACAACTGCACAAACGAATATTGTGATACTGCCAAGTATCGTAATTGTTTCAACATATTTACAATAGCTGGTGTATCTTTCTTGTTTAGATTTCTTCATTGATATCCTCCCATGCGAATTTAATAGCATAAATGATTGCACCTACAGGCAGTATGACAAAGAACAGCAAATCAAGGAGATGAATAAAGGTCATCATTACATCTCCCCCCAGCCAGCTGATGCTAACCACGCGTTATCAGCGTCTGCATTAGCTTGGTGTCGTTCTATTTCTGCCATAGCCTCTTGGTTGTTCAAACAAGAATCACACGTTACTCTCATACCGTGATGATTGGTTTCACCACACTTCATTTGGATAACTTTAGTATCGTAACGACCTCTTGGAACCACGACGTCTACAGGTTTACAGGACATAATGTACCTCCTAAGTTTTAGTTAAGGCAATAAAGCCTACCGCCTTTGATAATGGAGAACGGTCTCCCTTTTACCTCTTGGGCTAGCCATCGGATTCGGGCTAGCTTGCATCACGCAATCGGTGAGCCCCATAGTTACAGCATACGTGACCACTGTAACGCTTTAACTGAGGCTAAATCTAATGCTTATGCATCCCATACCTCCATAAGTTTATAGTTTATAGGATAAAGGTGAGCAGTTTATACTCATACTCAGGAGTTTACGAAAGCTGGTATTAGAAGAGAGCTATTAACTCATCAGCAGAGATCGCTTTCTTGATCTCTTCGTTCCGTGCAGATTCAAGGATACCCTCGATGTCTGATTCATCCAGAACGATTGAAGCATCACCTGCAGTAACAAACCCGCAGAATTTAACTTCGGTATCAGTCTTATACATAACCTTAAGACTTTTACCTTCGGTCTCTTCCAAGGACATTGCCTCGTTAGCGAAGAGTGCTACTACCTTAGCAACAGTTATTGCACTAAGGTATTGAGCGGGTTCGTAATACCGCTCGGAGTTGCCCAGAGTAAATCTAAGCTTAGGAGCTTTAGACTTGTCTGGTGTTACTTTAGGAGCTTGCTTGTTAGCGTTTACGCTCATGTTACTGCCTCCTATAGAAGAGGATTTATGTTTGCATCTCAAGTGCCATACGGTTTTCACTGAGACGCAGTTGAAGTGGTTTTTGAACCACCTATTAGCCGTAGGCTAATTTAGGACTCTCTTGGCACTCTCTTACTGTGTAATTATCTTATGTGTATTTTTAGATTAGGTTTTGAATTAGATTAGATTGGTTAGGTTGGCTGGAGGACGGTGTTTTGTCCTCCAGTTGGGGTGAGTTTACTGGGAGAGGATGTTGGAGCGGATAGAGCGAGCGATGTCGGGATCGATACCGCAGTTGGTAATCAGGTCTTCGTTTGCCTTGTGGCGTACGAGTGCCTGTTCCACACGTGCGTCTACAATGGAGTCTGTGCCCATTGAGAACAGGTGGAAGGTGCCGTCGAGGACTACTTTTGTAGTATCGAGGGCTCGATCAACAGAGTGATCTAGGGTTTCTAAGGATTTGATAGCCATTAGTATGT
>Ga0315329_10001116_pt1 | contig 10622 bp, 9 predicted proteins | sample M150032315metaG_FD_203459 | JGI IMG/M metagenome (GOLD analysis project Ga0315329, IMG submission 203459) | Ammonia-oxidizing marine archaeal communities from Monterey Bay, California, United States - M1 500m 32315 | ecosystem: Environmental > Aquatic > Marine > Coastal | place: USA: California...
ACAACTGAAACTGAACTTGGCTTCATATCTCCATGAAGATTAAAATTAACGCAGTAAAGCAGTCCTGTTACAGGGGATATTTGCATAGAAGCGGGGAATAATCCTAATTTAGTTTTAGAAATCTGTTTATTTGATTCTGTTGAATACTTAATTAAACTTCCATAAGGATTTCCATGAGCTAAAGATAAATACCAATATTCACCATTTGGATCAACAGTTATTCCATGAGGACCTTCAATTTCAGTTTTCATAATTCCAACTTGAATCTTTTCTTTCTCATAAGCATGTGTTCCATCAAATTTTATTAATGAAACTTCGTCTTCTGACTCTGCCGCTACATATATATAATAGTCTTGAGAGATAAGAGAGTTAGTATAAACTGAAAAAATGAAAATTAATATCTTTTTCATTTAATCAATTAAAGGGACATTATTTATATACTGATTTTGTTTTGACGTATCAGGCTTTAATTTAGAAACTTTTGAAGCTCCTAGCCCATTGTTCCAATCTGAATAAAAAACATATCCTTTATATAATTGAGCTCCCCAAGACATAGTAGCGTTTGGTATATAACCATTTGAAGTCCCTGTCATAATATAACCTATCTCTCTTCCTTGTCTATAAAGATCCCCAATTAAATCGCCACTAATATCTACAATCCTAACTCCTCCTCCATACATAGCAACATATAAAACATCATCTTCTATCCAATAGTTATGAGATCCTTGTCCTGGTAATTCGTACCTAGCAACTTCTTTAGGGTTTTCTAGATCTGAAAAATCAACAAAATGGACAAATCCAGCAGTTATATTAGGGTTGTTTTCATCAACACCATCTGGAAATATCTCATCTCCCAACAGAGTATAGAACTTACCTGTTGACTTACTTTTAAATGGAAATGTAGCATGATGAGCACCCGTTGGGTAATCATAATTACCAAATGCTACTGGGTTAGAAGGAGATCCACCAGCTATACCGTTACCAACATCAACAAGATAAACTCCATCTCTCCAATTTGATGAATATGCAATCCCGTCTTCAACCCACACATCATGAATTGACTGCCCTTCTTTCCCAACTTCAAACATCCCAACTTCAAAAGGGTTTTTAGGATCTTCTATATTTATTATATAATACTTTTGACCACCACTTAATGCATAAACATGATCATCATAAATAAAAACATTATGGACCCCTCCTGTTAAATTTTTAGTGTATTCTGAAATTATTTCTACATCATATGGGTTTGACACATCAATAATTATTATTCCATTTTTTCTATTAGAGGCACCTTCTCTACTAATTACAGATATTCTTCCATCTTCAGAGACCTTAACATCATTAACAGTTCTTGCATCTACTTTAACACTATCAATCTTTTTAAGATTAGATGGATCAGTTACATCCCAAAAAAAAGATGTACCATCAGCACCCCATGTGCCTGTTACAGCATAATCTCTTCCATCAATGCCTTCAAACACCCAAAAATCAGAAGTATGTTTATCAGTTACTACTCCTTTACCTACTTTTGTAATCTCCCTTTCTACTCCTCTATCAATTACCTTTAACCTTTTAGAAGCTGAAATATTACCTAAAGATGTTGTAATTAAATAGTCTCCTATTATTTCCGCAACAAATCTTCCATCATCAAGTATTAAACCTGAAGCAGTAGTAGTTTTATCTATTGCTTTTCCTGAAAAAGAATACTCAAAAGGTAGATTTTTAATCTCCCTACCTCTTGAATCATAGCCGACAGCTTTAAATTTTACCACATCTCCAGTTCTTGCAACATCTATATTAGAACTAATCTCAATTTTAGATACTGGATTTTTTAAAACATTTATTTTAATTTTTGCGGAAATACCATCATATGAAGCTTCAAGAGAGGCTGAGCCAGGTTTAATAGCTTTTACATTATTATAACTATCAACATCTAAAACATTATTAGATGAATTAAGCTTAAATAAGACGTCATCCCTTTTATACCCCATTTCATCAATTACTTCAAAATTAAGGGGAACATATGTGTCAGCGTATATTTTATCTCCTCCTAATGTGATTTTAATTTCTTCAGTTTTTGGATAATCAACAACTACATCAAAAGTCCTACTTAACCTTTGTCCATCTTGACTAACACATAAAGCTACAACCTCATGGATTCCGGGCTTATTAGCTATTATTTTTCCTTCTTCACGATCAACTGTTATTGCATCTGCTCTACTAAAAACTCCTCTTTTATTATAATAGATTACACCTGCACACATAATTTTCTCACCATTTCTATCTAAAGCATAAGAATCAGGAGTAAACTCCTCACCAAGTTTTAATTTAAGACCACTAAGGTTAGATTCTATCGATAATTCTTGAGAAAATACAGTAACTGATATCAGCATTACAATAAGCAATAAAATGTTTTTTAATTTTTTCATATTCTTTTTTTTAGGTAAACTCTAATTTACAATTATTTTATTTTCTTTATCCACTTTATAGATTTCCAAATTGCAATTACAACTACTACTAATATTAGTATTTTAATATCAATAGAAGTTCCATAGTTTACAAAGTCTCTCATCTTAAGTTATCTTTTAATAAAAAATAAAGTCGATATAAATAAAAGAAATCCAATCCCCAATATTATATATGGATCTATAAAATGATCTATAATACCTACTATCATTAATGCAGCTAGTGTGTTAAATGCTATTGAAGCACATAGTATAACTATTGGTGTTAGTATCTTCATATTACAATTTAAAAAAATTATAATATGTGGAATAAATAAATTTCCTTTTTTATATTTGAATACTTTAACAAATAAATCAAATAAAAAGAAGAAAAAGAATAAATAATAATCCTTTTATATATTAACAGCTTAATCTTAAATAAATTTAAAATGAAAACAACATTAAGAATTTTGATGGGTCTTGGAGCGTTAATCTGCTTTGTGGGATCTATGAACCTATTGATAAAGGGAGCACATGGATATTTACCGGACACCGTTCCGCCCCAACTCATTTTAGATAATATTTTGCGATTTGTGAGTGGCATTTATTTTGCCTTAGGATTTTTAATTACCTGGGCTACTATAAACGTTAACAAAACAGGTAACCTAACTTACTTTGTGGGGCTACTCGTGATTTTTGCCGGCTTGGGAAGGTTGTGGTCAAGAATAGATTTGGGATCTGCGGGAGCCTATTTCGACTCTATGATGTATTTGGAATTTGTTTTAGGATTAGCAATTATGATACTCAAATATTTTTCTGCTAAAAAAATTGATACATTAAAGGCACAAGCAAAAAAACTCTAACCTTATCTTAGAAGCTTCAATTCAAAAATCAAATAAAAAGAAGCAAAAGAAAAAGAATAAATAATAATCCTTTTATATATTAGTGTCTTAATCTTAAATAAATCTAAAATGAAAAAAATATTTTTATTATTATTTACTACTTTATTTTTAACTTCTTTAAATGCTCAATTTGGTCAAGCTAGATTGCTTGAGGTAAAAGAGGGCCAAATGAGTAAGTTTATGGATGGAGTTGCAAAAAAAACTCAGAAATACAATAATAGTGAAGGAAGTCCTCAGTTCTATACATTTCAAATTTTAACTGGTCCTAATGCGACAGATTTTATTAGAGTTAGATGGATGGAGTCAATTGATGAACTTGATTCAGATCCTAGTCAGGAAGAATTAGCTTATTGGAATAAATATGCAAGACCATATTATACTGAAGGTGCTAATAGAATATGGGCGCGAAATGCTAATCTATCTCATGTACCAGAAGGTCAGTCAGGAAATCTTAGAAGAGTAATTTATTATAATTATAAAGATTCTGGTGAACAAGACTTTTGGAGATTTAGACAAAGAGTTAAAAAAGCTATGGTTGAAACTGGATATGGTTCAGCAATGAATGTTCTTTACTGTGTATCTGGATGTAATGGAAATTGGGTTCAAGTAAGGTTCCATCACAATGGATATGCTGGACAAACAGCTGATTATGGTGAGCCTTATAAAGCAATGGTTGAAAAATACAATGAGCTTTATGGAAATGAAGCTTATGATCAAGATTCCGATTCTGTTGATGCATCGCTAATGCCTGATGGAAGGAGAATTCGTCATTTAATGTTAATGCCTGAAATGAGTTCATCTTGGGATTAAAAAATTCAATCTTATTATAAAAGACCCCATTTGGGGTCTTTTTTTTTATATTTAAGTATGAAAAAAATATTACTTCTAATATTCATTACTTCAGTCTCATGCTCAAACAATCAAAAGATTTCTGGTTTAGAAGAAGAAGTTGAAGTGCTCAGAGATAAATACGGTTTAAATCATATTTATGCAAATAATGAAAATGATCTTTTTTTTATGCAAGGTTACTTAGCTGCGAAAGATAGATTATTTCAATTTGAAATATGGAGAAGACAAGCTACAGGAACTGTTTCTGAAATCTTCGGGGAAGAAGAATTTGAAAGAGATTTAGGAACAAGGTTATTTAAATTCAGAGGAGACATAAAAGAAGAATTAAACCATTATCATGAAAATGGGTATGAAATTATTACATCATATGTTGATGGTGTAAATGCATATATAAAAGAAATTAAAGACAACAACCTGGAACTTCCTTTAGAATTTAAGATACTTGGGATAGAACCAATGGAATGGACTCCAGAGGTTGTAATATCAAGGCATCAAGGTCTATTAGGTAATATTGAAGATGAACTTAATATCGGAAGAGCTGTTTCGATAATTGGAGAGAAAAAAGTAAAAGATTTAATGTGGTTTCATCCAAAGGAACCATCCTTAAAGATCGATAAGAGAATTACTAAAAAAGATTTAGAAAATGATATACTAAGGTTATATAATGCTTATAGACAACCAATAGAATTTAAAAGAGACTATATTTTAGAAAAATATAAATCAGATAATAATCAAATAGCAGAAATAAAGATTGAGAAAAATCTTGACAATTATTCTATAGGAAGTAATAATTGGGCAATATCTGGAGATAAATCTTTTAATGGATATCCTTTATTAGCTAACGATCCTCATAGGACAATAGTTGCTCCTTCTTTAAGGTATATGGCTCATTTAGTTGCACCAGGTTGGAATGTAATAGGTGGAGGTGAACCTGAAATACCAGGAATTTCTATAGGACATAATGGTTATGGAGCATGGGGATTGACTGTTTTTAGAACTGATGCTGAGGATCTTTATGTATATAATTTAAATCCCAACAATCCTTCAGAATATTTATATAACGGGAAATGGAAAAAATTTGAAGTTATCAAAGAAAAGATAAATATTAAAGGGAAGGGAGAAAAAGAAGTAAGTCTGAATTATTCTATACATGGACCAGTAACGTTTATTGATGAAAAAAGGAATAAAGCATATGCTGTTAAATGTGGATGGCTTGAAGTTGGCGGGTCACCTTATCTTGCCTCTTTAAGGATGGATCAGTCGAAAAGCTGGGAAGAATTTAGAGATGCTTGTAACTACAGTAATATCCCTGGAGAAAATATGGTTTGGGCTGATAAAGATGGAAATATTGGCTGGCAAGCAGTTGGTATAGCACCAATTAGAAATACTCATAGTGGATTGGTTCCTGTTATGGGTAATGGTGATTATGAGTGGGATGGATATCTACCTATAATTGAGAAACCAAATAAATTTAATCCAAAAGAAAATCTTATAGTAACTTCTAACCAAAATGTTACTCCGGATGATTATGATCGTTGGGATGCTATTGGTTTTGATTGGGCAGATCCATTTAGAGGTAATAGAATAAATAATATTTTAACCAATAGTTCTAATTTTTCCATGGAAGATATGATTAGCCTTCAGGTAGATTATCATTCTGTTTCATCAGAAAACTTAATTATGATGCTTTCCAATGTCCTAAATGATGATGATAAATACTTTAAGATTTTATCAAACTGGGATAATAAGCTATCAAAAGATTCAATAGCAGCAGGATTATATAATGCATGGGAGATGACAATTTGGAATGAATTCAATAGAAGATATGTTCCGAAAGAGGTTAAAAATTTTATTTGGATGCAGTTATCTAGAGTAATTGAAAAACTTGAGGACTTTTCAGAAAAAGATAGAAATGAAATTTTAGCTAGCTCTTTTAAGCAAGCTGTTGAATATATGGTTAATACTTATGGCGAAGACACTAATAATTGGGTTTATGGACAAAATGAATATAAACATGTTAAAATAAGACACCCTTTAGAAAGAGTGGTCAATGATTCTATTTATAGCTTAATTTCCTTGAAATCTTATCCTAGAGGAGGAAATGGATTCACTCCTGGTTCAACTAGTTTTAATAACAATCAATCCTCAGGGGGAAGTTTTAGAGTTTTAATCAACACAGGGGATTGGGACAATAGCATTGCTACAAACTCACCTGGACAATCAGGAAATCCAAAAAGTAAATTTTATAATAATTTATATGAAGATTGGGCTAATGATATTTACTTCCCATTACTTTATTCTAAAAGTAAAATTTTAAGAAATCTTGATAAGAGAAAAGTATATTATCCTATAAAATAGGAATTAGTCGTTATATATTTTGACTGTTAATTCCCCTTCATTATTTATGTAGGCTCTATACATTCCAGCAGTATTAAAATCCATAGACACATCCCCATTTTTATCAAGCACAATTACTCCTCCATCACCTCCTAAATCTTTAACTTTTTCTAGAGCAAGCTTAGAAGCCTCTTTAATGTTAAGTTTTTTATAATTTACTAAAGCAGCTATATCATAAGCAACTACATTTCTTATAAAAAATTCACCCCAACCAGTAGCTGAAATTCCGCAACATTCATTGTTTGCATATGTTCCAGCTCCAATTATAGGAACATCTCCTAGTCTACCCCATTTTTTATTGGATCTTCCACCTGTTGATGTTCCAGCAGATATATTACCATTAACATCTAATGCTACACATCCGACTGTTCCATATTTTGAATCTTTTATATAAGGGTCATAAAAACTAACTTCATTTTTGTTTTGAATAGCTTTTAATTGGTTTTTTCTTCTCTCTGTTATAAAATATGAATTAGGTACTATCTCAAGACCTACTTCAGATGCAAACTGTTCAGCACCGTTAGATGAAAGCAATACATATGGCGATTTTTCCATTACTGCTATAGCAGCACTTATGGGGTTTTTAATATTTTTAACACCTGCAATAGCTCCTGCATCAAGTGTTTCTCCATCCATAAATGAAGCATCAAGCTCAGCAGTTCCATCACTAGTTAACACTGCTCCATGTCCAGCATTAAATAAAGGGGAGTTCTCCATTACATGTATTGTCTTCTCAACAGCTTCCTTACTTGAACCTCCATTTTTTAATATATCATAACCGACTCTTATAGCTTCCTCTAATTTCATAAAATAAGATCTCTCAAGTTCAGGAGCCATATTTTCTTTTACAATTGTTCCAGCACCACCATGAATAACAATTGCAATTTTATTGTCAGATGATTCTTGACAACCTAAAAAAACAATACTCAAAAAGATTAAAATAAGATTTCGAACCATTACGATTTATTATTAAATAAATATATTGTACTATTAATGTAAAACATATACAAAACATGAAAAAATTTTTATCCATAATAATTGCATTATTTTCATTAAATGCAAGTTCACAAATTCAAAATATAGCTGAAAAACTAGGTTATGGAAAAGATGCGAAGTTATTGATTCTTCATGCTGATGATATAGGTGTTTCTCACTCTGTTAATCAAGCATCTTTTAATGGTTTTTTGAATTCTTCCATAAGCTCAGGATCTATAATGGTACCTTGTCCTTGGGTTAAAGAAGTAGCAGAATTTTCTATAAAAAATCCTCAATTTGATTTAGGCTTACATCTTACTTTAAATGCTGAATGGAAAAACTATAAATGGAATGGCGTATTACCATCAAATGAGATTAGTTCATTATTAAACGAATTTGATGAATTTTATGATAACACTAGTGATGTAGATAAAAATGCCGATCCTGAAGAAGTTAGAAAAGAATTACAAGCTCAAATTGATTATTCAAGAGCACTTGGTTTGAACCCAACTCACATTGACACTCATATGGGTGCATTAGCAACAAATAAAGATTTATGGAGAGTATATATAGAAACAGGTCATAAAAATAAATTAGTTAGCATGGTTACAAGTGGTAGAAGCTTAACTTTATTTAATGATGAGTTTCCAATTCCAAATTATGTTGTAATAGTTAATGATCTGTTTATGATTTACCCAGAACTAGATAGGGGATTTGTAGAATCTGCTTTTGGAAAAGAAAATGCAGAAAAAATGATTATTGAACAAGGTTATAATCATGAAACATGGATTGAACTCTATTCAACAAAAATAAAATCATTAGAACCTGGACTTAATGTGTTTCTTCTACATTTAGGATATGACAATTCAGAACTTCAAGCAATAACAATTGAACATCCAGAATATGGCTCATTATGGAGACAGCTTGATTCTGATATTTTTAATTCACAAGAATTGAAAAATTTAATAAAAGAGAATAATATTAAACTTATAACATGGGGTGAGATTAGAGAAGTTATCTATCCTAACTTAACTGTTAATTAAATTGTCAGATGCAGAATTTTTCAGAGTTATCTTTACAATTACTTTTGTTGTAATTGCACTATGGTGGCTATTTAAAAGAAAAAAAAGATTTTAAAATAAAATGAATTACATCAAGCATCTATTTATAATAATCATTTTGATTTCAGCATGTGAAAAAAAATCTGTAGAGGAAGAATCCTCCCAAGAGGAAATAATATTAGTCTCTTTCCCTGAACTTGGTAGTGATGGTCCATATGAATTGAATAAGGTTTATAATGGAGTTGGTAACTACACAACCTATTATCCTGGAAACAGTCCAATAATCTTATCAGCACCCCATGGAGGTGATTTAACACCAGATGATATTCCAAATAGAACATGGGGGACTACAGTGACAGATACTAATACTAAGCAGTTAACACTTGCTATTATGAACTTTCTTGATTCTAATTATAATATTAAGCCACATGTAATAATTAATAATCTTAAAAGGACTAAACTAGATGCTAATAGAGATAAGGCTGAGGCTGCACAAGGAGATATTTCTGCCGAAAGGGCTTATGATGAATATCATTATTATATATCAAAAGCAAAAGAGAAAATTTTAACTCAATATAATGATGGACTTTTTCTTGACATTCATGGACATGGACAGAATCCAGATGGGTTTTATGATTTAAGGACATGGCTTGGATATCTATTATCTTCTAGTGAATTAGATCAAAGTGATGAAGAACTTGATACAGAATTTGATATATCAGAAAGCAGCATATATGGTCTTGTAAACAAATCACCTGAAAAATTTTCTGAAGTTCTTAGAGGAACAAATAGTTTTGGAAACCTTCTTGAAGAAAGAGGTTATCAATCGCTGCCTAGCATAGTTAGTCCTAGCCCTGAAGGTATGAGGTACTTTAGTGGTGGCTACAATACATATGTTCATGGATCAGCAGAAACTGGAGGAAGCATTAGCTCAATTCAATTAGAAATGCCAGCTCCAAGTATAAGACAAAACGCAACTCAATGGAACGATTTTTCCCATGCACTATCTGAAGTATTAATTATATATTTTAAAGTACATTTGAATATTGATCTAATTAACTAGTTTTATGAGAATATTCATTTATCTAATAGTATTTTCTCTTTTGTTAAGTTGCTCTAAAGGTGATAACTCATCTTCAGATTATTCTAGTTCATCTAATTCTGGATCATCAATTGCTTCATCTTCTTATTCTTCTAGCCAGTCAACTGGAACATCAAGCTCAAGCTCCTCATCAAGCTCAAGCTCCTCATCAAGCTCAAGCTCCTCTACTAATCTAACAGAACTTCCATCTGGCACATTTGTTTTTAATGTTACTGCTCAAACTTCCTCAGATTACATTGTATCAGTTGCTGACAGTAATATTACCCAATCAGGTAATGATCCAATATTAAGAGTTAAAGAAGGTGATGAATTATCCTTTAATGTAAATGCTTCTGGCCACCCTTTTTTATTAAAAACTACACAAGGCACAGGGACAAATGATCAAATAGATGGTGTTAATAATAATGGTGCTGACGAAGGCACAGTCACATGGTCAGTTCCAATTGGAAGTGCTGGAACATACTATTATCAATGTTCTATTCATGGGGATATGGTAGGTCAAATTATTGTTGAACAATAGAAGTTAGATAATCTTTTTATTTTTGATAATATCTCATTCCACCGAGACTAGAACTATTTATACTTGTTAAGAATTCATAAGCCCTGTAAAATTTATTATTAAATTGACCCTATTGAATAAATTAGGCAGAGTTTCTACTTGCATTAATATTTCCAAACATTGATCTTATAACCATTTTCTCAAAAGTTTTAATATCTGTTCTTGTTAATGACATTTCGTTAGCTTTATTTATATTCATTAAGGCATATTGTTGAATAGTTATTAGTGGTTGTACTATCTCTTCTCTAGCAAGAATTGATGCTTTACCTGCATCTTCATTTTGCATTAGTTCTGCAAAGCCGGTAAGTTCTAGAATTAGTTTATTTGTAAGGA
>Ga0315329_10001117_pt1 | contig 10613 bp, 9 predicted proteins | sample M150032315metaG_FD_203459 | JGI IMG/M metagenome (GOLD analysis project Ga0315329, IMG submission 203459) | Ammonia-oxidizing marine archaeal communities from Monterey Bay, California, United States - M1 500m 32315 | ecosystem: Environmental > Aquatic > Marine > Coastal | place: USA: California...
TCTACTCTCATCACAAGGATTGCCTCGGTGTTGGATTTACGAGCGAGGTACCATCCGACTTGTTGACCATCCTTTTCGAAACGTACTCTTACTCCATCGATTGTCGAACATTCATAGTCTTCAAATGCAGAGGTAATTGCTGCAACAGTTGACAACTTGTCTTCCTCAGCACATGGTACCTTCACTTCACCAGTGGTAGGTAAATTTGGAGCAAGGCGGTCTAAATTCGCCGCAAATGAGCCATCACGTCTCGACCATAATTCGATGATACGTGCTGCATTGTATAGCGAGCAATCGAATCCGTACCAACCGCGGTCCGCCATGAAGATATGTCCACTCATCTCAGCTGCCATCAAAGCATCTGGGTGTTGTGCAAGGACTCGTTTCATGAATGAATGGCCGGTCTTTGCCATCATTGGTCTGCCACCAGCAGCCAAGATACTTTTCTCGACATTCATCGAGCACTTCACATCGTAAATCAGCAGGTCTTTTCCTTCTTCTTTGCCGACAACATCGTCAGCGATTAGGGAAATCAACCTATCAGGGTAAACGAATTTCCCATTTTCATCAACCGCTCCTAAGCGGTCACCATCACCATCGACGCCAAGTCCGAATTCACAATCATTCTCTACAACTGCGGCTCCGAGGTCTACCATGTTGTATTCCCTCGTGGGGTCTGCTCCATGATTTGGCTCACTAGAATCCCAGTCACAATAGAGGTCGATGTGTTCTACTCCCATCATATCGAGTAATCGAGACATAGCGGGCCCGGGTACTGCGTTTCCACAGTCCACTGCGACCTTTACAGGCCTTGCAGGCATTCCTGCTGAAGCGATGATTGCTTCGAGATAAGTATCCTCGTGAGGGTGGTTGATTACTCCGCCTTCTCCTTCGATGAATTCACCTGCAAGGAAGACTTCTTTCAATTCTTGAATTTCCTCTCCAGCGAGTGGTAATGTGCCTCGGCACATCTTGAATCCATTGTGGGTCGGCATTGGTAAATGCGAGGCAGTAACCATGACTCCTCCATCTACCGGCAAAGTCCAACAAGCGTGGTATAGGCAACCTGTTGAGACGATTCCAAGATCTAGAACCTCTACTCCGCCGGCGACGAGTCCTGCGATTAGATTGGAGGTTAGACCAGGGCTTGAATCACGGATATCACGGCCGACTGCGAAGCGCTTACAACCGAGATATGTCGCCATGGCACGGCCTAGGCGAAGGGCAAAATCCTCGGTTATTTCATCCCCCGAAAGTCCACGAATATCGTAGGCCTTGAAGCAGTGAGTCGGCCACTCCATGGGATGGCCGTGTCAGTTCCCTCGTATGAACATCATCTCCTCAGGATGAGGGCTGCTCCAAATGCTAGAATCAAAACAATCCCCCATTCAATGAGCAATTCTTGCCACCATGCAACTATGCTAATTGCACCAATAGTGGGTATGCTGAATTTGAGAAGCCGAGGCCATGTCCACAGTCCTTCGGGTGGCTCCTCCAGATATGGGGAGCCAGGCATGAGAATCACTCACAACACTTGGCATCGATTGCTTGGGCTACGATTTCGATTCTTGCTCCACCAGGAAGCTTTCCTGCTTCATAGGCAGCGCGAGCGGGTTTTACTTCCATGTCGCCGAGCCAATTAGCATAGATTTCATTCATATCAGCGAAATCATCGATATCGACTAGAAGGACTTGAACAAAGCACACAGCGTCCTTTGTGACACCTGCCGCTTCTAGTAACGCGTCAATCTTTGCTAATGCCCCTGCAGTTTGGCTTGCAGTATCCTCTCCTGCTTCTGGTGCGATCTGCCCAGAGAGCCAAATCATACCGTTTGCCTTTACTCCAGGAGAATAAGGTCCGTACAATTTTGCCCCCGGGATTGTGATTACTTCCTTCCCCATATTGTGGTCGAAGAGGTGGTGGCACATCAAAATAGGCCCCGCGGGCTGGGTGCGGTATGGCGACTGGATGGGTGATAGATCATCCCGCCCATGCGCGGCTATTTGCGCCCTTGATGCGTGAACTATCACATCCAAATGATGTCATCATTGCTACCGAACGCGATGAGGTTCGGGCGATGATAGAGAATTCGGATGGTCATTTACCTCGACGCAGAACAGTATGGGTCCCACGTCCTATTGGCAAGGGAAAGTGGCGAAAGGCATGGAAGAGGACAAAGATTGCGAATAAGGCGCTTCGAGGGGTTGACAAGGTCATCTCGGTAGGCGCTCCTCTTGAGTTGCGTGCCGCCCCACGAAAGGCTCGCAGAATATACATCACCGATACTGAGGTAAACCATCTGGCACATCGATTGGCTAGAGCGACAGACATCATTATTCCCACACATTTCGCCGAGGAATTAGCTGGGCCATTAATGGCAAAGAAAGCAACTTTCCATCGCATTGACGGCTTGCATGGACATGTGCATCTGCGACCTCAATTAAGGCCAAAAGAAGTAAGTAGTCCTCCAAGAGTTCTGGTCAGACGACTCGTTGGAGATGGGATCCATGATGAAGAAGAATTACTGAATATTCCAGAAGAATGGTTGAATGGCTTGGAAATTACGACGGCCGATGAGAATGAGGTAGAGGGTGACCCCTGGCTCTTAGATCGCCGTGTTGCTTCGATGGATGGCGTCATTACACAAAGTGTAACTCTGGCTAGCGAGGCGGTATTACTTGGAGTTCCAACATTATTGGTGAGCCGTGCCAAACGTGGTTTCCTCAATCGTTTGGTAGCAGATGGTTATCCACTTTTCATCGTATCACAACACGATGATGACATCCATGCATCATGGCTTGCAGGCATCCACCTTACAGATGCCTTGGATCTTCCTGAATGGCCACCTGCAAGAGAACGTCTCATAGAATTATTAGATTCCATAAACAGAAAGTGATGATTACTCAGTCTCTTCTAGATTTTTTAATACCATTTGTAAATGGTCTCCGGCTAATTCAGTAATAGAATCTAGTGAATGCCACGAAGCTTCAACTGCATCATCGTCGCCTTTTGGTACACCTTTAGCATTGACGAGGTAAGCAATGGAAACGACATGTCCGCGAGGGTCTCTATCGGGAGAGCCGCGTACACAAATTAGGCGCTCAAGTGAACCATCGAGGCCAGTCTCTTCTTTTAGTTCTCGAATGACAGCAATTTCGGGGTCTTCACCCCTATTTACAAAACCACCAGGTAATGCTAACATTCCTTTCCATGGCTCTCTACCTCTAGTAATAAGTAGAATGTTACCATGATTGATAACAACCGCATCGACTGCTAATGCGGGTTGAGGCCATTGCCCACATTCGCTACAGGAAGGCATATTATTCACCGAATTTTCGTTTACGTGCTTGATAGGTTTGAATTGCTTTTAACAACTCTTTCTTTGAAAATGAAGGCCAAAACACATCTGTAAAGTATAATTCAGAATACGCCATTTGCCATAGTAAAAAATTAGAGATTCTTTCTTCTCCTGAAGTACGAATAACAAGGTCTGGATCTGGCATTTCAGCAGTGTATAGCCTGCGACTGACTTCGTCCTCATCAATAGATTCGATAGGCAAGTTTCCAGTGCTATGGTCAATAGCAATACTCTTTATCGCTCCAATCATTTCCTCTCTGCTTCCGTATGCAAGACAGACAGTGAAGGTGTAGTCACTGTATTCGGCAGTTATTGATTCAGCAATATCGATTGCCGCATTCACATGTTCAGGAAGCAATTCCCTTTTACCAATAATTTGGACCTTGACTTTATTGTCATGTATTCTTGGGTCGTTTGCGATTTCTTTGAGTCCCTCACTGTAGAGTTTGAATAATCCCTCTAATTCAGTGGTCCCTCTTGTAAGGTTCTCAGTTGATAGTGCATATACAGTGAAAAATGGGATTTCAAGTTCAAGAACCCAATCAAGCACCTGTTCGAGTTTTTGCTTTCCCATTCGATGACCAAGGCCAGTTTCCAGTGCCTTTGACCAAGCGAAACGTCGGTTGCCATCCATAATGATAGCCAAGTGGTTCACATTCGCTGAATGTTCTTTCACCGAGCGCAATAGTTTGGCCTCGACCGCTTGACCGAGGACATCTCCCATACGCTCACTGATGCCCATACGCTCCGCCCTCCCTCTTCCTACTCGCTTCAACCGTTTGAGTTAATCCCCACCAACCTCTGGCCTACTTCATGGAGGACCGCACGTGGTGGCCGAGAGGTATCGTGCAAAATCACGATGAATCTGAGATTATTACCTCCTGGGGCACAACTCCTCTTTGGCTAGATGACGGAATCCACGAAGCCTCTTGGTGGAATTCAAAAGAGTCGACTTGGGGCGATTGGCCAGAGGTTGAGAGCGTGACCTTACTCAGTGAAGATCATCACGGAATGTGGGTAGATCTTGGAGCACACATCGCTTTGGTAATACCCATACCTACTGGCGACCATTGTTCGAGACTTGTTAGAAATAAGAAGTTGAATAGTGCTGTAAAAGACCATCTCGATTTACCAATTGCTGGAATCTCAGATTCCAACGATAGAGTTTTGATTTATTCAAAGGGCGACGCCCCAGAAAAAACTGGAGAACGGGTTGGCGAATTACACGCTTCACTAATCGAGTCTGGATTTAGCACTCCAAACGACCAGAGTGGTTGGAATGCAAGGCTCAAAATTGTAGAAGGTCGTTTGAAAACCAACACTCTGTGGCGTGCAGCCCACAACAGAGGAACAGTTGGGATCCCGAGGATTCATCTCGGAGTAACGATGCGCCCATTACCCATTCCATTGTCTGAAAGTCTTCTTCTTGACGATGTACAGTTGCCAGCATTAAGAGACGCAGTGGGTCTTTCTCTTGAAGGCTGGAGTCGAACTATTGGACCAAGATATTCCAACAGGTATGTGATGCGAACATCAACCGGCGGAATAGCACATATGCGCTATGATGTGATGTTGATGGCAAAAGCTGAGGCTATTGCATTCGCTGAAGATAGTTCAGTCATTGATGCGTATTTGTCAAAAGTCGACAGATTACAAGCAAAACTTGGTACAATGCGTCTTGTTAGAATGGGTATACCTTTCTCACTAGCATGCGGCGTAGTCGGGATAATGTTAGAGCGAATCGGCGAAATTTCTTCTGCGAATACCTCGTTATTGATATTCGTCGGAATAGCAATAGCATCCAAAATCGTTCACGATTTGGTCGAACCAGACTGGCGTCAAGAGTTTTGAAGCGTTCTCAAGTCGTAGAAGGAAATTTTATTCTTCTTTGCTAAACTCATTACCCCGAGAAGGAAACTATCGCGTTCTTCGCGCTCTTCTTTACCACTGGTAATGTCCCAGTAAACATTGCAACCAATGTCTATTGCGGTGGGGCCTAGTGATGAGACTCTAGCGAATGAACTATCTTCTTTCATCGTCTTTTCATTCTTTTCAATCATCGTTGCAACACCTTGACAGAAGGCTTCTACCGAATCAGGATCAGAATTGATATCGAGTTTGAAAATTGGTTGCCAACGGCGGAATCTTCGCTTACCCCAATTCTCAACCGGAGTATTTGTTAGATTGGCATTTGGCATTGTGATAACAGTGTCGATACTGGTACGAATCAATGTAGTCCTCAATCCGATTTCCATGACTTCACCTTCTACCGAACCAATAATTATCCAATCTCCAACTTTGAATGGCCGGTCGAGTAGCACGGTTGTTGCTCCAAAAATGTTGGAGATTGTATCTTGTGCTGCTAAGGCAAGTGCAAGACCAGTAATGCCGAGTCCTGCAACTAGAGTAGTAAGGTCTAATCCAAGAGAATCAGCGATGAATACCGCTCCGAAAATAACGGTCAAGAATTTCAACACACTTTCAGCCGCAGAAACAACGGTTTTCTGACTGCCGTCGAGCACTCCATCATCATCTGTCCATATTACTACAGCATGGACGATTCCAACTGCTCTGAAAGCACACATGACCAATGACACGACCATTACAAATTGTACAAGTCCGGGAAGAAATGATTCAATCATTTCTGGCATGATCACCAATTCATGGTCGAGGTCTCCTAATTGGAAGTGCAGTAGAGCAGCACCAACGGCGGTCCCAAGTGCATTTCCTGAGCCTGAAAGGGCCTTCAATGCCCCCTCACTCGAGGATGAAATTGTGCTGAATACTTTAGGTAAAATCACTCCGACGATTGAACGGATAATCAATACAACAACAATCATCCAAATTAGTGTGACAGCTGTTCCAACACTGAATCCAAGAAACATGTTTTCGTGATTCGGAATATACTCAATAAATTGCTTCATACTGCGAGGGAGCCCTCCGAGGGAGATGTTGTTTTCCCTTGCAAAAGGTGCTTTTAGCCCCCTATGGGGGCTTGGCCTTAGGCGCGGCGTCTTCAAGTACCGATGCGGTTTCGGCTAGTTGGTCATCATGCAGGGCAACACATCGTGGGGCGTTCTTTCCTTCCTCCTCTTGCCGTTCCTGCTTTCTCTTGTAGCACCTATGGCAAGTGCTGTAGTAGTCCAAGAAGAACCAACCGGTTTGGCCCCAGAAGACATCTGGTCAGATGATTATGCCAATTGGGTCTACCCTTGGGGAAATCCCAATAATGGCCAGACACAATTCAAGGAGTATCATGATTACTTCACCATGAAGGAACGCATGCAGCAATTGGCTCAACAGAATTCAGATATTATCGAGTTCCATGAAGGATTGAATGGTGGCGTAAATGCTCGTGGCGAGGATACAACTGCAGACACATACGAGGGCTGGTATTACGGCCACTCTTCTCCATGGGTCAAGATTACTGGTGATGTCCAAGGTGGAGAATATAATGCATTCAATGGCGACCATGGAAATTACGATGACCGTGAGGATATTATGCTCGTTGGAAACCACCATGCACGAGAATGGATGAGCTATGAGGTGCCAATGTTTTTCCTTGAAATTCTTGCTTTTTCCTACAATAATATCGGATACGATAACGATGGCGATGGACTCGTTGACGAAGACCCATGGGATGGAATCGACAACGATGGAGATTGCCATGCTCTCGATAACGCATCTCAGGATTCAAACGGCGACGGACTAGCCTGTGGACCCGGTGATCTAGGTGTTGATGAAGACTATTCAGAACAGTGGATTACCGACATGGTAAACAACCGAGAAATCTACCTTATTCCAATGCTCAATGTCGATGGTAACCGCTACGACCGAGAGGTTTTCAGCGGGCCAAATGCATGGGATACCAACCCAACAGGGGGCTGGAGAAAGAACCTACGTGACAATACCGTGACTGGTGTAACTCCACTTCCAGATATCGACGAACAAGTTGACGAGGGTTGTGATGGTGTTGATTTGAACCGTAATTATCAGTTTGAATGGGGAGCTCCACTAGGCGCCACCGGACCTTTATTCCCAGGAATGTGTTATGCTTCTGGACCGAATAATGATGTTTACAATGGACCTGTTGACACAGTTGACCAAGATGGGGATATGAGACTCAATGAAGACCATGTCGATGGGAAGGATGACGATGCTGACGGCCTAACCGATGAGGATTGGTTGGGCGGAAACTCAGAACCCGAGACCAAGTTTATCCAAGATATGACCGAGATGAATGATGACAATGCAGACGGTGCATCAGAATTCAAGGCAACTCTTACCTGGCACTCCTACTCTGAATTGGTACTCTATCCATGGGGCCACTGTCAGAACTGTGACAATCCCGACCAAGAGCAACTCAAGTACCACGGGGATTGGATGGCTCAACTCACCACGTACGAGAACATGCAGTCTTCCTCTTTGTATCCAACTACTGGTGACTTCTGTGACTGGCATTACGGGGTTCATGGCTCCTATTGTTATACTATGGAAATCGGAACTGCGTTCCACCAGCATCCCGATGATATCGACCACATCGCTTCTCTCAATGCCGGTGTACCTTTCTACATGATTGAGATTGCAGATAATCCCCGAGAGCGTGCAAATTTCCAGATGGCACGAAATCATATTCTTCAAACTCCAGACCAAATAATGGTACCAGAAACTGGAGATATTCCAATCGATATTTGTGTTGGGTATAGTTTCCCAGCCTCTCTCGACCATCACGATACTCATGTGATGTATCGGACTGTAAAACCGACTCGTACTCAATCAGATTATGGACCAAAGGAATGGTCTACTACTGCATGGAGCCATAGTGGATTCGAGGAGACAAATACTAATTGTACGCTCATCGATAATGAATCTGGTAGAGTTCTAAGGTCATGGATTCCAATTGATGATACCGTAACCGGGCAACTGCATTACAAGGTAATGATGTCTACACTTGATGGTTCTAACATGATCGAATATCCACAGTGGGGTGGTTATCTCACATTGGATTTGCATTATCGCGCTGCATTTGGAAGCCTATTCGGCTCTCTATTCCTATTCACTACAGTGGCCTTCTTTGTTTGGGGAGGACTAGCGGTATGCCTTCGCATGATGATTGAAGATAAGGAGGATGTAGCAGCCATCCTCATTGCAGAGTTAGATGAGGAGGGCTCTGTATGAGTCAATCAGACCAATTCAGTGGCAGGATGGGCCTCATCTTCGCCTCAATCGGTGCTGCAATCGGTACTGGTAACATTTGGCGATTCCCACGAATGGTTGGTGCTAATGAAGGAGGTACTTTCCTCATTCCTTGGCTATTTTTCCTCTTTGTATGGTCGATTCCATTAGTTATTGCAGAATTCGCTCTCGGTAAGAGAAGCAGGACTGGAACAATTGGAACTTTCCGTATCTTTGCAGGAAAGAGATTCGCATGGATGGGGCTTTGGACAGCATGGATTTCAACAGCAATTGGATTCTATTACGCAGTTGTAGCAGGATGGTGTTTGAAGTATTTCCAACTTGGAGTTACCAATGATCTAGTTGGCAAAAACGTAGACACACAATTGGTTTGGAACGAATTCCTACAATCAAGTGGCCAAGTAATATTCTATCAATTTCTCGTAGTTGCAATAACCCTCTTTGCAATATGGAAGGGTGCAAAAGCAATCGAGAAGGTCAATGTCATCTTGATGTGCAGCCTTTTCGTTCTTCTATTCATGTCGCTTGGGCTTTCTCTTTGGATGGACCTCGCAGATGGAAGCCTCGATGGATTCCTCTTCATGTTCACCGTTAACTGGAGCCAGCTAAGTGAGCCAAGTATCTGGATTAACGGTCTTTCACAATCTGCATGGTCATGTTCTGCTGGAATGGGAATGGCGATTACTTACTCGGTATACATGCGAAAGGACGAGGATACTACTCTCAATGCTTTCACAATGGGACTTGCAAATAATTCGATTTCAATCATCGCAGGTCTTACAGTACTTTCAGCAATATTTGCAGTAGAGACCGATCCTCTTGCGACTGTTACTGGCGGTTCAAGCGCAATCACTTTCCTCGCATTACCAGAGGTTTTCGCTCAGGCTCCTGGCGGTGGAGTTGGTGCATGGGTAATGATGGCAGGTTTCTTCCTCGCTCTTACATTCGCTGCTCTAACCAGTATGATTTCAACAGTGGAATTATGTGTGCGTAATTTCGTTGACCACGGGTATACGCGTAACATGTCGGTATTGTTTACATCGGTTGCAATTTTCATATTTGGACTCCCTTCCGCAATCCTTTGGATTACCATTGCTCCCGATGGCACTGCCTTCCCTCAATTCCTTGAGGTACAAGACCATATCTGGGGCTATGGATTGATGTTCAGTGGCCTATTTATCGCATTCACAATATGGAAGTATGGATATACGAAATGGCGTGCTCAAGTAGAGGCTGGAGAAGCAAATTCCGGTCTACAAGGATACCTAAATATCGGCGTATCTGCCTTCCGTGATGATTTCATCAATACCGGTGATAATGACATATGGATTGGCCGTTGGTGGGACCTCCTCATGTATCTCGCATTCCCGATACTATTCACCGTCCTCATAGTCTCGTACTTTGGTGATATGATAATGAATACCCACGATGTTTGGAACCCAGTAAATCCTCATGGCCTCTCAATCATCTTATTGTTCTGGGGAATTGTTGCTGGCGGTTTCATCATGTTCAACAAGTATCTAGTTCAAAGGCCATTATTCCGAAATATCCCCGAAGGTGCTGATGTAGACATCAGTGGATTACCCGGCGGCCAAGATGAATTGGTCTGTGCAGTTGGGGATTATCCCAAAGGTTGGGAACACCTTTCAGAAAACACAGAAACAAGTCCGTGAGGGTTGTTAGATGGAACTGAGCCTATTTGAGTATCTTGGAATAGGTTTAGCCGTTGCAATAGTGTTAATTCCAATTGTTCGATGGTTTTGGAAACGTTTTGATTTGCCGTCAAAGAGAGCTGTTGCCCTCATGGAACGTGAAGAGGAAGAGAGCCATGAGAAAGCAATGTGGGCCTCAATTGAGGCTCAGGTTGAAGCAGAGAAGCAGGCTGTTCGTGAATTTGAAATGAAACAGAAGGCAAAACAAGATTCAGCGGGACGCACACTCGGCGATGAGGAATCAACTGATGCATGGACTAAACTTGGAATAGATATTCCAATGCAACCCGTAGCAAAGGTTGAGGCGCCACCAGTTGTACTCAGCAATCCTGTCGAAGAAGTCCTT
>Ga0315329_10001118_pt1 | contig 10609 bp, 9 predicted proteins | sample M150032315metaG_FD_203459 | JGI IMG/M metagenome (GOLD analysis project Ga0315329, IMG submission 203459) | Ammonia-oxidizing marine archaeal communities from Monterey Bay, California, United States - M1 500m 32315 | ecosystem: Environmental > Aquatic > Marine > Coastal | place: USA: California...
AGGTCGGTCCACGGCCGACCCCCGTCGTGCAGACGGCGCAACTGCCCCACCACCCAGCGGGCCTCGTCGTTCTCGTCGTCGGCCCGGAACCGGGTAATGGGCTCACCGGAGCCCGCGTCGGTCCACAGTTCCTTGGGTCTGCGATCAACATTCCTGGTGATGACGGCGTTGGCGGCATCCAGGATCGTCTGGGTTGACCGGTAGTTCTGATCCAGGACCACCACCGTGGCGTCGGGAAACGACCGCTCGAACTCCAGGATGTTGCGGATGTCGGCGCCCCGGAACCGGTAGATCGACTGGTCGCTGTCGCCCACCACGCAGACGTTCCGGTGGCCCGACGCCAGCAGCACCACCAGGCCGTTCTGGACCACGTTGGTGTCCTGGTACTCGTCGACCAGCACGTGTTCGAAGCGCTGGCGATAGTGGTCGAGTACGTCCGGGTGCTCGCGCAGGAGGCGGACGGCGTTGCCCAGCAGGTCGTCGAAGTCCATGGCCCCGGCGGCCAACAGACGGGCCTGGTACTCGACGAACACCTCGCCGATGCGCTTCTCGTACGGGCCCATGGCGTGCTCGACGTACTGCCCGGCGGTGCGGCCCTCGTTCTTGGTCGCCGAGATGAGCGAGTGGACGGTGCGGGCCTGGAACCGCTTGACGTCGAGACCCTGGTCGCGCACCACGTAGCCGGTGAGGCGCACGGCGTCGCCCTGGTCGTAGATGCTGAACCTCGACGGGAAGCCGAGACGCTCGCCGTCACGCCGCAGGATCCGGACGCACGCCGAGTGGAAGGTCGACACCCACATGCGATGGGCCACCGGCCCGACCAGTTCGGCCACCCGCTCCTTCATCTCGCCGGCGGCCTTGTTGGTGAAGGTGATAGCCAGGATGGCGAACGGCGACACGCCCCGCTCCCCGATGAGGTGGGCGATGCGGCGGGTGATCACCCGGGTCTTTCCCGAACCCGCACCGGCCATCACGAGCAGTGGGCCGGTCGGGTGGGTGACGGCGTCGAGCTGGTCCGGGTTCAGCCCCGGCCCGGTGTCGGAACCACCCGGAAGGGCGGGCTCGGGGTCGGCGGGGGCCATCGGGCGCACCCTACCGGTGCCCGGTGACTGCCTTTCGGGGTCCACCCGCAGGTCCCGGACGGGTATCGCTCCCCCCGCCGGGACGGACCGGGCTCGCCCTCCGGGGCGGGCCGGCGGGCTGTCGTAGGGTGACCGTCCATGACCCGTTCCTTCCGCTTCAGCGTCCAGGCCTCGGCCCCCCGGCCGGCCGCCGAATGGCGCGAACTCGGCCGCCGGGCCGAGGACCTCGGCTACTCGGCCCTGTCAGTCTCGGACCACCTCGATGCCGAGATGGCCCCCCTGATCGCCCTGGCCGTGACCGCTGAGGCCACCCGCGACCTGCGCCTCACCACCCTGGTGCTGGGCAACGACTTCCGGCACCCGCTGTTCCTAGCCAAGCAGGCCGCCACGCTAGACCTGCTGTCGGACGGTCGCCTCGAGTTGGGTCTGGGGGCCGGATGGAAGACCACCGACTACGAGCAGTCGGGTATCCCCTTGGACTCCCCCGGAGTGCGGATCGCCCGCCTCGCCGAGTCGGTGGAGATCCTGAAGCGGTGCTTCGCCGAGGGGTCGTTCGACTTCGACGGCGAGCACTACGCCATTCGCGGCCACGACGGTCAGCCGACGTGCATCCAGTCCCCCCACCCACCGTTCCTGCTGGCCGGTGGGGGTCGCAAGATGCTTTCCCTAGCGGCCCGGGAGGCCGACATCGTGGGGGTGAACGCCAACATGGCCGCCGGGGTGATCGACGAGAGGGCCGGCGCCTCGGCCACCGTGGAGGCCACCGACGAGAAGTTGGGGTGGATACGCGATGCAGCCGGCGACCGGTTCGGAGACATCGAACTCCAGACCCGGGTCCACATCGCACAGATCACCGACGACCCGATCGGTCTGGCCGAACTGATGGGCCCGGCGCTCGGCCTGGACGCCGAGGCGGCGCTGTCGTCGCCCCACGTACTGGCCGGCTCGGTCGGCCAGTGCGTCGAGACGCTCCTGGCGTGGCGCGAACGCTGGGGTTTGACCTACATCGGCCTCAACGAGGACTCGATGGTCGAGTTCGGACCCGTCGTGGAGGCGCTGGCCGGCGTCTGAGACCCGTTTCCTGAACGGACCCGACTACCAGAGCTCGTCGGTGTAGCGGTCGGTACCGATCACGGTACGAAGGAACGGCGACGCCGAGGTGACCCGCCCGAGGCCTGACGCCTCGAGACGGCCCGCATAGTCCACGAATCGGTCCCAACAGGCCCGCGGATCATCCTCCACAAAAAACAATTGCATCGTGGCGTCCGGTCCGATGGGCGGTGAGCCGAGGTCCATGGGGGCGTTGTTGGTCATCTCGTCGCGGGGCACGGCCGTCCACTGGGCGCACGAGGCCACCGGCCCGTCGGCCATGAGACCAGGCAGGCCCTCGGTGTCCAGCCAGGCGTGCAGGTCGTCCGGAGTACCGGCGGCGGGCTCGACCACCACGGAGACCAACGCCTCGTAGTGGTGATCGAGGGCCAGGTCGACCGGCACCGGGTCGGCGTCGCGGTACCGGTTGGACCGGTGCGTGTACAGGACGGTGTGGGCGTGGCGTCGCTCCTGGAAGCCCCGTCCGGCCATGTAGAGCTTCACCACCTGGTCGGCACCCCAGGCGAAGTGGTCGTCGTGGTGTCCGTCCTCCACCCAGTAGACCGCCAGGTAGGAACCCCGGTCGGACGGGTCGTTGACCGAGTTGCCCTCGATCGGGAACCGCAGGTCCTTCATGGCCCGGGTGGCCACCCACCGGCTCCCGGCGAAGCACCACGGCCCGGTCATGCAACCGCCGTAGAAGTGGTCGCGCTCGTACCACCGGTTGTAGGCCACCTCGTGGCCCTTCTCGGGGTCGACCAGCGTGTACAGCATGCTGCCCGCCGTCACGGGATGCAGCGGGCCGGTCCGTGGATCGTGGGTCTCGTCGGTCATGGGGAGGGCTCCGGATCAGCTCGGGTCAGCGGGGTTCGATGAGGATGGACGCGGTGGCCCGGCCCACACGGCCGTCCAGGTCGTAGAGCACCGCCTCGGACAGGCCGATGCCGTCGCCGTCGTTCTTGTGGAGGCCCCGGATGCCGATCCAGTCGCCCACCGGATCCCGGAAGGCGGTCACCGTCAGGTCGGCGTTGATGGTCGTCCACCCGTCGGGCTCGAGGTACTGGGCGGCCATGGACGTCATGTCGGCCACCGTGGCCAGACGGACGAAGGCACTCGTCGGATGTCCGTCGAGCATCATGTTGTGCATCCGCAGCCACACCAGGCCCGGCGCACCGTCGCGATACTCGCCGGTCCGACGGAACTCCACGCTCTGGAGGAAGGCCGGAACCCCAATGCCCACCATGGTCAACAGGACCGGCTCGTCGGGCACCGGATGCGGCTCGTCCTCGGCATGCGCAGTCTTGTCCGGATCGACGGGATTGGGCGTGTCGGAGACCCGCATACGCAGGGAGGTGGCCCGGGCCACCTCCCGCTCCTCCCCGTCGAACAGCGATGCCCGCACCACCTGGATGCGCTGACCGGACCGCAGTACCTCGACTTCGGGGCGCAGCGGCGTGAGCGGGGCGCCGCGCATCATGTCAACGGTGTGACGGGCCGTTCGCATGGGCGAAGGGGCGGGCACCGTCTCGACGAGATGGGCCAGGACGCCCGAGATCGGCCCCCCGTGCTGGATCGTCGGATCCCACGGTCCGCCGGTCAGCGGACCGGGCACCAGCAGCCCGTCGCGCTCGAAGTAGAACGGCTCGGTCGAATACCGGTGGTCGGTCACGGCGACGGTGGAATTCGAGTCGGTGGTGCTTCCGTCGGTCACCGACAGATCATGCCGTCCGACCGAGCAGCGACAGGAGTCGGACGCCGGCCGATGCGCCCTCGGACGGCATGACCGTCGGCCCGAAACTGTCTGAGAGGGCGTCGGATCCGGCCAGCGGCAGCCAGAAGTCAAGGCACCGGTCGGCCAGGGATTCGGGCAGTTCGACGTCGGCCCCGCAGGCCCGGGCCAGGTCCCAACCGTGGACCAGGTTCTCGGTGACCCGGAAGCCGATGATGACCCCACCGGGCAGCTCGCCCAGCGCGTGGGGGTGGAGGGTGTCCAGTACCCCGTCGGCCGAGGCCGACTCGATGGCGGCCAGCACCGTGCCCCGCCATGCCGCCAAGGGGTTGAGGCCCAGGATCGACGGGTCGGCCTGGGACTCCCACGCCCCACCGTCGCGTAGTACCCGAGTGACCAGCGCCTCGCCGGTGACCACGTGGGCGACCAGGGTCCGGACGTCCCAGTCTGGGCACGAGGTGTCGGCCGTCCAGTCCAGTTCGGTGACCTCGGCCAAACGTTCGCCGAAGAAGGCGCAGGCCGACGTGTAGGCGGCCACCGTGTCGGTGCGCTCGCCGTCGGTCAGTGGCCCGGGGGTCACTCCCACTCGATGGTGCCGGGTGGCTTGGACGTGATGTCGTAGGCCACCCGGTTTACCCCGTCGACCTCGTTGATGATGCGACTGGACATCTTCTCGAGGAGGTCGTGGGGCAGGCGGGCCCAGTCGGCCGTCATGGCGTCCTCGCTGGTGACGGCCCGGATGATGACCGGGCGGGCGTAGGTCCGCTCGTCGCCCATGACGCCGACGGACCGGATGTCGGGCAGCACGGCGAAGGCCTGCCAGATCTCACGCTCCAGACCGGCGTCGCGGATCTCCTCGCGGACGATGAGGTCGGCGGCCTGGAGGATGGCCGTGGTCTCCGGCGTGACCTCGCCGATGATGCGAACGCCCAGGCCGGGGCCGGGGAACGGCTGGCGCCACACGATCTCGTCGGGCAGGCCCAACTCGGAACCCACGGCCCGCACCTCGTCCTTGAACAGGTTGCGGAGCGGTTCGACGAGCGCGAAGTCCATGTCGTCGGGCAGGCCGCCCACGTTGTGGTGGCTCTTGATCTTGGCCGCGTCCCTGGTGCCCGACTCGATGACGTCCGGGTACAGCGTGCCCTGGACCAGGAACCTGGCATCGGTGATGCCGCCCGAGGCATCCTCGAAGATCCGGATGAACAGCTCGCCAACGGCCTTGCGCTTGTCCTCCGGGTCGGTGACTCCAGCCAGCTTCTCGAAGAACCGGTCGGCGGCCCGAATGTGGATGAGCTCGATGCCCTGGGTCTTCTGGAAGGTCTCCACCACCTGCTCGCCCTCGCCGGCCCGCATGAGGCCGGTGTCGACGAACACGCAGGTCAGTTGGGAACCGATGGCCTTGTGCACGAGGGCCGCGGCGACCGCCGAGTCGACCCCACCGGACAACCCGCAGATTGCTCGACCGGTACCGACCTGTTCGCGGATGGCGTCCACCGACGAGTCGATGACCGAGACCATCGTCCAGTCGCCCGCACACCCGCACACGTCGTGGACGAACCGGCTGAGCAGGTCCTGGCCGCACGGCGTGTGGTGGACCTCGGGGTGGAACTGGACGGCGTACAGCCCTGCGTCGGGGGCCTCGAACGCCGCCACCGGGGCGTCAGGTGACGAGGCGGTCACCGTGGCGCCAGCCGGCGGTTCGGTGATGGCGTCGAAATGACTCATCCAGACCGGATGGGTGCCGGCGCCGGCATCGGCCAGCAGGGTGCCCGGTTCGGCCACCGTCAGGTCGGTGCGTCCGTACTCGCCCCGCTCGTTGCGACCCACCGTGCCCCCCTTCTGGTGGGCGATGAGCTGGGCTCCGTAGCAGATGCCCAGGATGGGCACGCCCAGGTCGTAGACGCCGGGGTCGACGCGGGGAGCGCCGTCGACGTGGACCGAGGCCGGGCCACCGCTGAAGATGATGCCGGTGGGTGCACGGGCGGCGAACTCAGCGGCCGTCAGGTCGTGGGGGACAATCTCGCTGAAGACGTTGGCCTCACGGACCCGGCGGGCGATGAGCTGGGCGTACTGGGCGCCGAGGTCGACCACCAGGATGCGGTCGGTGGCGCGGGCGCTCCCGCCGGGAGTGTCGGACATGGGGGTCGTTCGGGCCGGTCGGGAGTCGAAGCGGAGGGCCTAGTGGCCCATCCCCACGCCCTGGGACTTCTGGAGTGCCTTGCCCTCGGTCTGGAGCGCCGGGGCCACCATGACCTCGGCCTTCTGGAACTCCTTGACGTCCACGTAGCCGCAGGTGGCCATCGAGGTCCGCAGCCCACCGAACAGGTTGAGCTTGCCGTCGTTCTCGTTGGCCGGACCGAGGAGAATCTCCTCGAGTGATCCGCGGGTGGAGGTCTGGACCCGGGCGCCACGGGGCAGCGTCGGGTGGAAGGTGGCCATCCCCCAGTGGTAGCCACGACCCGGTGCCTCGGTTGCGGCAGCCAGAGGCGAACCGATCATCACCGCGTCGGCACCGCACACGATGGCCTTGGAGATGTCGCCTCCGGTGGCCATGCCGCCATCGGCGATGACGTGGCAGTAGACGCCGGTCTCGTCGAGGTGGCGCATCCGGGCCGCCCGAACGTCGGCGATGGCCGTGGCCTGCGGGACGCCGAGGCCGAGCACACCACGGGTGGTGCAGGCGTGGCCGGGACCGACGCCGACCAGCACGCCGGCCGCACCGGTACGCATCAGGTGCAGGGCCGCCTTGTTGGTGGCACAGCCACCGACGATCACCGGAATGTCCAGCTGGCGGATGAACGTCTTGAGGTTCAGCGGCTCGACGACGGTCGACACGTGCTCGGCTGATACAACCGTGCCCTGGATGACCAGCATGTCCAGCTCGCCGGCCAGGATGTGCTCGAGCATCCCGTTGGTGCGCTGCGGGGTGACCGAGGCGCACGACACCACCCCGGCGTCGTTGATCTCCCGGATCCGCTCGGTGACCAGGCCGGGGATGATCGGCTGCTGGTACAACTCCTGCATCCGCTTGGTGGCCTTGGCGACGGGCTGTTCGGCGATCTCGGCCAGGATGGAGTCGGCGTCCTCGTAGCGGGTCCACAGGCCCTCAAGGTTGAGTACGCCCACCCCGCCCAGGCGACCGATCTCGATGGCGGTGGCCGGGCTGATCACGCCGTCCATGGCCGAGCCCATCAGGGGCAGGTCGAACCGGTAGGCGTCGATCTGCCAGGAGATGTCGACGTCCTCGGGGTCGCGGGTGCGGCGGCTGGGGACGATGGCGATGTCGTCGAACCCGTAGGCCCGTCGCCCGCTCTTGCCCAGTCCGATCTCGATCTCGGCCATGCTCGCTCCGTCCCTCGGTCAGCGACCCGTCGGGGTCACCGTCTCGACCCGAAAGGCCTCTGTGGCGGCCTCCGGAAAGGGTCGATTCTAGTCACGCTCCACCCTGCCGCCGGGCGAGGTCCAGCGGTGGTTCCACCGGTCGTCGGACACCTCCCCGGGGCGCCACCCGGCCGACGAAGGGGTTGACGTTCAGGCCCCGTCGTTGAGCAGCCCGTCGAGCAGGTCGGCCAGTTCGGAGACGTGCTCGGCGGTGGTCCACGTGCCGCCCACGGCGACCCGCAGGACGTACCGCTCGTCGAGCCGCGTGTGGGTGAGGAAGGCCCGGCCCGACGCGTTCACGCCGGCCAGCAGTCGCTCGGAGGCCTCGTCGCCGTCGACGTGGCGGAAGCACACCAGACCCAGCGAGAGGGGCGCCGCCAACTCCAGCCGGGGGTTGGCCGCCACCCGGTCGGCCAACCGGGCCGCGGCGGCCGCATGGGCACGGATGTGGGCCCGCAGGCCGTCGGTTCCGTAGGAGCGCAACACGAACCACAGCTTCAGGGCCCGGAAGCGTCGGCCGAGGGGAACCTGCCAGTCGCGGTAGTCGACCACCTGACCGGCGTCGCTGGCCGCGTTTCGCAGGTACTCCGGGACGATGGACAGCGAATCGGTGAGCGGCGCACTGTCGGCCACGTAGAACGCCGAGCAGTCGAAGTTGGTGAGCAGCCACTTGTGGGGGTTGAAGCAGTAGCTGTCGACCCGGTCCAGCCCGTCCAGCAGGTCGCGGTACTCGGGACAGACGGTGGCCGATCCGGCCCATGCGGCGTCCACGTGCACCCAGGCGCCGACCGGCCCGGCGATGTCACAGACCCGGGCCACCGGGTCGACGGCTCCCGACGATGTGGTGCCCACGGTGGCGGCCACCAGACACGGGATCAGGCCCTCGGCCACGTCGGCGGCCACCATCGCGGCCAACGCATCGGCGTCCATGACGAAGTCGGCGTCGGTGGGCACGGCCCGCAGCTGGTCACGGGTGAACCCGGCGACAAGGACGTCCTTCTCGATCGACGAGTGGGCCTGGGCCGACGTGTAGACCCGCATCCGGGGCAGTGCTGCGGCGCCACCAGCCCGGTCCCGGGAGGCCAGCACGGCACACAACGACGCCGATGAGGCTGAGTCCTGTATGACCCCACCACCGGGTCCGTCGGACCGGAAGCGGTCGGGCAGCCCACAGGCCTCGACCAACCAGTCCAGGACCAGGGTCTCCAGCTCGGTGCAGGCGGGGCTGGTCGACCACATCATTCCCTGGACCCCGAGGCCGGCCGAGACCAGCTCGCCGAGGATGGACGGCGGCGACGAGTCGGCTGGGAAGAACCCGTAGAAGCCGGGGTGCTGCCACTGGGTGGTGGCCGGGGCGATGAGCCGGTCGACGTCGGCCAGCAGGTCGGCGAACGGCTCCCCGGTCATGGGCGGCGACGGGGGCAGCGACCGGTACACGTCGCCAGGAGCCACGTCGGGCACGATCGGCCGGGCATGCCCGCCGTCACGATGGTCGGCCAGGAAGTCGGCCAGGAAGTCGATGGCCGCACGGCCGGCCTCACGGAACTCGTCAGGCGTCATGTGCTCGGGGCCAGCAGGCGGATCGACCGGCAGGTCAGTCATCACTGATTCCTCTCAGGTCGGGCCTCACGAATCGGCCTATCACGAGTCAGCACGGTAGTTGCGGTGGTCGTCGACCCCGAGGGCGAGGGCCAGCAACTGGCGGAGCATGGCCGCCGTGGCACCCCACACCGTGTCGCCGACCAACTCGAAGAAGGTGATGATCCACGGATCGTCGAAGTGGGTCCACTCCTCCTCGCGGTACACCTCGTCGTCGAGCAGCTCGGCCAGCGGCACGTGGAGGACGGCCTCCACCTCGTCGGGGTTTGGCACCAGGTCCGGCCGCCCGTCCAGCACACCCACGAACGGGTGGATGAGGCTGCGGCTCCCCACCGTGACCAGCGGGTCGAGGCGACCGACCAGTCGGACCGAGAAGGAGTCGAGCCCGATCTCCTCCTCGGCCTCACGTAGTGCGGTGGCCCACAGGTCGGAATCGGTCGGGTCGTGGCGGCCTCCGGGAAACGACACCTCGTGTGTATGGCTGGCCAACCGGGGCGAACGCCGGGTCAGCACCACGTGGGGGCCACCGGCGGCCGGGTCGTCATATAGGGCGACCAGCACCCCGGCAGGGCGTTCGTCGCCTCGGGGCCGGCCCCGGATGCCAACAGGCTCCCGGCCGTCCAACACGGCGACCAGTTGGTCGAGGGTGAGGGACCGCTCGGCCAGCCCCGCCCACGGTGGTGGCCCGCCGGGACGCCAGCCGTCAGGTCGTGGGATGTCCTGTGGTCCGCCCCGCCCGACGGACTCCGGAACGACGGCGCCGATCACTCAGTCACCAGATCGGCCAGGAATGCCTCCAGACCCGCCTCGCGTAGTCCGGTGGCCACCTCGAGTGGGACGATGGTGCCCCGCTCCCAGCCCTGCCACCATTTCGAGACGGCGGCCGCCGCATCGGCGTGCGGACCATCGGCCGTGGCATCCAGCACCTCGGGCAGCCGACCCGTCTTGAGGTTGGCCAGCATGCGGCCCACCATGGTCTCGCCCCGGATCCACTCGGCGAACTGGCCGGCCAGCCTGGCGGGGTCGGGGGCAGGGCGATCGTCGGGCACCTTGATGTCGGTCATGTCGGCCACGGTACCGGTGGGGCGCAAAACGGCGGAAGCCGGGCCCGGGGGCCCGGCTTCCGTGACCCCCGACCGAGGTCAGAGGACGATCCCGAGGGATCCCTACATCATGCCGCCCATGCCACCCATGGGGTCCATGCCGCCACCCGGCGGCATGGCCATCTCGGGTTCGGGCTTGTCGGCCACCAGCACCTCGGTGGTCAGGAGCAGAGCCGCGATGGACGCTGCGTTCTGCAGCGCCGCACGGGTCACCTTGGCCGGGTCGATGACCCCGGCTTCCACCAGGTCGACCAGCTCGCCGGTCAGCGCGTTGAGGCCGGTCGAACCGGAGGCCTGCTCGACCTCGCGGACCATGACCGCACCCTCGAGGCCGGCGTTATCGGCGATGAGCCGGGCCGGAGCCTCGAGTGAAGCGTGCACGATGCGGGCACCGGTCGCCTCATCACCTTCGAGGCCCGCCATGACCGTGGAAACCGCAGCACGAGCCCTCAGCAGGGCGGTGCCGCCACCGGCGACCACACCCTCCTCGATAGCCGCACGGGTCGCCGACAGGGCGTCCTCGATGCGGTGCTTCTTCTCCTTGAGCTCCACCTCGGTGGCTGCACCGACCTGGACGACGGCCACGCCGCCGGCCAGCTTGGCCAGTCGCTCCTGGAGCTTCTCGC
>Ga0315329_10001123_pt1 | contig 10580 bp, 9 predicted proteins | sample M150032315metaG_FD_203459 | JGI IMG/M metagenome (GOLD analysis project Ga0315329, IMG submission 203459) | Ammonia-oxidizing marine archaeal communities from Monterey Bay, California, United States - M1 500m 32315 | ecosystem: Environmental > Aquatic > Marine > Coastal | place: USA: California...
CGCCACGCCCGCAATCACTCCACATTTATCTAACACCTCTTTAGCCACGCTGCGAACGATTTGGGCAAAGCTAAAGTCCATGATGGCTCGATGATATATTTTTGCGCCGTTGTGTTTTCCAAGACCAATCAACATCATCTTCATCAAGCCGCTTTCGATTTCTCCAACAAAGTGTGTGTGAGGTTTGACGCGATTACACACCACAACATGATCCGCTTCCCAAGCATGCTTATCAAAATGCACCGGAAACCCTTCTGCCGCTTCGCAGACAACAACCGTTTCCATCGAAGCGAGAATTGGACAACCCATCATTTCTTCGGTAATCCCGTAGCCCGCTAGGATTTCCCGCTGGCCCTCAGCGGTTCCACCCCCATGACTACCCATCGCGGGAACCACAAAAGGTTCAGCGCCTAATGCCTGCAAATGCTTTACAATCGCCCCAATCGCAATATCAATGTTCGCAATGCCACGACTGCCGGCAGAAATCGCGACCGTATCCCCCGCTTGTATCTTGGCTCCTAAGTCCAGCGCTGCCAAACTCGAATCAACAGCAGTTGCCACATCATCCACTTGTTCAACATCAAACAATTGGCGAACTTTAAATACTCGTGGATAAACTGACATGCAGGCGACCTTTGTGCTGTTAATTGTGCAGGGAATTTATCTCCATATTTTAACACGGATATTAAAATCCCGCAGTAGTTTGCTCGATCCACATGCATGCGGATTCACTCGCGATGCCGCATGAACTGCAGCACGTTGACTTTAATATCATTCCACGCCAGGAGAGTGTACAAGGCTGCGCCCGCGACGATGCCGACGAGCAACCGCAGAATCAAGTGCCATTCATATTGAACTAACTGGTTACGAATAAACCAGACTGCCACACCCATCAACAACGCACGGGCTAGCAACCGGACAAACTGGAACAACAACGCGCTGGAACTTAACTGCACAGATCGAAAACATACGACAATATAGGGCACGCTCACGAGCAACAACACGGCGGAGTAACTCATAGCGATCGCAACTGCCATCGCCTGCTCTTGGGTTACTTTAAATTGCTCGGCATACTGAGTGGCTAAAAAATAACCGCAACCATAAGCCTGAGCTTGTAACAACAGCAACACCAATGACATGCCGAGTAGCCGGCGAACCTGGCCTCGGCCTACTAGCAAACTACCAGAGATGTTGATCATGCCATGCACACATATCGCTGGCGCCAATGCAATTAACATACCCACAGCCGGTTTCCATTTGTCGCCACCAAGTAGTTGCACGACCTCAGGTGCCATCACAAACAAACCAACTCCCGCTGGAATAAGCAAGGTCGCGGTGAATAGGTAAAACCCGCGGGAGATGGAAGCGTAATCTCGAAGCCGGTCATTACTGCGCGACAAGCTAGGCAACATTACGCTCGTCACCGGGTCCGTTACTAAATACACCGGCTTCATCATCAAGTGATACATCGAGGTATACATGCCGACAAATCGCTGACCCGAACGTGTTGAGCCGATCATCGCAGCCAGTAAGACCTTATCGAGATTCTGGCCCACATAGAAAACCAAGCTGCTCGTAGAATAAAATCCCCCAAAGCTTAGTAGTCCTTTGACCTCGCTAAACCGCATCCGCCCCGGTTTCCATTTTGCCGTTAGCCATAAGCCGATTGTGTTCACCAACAACTCAACGTATTCCATGACCAACAATGCCACGATCCCATATTTCGCAATCTGCTTCTGCTCATGTAGTTCATATCCCACGAAAACAGCAAGTGTCACAGCAAGTGCCTGACCGACTAGCTTAATCGTAGCAATTCGACCAATTCTCATTTCTCGCTGTAACAACGTCTGATGCGTCAATCCAGTAGCTTCTACAAAGCTCGTTGCCGCAAACGCCCAACAAATCCAAACCAATTCCGGCACATCATAAAGCTTGGCAAACAAATGCCCCGCAATCCCTGTGGCTAAGCTAGCGAGAACGCCAAGCAGCAGCGTGGCCCAAAAAAGCGCTGTTTTTTGATTCGCCGATAGGTGTTTTTTTTGGACAGCGGCAACGGATACTCCCAGCGTCGCAGCCATCCGTGGCAACATCATCAGGGGAAACACCATGCCTAGCAAACCAAAGGGTCCGGCATCTAACAGGCGAAACAAGATTATTGCGCCTATGACAGTAATCGCTTGCCGCACCACCTGTAATATCAGTACTTTGCGGGTCTCCGTGCCGGCAATCGCCAACGCTTGTCCCGCTTGCGGCGTCTCTTGCGGATGAGGTAGCTTCGCATTATCCATGAATAACTGGCTCTCTAGATTTGCAAATACACCAACTCGCTACCGCTACGTAATATTTTAACCGAAGAGCCCATACCAAAAAATGCAGCGCAGCGCACTGACACCATCCATCCACCCAATCTTTTTACCTTCTGCGTATGAACGTCGCATATAAGTAATCGGCCGTTCATAAAATCGAGTCCCATTTTTCTTTGCTCGCCGCGCCAACTTCGCCGTCATCTCGATCTCAATGCCAAACCGATTTTCTCTAAGCCCTGCCGCGATCTCCTGAATCAATGGACGACGAAAAACTTTGTAGCATGTTTCCACGTCTGTGAACCGCAGTCGCGTGACTCGATTACAGAGCCAAGTAATAAAACCATTGACCGCTTTGTGCCAAATCGGCGAATCCGCTTCTTCACTAATTTTGAACCGACTGCCATACACAACATCTGCGCGGTCCTCGACGATCGGTTGCAACAAGTAACGGTATTCGTCTGGGTCATATTCCAAGTCCGCATCCTGAATAATGATCACGTCGCCGGTGGCATGTTCAAAACCTGTTTTCAGTGCGGCGCCTTTACCTTTGTTGCCCTCGTGGTACATAACCTGTAAATCTTCATCCCCTTGCATCGACTCTAAAAGATCCCGCGTACCATCGGTGCTACCGTCATCAACTAACACAATTTCCAATGGCAGCCGAGTGCCTCGAACTCGCTGCACCACGGACTCCAGCGTCTTGGCTTCATTAAAAACCGGGATGATTACGGACAATTTGAAACCTTCAGGTAGCACGTAAATTCCGCTGCGTTCACAAAGCTCCGTGCCGAGCTCGGAAACGAGAGTGCTGTAGCTAGAGGAAATTGGATCAGCACTTTTGCAATCCGCTTGAACAGCTGCGATTGCACTGCGGGCTTGTTCTCTTTCGTCGGGTGAAAGTTGGTCACTTTGAAAAGATGGGCGCATAGATTTTATTGGTCGAGTAAGGGAAAACTAAGAAGTAAATTGGGATGATGTGCTGGCAAGGCAACGACAAGGTTATCAAAGAACCGCCTGTAGTCGCTATACGAATTTTCGAATTTGATGTCAAGCATCTCACGAAAAACTCCTCCATAAATCGTCCAAAAAGAAAGATGGAAAAATGTTGTGTCGCTCGCTTGACTTTTTTTTGCAATCATAGAGAATGTGTCCTGTTGCTCGACGGAAATGATTTTGTTCACGGAATTCCTGACACAACAACCGATTTAGTTGGTGACCGTTGATAGACCTTTGCAACCATACGGATCATCAGCAACAACGGATTTTTCTTTGAAATGTGTGTTACTTTTTTGCGCTACCGGTACGTACCTACTGCTCACTAAATATGCCTTTCCAAGGAAAATTCTAGCAACATAATTAAAGAAGCCTTGGGGGGCGACGACTGATCGGAGCGACAGTCGGCGATCTCAACTTCGTGGCCCGGAGGTCCTCCCCAATGTTTTTTTAATGGCCTTGCCGCGCAGGGATTGTGCGGGTCAGCCAACGGCGGAGAGACAAAAACCTGGATTGAGTCTTCCGCCATTTTTTATGCGCTGAGCACGCGATAAGTTCATCAAAAACCGCTTATAATCGGTTAAAATGGTCTAATTCTTTCGTTATCCACTTCTGTGCGTCCATTAAACACTCTTGCTTTGGCCCATCCATATGGCTACTTGCCTCATTTCACTCGGAGCGAATATCGGACATCGAGAGCAGGCCATCGAGCAAGCAATTTCAGCGATCCAAGAATACACCGCGGTATCCGCTTGTCATTGCAGTTCTTTTTTTGAAACGATCGCTGCGGGAGGCCCTCCCAATCAGCCAAGATTTATCAATGCCGTCGCTCGATTGGAGACAAACCTCAAACCAGCGGAAGTCCTAAAAAAACTTTTCCAAGTAGAAAAGCAACTCGGGCGAACACGCCAACAAATCTGGGAACCCCGCGTCCTTGATCTAGATCTCTTGCTCTACGATCACAAAATCCAAAACGATGCCGATTTAATTTTGCCGCACCCGCGGTTGATTCTCCGAAGATTTGTGCTCGAGCCCGCCTGTGAAATTGCTGCTGACCTAACGCACCCCCAAACAAAATGGTCTCTACAACAACACCTCGATCACTTAAACCGCTCCGCTAAATATATTTGTGTCGCGGGGGCAACCACTGCACAACGCATGGCCGCCCTCGGGCAACTGCAATCCGACGCCGGCAAACAGCCGTATTCTATTTTGCCAAATTCCCTTACCGCGATAACACTCGAGGATCAACAAGCCACAATCAAAACGGCTCTCGCCGCAACAGCAAACATGGTCGTGGCCGATTTTTGTCCGCGAGAAATTCTCTCGTCTGCGCCAGAACAACTTGCCCGTATTGAACAATTAGAACGGGTTATTGGCGTACCAAGGTTGATTGTTTTATTAGATAATCCAAAGGATCCAACATGCCATACGTTACTTAACACCATGATGCCAACGGGCACCGTCGTACCATGGCTGGTTGTGCCAAGTGATGATCAGGAGCGAATCGTTCGTGAACTCCAAGCCGCTGTCGTTGCTGCTGCATAATTCCTACCCGTAACATTATCTTTCAATCCAACTCGAGTTATTTTCCGGCTCGCCGGCCCCATCATGTCCAACTCACCTGAACTGATCACCGACCTGACACAACTCGCGCGGTGGGTTCAAACACAATCCGACAATGGCTTAAGCGTTGGCTTAGTGCCAACAATGGGTGCTTTGCACGCTGGGCATTTGAGTCTCGTAAAGTCTGCAGCACAAGAGACCGATTCGGTACTTGTCACCATTTTTGTGAACCCAACTCAGTTCGCACCCGATGAAGATCTGCAGCAATATCCACGTGACCTCGAAGGTGACCTACAGCTGCTGGGGTCCGTCGCCACGGTAACCGTTTTTGCGCCAGCGGTGGCAGATATGTACCCCACCGAAAACTCGGGGGCTACGGATATTGAATCCAACAAACTTGATAATGTCGCCACACGCTGGGAAGGTGAACGACGCCCTGGGCATTTTCTGGGGGTAACCACCATCGTCCACAAACTCTTTACGCTCACTAAAGCTCAGGTCGCGTTTTTCGGACGAAAAGATTACCAACAGTTGCGGGTGATCGAACGACTTACCGAAGAACATCAACACAACATCAAAATCGTCGGCTGCCCGATCATACGAGAAGAGGATGGGTTGGCGATGAGTAGTCGCAATGCCTACTTAACGCCAACTCAACGAACGCAAGCAACGGCGATATATAAAGGATTACAGGCTGCCAGCAGTATGGCCAATAGCAAAGAAATGGCCGCCGCGGAATTGCAAGAAGTTGTTAGAAAACAACTTGGTACTGCGGAAATCAACCGAATTGATTATGTTGCTGTCGTGCATCCTAAGTCACTTGAACCATTAGAACTCTTAGACCGTACTGAGCAAATCAAACAGCTCAAGTTAGGAGCGATCATTCTCGTGGCGGTGTTCGTAGGAAACACTAGGTTGATCGACAATATTTATATTCCACCTATTAATCCTTAGCCTACTTGTATAACAAATGCAGCAGACGCTTATTACAATACCGCACGAACTGGGAGGGCTGCCCGTTTTTGGCTGGGGGTGGATTCTAATTCTATGGGGAATCTACGGTGGCGTTTGGTTAACGCGCTATTACACAACAGTGAAGAATCCGGATGCGGCTCACCCCTTCATTCCAATCGTCGCTGTGGCAGCATTAATCGCTTTTGTATTGCCCTTCGTCGAACCTACCGATACCGAGGGCGTTGCGACAGGGTTACAAATTCGCGGTTATGGCGTATTGGTTTTGCTAGGTGTCCTTAGTGGCTTAGGCTTGCTGACCATCCTCGCACGACGGCAAAGACTTCCCGAAGATTTTGCCATGTCACTAATGCTCTATCTGTTTATTCCGGGGCTGTTAGGGGGTCGCGCTTGGTACGTCATTCAAAAGTGGGCCGACTTCGCGACCTTCGACTTACAAGGCAACGTTGTTTGGGATGTGACGTTACCGCGAATAATAAAATTCACCGAAGGCGGACTCGTAGTGTATGGTGCCCTGATCGGGTCGATGCTAGGGTGCCTGTTTTATATTTCTCTGCGAAAACTACCAAAATTAGCAACGCTCGATATGATCGTACCCGCACTAATGGTCGGCATGTTTTTTGGTCGTATTGGCTGCTTCATGAACGGCTGTTGCTATGGCGGGCTTTGTGATGCCAGCCCACTAGGCGTTACCTTTCCTGCCGGCAGCCCGCCATTTATGCGCCATGTGGACCAAGGGCTGATGTTTGATAATCCGCTGCAGAACAAGTTAGGTCTAACCGCGGATGTTGCACCTCGACTCAAAGGACAATGGGCTCTGACAGTAACCGCTGTCCAACCCAACGGCGTGGCGGCGAGTGCTGCAGTTAAACCGGGGCAGACCTTACTAATTAATCAGAAGCACAATAATGGAGCTTGGATCGAGTATATACATCGTGGCCTATTCACTGAAAACATGTTTTGGCTTCGCAATGCTGAAACACGGGAGCTTATTGGCACCATTACCGTTGGCGATATGCCACCGCGATCACTAAATATTTATCCAGCACAACTTTTAAGTAGCATTACGGGAGGAATCATATGTGTAGTCCTCCTCGGGTTTTATCGAATTAGAAAACGCGACGGCCAAGTTGTTGCGCTGTTTCTCACCCTCTATGGTTCCGCACGGTTCCTGTTGGAACTCGTGCGGACCGATGAACTCGGACAACTCAATACCGGCCTCACCGTTTCACAAATCGGCAGCATTATTGCGCTAGTGATTGCAGCAATGTTATGGTGGCATACATCACGCGGCAAACACGAACTGGCCTACCCGCTCCCTCAAACCGGAGAAACCTAATCCCGTGGTCCACGAGGGTTATGTTTGTGCCGGCAGGCAGTTAGTTTGACTTCCAACAAATCGTTTTGCGGTTGGTTTTTGGCCATAAAATTCACTCCGCGAAAGTAATATTCCAGCATATAAATTGACTTATTCCCTTCGTAATACAAAGATAGTAATTGCTAGTTTGAGTTCCATCGCAAGCATTTGCGATAATTCTGGAACTTTTCGAGTCCCACTGGTGTCAAAGGTATTGGAAGCACATTGTCTGACGATAATAAAGAATTAATTCGGCAAGCGGCGGAGGGTTCGAGCCAAGCGTTCGAACTGCTCATAACACCGTACACCAGTCGACTCTTTAATACACTGATGCATATTCTGCGATGTCGCGAATCTGCGGAAGACGTTATGCAAAATGCTTTATTTAATGCGTATTTGAAACTTGATACCTATCGAGGGCACAGCGCTTTTTACACTTGGCTTTATCGCATCGCCGTTAACATGGCGCTGAGTTATCGACGAGCAGCAAAACCCGTTGTTTCCATAAACCAACAACAAGAAATGACCGGACAAGAAGTTATCGATGAAAACGAAGCGGTCGGCGAAGCACTAGAACGAGAAGAACGTGCCGCTGTACTGCACGCAGCGATTGGCTCTTTGTCCGAACAATATCGGAGCATCATTATCCTCCGCGAAATTGAAGGTTGTAACTACGATACAATTGCCGAAATTCTATCCATCAGCCCTGGAACCGTCCGCAGCCGACTGCACCGCGCTAGATTGCAACTAAAAGGAAAACTATTACCGCTTCTGAACGAGCACCCTTCCCTGTCATGAACGACCAAATCAACCCAAATCCTGAAATCGATGGCGAATTGCTGAGTGCTTATCTTGATAATGAGCTCACCCCCAGCGAACGCGCTAGGGTGAAACAGGCGATCGAGAACAGTCCCCAGTTGCGCGAATCGCTACAAGAACTCAAAGTCATTAGCGATGAAATACAGTGTCTTGCTGTTGAGTTCCACCCCAATGAACAACAACTGCTTGAGACCGTCATCACGAAAATCCGCGATCGTAATCTAAGTGTCCACGGTCAAGCACCTTATTCCAATGTAAAAATTCCCGCCATGGCCCGGGGATGGAAACAACGCCTACAAGTTCCCGCCTTGCTTGCCTTAACGGCGGGTGTGCTGGCAGTCCTGACGCTACAGTTTATGCCTAATGACCAATCTATGACGCTGGTTCAAACGGAAATGGCTGATGAATCTCTCTCCGTTGAGAGTCTTGATCGAGCAGAAAATAACGCCCGAGAACTGGGATCCGAGGCGGACGGGAGTCCGGCAATAGAAGACGCGGGTGCTCCTATGAGCGTCATGGGTGGTATGGGCGGCGGAAGCGCTCTCGCCGACAAACGGGCTATGCAGGAGAGCCAACAATATCGTGACAATGCCAATAACCTGGCCGCGAGACAATCTGAGGATGCCGCCGTTGACCCCGCGGCACCAGCACAAACTCGAGCGAGTTCCTTTCCCAGAGCCCAAGCTATCTCCGAAGAAACGCTGAGGATCAATAAATCAGCGAACGATAAAACAGACGTTGCAGGCGTTACGTACCACATTCAAGTAAAACAAAAAGATCTGCCGACACTGCTCGCGTTACTTACAGCCCATCAAAATCTCGTTCAAAATATACAGCCGAAAGAAATTGTTGGGCTCAGCGGCGGTGGTGAAAAGAATCTCGCTGAAGCATCAAAGCAACGTGTGTCGCCCGGCGAATCAACAGAAAACAGGGTGCGGAAATCCACCGTTAATCAAATCGTTATGTTTCGCTCAAACGCAAGCCAACTCGCGGCACTCATCGCCGTACTCCAAAAAAACCCCGAGGTTGCCCTCTCTATGAACCACTTGCAGCGACGTGCATTCGGGAATAGGCTCACGACTGAAATCAAAGATGCACCGAGTGCCAAGGTCAAAAATCAAGGCGCAACTACTATATTGTCCGATACTATCTTTTCCATCCAAGTCATCGCGACACCTTAAATCGGCAACGATCTCGTCGTATTTGCCCACTAAACCTCTGTTTTTTGGCGTTATCGACAAGTTATCCCCACGGGTCCCACGACCGGCGACTAGGACTTAAGGCGATAAAAACAGACATTCCGCGACTGCTCGCACTCGTTGCTTTTACTTTTGGCAACAACTGCTAATCTGACTGTTCTAAATCGCGGCATCTTTTCGGCTGGGCTTTCTGAGTTCGGTGATAACCTATGATTTTCCCCAAGAAACAACCGACTAAAACTATAAAACAGGAATTACATCGGATGATACAAGGCGCATTGTTTGGACAGGATGACGAAGATGATCAATATCTTGAACCTAATAATTCTGAAAGTTCCAACGACAAATCTGACGTCAGTTTTGAACCGGTTGAATCTGTCGATGAAGATGTAACAAGCGAATCCGATCAATCCGACGCAACAGCAGCGACGCAACAAATCGAAGCTCTCGAAGATGTAGTTGTGGCCGCAGCTACGGAAACCGTTGAAAGTATAGAAATTGGAACGGGTGATTCCTTTGATACCAATCTACTGCAAGCGACATCAGCTCCATTTGTCGGTGCGTGGCAAGCCCTTGTCAGCCAAACCAACTGGGAAAAAGGCAAAATCATTTTAGATTGGCGCGAAGCGCTCGTTGCCGCAGATGCTCCAGTCCATGAATATTCCGACGAAGCTTGGGCGACTCTTGTTGAACACTCTGTCACCGGACAACATGTCGGAAGACTGCGACGGGTTTATCAACAATTCGGCGCAGTTCAAAATGACTACGCCAACCTTTCTTGGACTCATTTCCAAATCGCTATGGATTGGTCCGATGCAGAAATGTGGCTCGAGGGCGCTGTCCAAGAAAAGTGGTCTGTTTCCAGCATGTGTGAAAATCGTTGGGAAGCGACTGGGGCGGCGGCCAGTGACAAGCCGAAAGAAAGCGACATCATTTATGCTGAATTAGATGAAGATACCGTCGCTCCGTTTCAACCGGTATCCGAACAAAAATCGTCAACCTACGCGCCCGGCGACAGCACCATTCGGGGATCCTATGATCAAGCTTCTGGCACTCAAAGCTTCGAAGGTCCCGACTTTGGCGATCGATCATATCAACGATCTGCAGGTGCTAATGCTCCTAGCGACAGTCTTGATGGTGCCCCACGAGTGGTTGCTGACGATGAGTCTGCAGTAACGGTGCAACCATTTAAGGATTTAGCGGACCTGCCTGATGATCTACAAGATCCGCTAGATAATTTAAAAGTTGCGATACTACAACACAAGGCTAACCACTGGGAATCCGTAAACGAAGAAACGGTGGTTGGCCATCTCAATGGACTCGTCCAAATGATCCAGTCCAACAGCGAGTAGCAATACTACTTCGTGT
>Ga0315329_10001128_pt1 | contig 10566 bp, 9 predicted proteins | sample M150032315metaG_FD_203459 | JGI IMG/M metagenome (GOLD analysis project Ga0315329, IMG submission 203459) | Ammonia-oxidizing marine archaeal communities from Monterey Bay, California, United States - M1 500m 32315 | ecosystem: Environmental > Aquatic > Marine > Coastal | place: USA: California...
ACCGCACTGATGGACGGGCTGGGAGAGCGGGGCCTCGTCGAACGCCACCGCGACCCCGACGACGGACGACGGGTCGTCCACCACCTGACCGAAAGCGGCCGACGGATCCTCGAGATCGCCGACCGTGCGGTAGCCGACCGGCTCATGGTGCTCGGAGCACACGTGAACGCCGGCGACGCCACACCGCTCATCGAGAACCTCAGCAAGTTCGGCGACGCCATCCGTGCTGCCCGTGCCGCCGGCACCGCCTGACCTGATGGGAGCAGAGAGGACGACGCCCCAGATCGATCCCGACACCTCCAAGGGCTGGTTCCGTCGGCTCCTCCCGATCATCATCGCCCGACGGGCCGCCTTCGCCGTTGTCCTGGTGACCGGACTAGTGGGCCTCGCCCTCCAGGTATCGGTGCCCATGGTCCTGCGGCAGGCCGTCGACCGGTCGCTGGGCGACCTCGACGGCTCCGCGGCCTTCGCCGACCTGGAGCGCCACGTCATCCTCTTGGTCGCCATGGCCGCCGCGTCGTTCGGGCTCCGGTTCACCTACCGGTACCTGCTCTTCGGCACAGCGTGTCGGATCGAGACCGACCTGCGGGACGCCGTCTACCAGCACCTGACCCGGCTCTCGTTCTCCTTCTACGACCGGGTGGCGGCTGGTGAGGTGATCTCCCGAGCCAACTCCGACATCCGCTCCATCCAACTCCTGCTGGCCTTCGGTCCACTGGCCGGCCTCTCGGCAGTCAGCTTCCTCATGGCATTCGGGTTCATGCTCAGCATCCACGTGCCACTCGCGCTGGTCACCGTCTCCACCATGCCGTTCGTCTTCGTGCTCGGCCAGAAACTCCGCGACCGGGTCTTCCCCCTGTCGTGGGTCACCCAGGGTCGTATGGCCGAAGTGGCCATGGTGGTCGACGAGAACGTCAACGGGACCCGGGTCGTCAAGTCGTTCGCTGCCGAATTCGACCAGATCGCCCTATTGGCACGGGCCGCCGACCGCCTCCGCTGGTCGGCCACCGCCCTCGTCGAGGCCCGCGCCCGGTTCAACCCGATGATCGAGGCCCTCCCCCGCCTCGGCATGGCCCTCGTGCTGCTCTACGGCGGCCACCTGGCCATTGACGGTCAGGTGGGGGTCGGCTCACTCCTGGCCTTCAGTGGCTACGTGACCATGATCGCCATGCCGTTCCGGATGTTTGGATTCGTCCTCATCCAGGCTCAACGAGCGGCCGCCTCGTCGATGCGGATCTACGAGATCCTCGACGAGGAACCGGCCATCGTCGACCGACCCGGCGCCCGCGAGCCGGCAGCGGTCGCCCCCGAACTGGGTCGGGTGGAGTTCCGCGACGTGGTGTTCTCCTATCCCACGGCCGACCCGGGACACGAGGCAGACCCCCACCCGGTCCTGGACGGCTTCGACCTGGTGATCGAGCCCGGCGAGACGGTGGCCATCGTCGGCAGGACGGGCTGCGGGAAGTCGACGGTGGCCCGCCTGCTCCCCCGCTTCTACGACGTGACCTCCGGTGCGGTGCTCGTCGACGGTATGGACGTCCGTGACCGCCGGCTGGACGGGCTGCGACGCACGGTCAGCCAGGTGCCCGACGAGTCGTTCCTGTTCTCCGAGCGACTCCACGACAACGTGGCCTTCGGTCGACCCGATGCCTCCCGTCCGGACGTCGAGGAGGCGGCTCGTATCGCCCGGGCCGACGAGTTCATCGGCGGTCTGACTAACGGCTACGACGAGGTGGTCGGCGAGCGGGGCTACACGCTGTCGGGCGGGCAACGCCAACGGATCGCGCTGGCCCGCACCATCCTGACCGACCCCCGCGTGCTGATCCTCGACGACGCCACGAGCGCCATCGACGTCCAGACCGAGGAGGACATCCACCGGGGACTGGTTGACCTCATGGCCGACCGCACCACCATCGTGATTGCCCACCGCCTATCCACCATCAACCTGGCTGACCGGGTGGTCCTCATGGAGGGTGGGCGGGTGGTGGCCGACGGTGCGCACGCCGACCTCCTGGCAACCGAGCCCCGCTACGCGGCAATCCTTACCCAGACCGACGGAGTCAACGCCGATACAACACGGAGTGCCGACTGATGGGCGGCCACGGTTTCTTCGCCGGACCTTCGTCGGTCCAAGCCAACGCCCAGGCCGGTCTGCCCTACGCCGACCAGCCCGACGAGTTCCGAACCCGCATCGAGGACGTCCTCCGCCACGAACCCGATCATCCCGAGCCGGATGTGTCGTTCTCGCATTCCCGCTGGGACCGGAGACCGTTCGGGCTTCGTACCTTCCTGATCCCGCATGCCGGCGGCCTGCTGGCGGCCCTTCTCCTTGTCATCGCTGAGACCAGTCTTCTCCACGTAGGCCCGTTGCTCACCCAGATCGGCATCGACCAGGGCGTCCTGGCCGGTGAGATCGGCGTTCTGGTGGCTGTTGCGTCGGCCTACCTGGGCGCCGTCGTGCTTTCCACCGGTGCATCGTTCCTGCGAACCCGCTTCACCGGGCGACTAGGCGAGCGTCTCGTCTACGACCTCCGCGTCCGGGTGTTCAGCCACTTCCAGCGCCAGTCGCTGGATTTCTTCACCGGCGAGAAGTCGGGCGTGCTGATGACCCGGATGACCAGCGACATCGAGGCCCTCACCACCCTGCTCCAGGAAGGCCTGGTCAGCTTCGTGGTCCAGGGCATGACGTTGATCGTCATCACCGCCTACCTGGTGGTGCTCCACCCCGGCCTGGCCCTCGTTTGCCTGCTCACCGTCGTCCCGATCAACGTGGTGCTCACCCTGTGGTTCCGACGGGTATCCCACGTCGGTTACCTCCGGGTGCGGGACCGCATCGCCGACGTCCTGTCCAACCTGGCCGAGAGCCTGGCCGGCATCCGCGTCATCACCGCTTTCGGGCGTCGCGATCACGACGTGGCCCGCCACAAGCGAATCATCGACGCCCATCTGGACGCCAACCTCTACATGGGCCGGGCCCAGGCCCTGTTCGGACCGGGCACCGAGTCCATCGGGATCATCGCCCAGGCCGTGGTCCTCCTCGTCGGCGGACGCATGGCGCTTCGGGGTGAGGTGACGATCGGCGAGCTCACCGCCTTCCTCCTGTTCCTCACCTCCTTCTTCGCTCCGGTTCAAACCTTGGTGCAGCTCTACAACCAGTACCAGCAGGGCAATGCCGCGGTGCTCAAGCTGCGTGACCTCCTGGGCACCGAACCGACCGTGGTCGAATTGGCTGACGCCGTCGACCTTCCCCCCATCGACGGACGGATCCGTTTCGATGCGGTGACCTTCGGGTACGACACCGACCACTTGGTGCTGCGAGACGTCAACCTGGTCCTCGAACCGGGCGAGGTCCTGGCCGTGGTCGGGCCGACCGGGGCCGGCAAGTCGACCATTGCCAAGCTGGTCACCCGATTCCACGACCCGACGTTCGGCCACATCACCATCGACGGGCACGATCTCCGCGACGTCGGAATCACCTCGCTTCGGCGTCAGTTGGGCGTGGTTCCCCAGGAAGCGTTCCTGTTCAACGGGACGATCGCCGACAATGTGTCGTTCGCCCGACCCGATGCCCCCCACGACGAGGTGGCCGAGGCGTGTCGGGCAGTCGGTCTGGGACCGCTACTCGATCGGATGCCCGACGGGATCGACACCCCCATCCACGAGCGGGGGGCCTCGCTGTCGGCCGGCGAGCGACAGTTAGTCGCCCTGGCCCGGGCGTTCCTGGCTCGCCCCCGAGTGCTGGTGCTCGACGAGGCCACCTCCAACCTGGACCTGCAGTCCGAGTCGGTCATCGAAAGGGCGTTGGATCAGGTCCTCGAGGGGCGCACAGCCATCCTCATCGCCCACCGTCTGGCCACCGCCATGCGAGCCGATCGGGTGGCTGTGGTTGATAACGGACGGATCGTCGAACACGGGACTCATGCCGAGTTGACGGCCCTCGGCGGGCAGTATGCGGCCATGGTCGAAACGTGGCAGCGGCACGCCTCAGGCGGCCCGGTCGGCGACAGGTACAGCGACGGGGAGACCCACCGTTGAGCACACTTGAGTTCGTGCTCGGTTTGCTCGTGTTCACCGTTGGCTGCACCATCCAGGGCGTGCTGGGCTTCGGCGCCGGCCTGTTCGCCGTGCCCATCCTCGCCCTCATCGCCCCGGACTTCGTGCCCGGTCCGGTACTAATGGTCAACCCGCTGCTCTGTGCCCTCTTCGCCTGGCGCGAGCACGGCGCCATTGATCGGACGGCCCTCCGCTGGGCCCTCATCGGGCGGGTCCCCGGTGTGCTGCTCGGCGCCTGGGCGCTGACCGCGGTCTCCGAGGACGGGCTCGGCCTGCTTTTCGGCACCCTGTTGCTGATCGGCGTGGGTCTCAAGGTCTCCGGAGTGCACGCCACCCGGACCCCGTGGACGCTCATGGGGGCCGGCGGCCTGAGCGGTTTCATGGGCACCTCAGTGGCCGTCGGCGGCCCTCCGATCGCCCTGGTGCTGGACGGTTCGTCAGGCCCGGAGTTGCGGGCCACCCTCAATGCCTTCTCCTTCGTGGGGACGACCATCTCATTGGTCGTGTTGGCCCTGGCTGGCGAGTTCGGTACGTCGAACCTCCTCCTGGCACTCTGCCTGATCCCCTCGGTGCTGATCGGCGTGGCACTCAGTAGCCGGCTGCGCCACGTGCTCGACCACGGGTGGCTGGCCCCGGCGGTGTACGTCCTGTCCGGTTCCTTCGCCGTGCTCCTCCTGCTGCGTTCACTGTCCTGACCAGCGACCGTCGCGACGGGGCGACCTAGGGTCATCGACGTGTCGGAGCCAGCCACGGACCCCATCCTCGAACTGGCCGATGTCAGCCGCCGGACCGGGGGAACCCAACTCCTGGACAGCATCGACTGGCAGGTCAGGGCCGGCGAACACTGGGTGGTCCTGGGGCCCAACGGGTCAGGCAAGAGCACCCTGCTTCGCATCGCCGCCCTCCAACTACATCCGACCACCGGGACGGTTTCCGTGCTGGGCCGGACGCTGGGACAAACCGATGTGCGGTCGCTGCGACGTCAGATCGGCTACGCCTCGGCGACCCTGGCCGACGCCTTCCGACCCGACCTAGCAGCCGCCGACGTGGTGATGACCGCCCGGCACGGTGCATTGGAGCCGTGGTGGCACGACTACGGCGACGAGGACCGCGACCGGGCCCGCGACCTTTTGAAGAGGATCGACTGTGGGCACCGGGCCGACCACCGGTTCGGCACACTGTCGTCGGGGGAGCGCCAGCGGGTGCTCCTGGCCAGGACCCTGATGGTCGACCCCGACCTCCTGCTGTTGGATGAGCCGACGGCCGGGCTGGACCTCGGCGGCCGGGAAGAACTGGTCTCCGCCCTGGCCGAACTGGCGGCCGACCCGGCGATGCCGCCCATGGTCCAAGTGACCCACCACGTGGAGGAGATCCCGCCCGGGTTCACCCACGGGCTGCTCATGGAGGGCGGCCGGATCGTGGCGGGTGGGCCGCTGGCTGATGTCCTGACAGCCCGCGCCCTCTCGGACTGCTACGGGCTTGACCTCTCGCTCACGTGTGAGGAGGGCCGCTGGACGGTCCGGGTCAAGGGGGCGGGCCGGTGACCAGCGACCCATCGAATGCCCGGGCCGCAGGTCGGCACGCCCTGATCGTGACCGGCGGGCCGCTCCCCCGGGGACTGGGACCGCTACCGGACGCCGATCTGGTTATCGCCGCCGATGAGGGCATCGACAACGCCCGCCGACTCGGCCTGACCGTCGACCTGCTTGTCGGCGACCTGGATTCGTCCAGCGACGGCTCCGAGGCCATCGCCCGGGTTGTGGAACGCCACCCGGTCGACAAGGACGAGACCGACCTCGAGTTAGCCCTGGCTGCAGCGCTGCGTGCTGGCGCGACATCGGCGACGGTGGTGGTCACCGTGGGTGGTCGGGCCGATCACGCCCTCGGGAATCTTCTGGTCCTGGCTGGTGGTCGGTGGTCGGCTCTCCGGGTCGACGTCCGGATCGACGGGGCGCGGGCCTGGGTGGTCCGGGACCAGATCCAGATCGACGGCAGCGCCGACGACCTGGTCAGCCTGTTGGCCGTCGGCGGTGCGGCCACCGGCGTGACGACGACCGGGTTGGCTTGGCCGCTGGACGGAGTGGTGCTCGAACCCGGCGTGGGCCTGGGTCTCTCGAATCGGATGACCGGCGCGGCGGCCGAGGTGATCGTCGGGTCTGGTGCCGTGGTCGTCATCGCCCCGGGCGGGAACACCGGCTGATCCGACCCGCCCCCATGACCGATAGCTGAGCAGTCAACCGCACTGGTCGATCGCCGGCTCGCCCGCGAAGCGGGCGTCCATCCAGGTGAAGAGGTCATCCCAGTAGGCCGGGATGACGGTCCCGTGGCCCTTTCCTTCGTAGACCCGACGCTCCAACGGCGCGTGGTCGGTGAAGGCGCAGAGTTGCCCTAACAGGAGCGCGCTGCTCACCACCGGGATCTGGGAATCGACTTCGCCATGCAGGATGATCACCGGGACCTGGTTGGGAAGCTGATTGGTGTCGTTCTCGTTCAACCGGGCCTCCCACTCCGGGATGGAGAAGATGTCCTCCACGCCAACCAGGTCCGAGTAGGCGATCTCGTTGAAGACCTCGAAGATGTGTCCGAGGCACCCGTTCTCCAGCTCGGAGATGAGTCCGAGGTGCTCAGGTCGCACCACCGTCGAGAGGTCGAGTTCGGGGTAGGTGGCGGCCATGGCCGCCGCTGCCATGATCAGGTAGCCCTGATAGTCCGATCCCTTGAGGAACGCTGACAATAGGTTGAACTGCGATGGCGGTGCCCCGGCGGCGACGCCGACGAGGTCCAGTTCAGGGGCGAGTGCAAGCCAGCGCTCAGCGGCATGCATCGCTGCATGACCGCCCTGCGAATGCCCCCAGACGATCAGTGGTCCGTTGGCTCCGAGCATCGGCATTGTCTGTGCGGCTCGGACAATGTCGAAGACCCCGCGCGCCTCGCTCTCGCCGACGACATAGGGGTGGATCCCTGATCCGCCCATCCCTTCATAGTCGGTGGCGGTCACCACCCAGCCACGCTCCAGGATCCCCGCTAGTCCAGAGTTGATGAAGTTGTCCGGGAAGCCGAGCGAGGGCGCACATTGGTCGGCCATACCGGTGGTTCCATGAGCGACGGAGAGGACCGGGCGCGGTGCTGTCGCCTCGCCCGCCGGAGCAGCGATGACTCCGGTGACCTCAATAGGTTCGCCACTGATTGAGCGGGAACGGTAGGTGATCCGCCAGGCGACGCCCAGCTCACCGATATCGACCGGTTCGCTGGAGAGAATCGCTCCCAACGCCTCGGGTACCGACTCCGCGATGGTCGTCACCGGCGGCAAAGAGGTGGTTGTCGAAACAACGGTCGTCGTGGAGGGTGTAGCGGTAGCGGTAGCGGTAGCGGTAGCGGTAGCGGTAGCGGTAGCGGTAGCGGTCGGAGCGACGGTCGTCGTAACCGGAGCACCAGTGGTAGTCGGAGAAGCGGCCGTGACCGATGCCATCGCCTCGACAGTCGTCGCTGGTGGCGTTGTCGGAGAGGGTCCAGCCGTATCGGTGCTTCCGCCACATGCCGTAGCGGCCACCACGACGGTCACAAAGATGCAGAGTCGACTCATCATCCGAGCGTAGGGGCGCGGCACCAACTTGGTTACCAGATTGGCTACCAGCCGTGTCTCGGGCACCACCCAGAACGCACAAGCGACCCGTATTTCTGCAGGCCACAGCGGTGGACCGTGCTGGACTCGAACCAGTGACCTCTCGCGTGTGAGGCGAGCGCTCTAGCCAACAACCACCTGGTGTTCAAAACCCACGGTATGTCAACGACGTGACAGTCGCCGGGGCGTGTCCAGAGAGGCCAACAACCCACTAAGTGGATGGTCAGCTAGCACTTCCTGGAGGCCCCAGATTAGTGCGGGAGACTAGAGAAAAGACCCCCGCCAAGGACTGCCGATGGAACAGCGACGGGGGGCCGTCGCTGGGAGTTCAGATCGCGCGAACGTTGAGGGCTTCCGGGCCCTTCTTGCCAGGGCCGACCTCGTACTCGACGTTCTGACCTTCGTCGAGGCTGCGGTAGCCATCGCCTGCGATGTTGGAGTAGTGGACGAACACGTCCTCGCCTCCCTCAACGGAGATGAATCCGAAACCCTTCTCGGAATTGAAAAACTTTACGGTGCCAGTAGGCATGAGTTCACTTTCGTTTTTTGACTGAAGAACCGAGCCTTGACTGACACGGCTCCACGATCCTACGACCAAAACCGCCCACTTAGGTGTAAGGCGAGCGCTCTAGCCAACAACCACCCTGTGTTCGAAACTCATGACATACCGACGAGGTGACAGTCGTCTGGCCGTGTCCTAAGAGACCCAAAACCCTCTAAGCGGGTGGTCAAGTTCACACCCCTCCCCTGAGAGAGGTAGGGCCGACATCGGAGCCCCCCAGGTGTAGATACGCGCAGCCATCTCTCTTCCGGTTCCGATAGCGGTGCTACCCGACTTGATGAGATGATCACCACATGGACGAAACACCAGAGGGCGACGATCTCGACCCGGCTGACAGTGGCGGGTTCCTAAGGCGTCTCTTAGATGCGATAGGGGCCATCTGGAAAATGGGTGACCGGCCCGTGAAGGGACGTACCCGAGGCCCGTGGGTGGGCTAGATCAGATCGGCGCGAGCACCCACCCCCAGGGGGGGTGGGTGATGTTAGAAGCCCTAGGTGTAGATACACGAAACGGTGCCCTGTTTCGGCGGTCCGGTTCGAACCTCATGTACTCCCCGCGATGATCCCCCAACGGATCCGCGCCCAATAGCGTTCGTGGAAGAAATAGAGCACCAACTTTGTAATGACCTCGAACCCACCGATCGAAATTGCTGTCGCCAGATTGCCGGTGAAGACGAACCCGAGCACCATCGTGTCGGCGCTCGCCAACACCCGCCATGTCGCCGTCTTGGTAGCCGAGCGCCGTCGCCCCTCCCGGTAGTGACCCTCTTCGTCCAAGGTGCGGTTCCATTGCAACCGCGACCAGAGCCGCTCATGCAGGTAGTAGAGCGTCATCTTGGTTGCTACTTCAGTCAAAGCAATGAAGGCGGCGATTTTTATCTTGTCAGCACCGCTTGCCTCCTCAAGGCCCATGAGAGGGCCTAGAAAACTCAGAATGACGAAGGACAAAATCAGGGTGTCGAGTGTTCCCACCACCCGCCAAGAGATCGCCTTGACGACCGAACGAGCTGGCTGGATTTCCGGAGGGTTCGGGGGATCTAAGCGCGGGTCCTCGGGACCAAAGATCGGGCTTTCAGGATGCTCCCTCATTGCAGGTTGAGTCTGTCACTTCTCCCCTGCGGGGGCGAGCGTCTCTAACGCCTCCGGTGTAGACACGTACAGGCGAGCCTTAGGCGGATGGAAGTCGAGAGACCACAGGCGCCCTAAGCGGGTGATCAGGTCACCTGTCTCGCAGAGTGCCGTTCCAAACCTCAGTCGGCCTTTGCTCCGGAAGCCTCGACTTCCAGTGCTGCAACTAGTCCGCCAGCCTCTCTCTTACTAAAGCCACGGCATCGTGCCGTCTTGACGATGACTTCCCGCTCTGATCCAGCGACCTCCCCGTCAGCGGCTGCCAGACAGTACGCAGTACTGACAAGTATTCGACGACCTTCCACATTGAGTGCAAAACCCAACTCAGCAAGCGCACCCTTCAAGAGAGTGTTGTAGAAATGCACGAGGTTGACGTCGACAGAGGGGAACTACCGGTGCTCAAGGGGGTGTTGGGAGCACTTGTCCCACTTCTCGCCGCCGTGGTCGCCTTCGCCTTTGGAGCGATAATGCTGGTGGCCCTCGGGGCCAGCCCTCTCGCCGGCCTGGACGCCATGCTGGACGGTGCGTTCGGAAGCGGCTCCCGCATCGCTGCGACGGCTGTCAAGGCGACGCCCCTGATTCTGGTCGGTGCCGGAATCACCATTGCCTTCCGGACCAGCGTCATCAACATCGGCGGAGAGGGTCAGATCATCGCCGGAGCACTCATGTCGACCGTGGTGGCGCTCAGCTTCCCCAACTTGCCGGCTTTCATCCTGGTTCCCCTGGTCCTGCTCTCGGGAGCAGTTGGTGGTGGCATCCTGGGCGCCGTTCCCGGAGCGCTCAAGGCCTACGCCTCGGTCAACGAGATCCTCTCCACCATCATGCTCAACCTGGTGATGGTCCAGTTCATGAACTTCCTCCTCAGGGGCCCTCTAATCGACCCCTTCGAACTGGAGGCAGGAACCCGCATCCCGCAGACCCAGCGTCTATCAGACAACGCCATCCTGCCCACCCTGATAGACGGAACGAGGCTCCACATAGGAGTACCCGTCGCGATATGCGCGGCAGTTGCCGCCTACCTGATCCTCTGGCGCACACCCACCGGCTTTCGCCTCCGGGCCGTTGGGTATTCCCCCGAAGCCGCCAGAGCCGCCGGCATCAACGTAAAGCGAAACATCACCCTGGCCATGACGCTGTCCGGCTCCCTTGGCGGAATCGCCGGGGCAATACTGGTCTTCGGTAGCGAAGGCCAGCGCATGGTC
>Ga0315329_10001132_pt1 | contig 10562 bp, 7 predicted proteins | sample M150032315metaG_FD_203459 | JGI IMG/M metagenome (GOLD analysis project Ga0315329, IMG submission 203459) | Ammonia-oxidizing marine archaeal communities from Monterey Bay, California, United States - M1 500m 32315 | ecosystem: Environmental > Aquatic > Marine > Coastal | place: USA: California...
GGGACTTTGTCATTCGCGCCTTCAATGAAAACATGCCTTATGACCAATTCGTTCGTTGGCAAATTGCCGGAGATGAGCTCGCTCCGAGTAATCCAATGGCAATGATGGCAACAGGATTCCTGGGGGCTGGCGTCTTTCCAACACAGATCACTATCAGCGAAGCTGAACGTGTACGCTATGACGCTATGGATGACATGTTAGCAACTATGGGCAGTGCGATGCTGGCCACAACTATAGGTTGCGCAAGATGTCATGATCATAAATATGACCCAATCCCTACCAAAGATTATTATAGAATGCTTTCGGCCTTTACGACCACGGTACGTAGTGACATCGACATTGATATGAGTTCGCTCGACAATAAAAGCAACGACGAGCTAACACACAAAATAAAGAAAGCGAAAATTGCTCGTGATGATTATGCGAATGAGGGACTAATTACAGCATTCCGTAGCTGGAACAAGGAAAGACTGAAAGCTAAAACGGCCTCAACAAAGGACCCTCAGTGGAACTTCCTTATCCCAAAATCACTTATCTCAAAGGGCGGCGCAACTTTCACTGCTCAACCCGACGGGTCACATTTAGCCAGTGGAAAGAATGCTGCGTTTGATACCTACACGTTCACTACTGCGGCACCAACTGACAACCTAAGAGCCTTCCGCCTTGAAGCCCTAGCACACAAATCGATGAAAAGCGGCGGGCCGGGTCGAGCAAGTAACGGCAATATTGCGCTGACTAATTTCAAAGTTACCTGCGGCGGACGGCCTCTTAAATTAGCCAACCCAAGGGCAACCTTTGAACAAAATAACTTACCAGTATCAGCAATAATTGACGATAATCCAAAATCAGCCTGGGCAATTGATCCACAGTTCGGTAAAGACCATGCAGCTATATTCGAAATCACCAATCCTTTAGACTGCAAGACTGGAGAGGATCTAGTATTTGTGCTGAAGTTCGAGAACAATACCGGGCACAACATCGGTAGATTGCGCTTATCATCCTCTACGCATGACTCAGCAACACTAAAATTTAGCAAAGAAAATGCCAGTCCTGAAGAATTAGCAACTAATCAGATTGATAAACTTATTAAGGCAGCAAAGGGAAAATTCGACAATAAACTGCGTGCTAAACTACTTGAAATCTATAAGCCACTCGATAAAGAGTGGCGCGAACTCGATAGTGCTCTTACCAAACTTGAATCTGAGCGAAAAAAGACAATCACTAAAGTCATGGTTTGCAGTGACGGTAACAAAGTCAAACCCATGCGTCACCACACCAGCAGCGGCAGCATCCCAAACTTTTACAAACAGACCCACTTCCTCAACCGAGGTGACACTCGGCAAAAAGGCGAAGTTGCTAAGCTAGGATTTCTCCAAGTTCTTACACGGAGCGATGTCCCTAGACCAGAAAAAAGCCGCAGTGCAATCGCAGACTGGATCACCGATAGTGAACACGGTGCAGGGCACTTGCTTGCACGAGTGATTGTCAATCGCATCTGGCAACACTATCTTGGCCAAGGCATCGTCGCTACCCCCAATGACTTTGGATTTCAGGGAGAAAGACCAAATAATCCTGAACTACTTGACTGGCTTGCTCATGAGCTAATTGATAAGAAATGGAACCTCAAACACATTCATCGAACCATACTAAACAGTGATACTTACCGAGCAAAACGTATGCCACGAAGACTCGAAGCGGAAGCTATCCGTGACAATACGCTTGCAGTAAGTGACCTGATGGATAAGAAAATGTATGGCGCCGGAACGCTAAAGGAAGAAATGCTAAGACGCAGTATTTACTTCATGATTAAGCGCAGTAAATTAGTACCAATCATGCAGTCATTTGACTGGCCTGACTCACTGACAAGCTTAGGAAAGCGGTCAGTAACAACAACTCCAAGCCAAGCACTCATCTTCATCAACGATCCTAACATGCGACGCATGGCAGAAGGTTTCGCCAAAAGAATCTCAGCAAAATCTGATCCTATTAAAGAAGCTTACCGAATAGCATACGGAAGGCTCCCATCTGATGGCGAGCTTGCTGCGGCAGAAACGTTTATTGAAGAACAGCAGAAATCACACAGCAACGACAAAGACAAGGCGCTTTCCGACTTTTGCGGTGCGCTAATGAGTGCTAACGAATTCATCTACATCGAATGATTAAAGACAACCATTGCGGACGCATAGAGAACGCCTTCACACGACGCGAATTATTACAGCGTGCAGGAGGCGGTATCGGCATGCTAGCTCTCAATTCTTTACTGACTGGTGAAGGAGAAGCCAACACAAATATCGGACCAAATCCAATGGCTTCACGTTATCCACACGGCTTCGGTAATGCAAAACGCGTGATTTGGCTCTTCATTAACGGTGGGCCAAGTCATGTCGACACTTGGGACTACAAGCCAGGACTAGAAAAGGCCAACGGCAAGAAACTTGAGGGCTTTGACAATACGACTGGTTTCTTTGACAAGGCAGTCGGTCCGCTACTTAAGTCACCATTCGAGTTCAAGCAATACGGCAATAGCGGAATGTGGGCATCTTCGATTTTCCCACATCTATCTCAACACGTCGACAAGATGGCATTCATCAAATCCTTTCATACTAAGTCCAACAACCACAGCCCCGCACTGTTCATGGCAAACACTGGAGTTCCACGCATGAGCAATCCTTGCGTGGGAAGTTGGGTCACTTATGGACTGGGAACAGAGAACCAGAACCTACCTGCCTTCGTGGTAATGTCAGACCCGCTCAATCGCGGATTGCCTAAGGGCCATGCAGCGAACTGGGGAAGTGGTTTCCTTCCAGGAGCGTTTCAGGGAACCTGGGTCCGCTCAAAGGGAGAACCAATCCCTAACCTCAAACGCATTGCTGGCCTAAGTGATCAGCAACAACGTGCGCAACTTGATTTCTTAGGTAAGCTCAACGCAGCACACGAAAAACGTTACCCAGCTGAAACAGAGCTGACCGCACGCATCAAGAGCTTTGAACTGGCCTACCGTATGCAGCAAGAAGCGCCGGAATGCTTCGAAATCGACAATGAACCCGAACACATCAAGTCCCTTTACGGGATCGGTGAGAAACGATGCGCACACTTTGCCCGCCAGTGCCTCATGGCACGACGAATGGTCGAACGTGGGGTCCGCTTTGTACAGATTTACTCAGGAGGAATGGAAAATGCACGTAGCTGGGACGGTCATGGAGATATCAAGAAAAATCATACCCAGTTCGCCGGTGAAACCGACCAGCCCATTGCAGGACTCCTTGCGGATCTAGAACAACGCGGAATGCTTGATGAAACACTGGTAATTTGGGGAGGAGAATTTGGACGTCTCCCAGTTTCTCAACTCTCAGGAGGAAAGCCAACGGGACGCGACCACAACCCGCACGCAGGTTGCTACTGGTTTGCCGGAGGCGGTGCCCGCGGAGGCACATCTTACGGTGAAACCGATGAGGTTGGCCACAAGGCTGCAGTCGACACTGTGGAAATTCATGACATTCATGCGACAATCCTTCACTTGTTAGGAATGGATCATAAACGACTCACTTACCTTCATAGCGGCAGGCGTTTCAGATTAACTGATGTGGCCGGAAATGTTATTCATGATGTTGTTGCTTAATCTTATTGTCCTGAAAGATCTCTGCATTTACTGCAAATAAATAAACTAAAATCTATGCATCTGACCCTTTTTATTCTTTTTCTTGCTTTGTCCGGCATAACAAAAGCGGACGACTGGCCTGGATGGTTCGGTCCCGAACGTGACGGTGTCTGGCGTGAAAAAGGCATAGTAAAAAAATTTCCGGCAAGCGGGCCAAAAATACTGTGGAAAGCAAAAATTAATAGAGGCTATGCAGGCCCGGCCGTTGCAAAAGGTAAAGTTTTTATAATGGATCGGGAAATCAGTCAGAATGCAAAGTCCCCCGAAAATCCTTTTGCAAGAGACAAAATTCCTGGCAACGAGAGGCTCCTCTGCATCGACGCTAAGAGTGGTAAATTAATCTGGGCAAAGTCTTATGATTGTGATTATACCATCAGTTATTCTGCAGGCCCCAGAGCAACCCCATTAATTGAAAAGGAAAGAATTTATACACTAGGAGCGGAAGGAAATCTACTTTGTAGAAAGATAAGTGATGGTTCCACAATATGGACCGCCAATTTTAATACCACTTTCAATACAAAAACACCAACTTGGGGATTTTCGGCCAGTCCCTTGATTTATGGTGAACTACTTATATGCCTTGCAGGAGGTCAAGGATCTGTCGCTGTCGCTTTTGACAAATTAACCGGTAAAGAAAAATGGCGGTCCCTCAGCGCTAAAGAACCTGGATATGCTCCACCAGTCATCGTCGATCATAAGGGTAAAGAATTTCTCATTATCTGGACCCCCGAATCGGTGAATGCCCTTGATCCCAATACAGGAAAGAAAATATGGACAATCCCTTGGGAACTACGTTTTGGTCTTAGTGTGAGCACTCCTCAACTTGTAGGAGATATTCTTTTCTTATCATCCTTCTACAATGGATCAATGGCTCTAAAAATTACAGCTGACAAAGAACCAGAAATTATCTGGAAGACAGCCAAAGTCAGTGAAAAAAGAACAGAACACCTGCACGGCATAATGAATACAGCGGTCATTAATAAGGACCATATTTATGGAGCCTGCAGCTATGGAGAGTTCCGGTGCCTGTCTCTAAAATCAGGAAAAAGAATATGGGATTCACTTGAACCAGTTGGCTTGGAAAGACCCTCCCGTTGGGGGACTGTTTTTGTTACACCTCACGATGATCGATATTTCCTTTTCAGTGAAACTGGTGACCTAGCCATCGCAGAACTGTCACCGTCCGGGTATAAAGAAATTAGCCGTGCCCATGTCATTGAACCAAACGGTATCGACATGAGACAACGTAAAATCGTCTGGTCACATCCTGCATACGCTATGAAATCATGTTTCATAAGGAATGATACAGAACTAATCAGAGTGTCACTCGCTTCTGAATAAGTTCTGATAACGATTCAGACCTTGGCCGGGTCAACGGCCTTATAGTTACCTCCAAATCGCCTCGCTATGTCCTTAAGGATGGCTTGCCCAATGCCTTTAACACTAATGCAATTTACTTTCGGTAATCGGCTTCCACTATAAATCCCTTTCGCTGCTTGGAGAATAAGATCCACGATTGCAATGTTGCTAAGTTTTTGTCCATTTATAGATGTTCCTGGTTCACCATCAGCAATCAAAAATACAGAACTCGGTTTCTGAAAGAAAGCTGCAATTAAAGCCAGGTCCATCCGAGAACCTCCACTCGTTCCCGCTAAGGCCTTTATTGCTCCTGGTGAAATCGGCGTATATTTAATCCCATTATTATCTGTTCCTTTCGGACCCCACTCCGATGTCCTGGTCCGATCAAATGCTCCTCCTCCACTTTTATTGATGAAATAGGCATTCATCCAAAATTTTGCCCGGGCAATGTTACCGGCATTTGCTTTTACGGGCTGTGGTGCAAAGCCATCACAATCTTTTCCAAAACAAATAATATTAAAGCTAATATTTGGCGATAAAGCCGCTAGGGTGCGGACAATTTCCCGCCTGATAGCATTTATCCCATTAGGACCACAATTCTTATTCATACTGGTCGAAGTATCAATGACCAGAATTATGCGGTTCCCGCCCCCACTGGTCCCAAAGAATTTTGCTCCTCCTCTACCATCACCGAAGCCTCCAATACCAAAACCATCTCCAAAATCATTACCGAATGCAGGTGTATCTGAAAAGGTTTTGATTTCTGGCATCACTATAGATGAAGCGTTCGTTGCAGTGATTGTTTTCTCAGCTCTCCTTGAAGGTGGAGCAGGTTTTTCCAATGTTATTTTTTTAGCAAAGGATCGCTTATCGGGAACCAAATCAGTATTTGAAGGGCTCGCCTCAACAACCATTTCGATTTCTTCTGAATCAAAATTCGCTATGACAATGAAAGCCAAAATTGAAAAAATTACTGCGTGAACGAAAAGAGCAACTCCTAGTGAAAAGGCCTGAGATTTTTTTCTTTGTGATTCAGGTGAATCTTCGCTGACTTCATCTACTTCATCTTCTGCCAAAAAATCGTTAGATAGATCCTGTTCCGGTGGACGGAATCTCTTTGATCTTTCTTCAGACATGATTTTTGGGCGAATAAAACAATTCGAATAACTGCTTCTTCTTAATATAACGTATATCCTAGCCCCTTATTAGCAAATAACTACAATTCATAGGTGCATGGTTCAGGGGAGAGGTGATTAAGAAGACCCTCAAGGCTTCTCGCTAATCAAACCAGCTCCATGGAATCGATGTGAAAGGTAATGACTTTGGCTTAGTCTTTTCTTGTGTAGCAGCTACCCTCTCATGACCATCCAGAACAAGCATGCCACGATCACTCTTTGTACGAGACAAAGGTTCATGCCCAGATCCAGAAATTCCAACACAAGAAGGAAGTACAAATAATAGTAACGCAAGAAACGCCTTCATAATTATAAATCATACAAAATTAGCGACTTATGTGAAACAAAAAATGTAATTCTACCCCGTCTTTCTTAACGACTAATTTATTTCTTTAGGGCTAGGATCAGGGATCTGAACCTTTTTTTCTTAGGATCTTTAAGAGATTTGCATGCACATTTCCCGTCTACCAGTTGATCAAATGAGTCTTCCTGAATAACTCGGTGAGCGACGGTCCCATCATCACTAAAGATTCGAATCTTATTATGACCCGGTATTGGAGCAATCGCTTCAGGGTTCAGGTTTATAAAAGATTTTATTTTTTTAGGAACACTTTCGGGAACACCATCCCAAGAATAAAGAACAGAACTCAACTTATCAGATCGATCTCCTGCTACTAAAAAATATCGCCGATGATAAGCTGAATACTCAATAGAACGAATACCTCTGCTCTGAACTTTGAGATGAACTGGTGTCCCCAACATTGGCTTCGCTTTACCATGAATCACTGCATTAGGATTTTTAAGAGGAATGAGTACGGCCTGCTTTTCAGGTATCGGATTTCTCAGTCCGATGTAAAGAACGCTACCATCTGCATTAGTGGATAAACCTTCAATATTCAAGCCATTCTCTTTAGGAGCCAGAGACTTTCCAGAATCTTCTCCAATGATCCCAACACGGGCTTTCAAATCAAGATCAGGGCAGGAAGCCAAGGAGCCTAGCAAATTATCAAAAGCAATGCCTTCCGGTTGGATAGAAAATTTTCCATCCTCACGAATAACCTTAGTGGCAAAAAAACGATATCTGCTGTTCCTCCATTTCCCCTTCTTATTACGACTATGAGAAGTTATCCAATAAATTAAATCCCCCACACGAGTACATGCCTCAATATCTGATTCAGGGTGCGATTCCTCTTGGACACCAAGAAAAACATCCAGTGAATATTGTGTCAAAGGCATACCAGGACGTTTCAATGAATAGATTCTGAGGATATTATCCTCATCATCAGCCACAACAAATGTGTTTTCATCTAAGGCAACGGCAGCAGAAGCATCACAGGATCCATAAAAAAAAGTCTCCTCTGCTGACACTACAAGACACTGTGTCGCCAAAAGAATGGCCGGAATGATCTGCATGCCTTTCATTAGTTTAAATTAGCCTCAAGATAGGCATTGTGAAACCAAAGATATATGGCTTCTAATGAAAAATTATTGTCGGTTCAGTTCATCGATCTGATCCCTGATCAGTGCAGCCTTTTCAAATTCAAGTTTTGAGGCCGCTTCCTGCATTTCAACCTTCAATTCACTTATCACTTGAGCCACGTCAATATCATCGTCGTTACCTGCCAATATTTCCGCAGACACCTTCGTTCCACCAAGAGTCATATGTAATGATTCCTGGTCAGCACGGTGAACACTTTCAGGAATAATATCATTCTTTTCGTTGTATTCGACCTGCATCCGTCTCCTATATTCAGTAATATTGACAAGCCCTTCTATGCTCTTTGTCATTTCATCGCAAAATAACACTACCCTTCCTTCAACATGTCGGGCCGCCCGACCGGCCGTTTGAATCAATGAGGTTTCACTTCGTAGATAACCTTCCTTGTCAGCATCCAAGATGCAAACTAACGCGACCTCAGGAAGATCAAGCCCTTCTCTGAGAAGGTTAATGCCTACCAGAATATCAAATTCACCAGCACGCAGTGCTCTTAGAATTTCTACCCTCTCAATAGCTCCAATATCACTGTGTAAATATCGGACCCTCAGATCAACGTCACGTAAATAGTCTGTAAGATCCTCGGCCGTTCTCTTTGTGAGTGTGGTTACAAGGACCCTGTTCCCTAACTCAGCAGCACTGCGGCACAATTCAATAGTTTCATCTATCTGGCCTTTCAATGGCTTGAGTTCAACCAAAGGATCTAGCAACCCAGTCGGTCGAATAATCTGTTCAACGATCAAATCCTGACCAGAATCATTAACATTAAATTTATCAACTTTCTGAGAAGAACCTGATATATGAGGAACCAACTTTGGTAAAATCTCATCGGATCTTTTTTTCTTTTTCTGCTTGGGTATGTATTTCGAATTCCCAACCTTACTATTCTCAATCTCAAATCTTGCAGGTGTTGCACTGACATAGATACGCTGACTAGTGAGGTCCATGAATTCATCAAATTTTAAAGGCCTATTATCAAGTGCACTTGGTAATCTGAATCCATAATCCACAAGATTAGTTTTTCGGGATTTATCACCTTCATACATTCCGCCTACCTGAGGAACTGTGGCATGTGACTCATCAATAATGGTCAAATAATCCTCAGGAAAGAAGTCCAGCAATGTAGAAGGCCGAGACCCAGGTGCCCTTGAACCTAGGTGCCTTGAATAATTCTCTATTCCTTGGCAAAAACCCATTTCCTGCATCATTTCGATGTCATATTCAGTTCTTTGCCGGATCCTCTGTGCCTCAATAAATTTCTGATTCTTCTCAAAAAATGCTACCTGTTCTTCGAGTTCAATACGAATTTCTTTGATGGCACGCGCCATCTTATCGGCCGGTGTTACAAATTGTTTGGCAGGATAAAAGTTATAATTCTCTAGCCGGGAAATAATGTTTCCGCTGATAGGATCAAAAGCGGAAATTCTATCAATCTCATCCCCAAAAAATTCTATTCTGATCGCTTCATTTTCCAAATAAGCGGGTATGACATCAACTACATCTCCACGAGATCGAAACTTACCACGAGTGAACGCAACATCGTTACGCTCATAGAGCATATCAACTAGCCTTGTTAAAAACTTGTCCCTGTCCATCTGCATCCCTGCATGAACAGGGCACATCATGTCCTTGTAATCATCGGGAGATCCCAAGCCATAAATACAAGAAACGCTTGCGACGACAATAACATCTTCTCTGGTCAAGAGGGATCCCATAGCCGAGAGACGAAGACGTTCAATCTCGTCATTAATTGAGGAGTCCTTTTCTATATAAGTGTCACTACGTGGTATGTATGCTTCAGGTTGATAGTAATCAAAATAAGATACGAAATACTCAACCGCATTAGTTGGGAAAAAATTTTTGAATTCTGAATAAAGCTGAGCCGCGAGAGTTTTATTGTGTGACATGACAAGAGTGGGTCTGCTCATGCCTGCAATGACGTTAGCAATCGTGAATGTCTTTCCGGAGCCCGTCACACCCAGGAGGGTCTGGTGCTGATTATCAGCACTTAAAGATTTTATTAATTTATCAATGGCCTGCTGCTGATCGCCGCAAGGCTGGTAGTTAGAACGAAGCTGAAAATGGCAAGCCATCACACTCTATGAACCACGGATGAAGAGATTTCACAAGCCGGTTCCTCTTTTCACTGATCTTTAGTATCCCTACTTTCATCAGTATTCTCACCTATCTCCAAGTCCCATCGATCACCGCAACCTGAACATCGATACGCTACCCAGTCACCAATAGAAAAACCAAATTCAGGTTCAATTGTGAGTTGATAAGCCAATCGCCCACAATCAACACAGGTCACTTTCTCAGGAATTTCCATTGCTTAAAAAAACCAAAATCAATGGATCGAAAGAATACTCCCCACCTTAAAATACTGATCTATTAATTTCGAACCAGTGAAAGTCTTATTCTTGTTCACCGCTTTCTTTCTTCGCTCTTGCAGTGTCAGCGGCAGCAAAAAGTAGAACACTGACTGGAATTGAAAGTCCAGCCAAACACACAAATACCTGAAACCATTGAATGCCCATAATATATATACGAAGAATTAATACGAATCTTTCATTCGCTATGGTAAATATTAAACCTTTATTAACAAATGTCGATTGAAAATACTGTTTCTTCTGCTCCAGAGTGTTTTGAATGTATGAATTCATGGAATCACTAATAATTACTGAACTCAAAAATACTATTCCTTCTAATCCAGGAGAATATGCTGTATGCGGCCAAATTTCTGCCTCAACACGTAAGCAAACCCGAAACGGAAATCCTTATTATGAAGTTGAACTTTGTGATTCTACCGGATCAATAAAATTAAAAGCATGGCAGGACTCGGTTGCATTCTCTCAAGCAGAATCTTTGAAGGGAA
>Ga0315329_10001133_pt1 | contig 10562 bp, 7 predicted proteins | sample M150032315metaG_FD_203459 | JGI IMG/M metagenome (GOLD analysis project Ga0315329, IMG submission 203459) | Ammonia-oxidizing marine archaeal communities from Monterey Bay, California, United States - M1 500m 32315 | ecosystem: Environmental > Aquatic > Marine > Coastal | place: USA: California...
GAGTAAGAAACAAGTGCTGCTCATTGAGGAGGGTCAACCGGAATACATTGAACATAGTATGTTTAGTATTCTTCGCAAAGCCGATATCAATACGCGACTCTATGGTAAGGAAATATTGCCCGCTGCGGGTGAGTATACCGGTCAAATAACGCTACTTGGCATTACGGATTTTCTGGAGCGGTTTCCCGTCGAGGGGCTGAATCTGCGGCTAACAAGTGCAGAAGTGCGCGATTTTCAACAAGTGCTTGTCGCGGAAGATCGCCAGTTGTTATCCCAAAATGTCCCTCCCAGACCATCGGGACTGTGTACCGGGTGTCCAGAGCGCCCGATGTTTTCTGCGATTAAACAGGTACAGAAAGACCTGGGAGAGTTTCACATCTCCTCCGACATTGGTTGTCACTCTTTTGCGACACTTGCACCCTTTAATCTGGGCAATACCATTATGGGTTACGGCTTGTCGTTGGCCAGCTCATCCAGCATCCGCACTGCGCTGCCCCACAAAGCTATCAGCATCATGGGTGACGGGGGCTTTTGGCACAATGGATTGACCAGCGGCGTTACCAGTGCTGTTTTTAATAAACACGATGGTGTGCTGATAATCGTAAATAATGGATATGCTGCAGCCACCGGTGGTCAGGATATCCCTTCGCTGGTGCACCCCAATCGTCTGATAGCCACGACAATGGATACTGACAAAGCCAGCAGGCTGGATCAGCAGCCTATCGATGAAGCCTGCCGTGGCGCTGGGGTAAAATGGATTAGAACTGTTAGCACGTACAGCATAGATAAAATGAAAGCTACGCTGCGCGAGGCTTTGACCACCGGGGAACCCGGGCTTAAGGTGATCATTGCCGAAGGGGAGTGTATGTTGAACCGGCAGCGCCGGATAAAACCACTGATTAAAAAGTCTATCAATGACGGACGCCGTACCGTGCGTTCCAGATTCGTTATCGATAATGAAACCTGTACCGGTGACCATGCCTGCATAAGATTATCAGGTTGCCCATCACTAACGATAAAGCCAAACCCCGACCCGCTGCGTGAAGACCCGGTGAGTTATGTCGATAACAGTTGTGTTGGGTGTGGGGTGTGTGGAGAGAATGTCCATTCGGCGGTGCTTTGCCCGTCTTTTTCACGGGTGGATCTAATATACAACCCCAGTGCCTGGGACCGCTTTATAGCCAGCGTACGACGACGGGTAATTTCCTGGATGCAGGACGACAAATTGGCGGTGAATTCACTGTGAGCAATACTGTACAACCCATAAAAATGGTAGCTGCAGCGCTTGGGGGTGAAGGCGGTGGTGTGTTTACCAATTGGGTCATCGACGTAGCGGAAGCTAATAACTGGTTGTGCCAGACCACTTCACTTGCGGGCGTTGCACAGCGTACCGGTGCGACAATTTACTATTTGGAATTGTACCCGCGTGCAGACGCCGGAAACGAACAGCCCGTGTTGTCTCTTTTTCCTGCTCAGGGGGACATAGATATCACGATTACTTCTGAAATTGCCGAAGCAGGGCGAATGATTGAACGAGGTTTTGTAAGCAAAGATAAAACTACTCTTATATCTTCCAGCCACCGGGTGTATGGCATTAGTGAAAAATCGGATGTGGGAGATGGATCAATTGATGCCACTGCATTACTTGGGCTGGCGGACCGGTATGCAAAGCAATTTGTCCACTACGATATGGAGCAACTGGCTAGTGCACATCAGTCAGTTATCAGTTCCGTTATGCTTGGAGCGCTAGCGGCCTCTGATGCCTTGCCCTTTGATAGGGCAAGTTATGAGCTAGCGATTCGTGAAAGCGGAAAATCCGTAGAGAGTAACCTGTCTGCGTTTGATGCAAGTTTCGAGCGCGCTGGTAAAACGGCTTCCGTCGTGGAAAGTTTTGATCCAGCACAATCAGATGCAGATTTTGTATTTCCGGAGGCCAAAACAGACCAGGGTAAAGCGCTCTTTACGCTTGCCAGAGCGTATGAGCCGTGTTTACACGAAATCCTCTATCACGGCATTATTAAACTGGTGGACTATCAGGACATTGATTATGCTCGACAGTACCTGGATCACCTGGAAAGCATTGCCAGACTGGACAATGGGGATTCCAATTTTCTGCTAAGCCGTCATGTCGCCAGGTATTTGGCACTTTGGATGTGTTACGAAGATATTCCACGAGTGGCGCAATTGAAAACCCGCGCGGCCCGTGGCGATTCCATTCGGGAGGAAGTACGAGCACAGGACCAACAGATTTTGCATGTGGCGGAATTTTTCAGGCCGCGTGTTGAGGAAGTCTGTGCGATGTTACCCGTTGGTCTGGCGACCGCTATTTCTAATAGCCGCATAATGCTTGGCCTTATCAATTTTTTTATGGGTGGACGCAAGCTGCGGACCGACACTGTGAGCGTTTTTGCCCTGCTTACTATACTGGCCAAAATGCGCAGATTTCGTCGTGGTAGTTTGGGTTATCAACACGAACATACGGTCATAGACGATTGGCTGGAAGCAGTCCATGTTTTGGCTGCGCACGACCAGAAAGCTGCAGTTGAACTAGCAAGCTGTGGCCGGTTGATCAAAGGATATGGAGATACCCGGTATCGCACCACTCAACAAATGTTGAAAATTATTCAACGCGTTCAAAATATGGCAGATACAAAAACCAATACGAGTTTGCCCTCTGCAACGGAACTTGCGCAGTTGCGGGACGCGGCCTTCGCCGGTGACGATAACGTAGCGTTCGAGGAAGCTCTCGCTATCCAGAGTTAAGGCCGGTTATTTTGTAACCGGTTCAATTACCGGCGGGGACCACACGGGTGCCAGCAAACGACGCTTTCCGTCGTGAGATTGACTGATACCAGGCTGATCCAGGTTTTCCCGATCCCACAGTTCGCAGGTAACCTGTTTGTGCTTCTGGTCCAGGCCCTCACAGTAATTAGTGTATTTGCACAAGCGCACCTGATTGCCGAGGCCGAGTTTTACTTTTAAAAACCAGTCCGGATCTGCCAGCGCCTGGCGCGCGAAGCCTATGATGTCTGCCTTGTTCTCTTGTAGGAGTGATTCAGCCTGATAGAAACCGTATTGCCCACCCGCTAGAACTACTGGCGTGTTCAGCCCATTTTGGCGCAAAAGTTCACGTATCAGGGAAACAGGCTCAACATTTCGCCCGAAGGGACCCTGTGCATCCGAGATATAACTGGGCATGCATTCGTAACCACTACGTCCCGTGTATGGGTACACGGCACCCCCAACTCTGGGTTGTTTAGCATCGTCAAACTTGCCACCTCTGGAAACTGAAAGAAAATCCATTCCTGCATCTGCCAGCGCCCGGGCAATACTGCACGCCTCTTCAATGCGCGTACCCTGGTCAATAATTTCATCGCTCAAAAACCGGCACCCGACAACAAAGTCTTTTGAGCACGCTTCACGAACGGCTCCATAAACCTCAAGGGGCAAACGCAATCGGCCTTCAAGGTTATTGCCATATCCGTCCGTGCGGTTATTGGTTGCGGAGAGGAATGAAGCCATTGTGTAGGCGTGTGCATAATGTAACTCCACGCCGTCAAATCCTGCTGCTTCCGCTCTGATTGCCGCATCGGAAAACAGCTGTGGCAATATTTCTGGTAGTTGGGCGATGTGAGGCAAGTGAGTGTCTGTTATTCGCTCGCGATAACCGTATTGCAGATCTTCCCATTCTTTCTGGTTAAGAACAGATTCCAGGTCCTCGGGCGAAAGCGATAGCAATGCAGAACGTACAGTGGGTTCGTTTTCCGCTTCAAAAGGCAGGGATAAGGCGACGTAATGTTCAGGCCTAAGTATCAGATGCCGAGTCAGATACTTTGTTGGATCCGGTCTTCGACGGATCTGGAGAAAGTCGATAATCTGGATGAGAACGCGAGTTTCACCATCGCTGGCTGTCTTAATAGTGTCTACCAGTTTGGTAAGCCCTGCCAGGTATTTATCGCTGCTGATGCGCAACAACGGGCCACTGGGTATATCACGGATGCCAGTTGCTTCTACAACGATCACACCGGGTTTTCCGCGGGCGAATCGTTCGTACCATGCCAGTACGTCTTCTGTGACATCGCCATTTTCGTTTGACCTCCACGGCACCATTGCCGGTACCCAGGTGCGCGAGTCAAGTTTCATGGGACCAATCTGAATGGGACCGAATAACCTGCTCGCCTCTACCTCTTTAGCGGACGGCCACCGGTCTTCTACAACGGTATATTTGATTCGTTCCTGTGGCTTCCACATATGGCGATTGCAGTGAGGTCTGGACTATACATTTTATATATAAAATGATTTCCCGCAACCTGCATCCGTCAAAACCTGAACAATTGGATGTGTAAACCTCCCCCTTTTAGTCTCACATCCAATTAGAGTTTCTCGCAGGGTGATTTGGCTTGTTTCTCTGAGAATGGCAGACTCAAGATCTTTAACGGAGAGAAAAATGCAAGTTACACTCAAGCCAAGGACGCCACTGAGCAAGAACGTACAGATGTATCTGGAAACGTTCGGTCACCTCCCATCGATGGAAGCAATGAAGCATCTGACACCGGAGAACCTGGACTCGATAGCGAAGAAGGCTCTGGACAAGGGGGAACCGATACCGGAGTGGAGAGACAGGGAGACAACCAAGACGGGGACGAGGATGGACGAGCTTTACGGGTTGTAGATACGATGAACGAAAATATGTACGCCAATTCGCCGTTAATGAGAGCAAGGAACCCGATTACGAAATCGGGTCCTTTGGGCAACGGAAACCAACTTAATGACGACGAGCCCACGTAGTCCCGCAAGGCGGGCGCTAGCCGAGCCGCAGCGAGGGCGGATGTGGGTGATGGCGTCAGTTTATTAACAATAGATAATAATTATATTACTTCTACCTGACCAGCTCGGCCTTGCAGCTAAAGCTGCTGGCCGAAGTTAGCCTCTCCTAACAATGAGCGACAATCAGTGTGCCGGCTGTATATTGTAAGATCGCGCGATAAGCAAAAGTTAGCATATCGGCCTTCTATCGGTAATAAAGCTCAGGATATCGGGTGTATATCGGTACGTGGGATACTGTGCTTAGAGTATCTTGTTCGCATACTCAGGCAGTGGTAACCCTATAAAAACCAGTTTTACCAGTTCTACCAGTTCTACCAGTTTGAACAGGGTGGGTCAGGCCAGCAATCGATAGCAGTTACTATTGGCGCCTCCTTTAGTCATGTCCCAGAGTCCTCCCTCGTCAGGCGAACAGCTCCATCGCTTCAAACAGTCGATTAGTTTACGGCGTGAAATGCTGTCTGATGAAATCAGTGCTGCCACGATATCCTTCTGGTTTGTTGGTTCAGCATTTTTGAGTACACCTGTGATCGCCTGAATCATTTCTAGGTCATTGGCTTTTTCATTGTCGACTGCAGTCTTGTATCGAACTCTGTCTGCCTCATTTCCTTCTACAAGCTTCACGGAAATGAACATTTGATAGTAGTCATGATGAATGATCTGGTAACTGTATACAGCCTTCTGCACAACTGGTCCTCTGGCTTTCTTCTGCTGGAACTCTACGGTACGCCGTTTCCCTTCAGGAGCGTTCTCGTCTCCCAGAACGTTCAATACATATGCGCAATCACAGTCATCAAGTATGTCACTGGTACCCGCAGGAATACCTTCCCCATTATCGTTCTGCCGTTTGTTCACATGGGCTAAGGCGATTATGGTTCCTCCGGCAGTTGTTAAGCGTCTGCAACTGGTCATGAATTGGCTGCTGGCCTTTTTGTCCATGACATCAACAAATTTCTTCACAGTGTCCAGGAAGTTTGCTCCGCTCACTGCTGACACCTACGATGGTTAAAGCAAAAGAGCACCTTGAGACAACGATGATGCACCGACTGCTAATAATTTTATCACTTAGCTGTTTAGCGACTTGTGACCTTCCGCAACAGTGGGAGCAAATAATTAACCTCGAAGACTTAGAAATAGTCAGCAAAAACAGCAATGGCGGCATATGTGTATAGAAATGTATTCCTCAGATAGAGTAGAGGCCTTTGACGAGGATATAGGAGGGAGTGGCTGGGAAATGGTAAGCGTCTCACCCTATAAAGACAAGCTCATCGCCTGTTATAAGAAACCGCACACATGGGAAGGACGACCTTTAGAAGGTAGCGGAAATGACCGGGCTGAATAGGACTCTGTGATGTCAGAAGAAGACTAGCGAGTACACAAAATGATCTTGCTCCTCTATTTTGCATTTTGGGCAATGACATCCAGAACATTCCCATCATTTCGAAAGGTACCGCGAGCATGGTGGTGTCTACAGGTGCCTCTTAAAGCACCGTCGCGCCGATTACAGTCAACGCTATTACGATGAGTGTCGCGCCCAACGCCCGGTCGATGATGACGCTTGCCCTGCGTAATCTTGCCAGTACCGGCGGTCGTGAAACAATCATGACGACGGCGGAATACCACAGCGCGTCCAGCGTCCCCACCGTTGCCACCATGGTCCAGCGCTGTCGCCAATCGGTGTCCACCGACAGGAACTGGCTGAATAAGGCCAGCATAAATACCGCCAGTTTCGGGTTCAAAAACGCGACCAGGAAGCCGTCCAGCATGGCGCTGCTGCGGCCGCCGGCATTTTCACTGTCATGTGACTCCAGGTAGCCGCTCTCCACCCTCAGGGACTTTATGCCGAGGTAGATCAGGTAGGCCGCCCCGGCCAGTTGCAGGCTGGAAAAAAACAGCGGGGAGCCGGTAACCAACGCAGCCAGGCCCGCGACGGTAATAAGGCCGTACAGGCCCACACCAATCCCGTGGCTCAATGCGGTCGCGTAGCCTGAGTGCTGGCCATCTCGCAGGGTGTGTGACAGCACCACTGCCAGACTGGGCCCGGGGGACATGGCGCCCAACAGGCATACCGTTGCCAGTGGTAGCCATTCGATCAACGACATCGTAAATACCTGTATTGGGAGGTAGTACCATAGCAGACCGCGGCTAGATGAGATCTCGGCTGGTTCCGGTTGCCCGACTTCCTGCTGACACGTACGATGGTTAAAACAAAAGATTAACTTGAGAGTCCGATGTTGCACCGACTACTGCTGACACTTTTCATTGGTTTTGCACCGCTGGTGAAAGCTGAGTCTGCTATGCCTGACTGTCCTGCTGATCCATCTGCTGTATTTGACAACTGCTTTGGGACTTACACTTGGCCTGATGGACAGAGGTACGTGGGTGAGTGGAAAGACTATAAGCGGCATGGGCAAGGAACTCTCACTTTCCCTGATAGATCGCCATGGAATGGGTATTGGATGAACGATGAATACGTGCCCAACATTTGTCGCGACATGGGTCTAACAAAAAGCACACCAGAACACAGCCAATGTGTTCTTAAACTTATGGACTCTGTGATGTCAGAAGCCGACTAGAGAGAATAAAGAGGCGTGTGCGCCTTTGTAGGACCCTCCAGAGCCAAACATAAGGCCACATAAGCCATTCATTTACATAGGTTTTTACTCTTTTTTAACGCTGAAAGCCACCCGATAACGAGTCAGCGTTAGAAGTTGTAATCGAGTGTCACGCCAACTGTTCGTGGCATACCCATACGCCGCACATAGGGGCCGTTACCGCCAGTGTGCGCTGATGGGTAATAGTCCTCGTCAGTAACGTTGCGGCTCCAGAGCATTGCACGCCACTGGCCATCTTGAGGCATGAGCACTACACGTGCACCGAGGATCAGATAATCCTCTGAATAAACCTGCGTACGCAACCCCTGAGTATCGTCTTTGTACGATAAATCGCCAGCAATAGACATCATGAAGTTGTCATTTAACGCCCACTCATAGGTAGCCGTACCGTTATACTGCCACTCAGGTGATTGGGCCAGTTCCTGTCCTGAACCGTCCATATAGACGATCTCCGGCCACGCACTGTTTGCCGTATCGACCTGGTTAAACTTCTCGATGTTCGTATCCAGCCAAGCGATTCCCAGGTCGACTGAAAAATTGTCGGTGGGTAACCAGTGCATTTCCAATTCCCAGCCGTCAATTTCAGACTTCGAGATGTTAGTGAGGCCAGAAATATTACCGACAAAGGTTACAGCTCGATCTTGCTCCTGCTTGTCTCGATAGTCGTAGGTAAATGCCGCGGCATTCAACTGCATCGCGCCATTGAGCAGCGTTGCTTTAACACCAAGCTCAAGAGAGTTAAGAGTTTCTTCGTCATAGGGATTCAACTGACGAGTTGTATTTGAGTTGGCACCATTAAACCCACCTGACTTAAAACCTGTTGAATAGGTTGCGTAGAGTAGTACGTCATCGTTCACGGAGTAGTCAACGCCAATCTTGCCCATCCAGCGGCTGGTATTGATTGTTTCGTTGTAGACGTGAAAGGCATCATTGACATTTGGTCCGCCAATCAATGCAAACAGGAACGTCGGCGAGTTGGGATCATCATCGATAGTTCCGCAATCTCCAGGTCCAACCGTTGAACCAAACAGAGTGTTAAGGAAGTTACCGAGCGAATTGTCATCTGCTGAAAAAGTACAACCGCTCCACTCTCTTTCCTCTTCTGTGTACCGTGCACCAAGAGTCAGGCGCCAGTCGTCGGTAAGGCTCCATTCAAGGTGACCAAAAACAGCTTTTGATGTCGTCTCCTGCTCATACTTGGTATCAAGTTCAAGGATCGGGGCCAGAACAAACGGTGGCACTCCGAAGGTCACCGAGCCGAGACCGTATACAGAGTCAGACATGAAGTAGTGATAATACTCATCGACAGTGTCATCGGAATAATAGCCGCCGACTATCCATACCGTATTCTCTGTCTCACCAGTCAATCGAACTTCCTGAGAGAAGACTTCGAGGTCAGTGGTGTTGATGTTGCTCGAATCGTTGTAGAAGCCACCATCCCAGTCATTGGCTTCCGTACGCTGAAAATCATCAAACGCGGTTATGGTCGTCAGGGTCATGTTGTTGCCGAGATCCCAGGTCAGTTTTGCTCTATAGCTCTTTAGTTGATTGTCACGCTGAGGACGAATATCAAAGGTTCGATCTGTAATGGGGCTGGTGTAGGAATTAGTCCAGTCAGCCTTTTCATTGTTGTCTGTTGAATACCAGGGCGGAGTTTCACCGAAGTTTGCCCCTGACGGCAGAATATACTCTCCCAGCGCAACATAGGGCGCGGTGAATTCGCCAATACCAATTTCCGCACCGCTATAGGCTGTAGGTGCACTGTTTTCAGATTGATCATCAACGTAGAATGCGCTCAGAAGCAGCTCAGCATTCTCAGACAAATCTATGTTCAGCATACCTCGAAAAGCCTGAACATCTTGCTCGCCCAACTCATCATTTCGCGTCAGGCTTTTCTGCCATCCTTCACCGGATTGCGTCGATTTGAATGCGAATCGACCATTGACGGCATCACTGATAGAGCCGCTGACAAAACCCTCAACATCAACAGTCTGGTATGTGCCATAGCTAGCGGAAATGCCTGCTTCAAATTCTTCGGTCGGTTTGTTGCTGACGAAGTTGATCTGGCCAGCCGTCGTATTACGACCATAGAGATCACCTTGTGGCCCTTTCAGTACTTCGACACGCTCTACATCAAACAGTGCGCCTCTGCTCATAACAGTGTAAGGAATCGCTGCCTCATCAAAGTACAAGCCCACTGTGGATGACGCCGCGGTACTGTAGTCCTGAAAACCGACGCCCCGGATCGTATAGAGCGGCACACCTGTTGATGCAGTATCACTGACCGTTAGTGACGGGGTATACAGCGCCAGGTCCTCAGCTGAATCAACACCAAGGTCCCGCAATCGCTGACCGGTGAAAGCGTTCATCGTGATGCCAATGTCGTTGGCACTCTCGGCATGTTTCTGGGCAGTGACGATGATTTCTTCGATTACACGCTCAGCCGATGCACTAGCAGCAAGTCCGATGGTCAAGATCAGCACACTGATTTTCTGAAAAGGATTTATCATTCTTAAGTAGCCTCTATTGGAGTTTATTATCGATCCCCACGCCTCTTGCGATCCAAGAATCGCAGATTATTTAACCTGTTAATGAGCTATAACGATAGCGGAAAGGATTTATCATTTTTAAGCACCCTTTATGCGAGTTTATTATCGCGCACCCCGCGCATCTTGCGTTTCAAGGACCGCAGGTTATTTAACCTGTTAATGAATCATTATGATAGTAAAATAATTAATTTTTCATATATTTTGTATCGGTATAGCGCTGCTCGTGTTATTTATCCCGATGGGTAGCGCCACCAGCCCATTGCCTGACTGGTTTTTCCAGGTCTCGCCAGAAAGTCGCTTCAATGCCATCACCATAGGCTGGGTGTCGCGCCCGTTCGATTGTGTAGAGAGATTAGGCCCTGGCGGGCGCGTCGCCGGCCATGCTGGTGGTGTTGAGCAACAGGAGGATGCAAGCGACCAGTAATTTCTTCAGGATGTTTACTCTCTGGCTTTCGCAGTGGCGATTTGCACCAACAGCTCTGTGCGATAGTGTTCTACTTCATTGAGCGGGTGAACTCGCAGCCGGGAAATTTCACCCGCGGTATACCGCTTGTAATTATCATCGGCACTGTCA
>Ga0315329_10001139_pt1 | contig 10542 bp, 7 predicted proteins | sample M150032315metaG_FD_203459 | JGI IMG/M metagenome (GOLD analysis project Ga0315329, IMG submission 203459) | Ammonia-oxidizing marine archaeal communities from Monterey Bay, California, United States - M1 500m 32315 | ecosystem: Environmental > Aquatic > Marine > Coastal | place: USA: California...
GGGAAGAACCCGGACCCTGTCTGATGGGCGTCGATATCTTGTGCCCAACGAGAGCGGCAGACTGGAGGGGACACAGGTTCTCGAGAAGGATGCATCCGGTCGGGAACAGGTTTACACCTATGCGGTTCCCCCGGAAGAGGGGATAGTGAGCAGTCTTGGCTGGCTGGCGGTCCACACTGCGGAGGCGGACACCCTGCTCGCTCCGGTCCGACAGTTGCGGAACAATGTCATTCTGGCTGCCGCAATGGCAACCATTCTGGGAGTGGCGGTAATGCTCTGGGTTGTTTTTCCTGTCTCCCGGAGGATGAAGAGGTTGGTGGAAGCCACCAAGCAAATCGGGAAGGGAACGACCGAGGCGCCCATCTCGGTGGCCGGGCGCGATGAGCTATCCGAGCTCAGCCACGAGTTCAATCAGATGAGGGCTCGGCTGGGGGAGGCGCAGAAAAAACTGAGGGAGGCCATGGAGCGGGCCAAGGAGGCCAGCAAGGCGAAGGGTGATTTCCTTGCCAACATGAGCCATGAAATACGCACCCCCATGAACGCCATCATGGGGATCACGGAGCTGACTTTGGGAACGAATCTCACCGAGGAGCAACGCCATTACCAGATTCTTGTGGAGCAGTCGGCCCAGGCACTCCTCATGCTGCTGAACGACATTCTCGATTACTCCAAGATCGAGGCGGGCAAACTGGAACTGGAGCGTCGGGAGTTTGATCTGCGTGGCTCAGTGGGCGACATGCTCCATACCCTTTTTCCCCGTGCGGCCGAGAAGGATCTGGAGTTGGCCTTCCGGGTGGATCCTGCGGTTCCCAGGATTCTGGCAGGCGATCTGACCCGGTTGCGCCAGGTGGTTGTCAACCTGGTGGGTAATGCTCTGAAGTTCACCGACCAGGGTGAGGTTCTGGTAAGTGTGGAGGCTGGGAAGAAACTGGAGGAGCAGATCGAACTTCTGTTCAAGGTGAGGGATACGGGGGTCGGAGTGCGGGCTGACCGGACGGAAACGATCTTCGAGATGTTTGAACAGGCTGACAGTTCCACTACGAGGGAGTTTGGAGGTTCTGGACTGGGATTGGCTATCTCGAGGCGCATCGTGAAGAAGATGGGAGGCGAGATCTGGGTGGAGAGCGTGGAGGGAGAGGGCAGCACCTTTTATTTCACGGGAATCTTTGATGTGGGGGCGACGGAGAAGAGCAGCGAGACCGACATCCTGCGGTCGCTGGATGGACTCCCCGTCCTGGTGGTCGAAGACAATACAACCCAACGGGAGATCGTGGGCGAAATGCTCAACAACTGGCGAATGACCGGCATCCTCTGTCCGGATGCGGAAAGCGCCCTGGCCAAGCTGGAGGAGCTGGAGAGGGAAGGACAGGAGGTGAAACTGGGGATCATCGATCGCGCCATGCCGGGTACGGATGGACTTCAGCTGGCGAGGCGCATCCGGGGACAGTCGCGTTGGTCTGACCTGCCAATGATTCTGCTTGGCTCAGTGAGCGAGGGCACCCCGGACCGGGAGATCGGTGAACTGGGAATTATGAAGGTCGTGAACAAGCCGATCAAGCACTCGATGTTGCTCGATGCCATCATGCTCACCATGGGAATGGGGAACAGATTGCCGCGGCTGAGGGATGGCGAGGCCGGGGAACATCAGAGCGGGGTGGCTCCGATGGAAATTCTCCTGGCGGAGGACGGGAAGGTCAATCAACTGGTCGCGGTTCGCCTGCTTGAAAGGCGGGGACACCGGGTCACGGTGGTCGAGAACGGACTGGAAGCGGTGGACCGTGCAAGAAAGGAGGACTTCGACGTGATCCTGATGGACATACAGATGCCGCTGATGAGTGGATTCGAGGCCTCCCAGGAAATCCGGGCACGGGAACAGAAGACGGGTGGGCACGTTCCCATCATCGCCATGACTGCGTATGCCATGCCCGGGGACAGCGAGGAGTGCCTGAACGCTGGAATGGACGATTACATCTCCAAACCTATCGAATCGGACGAATTCTACGGAGTGGTGGAGCGCTTTGGATCTGGAACCGCGGCCGCGGGCGAGCCCATCGGGGTGGAGGTGGTTTCCGAGTCCGAAACGGAAGAGATACAGTGCGACGGGAAGAAACCGGATGAGAAGGTCTTTGATCCGGACGGGTTTCGAAGTCGTATCGGGGATGAGTTGTTGATGTGTGAACTCATCCGCATTTTCGAGGAAGAATCGGGAACAATGCGGGAGAGTCTCATGGAGGCCGAGCGGAAGGGTGATGCCGGGGCTCTGCACGAAGCAGCCCACCGCCTGAAGGGCCTGGTGGGGAACTACTGCGCCAGTCGCACATGGGATTGCGTGACGGAACTGGATGAACGGGTTGCCGCGGGTGACCTCGTGGCGGCGAGCGAACTGGTGTTCGCGTTCGAACGGGAGCTCAGATTCCTGGAAGATGCCCTGCGGGAGTTCCGTGAACTGCTGGAGACCAAGCTGCAGCCTTCCTGAAGGGGATGCCCGTCTGGAGAACTGTCAGAGAAGAGTGGTCGCAAAGGCGCGGGCGTCCGGGAAAAAGCGGAGGAAGGTTTCTTCAAAGGTGTTGTATTTCCCCAAGAGGTTCTCGATCGAGTCCTTGATGGGCGCTATACGGGGAGAGCGCCGGGCGACCCGTTCCAGGGTGCGGGTAATGCCCTCCGGGGAGCCGTAACGATGAAGCCAGTTTTCCGAGCGCAGGCGAGGAGCCACGGCGGCCAGTTTCGGGCTGAGCCAGTCGGGATGGCGTTGCAGCGAGGCATGAACCGCCTCAATGAAGAGGGGAAGTGGTTGCACGGAATACTCGTGCCAGTGCCGGGACAGGAAGTGGTCGAAAAAGATATCGACCACGATTCCAGCAAAACGCCTTCGTTCCGGGGCGAGCAGGCTGCGAGCTCGGAGGAACTGCTCGTGGCGGTCCGTGAAGCGGTCGAGTTTGCGGTGCATGACTATGCCTGCGATGACTTCCACGGGATAGTCCCCCTCCAGGGAGGCGGGGGTGCCCTTCACAAAGTCGCCCAGGAGATTTCCGATGCGGGAGGCATCGGTGGGTCCGGCGAGGTAGAGATGGGCGAGGTAGTTCAAGACTGAAAGCGATCATCGGTGTTTGGGTCGGGGTTGCAAACCTTCCCAGGATACGATGTGCTCCCGTTCATGGAAGCGACGGTCTGGATCAATGGCTCCCTGCGAGACGCGGCCGAGGGAGGGATTTCGCCTTTCGATCATGGAATTACGGTTGGCAACGGAGTGTTTGAAACGATGCTTTCCTGCGCGGGGACTCCCTTTGCCTTCACTCGTCATCACCAGCGGTTGCAACGATCGGCTGGAACGATGGGGCTTTCAGTGGGCTCACTGGAGGAGCTCCGGAGCGCCTGCCTCGAGGTCCTGCGGGCCAACGGATTGGTTGAGTGCCGGGCGCGCCTTCGCATCACGGTGACGGGAGGGCCGGCGCCCCTGGGCAGCGAGCGAGGCGAGGCGGGGGAGACCACTCTGGTGGCCGCTTCTCCCACGGTGGAGTGGGGCGAGACCGAGGATGTCTCCGTGGTTCCCTATTCCCGAAATGAAAACGGGGCTCTGGCGGGGGTGAAGACGACCTCCTATGGAGAAAACGTGGTAGCTCTGGCGGCGGCCAGGGCGAAGGGAGCAGGGGAGGCCATCTTTGCCAACACAAAGGGGGAACTGTGTGAAGGGACTGGTTCCAATGTGTTTCTCGTCAGCGAGGGTCTATTAGTAACGCCACCTCTGGAGAGCGGGTGCTTGGCTGGCGTAACGAGGGCCCTCGTCATCGAGTTGTGCGAAAAGGAAGGGCTTGAGGTCCGGGAGAAGGAGCTACCGGTGAGTGCCCTCGCCCGGGCGACGGAGGCCTTTCTTACTTCAACAACGCGTGAGGTGCAGGCCATCAGGGCTGTGGATGGCGTAGTTCTGCCCGATGCTCCGGGTGAAGTGACGTTCCGGCTCCGGTCCGCCTTCCGTGCCTTGGCGGAGGGAGAAATCGATCCCTGATCGAGGGTGTCACCAGACGCGGTTGACGCCGTAATCGTCAAGGATCTCGTTGGGACTGACGAGGGCCGCGCTCTGTTCGAGGGCTTCGGCAACCAGAAGGCGGTCAAATGGATCACGGTGGTGACCGGGGAGGCGTGCGGTGCGCTCAAGGGCAGCCTGGCTCAGGGGCAGGAGTTCGAAACCCATTGATTGCAGGGTGGAATCGAACTCCTCGCCAAGACTGTAGGGAAGACGCAGCTTGCCCAGGCCGGTTTTTACCGCAAGCTCCCATGGAGTAACGGAACTAATGAGGGAGCGGGAGTCGAGGCTCTCAATGAGCCCGGCTGCAGTTTCGGAAAGTTCGGAGGCTCCTTCGAGAAACCAGACCACCGTATTGGAGTCGAGCAGGAGGTTCATGGGGAGGGGGAACGGGTGGAGGGATAGGACTCAGTGCTCCTGAAGCAACCAGACCCCGGGACGAGTCCCGGGGTCCGGCAGGGCAGGGGGTTTGCAGGGTAGCAGTAAAGGGGGGGACAGTGTGAACTCTGGACGGGGGATTGCTCTAAGGGTGGGTCAGGCAGGGGCAGGGGTCATCTTGTGCCATGAGGTGAACGGTTAAGGGGTGAACAGTCTTGTCCCGCGGCTGCTTTGGAAGGGGCGAGGGAGGAAAGGTGGGCAGTTAAAAGGTAGTTACAAAGGTTCGTCGAAGTCGGCGGCCATCCAGAAACCGGGACCACTCGCGGTGCCCCGCTGAGGGGAGACTGGTTGCCCGGTGGGGGGACGAAGTTCGGCCACTGTGCGGCCATGCTTGGTGATCTGGAACACCTCACCTTCGGACATGATCTGTGCCACGATGGCACTGAGCTTGGTCTTGGCCTCAAAGATTCCAATTCGTCTCACCAGATACAAACTAGTCTAACTAGTTTGAAATGGAAAGACCAAAATAGGCAGAGAGTTTATTTTTCTTAAACAACTTAATGTTAGCAGTTTGCTACAAAAGAGGGCGATTTCGAAGAGACGGGGCATTGACCCGCCCTCCGGACGGCAGGTGGGGGTGCCTTGAAGCCAGGAGAGCGGCTTGGCTCAGAACTTCAGGAACTTCCGCAGGCGTTCCAGCTGGTTCTGGCAGGGGGCCTTGACGAGGAAGGGCTCCTTGCAAAGCCAGCGCCGGGTGACCGGCCGCTGACAGGTAAAGCTCGCGAAGCCAAAACGACCGCGATAGCGGTCTTCCTACCATTTACGAGTCGGCTCGCATCAGTTCCAACCTGATCTGCGAGCAGGTTGGTTCCATTTATGAACCGGTGATCTTACTACGCCCCTCCTGGCGGAGAGGGAGTGAAGGGCCAGAAGGCAGGCAGGGGAGAGGGGGAGCCCCTTCTGGGGACAACCATGCCGGGGTGGAGGAGACCGGAACTGCTGGCGCCAGGGGTTCACCCTGTAGAACTTCCGGTAGGCCATGGGACTCATGTGCCTCACGCTGGTGAAGACGCGCGTGCAGGAAGACGAAGCGGCTTTGGCGGTTTTTGATCCAGAAGAGAACATCGGGCAGAGCCTCAAAGAGTCCCAGTGCGATTTGACCGGGGCGCAGTGTTCTCACAAAGTGCTCAAGTCCGGATACCGGTGGAATCGATGTAGATGCCGGGTTAGGCACTTAGAATTCGCAGGTCCTGAGGAAATCCGTCCCTGCGGAGTTGAGTTAAATCAGATCCGGGAGGAGTTGGCTTCTTCCGACGATGGTGCAACGATTTTCAACAAGAAGATCCCGGATTTATTTCTGGTCGGAGAAGAGGCTGCTTTGTAGCGTCTCGTCGCCCTGAACTATCGTGGTTCAGGGCGCCAAACAGTCTTCGCACATCATGTCAGACTACTTCCCCAACGTCTCCAGGATCGAGTTTGAAGGGCCGGATTCGGACAATCCTCTCGCGTTCCGCCACTACAATCCTGACGAACTGGTCGCCGGGAAAAGCATGAAGGATCACCTGCGCTTCGGTGCCGCCTATTGGCACTGCATGCGTAACCCCCTGGGGGATCCCTTCGGTGCGGGCACGGCCCTCATGCCATGGGACGACGGGAGCGAGTCGCTGGACAATGCGCTGGTGCGGGTGCCTGTCTTCTTCGAGTTTCTGGAGAAGTCCCAGATCGATTACTATTGCTTCCACGATCGCGATGTCTCCCCGGAGGGCGCGACCTGGGCTGAGACGCACGCAAACCTGGAGCGGGTGACGCAGGAATTGAAAGGGGCCCAGGAGGGCAGTGGTAAGAAGCTGCTGTGGGGGACGGCCTGCCTGTTTGCCCATCCGCGCTACGCGCAGGGGGCTGCTACCTCGCCAAGTGCCGATGTCTTTGCCTATGCGGCGAGCCAGGTAAAGCATGCTCTTGAGGCGACCCATGCCCTCGGGGGCGCCGGCTATGTCTTCTGGGGCGGCCGGGAAGGATACGCCTCGCTCATCAACACCGACATGAAGCGGGAGCTGGATCACCTCGCCCAGCTCCTTCACATGGCGGTTGACTACGCCAGGAAGATCGGGTTCACGGGTCAATTTTACATTGAGCCCAAGCCCCGTGAGCCCTCCACTCACCAATACGATTCGGATGCCGCAGCCTGCCTCAATTTCCTGCGGGAGTATGACCTGCTGGATCACTTGAAGCTCAATATCGAGACTAATCATGCGGAGCTGGCGGGACACACGATGGAGCATGAGCTTGACGTGGCTTCCGCCGCGGGGGCGCTCGGATCGATCGATGCGAACCGCGGGGACCAGCTGATCGGGTGGGACACCGACCAGTTTCCAACCAATATCTATCTCTGCGCCAACATCATGCTGCGGGTCCTCAAGTTGAATGGGGGGCAGGGCTTTACCACGGGGGGCCTGAACTTTGATGCCAAGCGGCGCCGCGAATCGCACCTTCCGGAGGATCTCTTCCACGCCCACGTGGGGGGCATGGATGCCTTTGCCCGCGGGCTCAAGATAGCGGCCAGGATTATCGAGGACGGACGCTTCGAAGAGTTCGTGAGATCTCGTTATGCGTCCTTCGACAGTGGAGTCGGAGCGGAAATCGAGGCGGGAGCCACCGATCTCGATGCGCTGGATTCCCATGCTCTGGGCATTGAGCCCCCACTACTGGCCAGTGGTCGCCAGGAAATGCTGGAAAATCTTCTCAACGATTACCTCTAGGAATCAGACGGGGAGGAAAATGTTCTCCGCATTGAGTTGGGCGGATGGCCCACACGGGAAAAACCAGAAATCACCGGGAAATCTTCTGCTCCACTACGAGCTACGCGGCGCCCTACTATCAGCACGATGCCAACGGTCCTCGGTATAGATTCTTCGACACAGAGCGTGTCGGCGGTGATCCTGGATACCGTCGCCGGAACGATCCTCCATGAGGAATCAATCAGTTTCGGGGATGATTTGCCGGACTATGGTCAGCCCTCGGGCTTCATCCCGGGGGGAGAGAACGGCGAGGTGCACAGCGATCCGCTCATGTGGCTTGATGCCTTGGAACTTTTGTTCGAGCGGTTATCTGCCAGTGAGATTGATCTGTCGCAGATCGCAGCCATCGCGGGATCCGGTCAACAGCACGGGAGTGTCTATCTCGATGAGGGCTTTGCGGACACCGTGCAGGGACTTGACCCGGGGAAACCCCTCAAGTCGCAGATCCTTTCGCATCTCACCCGGCAGACCGCGCCGATCTGGATGGACACCTCCACCAGTCCGGAGTGTGGCGAAATAGCGAAGGCGGTGGGCGGTGATGCCGAGGTCTGCAGCCGGAGCGGCTCCATTACGATCGAGCGCTTCACCGGTCCCCAGATCCGCCGTTTTGCGAAGATGAGTTACGACAGCTGGGAACTCACCGGGGTGATCCACCTCGTCAGTTCCTTCATGGCGTCCATCATGGCGGGGCAGAGTGTGGCGATTGATCACGGTGACGGGGCGGGCATGAACCTGCTGAATCTCGTGTCGGGTGACTGGGATCAAGACCTGCTGGAAGCCACCGCTCCGGACCTGCGCGGGAAGCTTCCCCCCGCCCAACCGTCTGCGACGGTGGCAGGGAAGGTGAGCGCGTTCTTTGTTGAAAAATACGGGTTTAACCCGGAGTGCGAGGTGGTCCTTTTTTCCGGGGACAATCCCTGCAGTCTGGTGGGAATGGGGGCCTCCAGGCCGGGGAAGGTGGTCATCAGCCTGGGAACGAGCGACACTCTCTTTGCCGCCATGCCCGAACCGCGGACCGACCCGAACGGATTTGGTCATGTCTTCGGGAATCCCATGGGCGGATTCATGAGTCTGATCTGTTTTCTGAATGGCTCGCTCGCGCGTGAGCGGGTGAAGGAGGATCTCGGGCTGGACTGGTCGGACTTCGACCGGGAAGGCCTGGCCCGGACACCGGCGGGGAACGAGGGCCGCCTGATGCTTCCGTTCTTTGGTCCGGAAATCACCCCACGGGTGGAGTCCGGTGATGCGGTTTACCGGGGATGGGCGGACGGGCAGCGCGACCCGGCGTCGGTGGTCCGCGCCCTGCTGGAGGGGCAGTTCCTCAATATGAAGGTCCACTCCCGCTGGCTGGGAGTGGCCCCGGAGACGATTTACCTCACCGGTGGCGCCTCGCAGAACGACGGCATCGCCCAGACGGTGGCCAATGTCTTCGGCGTTCCGGTCTCTCGATTGAGCGTGGCGGGGTCGGCGGCCCTGGGGGCGGGCATGCGGGCAGCCCAGGCGGCCTGCGGCGTCTCGTTGGAATCCCTGGAGGAAGCCTTCTGCCAGCCCGAGGAGGGCTCGACCGTGGTTCCCGAGGAGGGGACAGGAGAAATCTATGAGGAATTGGAGCAAAAGTGGGTCGCAGCCTTGCACGAGGCCTTTTCGCTCCCTAATGACTGAACGCAATACGCAACCACACACTCAGATGGCACGACCAGTAACACTCTTCACCGGCCAGTGGGCTGATCTTTCTCTCGCTGACCTTCTACCGAAGGTCAAGGACATGGGCTACGATGGAGTTGAACTCGCCTGCTGGGGTGATCATTTCGACGTCCAGCAAGCGCTCAATGAGGACGGCTACGTGGAAGGGCGCTGGGAGCTTCTCCAGCAAAACGAGATGGTCTGTTACGCCATCTCAAACCATCTGGTGGGTCAGGCGGTGTGCGACAATATCGATGAGCGCCACCAGTCCATCCTTTCGCCCGTGGTCTGGGGTGATGGTGACCCGGAAGGGGTGCGCCAGCGCGCGGCTCAGGAGATGATCGATACGGCCAAGGCCTGCCGGAAGTTCGTCGATGCCGGGGCCTCCTACATGGCGGACAAGCCTGCCGGTTCGGGGCGGGCGGTTGTCAACGGATTCACCGGTTCCAGTATCTGGCATTCCATCTACGCGTTCCCGCCGACCAGCCAGGAGTACTACCAGAAGGGATTTGATGATTTCGCGGCGCGCTGGAAGCCGATCCTCGATGAGTTCGATGCGGTCAATGTCGACTTCGGACTGGAGGTGCATCCGACCGAAATCGCCTTTGACATCGCTTCCGCCGCACGGGCCATCGAGGCCGTGGGGGGCCACAGCCGCTTCGGGTTCAACTACGATCCGAGCCACCTTGGCTACCAGGGTGTCGACTACGTGAAGTTCATTCGCGATTTCCCGGAGCGCATCTTCCACGTGCATATGAAGGATGCGTGGTGGGGCCATGGCGACGGCACGGTGGGCGTCTTTGGCGGACACACCGACTTCACCGACCCGCGCCGCTTCTGGGATTTCCGCTCGGTGGGACGGGGTGACACGGATTTCGAGGAAATCATCGTGGCGCTGAACGACATCGCCTATGCCGGGCCACTCTCAGTGGAGTGGGAGGACGGTCGCATGGACCGCATCCACGGGGCGGCTGAGAGCTGTGCCTTCACGAGGGATCTCGATTTCGCACCCAGCGACGTGATCTTTGACTCGGCCTTCGACAAGGAGAACCAGTAATCCGTAATCCAGAGCGAATCATGGCAACCAAGGTAGGGGTTATCGGTGCCGGCGGGATGCTGCAGTATCACGCACCCGGTTTCCGGCAGGGTGGTGGTGAACTGGTCGCCATCGCGGACGTGAACCGGGAGGCGGCGCAGGCTTCGGCGGACAGCTGGGAGATTCCCCATGTCTTCGGGGATACCGCCGAGTTTCTCCGGTCTGATATCGATGCGGTGAGCATCATCGTCCCCAACAAGTTTCACGCTCCCCTTGCGATCCAGGCACTGGAAGCCGGGAAGCATGTCTTCTGCGAGAAGCCGCCTGCGCTGAATGCGGGCGAGGTGGAGCAGATGATTGCCGCCGCCGAACAGGCGGGGAAGGTGCTCATGTTCAATTTCAACAATCGGGCCCGGCCCGAGGCGCAGGCCATGATGAAACACATCGCGGATGGCACGGTGGGCACGATCAACTCCGCGCAGTCGCAATGGATTCGCCGCACCGGTATTCCCGGGTTTGGCGGCTGGTTCACGACCAAGGAGCTGTCGGGTGGCGGACCGGTCATCGATTTGCTGCACATGATCGACCTGGCCCTCTACTTCATGGGTTATCCCGATCCGGCCCAT
>Ga0315329_10001142_pt1 | contig 10526 bp, 10 predicted proteins | sample M150032315metaG_FD_203459 | JGI IMG/M metagenome (GOLD analysis project Ga0315329, IMG submission 203459) | Ammonia-oxidizing marine archaeal communities from Monterey Bay, California, United States - M1 500m 32315 | ecosystem: Environmental > Aquatic > Marine > Coastal | place: USA: California...
TATGTGGTATTGAACTAATAAAAATTCTACTAGAACATAATTATCAATTGATCCTAAGACCACATTTTAGAATTTTAAAAGACTCTAAGAAATTGATTGATAAAATAGAAAAAAAGTTCAGTGAAAACAAAAATTTTGTATTAGTTAGGGATGTGATAAAACCTGAGGACTTTCATTCATCCATATGCATGATTACTGACTGGTCTGGAATTGGATTAGAATATTCATTTACAACAAAAAATAAAGTTTTTTTCATTGATGTTCCTCAAAAGATAATTAATTCTGAATTCAGATTTTTATCAATTGAACCCATAGAAAAATCAATTCGAAGTAAAATTGGAAGAGTGATATCTCCTAGAGAGTTAAAACTTATTCCGGAATTAATTTTAGAGAAAAATGAAAGTCCTAAAATTGAATCCATAATGAAATCAACAGTATTTAATGTCGAGAAGTCTGCAGAGACTGGAGCAAATTTTCTAAGAAAAATGATAGATATGGACTAAGAATTTTATTTAGCTAAATTTTTCTATTTGAAATTTTTTGTTATTATTTACCAAGACTGGATGATTTAATTAAATCTGTTACGTCAGTTTGTAATAATGGGTTTTTAGAAACATACCAGATGTATTTCTCATCTAAGATCTCATAATCAGCACCAAAGTAACTATTAAAAAAAACCCTGAAAATATTTACAGTTGATAAATTCTCTGTAATAGATGATTCTTTACCCGGAAAACTTACTGCTAACAGGTTATTCAAGGCCCTATAAAGATCCAGTTCGGAAGGATTTTCCCAATCTACACCGAATCTACCACCATGATCTGACATTAGAATGATAACAGTAGAAGGATCTCGTTGTTGAATGGAATCAATTATTTCAAGTGTTTTAGAATTTGTAAATATTAATTGTTCCAGATATCTATCTTTAAATCTCTCATCAAATCTATCCATTCCTTCCTGAACATCTTGAACCCTATTTCCTTCTGAATCAAAGATAAATGGTTGGTGAGGTAATCTAATGTGCATATGCATATAGAATGGTTCTTTATCACTTTCAAAATTTTTCACAGTGTCTAAAACACAATTAGCTACATGATAATGTCTCTCCTCACCTACTTTTTCTCTGATGGAAGAAATAGGAATATAGAAATCTGATAGAGAGCTTACGAATTCAGCATTATAATCAAAAGGCAGGGAACAAAAGGTTTGTGTGATCATATCTGATGATGAACCTTGAGGTCCCTGAAATGCATATATGTAGTACCCATTAGCCTCAAAAACTTGCATCACTTTATTTTCATTCCAAATTTTTTGTGTTAATCTCAAATCATTAGAATCCTCTCCTTGAATTTCTATTAAGAAATCAAGATAATTCATATTCATAATTGAAGGCATGGAAAGCTCTGTGTTAGGATAATTACTGAAGCTTCTTTCCTTTACAAAAAAACCTCTGTCACGCAATTGTTCGAAAAATTTGGAATTATCATAACCAAAATCTTCTTCCAATAAGATATTTCCAGAATAAGCATCCAATAAAATTAAATAAACATTTGGAGTAGGTAGTGTTTCCTCCATCTCAAATATAGGAACGTGAAGTAATCTTTGAGCCTCATCAAAGGATTCATCATTAATTAAAAATAATCCGATTTGTGAAAAAAGGAAACCGAATATTACTAACGACATAATATTCAAAGTTTGATTTACTTTCGGAGAGAATTCTTTTTTTAATATGTAAATGATTAAACATATTCCAAAAAATCCAAAAATTGGTATCAAAATGTAGTTGGATGCAAACATACGTAGATCAAGCATATCAGCATAGATCAAACTATTTCTTACATATGCAAAAAGAATTATCATAAATATGATCAATGTGGAAATTAATGCTGATTTCTTTTGACCAAAAAAGAAAGTAAGTATTGACCAAAAAATTACTATTATAGACACTGATGTTATTAGCGGTAAAAATAAGTCTCTGAACGGAATTTCATTGATATTATCTAAGAAGATAAAAAGAGGGGGGAATGATGCAAAAATAAAATGATGGAAAACTGAAAGTTTCATCTGAATAATTTTACCGCTTTTTTCTATATCTAATCGAATACCATTTTGTTTTCAAAAACATTACACCGCCAACAATAGCTCCTAAAATTGCCGCAAATATTGCGGTAAAACTACCTGGATCTATATACAAAGTTATATCAGATATATTAATCATAAAATTTGATTTTTTCATTTTAAAATAAGCCTTACTCACTTAAACCTGAATTAACTGAATACCATCCACCTAAAATCTAAATTCAATTATTAGTGATATTGATATATTTGACTTTTAATTCACGTGTATGACAGAAAATTGGCTCTTTCGTTCGTGGTTTTATTTCAGGAACGGTTGGTCAATGTATTTTGCCTTCATTTTTGCAGCAATTAACACACTTACTGTAACTTATTTTTTGGCAATAGAACGTGCTCCGGTCTTACAAGCCATATTTCCATCATTTTTTCAATATGTCGCAATTGTAAGTCTTATTGGTGTACCATTGTTGGTAATTATAGGCTATGTTCATTATAAAAGATCAAAGGCTCGGAAAGCGGAAGTTGATATTGGATTTGAAACAAGCCCATATCAAAGACGTTTTACCGTTAACACAGAAATAATTCTACATCTAAATTTGAGATTGACAGAAATGCTCATGAAATTAACACTTGGTGAAAAACTAACTGAAAACGAGATAAAAAAAATTCAGGAGTATAAGGATTACATTGATAATCATATTGAGCAAAGAACTTTTACAAATGAAAAGGATTATCAATTCTTCAAGGAAATTGATAAAAATAAACAATGATAAAACTTGGTAATCAACCTACGGTAGTACTCTCGTTAGGCTTTGATTGTGATAGACCTCGTGATGCTTTCATTATTTCTAAAGAAGGCTCTGAAATGGCAGAAAGAAAATCAAATTCAATAATACAAATCTCTAATGTGTTAAATGAACTCAAATTACCTAGAACTTTCTTTGTATGTGGTCATTTTCTTAAAAGTATGAATTACAAATATGGTTCTAAAAAATTACGACAATCTTTTGATGTTGATAATAAACTAGTTGAGATCGCTGATCATAGTTACTCACATAATGTTTTGAAATCCATTACTACACGTCCGGATAAAATACCCATTACTCCAGAAAAAGTATTTGAAGAATATCAACTTAATACCAAAATTTTTGATGACATTTTCGGCATATCAGATTTTCATAGAGGTTATAGAACTCCATTAGGACATTACAAAGGATTAAGGGGAATGAATAATCTTTTAGAAAAAATGAAACAAGTTGGTGTTAAATATATCAGTTCAGACTTACGTGGACCTAATGATTCAATTAATGCGCCATTAACAAATTTAGACGGAACGCCTCGTCAGCCTTATTGGTATGAAAATGGTCTCTTAGAAATTCCATCGATGGGTTGGCAAGACGTAGTTTTCTCACCATACGTTTCTCATGTAGCTAAATTTGAAAATGTTCCGCAAAACACTCCATTTACTTACGAAGAAATAATCGAATACTATAAAAGTCAAATTCTCAATGCAAAAAAAATAGCTAATGATTCTGGCAAACACTATTTTTTTGGATTGTGCCAACACCCTTATGACACTAGTTTTTATTTTAATGAAGGAAGATTTTTTATTGATTTAAAGAAAATTCTCCAAGAAATTGGTGGAACTTTCTCTAGTTATGATGATGTAGATAATTATTTTAAACACCAGGAAATGTTCTAGTTATTATGAAATTGAATGGTGACTTGAATTTGTCTGACATATGTGGTTTTACTTATGATCATTATAAGAAGACATTAAAAAAAATTAAAGAGAAAAGAAAATTTGCCACATTTAGTAAAAATTCTGATCACGATGTAATTTTACGACATGATATAGATTGTTCTTTGAAAGCTGCATTAAAAATGGCAAAAATAGAAGATGAGCTTGATGTAACATCTACTTATTTTATTTTATTTACTTCTGAATTTTATAATCCATTTAATATCGAATCATCAAGACTTATTCAAGGTATTTTAAAACTAGGACATAAACTCGGATTACATTATGAAGAATCATTCATACTCCAAAATTCTTTAGATCCAACTGAAACAATTGAAAAACAAATTGACACACTTAATCATCATTTTGATACTTCTACTGAATGTGTTTCTGCCCATGAAGCTATTGGATATCCTCCACAAATGCAACTTGTTTTGCCTAAAGGAGTGGAAAATGCTTATTCCGCAAAATTTGCTGTTCAAAGAAAATACATCAGTGATAGCGCAATGTATTGGAGGGAAGGTTGCTTTTGTGAGAATTATTTGAATTATGAGAAATTACAAATTCTAATACATCCAATGTGGTGGCATCAAAACAAAAAATCTAGGAGTGAAATTATGAACTTATTTCTAAATGACGAATATGATGAATATTCACCAGTTGTCACAGCGGCAACTGAAAAACATGAAAGACATGCGTTTAATTGTCAACATAATATTGATGATTAATATGAATAGCGGATTGTGAGAATGATAAAAAATGTTAATCCATAATATCAGTCTATGTAAATTAAATTTCTATATATTTTAATAAATGGAAAAAATAAAAGATGAATTGCATGAACATCAGAGGTTATGTAAAGACAGTTTTTGAACAAGAAAAACCATTAAAATTTTTAGTTTCACGAATCTTAATTCGTAGTAAGCTTTGTAAATTATTTATTATTAAACAAAAAAATTATAATTTGCGCTTTGATCCAGTTTCTTCTTCAGGAGCATTATGGATTAATCCGAATTACCATCATCCAGCGAATGTTTTTTTTAGTGATTATCTAAAAAAAGGAGATAAAGTTATTGACATTGGAGCAAACATTGGTACGGTCACAATTGAAGCATCTAAAAAAATTGGAGATTCTGGAAAAGTATATTCCATAGAACCACATCCACAAATTTACAAGTATTTTATAGGCAACATAAGATTAAACAGATTAAAAAATGTCAAGACATTTAATTTTGCTTTAGGAAATAAAGATGGGACTATATTTTTTTCTGATAAACATTCAGATGATCAAAATTCAATTATCACAAATAAAAATGGGATTAAAATCAAATTAAAAAAATTAGATGATTTAGAAATCAACGAGGATTTCATAGATTTAATAATTTTAGATGCTATAGGATATGAAAAATTCGTAGTTGAAGGAGGAAAAGACATTCTTAAACGTACTAAATGCGTTCATTTCCCAGTCTTGGAAAAATTTTTTAAGAATTTTGACTATACGTATAAAGATATTTTTAAAATTATTGAAAATATAGGGTTTAAAATCTATGAATTTAGCGAGGATAGAAAAATTTCATTGGTACCTGAGAATTATAAAGCAGATGATAACCGAACAATTACAACTCTTTTAGGTATTAGAGATTTATCTGATTTTTTAGAAAGAACTAATTATTCCTTACAGAATTAACTGAAAGTGAAAAATAAATGATTAACAAAATTAGGGTTGCGTTTATCTACAAAGATGATAATATTTTTCTAAGCGGCAAACATTTTGACAATTGTTACTATCATTTTTTTATAAACGCCTTAAAGCGCAACAAAAGATTAGACATAAAAAATTTTCCAACCAAAAGTGAATTCGATGCATCAATTTTAAGGAACAAGTTTGACATCATATTATTATTTTCTAATGCTGATTGGGGAATGCCAAATGAGATTAAAGGAATTCAGGAATTGGATATACCAGTAATAGCTAGAGCTTCCGATCCTAGTGATGCTAAGAAGGCCATTAAAAATCATAAAAGGTGGAAGATTGATTATTATTTTCACTTTCACTCTGAACGGTTTTTTCACGAACTTTATCCTTCAAATTTTAAGTATAAGACAATAATTTTCGGAATTGAACGTTCATTATATCAAAATCTCCAACCATTTAAGACCAGAGTAAAAAATAAAATCTTGAATTCTGGAAATGTTAGTAATACTAAAATATTTTCAAGAATCATTAATGACATTAGAAACCCAAAATGGAATAATTATAGATGTAAAATCTTAAGAACTAAATGTAATGAATTGCCTTACGTGCATCATACACCAACATTAGAACATGATTATGTTAATGATAAGCATCCTCTATTGTTAGAAAAATATCGTGCAGCTATTGCGGCTGATACTTACTCGCCTGTAATAACATATTGGGAGAAACCAGCTGCTGGGTGTTTAACATTTATGGAAATTACTGATAAAAACAAGGGTGAATATGTTGGATTTGAAGATGGAAAAACGGCTATTTTTATTGATGAGGACAACTATAAGTTACGATTCAAACAATATCTCTCGGAACCTGATAACCCAAAATGGGAACGAATAGCAGAAGCTGGTAGAGTTTATTCATTAGAAAATTTCAATAACGATAAAGCTGTTTTTCATTTAATTGATCTGATGGAAAGTCTTTGTGAGTGATATAATGATTAAAAAGGTAAAAAAATAATGAAGAAAAAAGAAGTTTGTATTTTAATTACATCTTCAGGGGGTATAGCCACAACAGGAATTATAGATTGCTTGAAGAATAACTATGAAAATAGGAAAATTAGAGTGGTTTGTACTGATATAATTTCGCAACCACTTCTAATGTACAAATCAGACAAGTTCTATCTAGTTCCAAAAGGTAATTCTAGAAAGTATGTTAACGCTATACTGAAAATTTGTAAAAAAGAAAAGGTCGATGTGATATTTCCTGGCAGTGGATCGGAAATTTTTACTTTGTCAAAGAACACAAAAATTTTTCGTCAGAATAATGTAGTTGTTGCTACATCGAACCATAATTCAGTGAAAATCATCATGGATAAAGTAGGAACATATGATCTTTTAAGAAAAAATGATATTCCAGTTCCAGATTATTATAGAGTTACAAAACTGAAAGAATTTATCAATGCTATTAAAAAACTAGGGTATCCTAGGAAAGCAATTTGTTTCAAACCAGCTAAATATAATGAAACAGGTGGTGCTAGAGGATTTAGGATATTGCGAAAGAAAAATTCTCTTTCAAATATTGTTCTTAAAAATAAACCTAATTCTGTAGAGATTGATTATGATTCATCTATCAAATTGTTTAACACTACAACTAATGTTAATTTACTTGTAATGGAATATCTTCCATCCCAGGAATATAGTGTGTATGTTTTTTGTAATAATGGAAATATGTTATATTGTATTCCAAACAAAAGGGAGGAGCTTTTACAATATTACTCCTTTAGAGCTTCAATTGTAGAAAATAAACAAATTTGTAATATTTGTAAAAAAATTGTTAAAATCCTGGGTTTAGATTTTAATGTTAATTTACAGTTCAAAATTTCAGCAAACAATATTCCCAAACTTATCGAGATAAATCCGAGGATTGGAGGAACAATAATCTTACCTACTGTTGCAGGTGTTAATCTTCCTTACCTTGCTATAAAGAAAGCACTTAATGAAAAATTCTCGGCCAAGAAATCCATTAAAAAAATTACCATGATACGTTATTGGAAAGAATTGTTTGCTGATGGAGAAAAAAGTTTTGAAATCAACAGTAATTATAAAAAAACTTTCTAATTTGATCTAATATGAATAATAAATTAATTATATTTGATTTTGATGATACATTAACAGATAATACTCTAAGAGATGTTGAATCTTTTAACTTTATAATAAGAAAATTTAATTTACCAAAAATTGATTTTAATCAAATTATACGTTGGCGAAGTTATGGAATGCTTTCACATAATATTCTAAAAAGATTGTTACAGTCAAATGAGAAATTACTATTAGAACGTTGTATTAATGCGAGATTAAATTACTTAAATAAATTATATGTTTATACTAATTTTGTAAAATTAAAACCTGATGTAATTAGAACATTAGATATTTTAAAAAAAAAGAATCATATTCTGGTTGTTAATTCGGCAGGATCTGATTATAAAATTCTAACTAAATTACTGTCTCGTTTTAGAATTCATCGTTATTTTAAAAAAGTGTACGGTAAAAAAGATAGGAGGTTAGTTATGAAAACAACAAAAGATATACTTGAATTTAAAAGAATAACATATAAGCAAATTTTATTGGACTTTAATTTTCTAAAAAAGACAAACGATGTGTTAGTTATAGGTAATTTAAAAACCGATATTATTCCAGCAAATGAGCTCAAAATAAAATCCATAATGATTAAAGGCTCTTTTAGATTTGATCGTTCTCATCAAATAATATGTCATAAAATTAAAAAATTTGATGAAATTCTTTCTTTATCTAAATAATTGTTAGTATCAATCAAATATAGATTACATATTAATTTCAAGACAAACTTAATTTTGAAGTAAGAATTTTAACCTTTGAAATTAAGTAAAAATAATGAAACCAAATATTTTATTTTTTTTAATTGATGGCTTGCGCGAGGATAAATGTCATGGGAATAAAAAAACCTCTGTCACGCCACATATGGACTCATTAATACAAAACGGTGTTTATTTTAATCAAACGATATGTTCTGCGCCTGTTACTCCTACTGCACTATCAAGTCTTTTTACTGGACTATATCCATCTGAAGCAATAATTTTAAACAATGAAATTTTCACTATAAACCAGGCACATAAGAACTACGTTCAACATCTTAAAGAAATTGGTTATACAACCTACGCTTTTCTTCCAGAAGCAACATATCTTTTTGAGCAGGGCAGGATTTTTGAAGAAAATGTATACAAATATCCTTCTACTGATACACTGTTTAATGGCAATGGAAAATTAATTGTCGAAAAACTTAAAGAAAATCATCTAAGAGAGCCATGGTTTTATTATTTACATTTGTATGATTTGTATCTAGGCTCTGTGTTTGACATTGATGACGGTGGATCAAAAGAATTAAACAATAAAAAATATGGCAATAATAAATATGACAGAATTTTATCCGCCATGGATGTTTGGATCGGAAAAATTTTAGATAATATTGATTTGAGTAATACATTAGTTGTACTTACAGCTGATCATGCAACTGAACGTGGTGATTATGATTCAAAGCTAGAAGAGTATGCATCTTATTGCCAAAAGATTAGAACTTCATGGGAGCCTAATCCAATATCTAGGTCTATTAGTACCGGTGTAAAAAAAGTTCCAAAAATTTTACAACCAATGAAAACATATATGTCAAAATCATATTTTGGGCGTAGAAAAAAGATTGTTGAGAATAGAATTCAACCAGAGATGGAAAAAATAGAAAACGAAGATCTTTCTGTATATAATAAACGACTCAAAAAATCAGCGGCAATGATTGTTTTTGGAACATATGACGACAGATGTCGCATTCCACTATGTTTCTCAGGCTTTGGTATTACATCTAAGCATATTATTTCAGATCAAGTAAGAAGCATCGATATATTTCCAACAATCATGAGTATAATAGATTCAGCAGATATACAAAATGTACGTGGCAGAAGCCTATTACCATACTTAGAAGGGAAAGAAATGGAAGAAATTCCAGTTTTAATTGAAAGCATCTCAACTTCGCCAAAATCCAATACGGCTAATTCTATCGGGGTAAGAACTTCACGACATAAATATTTTAGAGATAGGAACAAATCAACGAAAAACGTTCATCTTTATGATTTAATCAAAGATCCTTTGGAAGAGAGAAATTTAGCAGATGAGTTACCAGATGTTGTCGAAAAAATGGAAAACATAGTAAATGAGATACAAAACCAAAAACCCTTTGGCTATGAAAAAGTAAATGAACTTAACGATGATGAGATGCAGGATATTGAGAAAGAATTAAGAAAACTAGGATATATTAATTAAAATTTATTGAATGTAAAATACATTGTAACAAATTCTCTTCTTTTTCAATGCCAATTATAATTTTCCTAGTTTTTAATAATTCCATATTTATGATAGATTAAGATGATTGATTTTATCAAGCAATTCAATGATGTCTTCTCTTGTTACAGATTTGGGATTATTGTCTAAATGTTTTCTATCAGTTAGAATTAGATCAGATGCCCTATCAATTTTCTGTTTTAGCGATATTTTTTCAAATTTTAATTTTTTTACAATATTTTCAAATCGCTTATAGAAAATTGAATTATTAAATTTATGAGCGATTAACGTAGTAAATGCTAATGCATGTCCATGCGAATATCCCTCATTTGAGTAAACATATGATAATGCATGTCCTAGTGTTGTTGATGCATTACCAAAGCCTAAACCAGAAATAAGTGACCCAAAAACTATTTTCTCTTTATCCATTTTCATAATTCCTTCTTCTAACAATTCAAATGCATGATTACAAAGGAATTTTGTTAGTGGGTTACCATTTTTGCTATCATATCCTTCTGAACATTGAGCAGCTGCATCTATGGCAGAATTTCTTATAATTTCAAGTGGTGAATCTTCAATGAAATGAGAATCAACAATTGCTACATCAGCTAATTGCTTATCATCATGAAAACTTTTTTTCCTCCCATTAACT
>Ga0315329_10001143_pt1 | contig 10525 bp, 10 predicted proteins | sample M150032315metaG_FD_203459 | JGI IMG/M metagenome (GOLD analysis project Ga0315329, IMG submission 203459) | Ammonia-oxidizing marine archaeal communities from Monterey Bay, California, United States - M1 500m 32315 | ecosystem: Environmental > Aquatic > Marine > Coastal | place: USA: California...
GACATGGCGGTCATCCTAAACGAAGAGCCACTACTGACGGGAAACTCTTTCCCTGTGGGGAAAATCCCCGTTTGGCCGGATCAGGCCTGCTGCGAGGCCACGAGGCCGTCCAGGATGTCGGACTCCGAGACCAGGCACTCGTCGAAGCCCATCTGGCGCATGACCTTCACGAGGATCGCCATGCCCCCGATGATCACGTCGGCACGTGCCTCCTCCATCCCCGGATTCTCGAGGCGCTCGGCACGCGTCTCGGTGGCCAGGGTCCGGAAGACGTCCTCAACGGCCGCCCTGGAGAGGCGGAAGTGGTGAATCCGATCCCTGTCGTAGTCGGCCAGGCCGATCTCGACCGCCGCGGCGCACGACACGGTGCCGGCCAGGCCCACCAGGGTGCGTGCCGCAGCGGCCCCCGGGACCTCCCGCAGGACGTCGTCGATGTGCCCCTCGGTGATCGAGAGGCAGGCCACCAGCTCCTCGGGCAACGGGGGGTCGTGTTCGATCCACTGCTCGGTCAGGCGCACGCAACCGATGTCGCACGACCATGTCCCCTCGGCCTCCGTGGTGCCCGTCACGAACTCGGTGGAGCCCCCTCCGATGTCCAGCACCAGGAAGGGCCCGTCGGCCGGATCCAGCTCCTCTGTGGCGCCGGCGAACGAGAGCCTGCCCTCCTCGATGCCGGACAGGAGTTCCGGACGGTGGCCGAGAGCCTCCTCGGCCAGGTCGAAGAAGTCCTCGCGGTTGGCCGCATCGCGGGCCGCCGAGGTGGCCGTCACCCGGCACCGGGTGACCCCGTGGCGGTCCATTGCCGCCCGGTACCCACGGAGCACCTCCAGCACCCGGTCCATGGCCTGCTGGGAGAGCCGCCCCGTGGCATCCACCCCCTCCCCCATCCGGGTGATGTGCATTAGACGCTCGACGGTCCGCTGACCGTCACCGATCAGGAGTCGGGTGGAGTTCGTGCCGCAGTCCACGGCGGCCACAAGCTCAACCACCGGTTGGATCCTTCCGTGCGGGCAGGTCGTCCAGTCGGGCGTGGACCCACCGTCCGACCGGGTCGTCGCCGCCGGCCAGGAACCATGCGTAGTGGGCGTGCAGGCACTTGACGCCCCGCCTCGTTCCACCCACGCCGCCGGAGGGCCGGTGACCTGCATGTCCGGCGGGGATGGCAGCGTCGCGTTCCGCTGCGTAGCGGGCGTGTGCGTCGACCAGCTCCACCGGATCACAGTCCGCCTCGGCGGCCCGCACCCCCCCGGTCGACTCCAGGGTTCCGATCCGGGAGCGGAGGTCGTCTCCCACCAGCCAGAAGCGGGTGGGCATGGGACGGCCGTCCTCCAGCAACGGGTGGTTGCGGATCACGACGGGCACGCCGGCGTCGTCACGGACCACCACCTCGAATCGCCCCTTCGGACGTCGGCCGAGCAGGGCTGCGACCACCTCGTGGTCATCGGGGGCGGTTCCGGTCGGGGGTGTGATCGGCGTGTCCATGGACTGGCCCATGGGAAGGGCCCGAGGAGGTCCTAGCGCAGGACCAGGATGACGACCACGACCACCGCAACGACCAGCAGCGTGGGCACCAGGCGCTTCAGGATCGGCGCTCCGGCGGCGCCCAGCAGGTCGATGGCCTCCACCTCGGGAGCGTCCACGACCCGGATCGTGGGTGCGTCCCCAGCCGCGGCGCTGTCGGTGGTCCCATCAGCAGGGGCGTCGGCTGCGGCTTCGGCGACCGGGGCATCGGCGACCACCTCGTCGGTGGATGCGGCCATCAGGTCGCTGAGGTTGTCGGCGAACTGGCCCATCAACTTCTTCGAGACGTCGGCCATCACGCCGCGTCCGAACTGGGCCACCTTGCCGGTCACCGTCAGGTCGGTCGTGACGGTGACCTTCGTACCGACTTCGGTCGCCTCCAGCTCGGCCGTGATGTCCGCCGCGGCGTTGCCCGCTCCCCTGGTGTCACGTCCCTCGGCGCGCAGGACCGCCCTGTACCCGGCGTCGTCGCGCTCCACGAAGGAAGCGGCTCCCTTGTACTGGGCGGTGATCGGCCCGACCTTGATCTTGACCACCCCACGGAACTCGTCGCCCTCGATCTCGAGCAGCTGGGCTCCAGGGAGGCACGGAGCGATGCGCTCCACGTCGGTCAGCACGGACCACACCAGGTCGACGGGCGCAGACACCTCGAAGTCATTGTTCAGTTCCACAGCCGCAGGTCCTCCACCGTGTCGATGTCTGCCGGATCTCCACTACAGGCTACTTCCACCACATGGGACGCCCTCCCGGCCAGCAGCGACCTGGCTCCGGAATCGCCGGAAACGGGAAGTTCATCCCAGAACCTGCGCCCGACCTTGGTGGGCGGCCTCCGCAACCCGTCGAACACGGCCACGACCAGCGGGCCCTCGGCGTCGGCCACCGCCCGCCAGGCCTCGGCAGGTACGCCGGGGGTGTCCGCCAGGCCCAGCACGATCGCCTCATGCCCGGCACGCTTCGCATGCTCCACGGCCAACCGGATGGAACCGGCCTGGCCTTGAGACCAGGACCCGTTGTGCAGCACGGTGGCACCTTCCGGAATGATCGCCGAGAGGTCCACTGGGCCGGTCACCACCACCAGCTCGTCCAGGCCGGCAGCCGCCGCCGCCCCGATGGCGTGGGCTGCGAGGGGCCTGCCGTCCAGGTCCGCCAGCAGCTTGTGGCCGGGGCCGCTCCACCGGCTACCGCCACCGGCCGCCAGCACGACGGCGGCGACGGTTCCATTTCCGGGGATGGTCATGACGGGCCCTCAGTCGTGGATCGGACCGTCGGTGTCCGAGAGTGCCCGGGCCGAGCGACCGGTTCGCAGGGCGATGATCTCCGCCATGACGGAGATGGCCGTCTCCTCAGGGGTGCGTGCGCCGATGTCCAGCCCGATGGGCGAACGCAGTCGGGCCATCTCCTCGTTGGTCACGCCGGCCTCCACGAGACGCCCCAGGCGGTCCTCGTGGGTACGACGGGATCCCATGACGCCGATGTAGCCGACCGACGTCCGCAGGGCCGCCACGATGGCCGGCACGTCGAACTTGACGTCGTGGGTAAGCACGCAGATGGCGTCCCGGCGCCGCAGCTCCGGCCCGACCTCGGCCAGCAGGCGGTCCGGCCAGTCCACGACGACCTCGTCGGCGAGCGGGAACCGTTGGGTGGTGGCGAAGACCTCCCGGGCGTCGCACACCGTGACCCTGTAACCCAGCACCTTCGCCACCCGCACCAGCGCCAGGGTGAAGTCGACGGCACCGAAGAGGAGCATCCTGGGGGGAGCGGCGAAGGCCTCGATGAACACCCGCAGGGAGTCCTCGCGGGCCTCGCCGTGCTCGCCGTAGTGCCGGACACCGCTGCGGCCGGCGGCCAGCTCGCCCAGGGCGTCGCGTGCCACGACCCGATCCAGGTCCTCGTCGCCGAGGGTTCCGTCAACCTCCACCTCGTCGGCCGCTGGTCGATGGACCATGAGCTTGGCACCGGCACGCTCTCCATCCAGAACGGTCGCCAGCGCCACCGGGACCTCGTCGCGCAGCAGTGCCGCCAGACGGTCGAATATCGGGGTTCCGGACAAGGGTTCGGCTCTCGACTACCAGTCCAGCGGTTCGATGAAGAGGTGGATGGTGCCGCCGCAGGTGAGGCCCACGGCGAACGCCTCGTCATCGCTGTAGCCGAAGGTGACCATCCGCCGGTCGCCGGTGGCGAGCACCTCGAGGGCCTCCACGACCACGGCTCCCTCGACACAGCCCCCGGAAACCGAACCCGCCACCTGCCCGTCCTCGGTGACGGCCATCGAGGCGCCCGGGAGGCGCGGCCCGGAACCCTCCAGGTCCACGACGCGGGCGATCGCAACACGCCGCCCCTGACGGCGCCAGCGCTCCAGGTCTTTCAGGATCTCCCGCATCGGCCTCAGGCTAGGGGGCGACCGCTTCGCTAGAGGATCTTGGAGATGACGGTGCCGAACTCGGACGGCCGCTCGACCACGGTCACCCCGCAGTCCCTCATGATCTGGATCTTCTCGGCAGCCGACTCGCCGGCCCCCGTCACGATGGCTCCGGCGTGGCCCATGGTCCTACCCCTGGGGGCCGAGAGGCCTGCGATGTAGGCAACGACCTTCTTGTGCATGTGGTCGCGTGCGTACGCCGCCGCCTCGGCCTCCTGCGGGCCGCCGATCTCGCCGATGACGATGACGATGCTGGTGCCCGGGTCCTGCTCGAAGGCCTTCAGGTGGTCGGTGAAGGAACTGCCGTTGATCGGATCGCCGCCGATTCCGACGCTGGTACTGACGCCGATGCCGACGGCCTTCAGCTGGGAGGCGGCCTCGTAGCCGAGCGTCCCGGATCGGCCGATGATGCCGACCGGGCCCTCGGCGTAGATGTGGCCGGGCATGATGCCCAGGAGGGCCTTGCCGGGGCTGATGACGCCGGCACAGTTCGGGCCCAGGAGCGTCATGCGCTTCTCGACCCGCTTGGTCCGCATGTAGCGCTTGACCTTCATCATGTCCTGGGCGGGAATGCCGTCCGTGATGCACACGCAGTGCCGGATGCCGGCATCGGCGGCCTCCATGATGGCGTCGGCGGCGAACGGCGGCGGAACGAAGACGATGCTGGCCTCGGCACCGGTCTCGTTCACGGCGTCATTCACGGTGTCGAACACCGGGAGCCCAAGGTGGTCGCTGCTGCTCTTGCCCGGAGCGGTACCACCGACCAGGTTCGTGCCGTACTCGATCATCTCCTCGGCGTGGAACGTGCCCATGCGCCCTGTAAACCCCTGGACGATCACCGGGGTCTTCTCGTTGACGATGATGCTCATGACTAGTTGGCCTCCCATGAAACGGCGGACACGGCTCGCTCGCCGGCCTCGGCCAGCGTCTCCGCCGTGATCAGGTCCACGTCGCTCTCGGCGAGGATGCGGCGGCCCTCCTCCACGTTGGTGCCGGCCAGTCGGACCACCACCGGCACCTTCACGTCCAGTTCGGTCATCGCCTTGACGACCCCCTCGGCGACCCAGTCGCACCGGTTGATCCCGGCGAAGATGTTCACCAGGATGGCCTCGACCCTGTCATCGGAGAGCACCAGCTTGAAGGCCTTCGACACCCGGTCGGGCGACGCGCCACCACCGATGTCCAGGAAGTTGGCCGGCTCGCCGCCAGCCAACTGGATCATGTCCATGGTCGCCATGGCCAGGCCCGCACCGTTGATGATGCAGCCGATGTTGCCCTCCAGGCCGACGTAGCTCAGGCCGCGGTCCGCTGCATTCATCTCGCGGGGGTCCTCCTGGGACTTGTCCCTCAGCTCGGAGACGTCCTGGTGGCGGAACAGGGCGTTGTCGTCGAAGCTCATCTTGGCGTCCAGGGCCAGCAGGCGACCCTCCTCCGTGACGACCAGCGGGTTGATCTCCAGCAGCGTGGCGTCCATGTCCCGGAAGGCCCGGTAGGCCCCCAACAGGAGGTTCTCGGCCTGGGAGATGAGGGAGGAGTCCAGGCCACAGGCGAAGGCGGCTCCGCGGGCCTGGAATCCCTGGAGTCCGACGGCCGGCTCGATCATGACCCGGACGATGGCACCCGGGTCCGTCTCGGCCAGTTCCTCGATCTCCATGCCGCCAGAACCCGACATGACCAGCACGATGCGCTCGGACTGCCGGTCCAGCACCATGGACATGTAGAGCTCGCGCTCGAAGGCGACCACGGGTTCGATGTAGAGGCGGTAGACGCCCTTGCCGCCCGGGCCGGTCTGGGCGGTCACCAGGCGACAACCCAGGAGGTCGTCGGCGGCCTCCCACACCTCGTTCTCGTCATCGCAGATCCGTATTCCGCCGGCCTTGCCGCGTGCCCCCGAATGGATCTGGGCCTTCACGACCCACTTGTCGCCGCCGATCTCCTTGGCCCGGTATGCGGCCTGTTCAGGGCTGTAGGCGAGGCCACCGGTGGCAATCGGTACGCCGTACCCCTTGAGCAGTGCCTTCGCCTGGTACTCGTGAATATCCATGGCCCTGGTCTCCGTCCCCTTCTCGACTACCTGTCCTGGATGGCCGCGGCCTGGGCCACGACGTTCTCGGCCATGCGCGCCGACGCTGCGTCGATCATGCGGCCCTCCAACTGGGCGGCGCCCCTGCCTTCGGCGGCGGCCTCTGAGAGGGCGGCCAGGATGCGATGTGCCCGGTCGACCTCCTCGTCCGGCGGCGAGAAGACCTCGTTGGCCAACCCGATCTGGGACGGGTGGATGGCCCACTTGCCCTCGTAGCCGAGGGCGGCGGCCCTACGGGCACCGTCCATGTACCCGTCGGGGTCGTTGAAGTCGCCGAAGGGTCCGTCGATGGGTCGGAGCCCATAGGCCCGGCAGGCCACCAGCATCCGGGACAGGCCCTCGTGCCACTGGTCGCCCGGATAGTTCGGGTTCAGGCCTCCGATGTTGGTGGTCCGGGCCCGGCAGCTGGCCGCGTAGTCGGCGACACCGAAGTGCATGGCCTCCAGGCGGGGGCTGGAGGTTGCGATGGCCTCCACGTTGGCCATCCCCAACGTGGTCTCGATCAGCACCTCGATGCCGATCGGGTTCGTGAGGCCCATGGCCTCCTCGATCTGGGAGACCATGGCGTCGACCATGTAGACGTCGGCGGCCACACCCACCTTCGGGATCAGGATGGTGTCGAGGTGCTCGCCGGCCTGCTCGACCACGTCCACGACGTCCCGGTACATGTAGTGGGTGTCGATGCCGTTGATCCGCACCGAGATGGTCTTGCCCAGGCCCCGCCAGTCGATGTCGCGGAGACCCTCGATCACGTTGCGGCGGGCCTGTTCCTTGTCGCCGGGGGCGACGGCATCCTCCAGGTCCAGGAACACGTAGTCCACGTCCGAGGCCGCGGCCTTGGCGAAGAGGGCCGGATTGGAACCGGGGACGGCGAGCTCGCTACGCTGCAGGCGCTGGCGAGCGGGGGCATATCGGGTGTGGCTCATGGTCGCTCCGATGGGGACGTGGCAGCAATCAGGCGGAGAGATGAGCCGCTACGGCCCGAACGCCACCCCACGGCCGGACACCCCCCTGCGATTGCGGTCATTCTGCACTAATCTTTCCTACGATTCAAGTAGGTGGAACGAGAAGGATGATTTCGGGTAGGTTTTCAGCATGCCTTCAGTGACCTCCGTCACTCCCGCTCGCGGACCAGAACCCACCGACGCCGCCCTACGCGCCGACATCAGGCGCCTCGGGCACCAGTTGGGCAACACGCTCGTGCGCCAGCACGGCGAGGAACTCCTCGAAGCCGTGGAACGAACCCGGACCCTGACGCGCCACCTCCGGGAACCGGGCTCCAACCGGGACGTCACAGCGGAGCTCCACGACCTCTTCGACGACACGGACGTCTCCCACGCCATCCTCCTGATCCGGGCGTTCACCGTCTACTTCCACCTCGCCAACGTCGCCGAGCAGGTCCACCGCATCGAGGACCTCAACAGCGGCTCGCCGAACTCCGCCAACCAGTTCGACGAGACGGTCCAGTCCCTCGTGGACTCGGGCACCTCCCCAGCTGACATCGCCGAACTGGTCGGTCGGGCCGAACTCCGGCCGGTGTTCACGGCGCACCCCACGGAGGCTTCCAGAAGGGCCATCCTGGACAAGCTGGCCCAGGTCAGCGGCCTCATAGAGAATCGCCTGGACAGCCGTCGCACCGAGGCCGAACTGCGCCGCATCGACCGGCGCGTCGAGGAGATCATCGAAGCCATCTGGCAGACCGACGAACTCCGCCACGTCCGACCGGAACCACTCGACGAGGCCCGTTCGGTCCTCTACTACCTCGGCCAGACGGTCCGCGACGCCGTCCCGGAACTCCTGGACGAGATGCAGGCGGCCCTGCGCTCCATCGGACAGCGGCTCCCCGACGACCGCGTCCCGATCCGCTTCGGAACCTGGGTGGGTGGCGACCGCGACGGCAACCCCAACGTCTCCCCCGAGACAACCGACCAGGTGCTCGGGCTGCAACGCCGGCACGCCCTGGAGATCCTCGTGGCCGAGGTCATCGCCCTTGGCCACGAGCTGAGCGTCAGCACCCGGGTCCACGACGTGTCAGACGAACTGCGGGAGGCGGTCGAAGCGGACCGCAGGGCCCTCAAGGACATCGCGCACCGCGCCGACTGGTCGGAGCCCTACCGGATCCGCTGCGAGGCGATCCGGAGGCGTCTCATAGCCACCTCCGACGGCGACACCAGCCGTAGCGGCTACCGCTCACCCGCCGACCTGGACGCCGACCTGGTGGTGATCCAGAAGTCGCTGCGCGACAACGGCGGGGGCCTCCTGGCGGATGGCATCGTCTCGCGGATCCGCCGGATCCTGCAGATGATCGGCTTCCACATTGCGACCATGGACGTCCGAGAGCATTCCGACCGCCACCACGACGCCCTGACGACGCTGTTCGCGGCCAACGACTTCGACTACACAGGCAAGTCCGCCGAGGAGCGGGCCACGTTGCTGGCCGCCGAGCTGGAGAGCAGACGACCCCTCGCACCTCCCGGCACCTCCGACGAGGCCGGTGCCCTCGCGCTCTTCCGCATGCTCCGGACGATCATGGACCGCGACGGCGACGAGGTCATCGAGAGCTACGTGATCTCGATGACGCAGGGCGTCCAGGACATCCTGGCCCCGGTCGTGCTGGCCCGCGAGGTGGGCCTCATAGACCTGGCGCATGACACGGCCCGGATCGGTTTCGTTCCGCTGTTCGAGACGATCGGCGACCTGCGCTCCATCGGCCCGACCCTCAGGGCACTCTTCGCCCTCGAGCCCTACAGGCGGATCGTGGAACTGCGGGGCGGCACCCAGGAGGTCATGGTCGGCTACTCGGACTCCAACAAGGACGGCGGTATCACCACGTCGCAGTGGGAGATCCACAAGGCCCTGAGGGCGATCCGGGAGATCTCCGACGAGACCGGCATCCCCATACGGGTCTTCCACGGGCGGGGCGGCACCATCGGCAGGGGTGGCGGTCCCACCCACGCCTCGATCCTCAGCCAGCCCAACGGCGTGCTGGACGGCGAGGTGAAGTTCACGGAACAGGGCGAGGTGATCGCCGACAAGTACGGACACCCCGACATCGCCCGCAGGAACCTGGACCTGGCGTTCACCGCCCTCCTCGAGGCATCCCTGGCGCACCGGACACCCAGGCACGACGAGGAGACCATCACACGGTGGTACTCGATCATGGGCGACATGGCCGACGACGCCTACGCGGCCTACCGGCGCTTCGTGGAGACGCCCGGGCTGGTCGACTACTTCACCACCTCGACGCCGGTGGAGGAGCTGGGCGAGATGAACATCGGCTCACGCCCGGCGCGACGACGCGGTGCGACGACCGGCATCTCCGACCTACGGGCCATCCCGTGGGTGTTCGGATGGACGCAGTCCCGCCAGATCATCCCCGGCTGGTACGGGGCCGGCAGCGGCATCGCCGCCTGCAGGGCAGCAGGCCACGGCGACGAGCTGAGGCTCATGTACCGGGACTGGCAGTTCTTCAGGACGTTCGTGTCGAACGTGGAGATGACCCTCACCAAGACCGACCTGTCCATTGCCCGCCACTACGTGGAACGCCTCGTGGACCCGTCGCTGCACCATCTCTTCGACGCCGTCGAGGACGAGTACAACCGGACCGAGGCCGAGATCCGGGCCATCACCGGAACCGACCTCCTGGCCGAGAAGCCCACGCTGCGCCGGACGCTGGCCGTGCGCGATGCCTACCTGGACCCGCTGAACGTGCTCCAGGTGGAGATGCTCCACCGGTCGCGCAGCGGGCTCCCGGACGAGGAACTACAGCGGGGGCTCCTGCTCACCATCAACGGGATCGCCGCCGGGATGCGCAACACCGGCTGATCCGGCAACCTCCGGTCAGTCGGCCAGGACCTGGGCCAGGCTCCGGAGGGAGTCCAACGAGTGCCCCTCCACGAACCGGTCGACGTGTGGCAACGCCGCTGCCATGCCACGGGCGATCGGCGCATAGCCGGGCGACGCCTTCAGCGGATTCACCCAGACGACCTGATGGGCGACCCGGTGCAGGCGGCCCATCTGCTCCTCCATGACGGACGGCTCGCCCCTGTCCCAGCCGTCCGAGAGGATCACGACCGTGGCCCCACGGGCCATCCCCGGGACTCCCCAGTTGTCGTTGAACGACCGCAGACCGTCACCCAGCCGGGTTCCCCCCGACCAGTCGGTGACGGCCACGGCGGCCCGGGCCAGGGCGGCATCCGGGTCACGGGTGGAAAGCTCGCGGGTGAGGCGGGTCAGGCGGGTTCCCAGGGCGAAGGCCTCCACGTCGCGACGTCCGACCATCGCGGCGTGCAGGAAGCGGATGAGAGCCCGGGCGTAGGGCTCCATGGAACCGCTCACGTCCAACAGCAGGACCAGCCGACGGGGGCGCACCCCCTGTTCGGAGAAGGCCCGGTGGATCGGCTCACCGCCGGTCCTGAGCGCAGCCCGGACGGTCCGGCGGAGGTCGGGTCGGCCACGATGGACCGCCGGGTGGAGGCGCCTGCACCTGCGGGTGGCACCGG
>Ga0315329_10001151_pt1 | contig 10490 bp, 10 predicted proteins | sample M150032315metaG_FD_203459 | JGI IMG/M metagenome (GOLD analysis project Ga0315329, IMG submission 203459) | Ammonia-oxidizing marine archaeal communities from Monterey Bay, California, United States - M1 500m 32315 | ecosystem: Environmental > Aquatic > Marine > Coastal | place: USA: California...
TTCCTTCGCTACTTCTGTAATCTGAAAGTCCACCATAATGTTTTCTATTTGCAACATCAGAGCTTGATCCATAAAATTCAATATATTTTGATCCATTCGATTTTACTAATTTACCTTTGCCTTCATTATGACCTGCAAGCATACCGCCAAGCATAACAAAATCTGCTCCACCACCAAAACCTTTTGCAACATCTCCTGGACAAGTACACCCACCATCAGCAATGATATGAGCACCTAATCCATGTGCAGCATCAGCACACTCAATTACAGCACTCAGCTGAGGGTATCCAACACCAGTTTGAATTCTAGTTGTGCAAACACTTCCTGGTCCTATACCAACTTTAACAATGTCAGCTCCACTTAGCACTAATTCCTGTGTCATATCTGCTGTTACAACGTTACCGGCAATAATAGTTTTTGTTGGGTATTTATTTCTTACCGATTTAATAAAACTTGTAAAATGTTCTGAATAACCATTTGCTACATCTATGCAAATAAATTTAAAAAAACTAAACTCTTTCATCAATTTATCTAAATTTTGAAAGTCTTCTTTTTTAATTCCAATACTGATTGCAATATTTTGATACATAGATTTAATTTTTTTATATTGTTTAATTTTTTTAATATCATGTTGTTTAGTTAAACATGTGATCATGTCATATTCGTTTAATTTTTCTGCAACACCTAACTCTCCAACACCGTCCATATTTGCTGCCATAATCGGAGTACCAGACCATTCATTTTTACTGTATTTAAATCTATATGTTCTTAAAAGATTAACGTCTTTTCTACTTTTAAGCGTACTTCTTTTAGGTCTAAATAATACGTCCGAGTAATCTAGTTTTAATTCTTCTTCAATTCTCATAGATGCTGAAACTATCGTTGAAAAACATTATTTCAATTGAATTCTAACTTGTGGATAAGTATTGAAACAAAATGTAAAACTATTATAAATCAACAGAAATTAAGTGGCGGGGTAGCTCAGTTGGTTAGAGCGCGGGACTCATAAGCCCGAGGTCAGTGGTTCGATCCCACTTCCCGCTACCATTATTTGACGTATAGTCAATTTTGACTCACAGCGGGGTAATTTTAAAAGTTTTAATAAAAAAATCTGTCACAGCTTTTCTGGACTTTTTAGCAGCTTCACTTTGATATTTAGTAGTATTTTTGGTTTTAGCTGCGCAGGAACTATCTGCCATATAATGCATCATTGTTTTATTAAATTTTTCTGTAGTTTCTACCATATATTTTTCTAGTTCTGAGATAGAATATTCTATTTGAGCCTCAGAAGAATTTTCTGAAGATGTTTCAGAAGATTGACTTTGACTTTCTTGTGCAACTTTTAAAGCAGCTTCAGAGTTTTTTTCGCATGCTTGAAATACTTTGTCATAAGCCATTTGGTCTTCTTCGTTTGATATTTTATCAAAAGCTTTTTCTGGACCATTTTTGATGACAATTTTTTTTACTTCATTAGATAAGGATGCAGCGTGTCCAATCATACATTTAATAAAACCTTTCTCCCAATCACTATCACCCCATTCTTTTATTATAAATTTTTCCACTGCCACAGCGTACTTCTCATCAAATTCTGATACAGATGTTTTAATTTCCTCTTTTGTTTTTTCTTTCTTTTCATGAGACGCTGTGTCTTTTCCTTCCATCTTGCACATTTTTTTTTTCATTTTTACAGTATCAGCAAACCATTTAGCTGCTTCAGGACCATAATATGCATTGCTCGTTTCTAATAAAGTATAAGCGCCTATCAGACATAATTGTTTTTGATTTGGAAAAAGTGAAAGGCACTGTGTTTGTAAAGTTTGTAATTTTTTATTTTCCTTGTCCTTCACCCCTAATGCCATGTGATCAAAACTCACATCTTCTACAAAACGACAATTTCTATAATTTACTCCAGAACCAGATTTAGCTTTCGCTACATCTCCCCTTACATCAGGTCTAAAATCAAAAGCATGGGTTGCTTTCGGATAAACCGTAATTGTCACATCTTTTCCAGTTTTACGTAATCGCTTAACATATTCTTCACATAACACATGTGATACAAAATCATCTTTTTCACCAAAAAAAATTCTAATAGGTCGATCACTAATTATTTCATCATTTTCAAAAACAGTTTTACATCCTGGATAAAATGGTACATATGCAGCAAATTCTAATCCAGGTTTCCCCCACTTTTTTTGAAAACGTTTGACACTTGCATAAAGAGCAGCTTTGCCCCCAATCGAAAATCCCATGACAGCAATCCGTTTTGGATCAATACGAGGATGTGTAGATAAAAGGGCTAGCGCGCGGTAAGCATCTGGTATGTGACCCATGCCCTGATGTAAGTAAGCATTTTTACAAATTTTGACCATTTTGTCTGCCTTATAACATCCACGAGCTGAGTTACTATTTATGACAAAAGTTGCAATACCAATCTTTCTAAGACCTCCAGCCCAAACTTTTTCATTATCGCTTACTCCGCCACCGCCGTGTAGTATAACTACAGCCGGTAAACGTCCGGTCCATTTTTTATTTGGAAATTGTAAACTTCCTGAAATTTGTACAAATTTTCCTTCTGTTTCTCCCTTTAAAAATTGATTAAGAGTAACTACGGGAATCGATTCAAATTTAATTTTTCCCTTTTGGCCTTCTGTTAAAGAATCCACAGAAAATACTGTACTGCACCAAAACAAACCCAGGACCACGATCCATAAAAGTTTTTTCATGATTAAATCTTAACAGAAATTTTGACACACTAAAATTGGAAAATCCTTGACACACATAATTAGGATTTTAATTATTTTCTTAACGTTTTGTGGTATAAAAACGTAGAGAAAGGTGAAGGCGTGGGACTCATAATCCCGAGGTCAGTGGTTCAATTCCACTTCTCGCTACCATTAAAATCATTGGGGCAGAAATTAAATATTATAAAATTTTTTAATTTCCACCCCAAATGTCTTTGAAATTTATTGAAATATGATTAAGCTTTTTGCAGATTAACTGCGGAAGGACCTTTTTCACCGTTCTCAACTTCAAATGTTAACGCATCACCTTCGTTTAAATCCAAGTTAGCTTCTCGAGCTGCTGAAGAATGTACAAAAACATCTTTTTCTTTGTCGTCTCTTTCAATGAAACCATAACCTTTTGTTCCATTAAACCATTTAACTTTTCCGTTTATACTCATTTTATTTTCTTTCTTTATTAATTTAACTTTATTGTTAGAAAAACTAACAATAGGGAACCTTTAATTCGATTTGACAATAAATGTCAAGCTTAAAAAATTGCTACGCGGAGCTCATAAGCACGAGGTCAGTGGTTCGATCTACTTCTCGCTACCAAAACTATAAGATTATTTTTCTAAACACTTTTAAATTTAGATTTAAACTCAGAAAAGGACATACAATTTTTGTCTTTTTTAGACAAAATTGGTTTTTTTACAGGCCAAGTAATTTTTAACTCCTTATCATTATATCTAATACTTTTCTCACTTCTTGAGTTTCTATATTTTGTGCAGTTATATATAATATAATTTTCTTTATCGAGACCACAGATACCATGTGCAAAACCTGGAGGTATATAAACAGATTTAGAATTTTTTTCACTTAAAACACATGAATAATATTTTCCAAAAGTTTTAGAATTTCTTCTCAAATCAACAGCCACATCAAAAATTTTACCTTTAATCACTGAAATAAATTTGCCTTGGGGATTTTTAGTTTGAATATGCAATCCTCTAATCACATTTTTTTTTGAGAATGACATTACTAAAAAAGGGAATTTTTTATTAATATTTTTTTCTCTTATTATTTCTTTAAAATAACCTCTTTTATCTTTAAAATATTTATTTTTAATTATTAACAGATTTTTAAATTTTGTTTTATTTATCATTTTTTTTTAACACAGAAACAAAGTGGTGTTTTTTATTCAATATTAGATTAAACAAACCATCGTGTTGTTGAAAATTTTTTTCAAAATAACACTGTTTTAGTTTTGACAATTTTATAGTTTTTTTCCAAGAATTTTCATTAAAATAGATTTTTGGTATAACAACTCCATAAGCATAATTGGCATAAAAATCTACAAATCTTAATAATTGTCTTGAAAAGTATCCATGCTCAAAATGATCTTTAACAATTAATGTTTTTGAATTTTTAGCAAGTTGTTTCATTATTAAATGAGATTTTTTTATACCTATATGATGAAGAACATCAACTAATAAAATTATATCTGATTTGAATTTTTTTAAATCTTTCAAATTTTTATATTGGTAATATTTAAGTTTCTTATATTCATAATTTGAATCAAAAATATCAAGACCAATAATTTTTTTAATAAAAAAATTTTTTTGAATTTTTTTGGATATTTCCATAGAGCCACATCCAAAATCAATTACAGTAATCTTTCTTTTATTTTTTAATGCCTCATTTTTTACAAGAAATTCAATTCTTTTTGACAATCTTTTGGTTCTATCACCACCAAAAATTTTTCTTACTGAGTCAGAAAAAAAAATTAAATTTTTTTTATGTTCATTTTTATCGAATCTTATCATAAAAGTATTTTAGCATGAAAATTTTATTATTTATCGTTACTTATAAAGCATCTTATAGAATTAAAAAGGTTATAAATGAAATACCATTAAGTTATTTTAGTAAACATAATTACAAAATATTAATAAGTGATGATTGCTCAAATGACAGTACTATAAAACATATTAAGGAAATAAAAAAAAAATATAAAAATGTAATATCTAATTATAATTTAAAAAACTTAGGATATGGAGGAAATGTTAAAAAATGTATGCAATATGCTTACAAAAATAAGTTTGATTATGCAGCCATGATTCATGGAGATAATCAGTATAGTTCAAAATATTTAAAAAAAATGTTTAAACTTTTATTAAATAAAAACATTGTAGCTGTTACCGGATCAAGAATGAAAAACAAACAATCTGCGCTTAGGGGCGGAATGCCATTTTATAAATTTTTAGGCAACATATTTTTAACAAAGTTTTTTAATTTTTTATACAACACATCATTTTCAGACTGTCATACTGGATATTGGTTTTACGACTTAAAAAAAATCGAAAAAAAATGGATAAACAATTTTGATAATGGATTTCTTTTCGATTTGGATATGAGGTTAAAACTAGTTAAAGAATATGAAAAAATAAAGGAAATTCCAATTGTTACAAGATATGGTTCAGAAAGATCTTCAATTCATTTTAATTATGCATTACTTTTTTTTATTAAATCAATTATGCATAAATTCACTAAGTGATATTAATTTTTTTTCAAAAAAAATAAATTAAGCAAAACGAATAAAATTGTTAAAAAGTTATTAAAGTAGCCGAAATAACCGTATGGAAATTCCCAAGGTTGAGTTCCATAAATAAAAGATACCAATCTTAAGAAATAAAAAAAATAAAATATAAATATTAAGTTTAATTTAGAAATTAAAAGATCAAAATTTTTTATAGAAAAGATTAATAAGGGCACTAATAAAATATAGTCGTGTAGTTGATGAGGTAAAAAACTTAAAGCAGATAAACAAATTAATGATAATTGGATTAATTGATTATTAAAGTTTTTAATTTTTATTAATAATAAAAAATTTAAAATTAAAGGTATTAAAATAATTAAAATAGGATGAAAACTAATTTTTTCTAAAAGTGAAAATATAGTAACAGGGAATGCTTGTTCTGAACTCCAGTACAAAATTAATTGAAGTGGTTCAAATAAATTTTTGATTAAATTTGTATCAGTAATATAACAATATAAAAGCCACCCAATTACACATGGTATAATTGAAAGTAGAATTTTTTTTATATTTTTTAAAGAAGCAAAATATAAAAATAAAATGTAACCTATGTTAAATTTAAAATAACTAATTCCAGATAATATTGTTGTAATATTTGATTTATATAAAAATGGTAAAATCAAAAAGAAAAAAGCAAACAATGTTTGCTGTCCATAACCAATATGGATTCTAAAAATTGTGCTAATTAAAAAAAATGATATAGCTAAAAAAGTTTCAAATTTATTTAATTCAAATTTTTTACATATTAAAAATGGAATCAATAAAGATAAAAATATATTTATTAAACTCCATAAAAATTTAGCATTATCCCAATCAAGCCATGTTAATGGTATAAACAAAACGAATAAACCTTGAGCGTAAACACCGTTTTGGTCGTACATTATTTTATCATTAGGACCATCATCATGTTTACCATCCAAAATATATTGGTAATGATTTACACCTTCGGAAACCAATTTTGCAGGTGAAAAATGAAAATCAAAACTTATTTCTTGAGCTTGCTGAAAAGCTCTGAACGTTGAAGTTAAAGCAACAATTGTTAAAATTAAAATTATAAAATATTTGAGATTTTTATCTAATCTATAAGATTGGCTTATCATCAAGAAATAAGCTTTTTCAAATAATCTGAATAACTACAATTACCATAAAATCTAACTGATCTAATTATTTCTTTTTTAGATATCCATTTATTAAGGTAAGCAATTTCTTCTAAACAAGCAATTTTAAATCCTTGTCTATTTTCTATAGCTGAAACGAATGCACTTGTTTTATAAAAGTCTTCAATTGAACCGGTGTCTAGCCATGCACCTCCTCTTCCAATATAATCAGCTGACAATTTTTTCTTATTTTTATATTTTTTTAAAAGATCGGTAATTTCTAATTCACCTCTTTTAGACGGTTTTAAATTTTTTGCATATTTTATTACGTTATTGTCAAAAAAATATAAGCCAGTTATTGCAAGATCTGAAAATTTTTTTTTAGGCTTTTCTTTTATTGATACAATTTTATTTCTAGAATTTACTTTTGCGACACCATACATTTCCGGTTTCGCAACCTTATGAAGCAACACTTTAGCTCCACTTTGTAATTTAACGCATTCTAATAATTTTTTTGACAAATTTTGTCCATAAAAGAAATTATCTCCTAAAATTAATGACACTTTATCTTTACCTATAAACTTATCTCCTACAATAAAAGCATCTGGTAGACCTTTAGGTGAATTTTGTTCAATATAACTAATTTTAATTCCCAAATTTCTTCCATCTGGAATTATTTTTTTGTATTGATTTAGTTGTCCTTTATTAACAATAATTAAAATATTTTTTATCTTTGCTAACATTAAAATGGATAATGGATAAAAAATTAATGGTTTATCATAAATAGGTAACAATTGTTTATTAACAGCCTTTGTAAGAGGGCTCATTCTAGTTCCCATTCCTCCCGATAATATAATTCCCTTTTTAATCATTATTTTTTACCTAGTCTTTTTGTAATATCTTTTTTATTTAAGTTTAAATAGTATTTTTTGTTATTTTGATACCACAAAAATGTATTAGTAAGACCATCATTAAAATTGACTCTTTGTTTCCATTTTAATTCTTTTTTAATTTTATTACTATTTATTGCATACCTTATATCATGACCTGGTCTATCTTTGATAAAATTAATTTTAACGTTATTTCCAACTTTTATTTTTTTTTTAACAATTGAAAGTAATTTTTTTACAACAGTTAAATTATTTAAGTTATAGTTTGATCCAATATTATAAAAACTTCCTAATTTACCTTTCTTAAAAATTTTTATTAAAGCCTCACAATGGTCATTTACATATATCCATTCCCTAGAATTTAATCCTTTTCCATATATAGGCAGGGGTTTATTTTTAATGATGTTATAAATTAATTTAGGAATTAATTTTTCAGGATGTTGTCTTGGCCCATAGTTGTTGGAACAATTAGTTATGATTGCTGAAATACCAAAAGTTTTAATATAAGCTTGAACCAAGTGATCAGAAGATGCTTTAGTTGCAGAATAAGGTGAACTTGGATTGTAAGCATCAGTTTCTTTGGATCTTCCCAGCAACACGTCCCCATAAACTTCGTCAGTTGATACATGTATTAACTTCGCATTTTTATTTTTTTTACTGTAATTCTTAAATGATTCTAGCAAATTAAAAATTCCTAAAATATTTGAGTCTATAAAATTTTTAGGGCTATCAATAGAGCGATCTACATGAGTTTCGGCAGCAAGATTAAATATTCCTGCGGGCTTATATTTTTTTAAAATATTTGATAATTTTTTTTTATTTTGAATATTGCATTTTATAAACTTATAATTTTTATTTTTAGAAAAATCCTTTGTGTTATAAAAATTAGAAGAGTAACTAACTTTATCAATATTTATTACGAAAAAATTTTGCTTTAAGAGTAAAGCAATAAGATTACTTCCAATAAATCCCAAACCCCCAGTTACTAAAACTTTGTGCATTATTTTTTTTACAACAATACTTACTTTAAGTATACTTGTTTATCTTAATGAATTTAAATATCAAAAATATAACTTTTATAATAGTCACGTTTAACAGTGAAAAAATTATCAATCAATGTTTAAATACTCTTCCCAAAGAAGCGTACAAAATTATAATTGAAAATTCAAAAAACATAAAATTGAAAACAGAACTAGAATCAAAATATGACAATATTGAGGTCATACTTAATGAAAATATTGGTATGGGAGCATCAAACAATATTGGTATTAAAAAAAGTAAAACAAAATATGTATTTATATTAAATCCTGATGTTAAATTTAATGATTATACTTTAAAAAAAATTTTTGAAGCAAGTGAGCAAATTAGTGATTTTACAATACTCTCACCTAAAAACAGTGACCCAAACTATCCAAATTATAAAGAGTCGAAAACCAATAAAAATACAAATGAAAATATTATTAATGTTGATTATATCGACGGTTTTTCCATGTTAATAAATAAAGAAAAATTCCATGAAGAAGAATTTTTTGATGAAAATTTTTTTTTATATTTAGAAAATAATGATTTGTGTTTAAGAATGAAAAAAAAAGATCATAAAATTTATATAATTAAAAACTCTACTGTTGATCATCACGGTGGAATTTCTACGGATAAATTACTATTTAATGAAACAGAGTACCTTAGAAATTGGCATTGGATGTGGTCTAAATTTTATTTTAATAAGAAACATTATGGTTATTTAAATGCTTTTAATAAAGTTTTTTTAAATTTATTGTCTGCAATGCTTAAATATTTTTTTTATTTAATTTCTTTTAATTTTTATAAAAGAAATATTTATTATATGCGTATGTCAGGTTTGTTTAACTCTATGCTTGGAAGAAAATCTTGGTATAGAATAAAAGATTAATGGCCAGGAAAATTAATTAGGTTTTCTACTTTATAGCCATGTTTTATAAGTTTGTCACAACCACCTAAATCAAAAAGATTAATAACAAAAATAAATCCCGCGACAGATCCTTTTGATATTTCAATCAGTTTTGCAGCGGCATTAGCCGTTCCTCCAGTAGCTATTAAATCATCAATAATTAAAACAGAATCATTTTCTTTAATTGAATCTTTATGAACTTCTATAGTTGCCGTTCCATATTCTAATTGAAATTCTATCGAATGAGTTTCAGCTGGTAGTTTATTTTTTTTTCGTAGCAGTATGAATGGTTTTTTAAGTATATAAGATACTGCTGACGCAAAAACAAAACCTCTTGATTCAATTGCAGCTATCTTATCTACTTTAAACTTTTTGGTTCTTTCAACTATTTGATCAATGCATTCTTTAAAAGCTTTTTCATTTTTGATTAATGTTGTTATATCTCTAAAAAGAATTCCTTTCTTAGGATAATCTTGAATTGATCTAATATAATCTTTTAAATCCATAATAAATTGCGATATATAAATAAATAAATTATTTTTTTGATATGGCAAACAATAAATTAGCAATAATTGGTGGTAGTGGTTTATATGATGTCGAAGAGTTTAAAGAAAGGGAGTTATTAGACTTAAATACCCCTTGGGGAAAGCCATCTGATAAAATTTTAAAAACCAATTATAAAAATAAAGAAGTTTATTTTTTACCTCGCCATGGAAGGGGTCATTTTATAAATCCCTCAAATATAAATTTTAGATCTAATATTGATGCTTTAAAACAACTTGGGGTAACAGACATTGTATCTGTTTCCGCAGTTGGTTCTTTAAAAGAAGATTTGCTACCAGGAAAGTTTGTAATAGTTGATCAATTTATTGATAGAACATTCGCAAGAAAAAAAACTTTTTTTGATGATGAAATTGTTGCTCATGTTTCTATGGCACATCCAACATCCAATGGACTAATGAATGCATGTGAAGAAGCTATTAAAAAAGAAAATATAGATTATCAAAAAGGTGGAACATATGTAGTAATGGAAGGCCCACAATTTTCAACATTAGCAGAATCTAATTTATATAGATCTTGGAAAGCAGACGTAATTGGAATGACTAATATGCCTGAAGCAAAACTAGCAAGAGAAGCTGAAATTAGATATGCATCAGTTTCAATGGTAACCGACTATGATTGTTGGCATCCAGATCATGAAAATGTTGATGTTCAACAAGTAATAAAAGTTCTTTTAGGTAACGCTGAAAAAGCAAAAAGCAT
>Ga0315329_10001153_pt1 | contig 10475 bp, 8 predicted proteins | sample M150032315metaG_FD_203459 | JGI IMG/M metagenome (GOLD analysis project Ga0315329, IMG submission 203459) | Ammonia-oxidizing marine archaeal communities from Monterey Bay, California, United States - M1 500m 32315 | ecosystem: Environmental > Aquatic > Marine > Coastal | place: USA: California...
GAAGAAATAACGCCGAACCCGCTCGGTTACGGTTATGCCCTTCATCGCCCATTTGAAGAGACTGTGCAAGAAGAGCTCTCACGTCGAATGGCCCATGTCGTTTAAAAGCGTCGTCGAGGATTGGAGCTAAATTCGTTTTCATCCACCTGAGTCTCTTGACTACCTCGTTCGAATAAGAGCCCATGCGAAGTACCTTGCCGAGTCCCTCGTTGAGATTGGAGTATGTGACGTGATTGTTCACTTCATCACGTATCTCGTAAACAGGCATCGATGCGCTAATTACACCGGCCATCGGTCCCACAGCGCTACGGCTATGGCATGGGAAGAGCTCGATTCTGTTCCGTTCACACATTTCCCAAGCATCGGTTGGGTTCTCTACCTCACCCTCCAGTAGCAGTGCGCCGACAAGGGCGCCGCGTAAGGGTCCCGAAGCCTCTTCCCACGTTAGTGGTGGCCCTGAATGGAGAAACTGTCGCGGTTCAAGCCCCAAAGCCTCACCGGCGGTCGTAACACCGACCACCTGGGGCTTCGATTCGATCATCGCTTGAACAGCGCGCGCATTCGCTTCCAAGCGACGTGGATCTGTTGCCACTTGCGAGAGAGGAAGTGCGGTTCCTTCAGGCGAGGGTTCCCACGACGCGTCGACGACGGCAATCCCCTGCGTACGTAAAGCATCTGAAAGAAGCCGAACTCCCGCCGCCACGACTGTGGGCTCCCTCAATAACCTCGATTCTTTGTGAGCCTTCATTGAATGACCGCTGCCTGGGTTGCTCTTGCATTGGACAGAAAGACCTCTGCCCCAGCTTGGGCAAGAGTGGTGGCCTGTTTGTCACGGTCTTGGGGGTCATTGCGCGTACCAATTAGAGAAACAAACACTGGAGCTTGAATTTTTCGGATCACACTTTCCAGCTCTGTAGCAGGGTCGGCTGCGGCACCATGTCCGAGCACCACATCAATCAAGACCGCGCCGATTGAGTTATCTTTGGCGACTTCCTCGAGTCGTTCCAAACGGAGTGTGTTGTCGATCATGGGATGAGGTCGACCGATTGTGTATTCGTCGGCACCCAAGTCCACGATTTCTGCCTCGCATCCAGCAGCGTCTGCAATGCACTTCGATTCCAGTGCCAGAGTCCCGCCGCTGAACAAGCCAACAAGACGACCTGTGCGCTTTTGCCGCTCCCTCGTTGGTTTCCAAACAGGTAACTCAGGTAACTCAGATCGTGCGGCCGTTAGTAAGCGAGCAGTTCCACTGGTCAGATCCTCCGTGGGAATCCGAACTACCGGAGTGGTCATGTTGGATATGACTCTTTCCAGTGACTTTTCAGTTACTGGCCCGAGCTGCTTTGCGATAAGCCCTATGACCTCGATTGTGGGATCTTCGTCTAAAAAGCTAAGCGCGGTTCGTGCTGATATCCCGCCGATGTCATCTGTGAGATCCCTTCCGCCGAGGCCTAAAACGTGTCTAACCCCAATCGCCGCCTGATCACACAGCGCCAGAACTTGTTGAGCCCCAGTGCCCGATGCTGAAACGAGTCCTATGGGGCCAACGGCCGTGACGTTCGCGAATCCGAGGCCTACTCCGTCGAGTATGACGGTCCCGCAGTCTGGCCCCATAACGATGAGTCCGAGGGGTTCGGCAAGCTTTTTTAGGTTCAGCTCACTTTCAATGGATACGTTGTCACTGAATATGAGGGGATGCGCTCCGGCCTCGATTGCTTCAGCTGCCTGATAGGCAGCGTGTTCGCCCGGAACAGAAATAAGAGCGACTTCAGCCCGGTAGTCCTTGATCGTCCTTCCGAGCGAAGTCGCAGTTCGATTTGTCCCTTCTCGTGGTTCGACCAGGCCTCCTGACTCGTTCAACAGTTTCTCTACTAACTGGAGACAGCGGTGCGGTGAGTCCTCGTCAGTCCGAAACGCGATCAAAAGATCAGTGTTGGATCCATCGGGAATCTCATAGCCAGCTGATTGCGCTAGTTCGACGTTGAGAGTCGTCGCCATAGCGACTATTGGCTGATAAATCTTGGGGTCTTCAGATAGGACCTTGCTCAACAGCATTAGCATGACGGAGTCGCGATACAGGCCCTCTCGAAGTTCAACGTGTTCAATCACATCAATCCGCCCTTGGGTTTGAAGCGTTGATGGCCAGGCGTACACCTTCCATCAGATAAAGACCAGATGTAGCGCCGAAATTAGAAAGTGACTCTATTGCCGTGCCCAGATCCCCGAAACCAGCCAACGCTTCTATCAAACGCACGACAGGGCGCGCCGCTTGACCTTTGTGGGCGTAGTGGATCAAGGTGAATGAATACTTGGTTGTCGCACGATGATCGCAAGCCTCGTAGAGATCAAGGGCGGAGTTCTTCATCCCAAGCGCGTGGAACGTTATCAACATGCCCATGACTACGTCGTCTCCGCCAGGGGTTAGACCCGGTCCCCACCCGACGCAAGCTTCTGGCGACAGCGGAAGGGTCGGTAGGTCGCTTTGATCGAGGAAGCTGTTCACATTCCTCTGGTCGAATTCACACACAGGACAGTTGGGGTCCCACCACCGTCGCGCTGTCAACGGCAGCGCGATCTGAGAATTGGAAACTACTCCGTTTGGAAAGCGGGGACCGTCGCAAGGCTCAAGAATGATGATTGAATCGTTCGGAGCGTCACGTAGGGCGAGACTAGCTGCGACTACCTCAGTCATCTGGTAGCTCCACGATTGCTGCTACGGGTCCGCCGCCGGGGGGTCCTTGATGGAGCGCAGCAACCGAAACGAAGATCGCAGGGTCAGCGACGGCGGCAGCAATAACACCGCCGACGGCAGCCTTGATTTGTCGATGATGGTGAACGTCTGAGTCGTTGAGCATTACTTGGCGATAACCGCGAAGAAGAGCACCGGGGTGTGCTTCTGCCTTTGCGAAGATCTGAACTATTTGACCCTGTAGGTCTTCAGCAGAAGGTTTAGGGGGAAGGACAACGCCTGCGTTACGAATTGCTTCATAGACAGATGAAGAATCGATTGCGTCTTGCATCACGGAGTGCCCAACTCTAAATCGGCCGCCTGCGCCAACTGCGTTGCCAACAACAACTATTTGGCCGCGTTCTAACTCAACTCCGGACGAACAAGAAGCTACTGAGGAGTAGAGGCTGAGGTCGTGTCCAATCTGTTCTGGTTTGGGCATGTTGATTTGACCAAGAGCGACAGCGATACCGAGGGCCGCGGTTCCATTTGAGATGGCCATGGACTCCAGCGGTTCGTGGGTGAAGACCGTTTTGCCTCGCGCCGTGGCGTCGCGTATTGATTCCATGGTGAGCAAAGGCGTCTTGGTTTGGACGAAATGAACATTGTCGGGGTCTGAAATACCCGCTTTCGACATAGCGGCCTCGACCCCCTTCGCGATAGTGGTGACCATCTTTGGTCTGCCTATGTCCTCTGGTTTGATGGGTTCGCTCATTGAGATGCCCACCACCATTCGAGATGGGCCGTTGCCCATTTGAGGCTTTGAGTTTTGAGAAAAGATGACGGCGTTTGGCGTTATCACACCATCTGTTCCTCCTGACCATGCCATAGGGATTTGGTCTATTTCTAAGGAAGAACGCGTCCCGGCGGTTAGAAGAACGGAACGAAAAGCCTGGTCGGCGAGTATTCGGGTGTAGTCGTTGACTCCTCCATTGCCTTCCGTCTTTCCTACAATCGCGATCACGTCATCCGCATCAAGATTCGGTCCTGATATGAGGTCCTGGAGTCCGCTGGCGTCTGAAACTCCGCCGAGTAACACTTTGTGGGCGGCGAAAGGCATGCGAGGTGACTCCAGTCTGGACCAACTTTTAGCGTAGGTCGGTATCTTATTTGGGCTATCTCCCAGGTGTCCGTGATTTGTCGCGGAGATCAGCCCTGGTCAAAATTGTCCCCAACCAAGCATCCTTCTTGGCATGACTAGGCGGGCTGACGGCCCGAAGCCAATCGCATTGAATGAAGCTCCGACGGAAACAGTGGCATGTGGTTAATTTCGAAACCCTCGGCGTCCTCGATAGCCGACGCGATAACCGCGGACACAGGGATAACGCCCGCCTCTCCGGCTCCTTTGATGCCTAAGGGATTCAGTGGGCTCGGTGTTTCGAGATGGTCGATCTCGATCTTTGGAATCTCGGTGCAATAGGGCATCAGAAAATCCATGAATGACGCATTCTGGAGGTTGCCGTCTTCGTCGTAGGCCAACTTCTCATAAAGCGCTCCGGCAATTCCTTGTGCCACTCCGCCATGGATCTGACCCTCCACTATCAATGGGTTTATGATCCGACCGCAGTCGTGTACAACGCAATAGCGAAGAATCTCGACTTCAGAGGTGATGAGATCCACCTCTACTTCGACAGCATGAGTGCCACTAGCGAACGTCGCGCGGACTGGTGAATACCATCCTGTCGCTTCAAGGCCAGGATCTTCGCCCGGCTTGATCGGCGGTTCATCAAAGCTTGCCGTCCCGGCGAACTGAGTTGCTGCTTTTGCGGCCTCACTGAACGAGTAGCGAAGCGGGTTTGCGAGAACAGCTACCTGCGAAAGAGGTATCGCGCGGACAGGTGTTCCCTTCACTTGAACCTGTCCGTCGACTATTTCTAGATCCTCTGGGTTGGCCTCTAGAGCATCAGCAGCCAACGCTATGGCCTTCTTCTTGACGAGACGCGCGGCCTCGGCAACCGCATTGCCACTTGTGACTGCAGCTCGCGAAGCAAAGGTGCCGACTGCGTACTTGAATCGGCGGGTGTCACCGGTCACCACCTCTACGTCTTCGAAAGGAACGCCGAGTTCGTCTGCGACGATTTGAGCGAAGACTGTGTGATGCCCCTGCCCGCTGGAAGCAAGCCCCGTTGAAACTTGTATTTTCCCACCTGTCTCGACTCGGACGTGGCCGCCTTCGTACGGGCCGAGCCCCGTGCCCTCTACATAACATGCGACGCCGATACCGCGGCGCTTTCCCGGTGGCGCTTGGGAGCGGCGCTCAGCAAAGCTGTCCCATTCAATCATTGAGAGCGCCTTGTTCAACATTTCCGGATAGTCCCCGGAGTCGTAGATGGCTGGCCGCCCATCTTGGAAAATCATCCCGAGGTCATAGGGAAACTCGTCGGGCTGTATGAAGTTTCGCTGTCTAACCTCGCTTCGATCTATGCCGAGAAAACTAGCAATGCGATCCATGGTTCGTTCCATGGTGAAAACAGCGTGAGGCCGTGCTGCTCCGCGGTACGGGGTGACCTGAACGGTGTTGGTGTACACGCTCCTGAAGCGCACTCGGTAGTTGGGGAGCTTGTAGGGGCCAGGCAACTGGGTGGCGGTGATCAGGGGCGCGATCATCCCATATGGCGTATAAGCGCCGTTGTCATGGACGAAATCGACATCTAACCCGAGGATCTGCCCCTCTGCGTTGAAGCCAACTTTGACATGATGACGTTGGCTCCGTTCATGTGACGATGAAATGAAGTGCTCAACTCGGTCCTCTGTAAATTTCACCGCCCTCTCGTAGTTCATCGCTCCCCAAGCAGTGAGAATGTCCTCAGGCCAGGGGTGGATAACCTTGGTTCCGAAGCCACCGCCTACGTCGATCGCGAAAACCTCGACTTGTTCATCAGGTATCTCAAGGATGTTGGCCACAGCGAAGCGGACACTGGTTGGAGTCTGGGTCGCGTTTTGAATTTGGAGCTTTCGACTGTGTCGGTCCCAAGTAGCGTGACTTGCCCGCCCCTCTAAGGCGCTACCCAGGCTCCGCTCCATTTCGAAATCTAATTCGAGTACATGTGGAGCTTCGGCTAATGCTGAAGCGACGTCGCCTACGTGTTCAGAATGATCTGCTGCGACGTTTTTTGGTACATCGTGGTGGACCAAATTTGTCCCGAGAGCGCCGTCGATTCCGACAACAGCGACTTTGGACTCGTATTCAATGATCACTCGTTCGGCTGCATCCTCGCCGATGTAACGGTCGGCTGCGAAGATGGCGACTACTGCTTGACCTACATAGCGGACGTAGTCTTTAGCAAGGATGTGTTGAGTGCGAGGCTCTGATAGCGATGGATGAGGAATGAGCAATGGCAAGGGCTCCGCGAGGCGATCTGGTAGATCCTCATAGGTCAGAACTGCTGTTACACCGTCGAGTTGCTCCGCTTCTGACACGTCAATAGACACCACCCGAGCGTTGGCGTAAGGCGAACGAACCATTACGAGTGATAGGGCATCCGAGCCAGCGTCGTCGGTAAAAGAGCCCTGACCGGTGATAAGGCGCAGATCCTCTGTCCGACGCACCGGCTTGCCAAAACTTCTTGTAGTCATCAGATGTCCGATTGCATCAATTCAATTGCGTGGCCGATGGCAGAGCGGATGTTTTGGTAGCCCGTGCACCGACATAAGTTTCCTGCTAGCGCCTCTGTTATCTCTTCCTCGTCTGGGTTGGGTCTTTGTTCAAGTAAAGCTGTAGCGGTCATCAAAAATCCCGGAGTGCAAAATCCGCATTGAAGCGCATGACATTCTTTGAAGGCTGCTTGGACTGGATGTAACTCGCCGTCAGCACCTGCAAGGCCTTCAACGGTCCGGATTTTCCTGTCCTGTGCGGCTATTGCGAAGGTTAGACATGATCGGACAGGCTGGTTGTCAATTAGCACGGTGCAGCAGCCACAAACGCCATGTTCGCAACCCACGTGCGTTCCTGTAAGACCTAGATCGCCTCGTAAAGCATCCGAAAGCAACCGTCGAGCTGGAGCACTGAACCGCTTTACCTCGCCGTTTACATTCAAAACTATTTCGTGTGACACTTCTGCGTTCATACACATGCTTTCAATGATTCCCAAGCTAATTCGGCGGCAAGGTGACGGCGATAGTCTGCTGAGGCGTGGATATCGTTTTGGGGGTTGAGTTGAGAGCTAACGAATTCATAAATCTCGTCATGCCCGAGGTCGCTGGTTTTGGCGTCAACTAAAAGTTCATCAAAGCTGATCAAAATTGGCACTGGGCCGACAGAAAGAAAGGCTGTGCGTGCAGACTCTATTGACCTTGCATTGTCGTAGTCGACGACGCTGACGGCACCGGCTACTGCATAGTCGCCGTGTCGTCTTGCGACCTCACGAAACGAGCTTGCTGAATTCCTCCCGAGCTTTGGGAAGATCGCTTCTACGATGATTTCTGTCTCCGTTAGTGAGGATTGCAGAGGCCCTTCGAAGAGATCAACTGCTTGTATAACGCGTTCCCCTTCAACCGAAGATGTCCGTACGGCTCCATTAAGGACACGAATTACGGCAGTCATCTCCCCAGCGGGGTCCGCGTGCGCCAGGGATCCACAAACGGTGCCGCGATTTCGGATCACTTCGTGAGCGATGAGTTTTTCCGCATCTACCAAAAGGGGTAATTCCGAAGCAACTTGGCTGGTCTTGAGGAGCGTGGTGTGGGTGACTGCCGCTCCAATCGTTACTGATCGGTCGTCGACTCTAATCTCATTGAGTTCTGGAAGATTAGAGATGTCTATGAGATGCGCCGGCGTAGAAAGGCGAAAGTTCATTAGTGGTATCAGGCTTTGGCCACCAGCCAGAATTTTTGCGTCGTCAAGTTCCGAAAGAAGATTTGCGGCGTCTTCGACAGAGGTGGCTCGGTGGTAACCGAACGGTGCTGGTTTCACGACGTTGGACCTTCAAGTTCGGAAAGCAAACCTTGCAAGGTCGATTCGAGGGGCGTCGGATCTCCGATCAAAGCTCGAAGTTGTTGTGTCGACCCTTCCAAGCCGTACTCGTTCATGTAGCTGAACATCTTTTGAACCTCGAGGGGCGTGTCATTAGGCGCCTGCTCTTCATGGGGGCTCACCGTGTTAAGTGTGAGGCGCGTTAATAGGGTAGCGATCTCTCGGTGGCTGATTGAAGCGACGCCACAAAGATCCCATCCCGACCCACTTTCAAAATTGCTGTCAAGAAGTGCCGATGCGGCGCGCCCAACGTCAAGAAGATCCACCATGGCTGTTCGGGCATCTACCGAATATGGCAGTACGAGTCGCCCATCGCCGCGGGCATTTTCAATGTAAGGCTTCAAGTTTTGTACATATGGCGCTGAACGCACGAAGGTGGTTCTGAGGGAACGTGCTTCCAGCAGTATTTCTTCGACGAGAAGCTTTCTCCAATGGTGAGGCATCTTCTGGGTTTGGGGGTGGAGGACTGAGTGGTACAGCAGGCGCTCTACCTTGTCTGCCTTAGCTGCTACCAAGGTGCCAATCTCGACTTCCCCCGGGTGAAAATTCGGGCAGATATGGTAAACGGCATCGGTATCTTTGAATAACTCACTCAGAGTGGAGCTATTCGCCATATCGCCTATAACAACTTCACACCCAGACGAGCGAAGGCTCTCTGCTTGTCGCTGATTGCGAGCGAGAGCACGAATTTGCCAGGTCTCTCGGCAGGCTGTTATGACGGCTTGTCCTGTCTTGCCGTGGGCCCCAGTCACTGCGAGCGTCGGCATTCGGCCCATAGTAGCCTCTGCTAGGGAGACGAGCTGATTGGCGGTAGGCCGGTGGATCGTACCAGCGAATCCCATCAACGTGTGGTGCTCGCGCTGGGTGGAAACGCGATCTCGCCGGCTGATGGGGACGGCACCGCAGAAGAACAAATCGCCAATATGGCGGTTGCTGCTAGAAGCGTCGTAGATCTCGTTTCTCTTGGGTATGAGCCGGTGATAACGCACGGCAACGGGCCACAGGTTGGCAATCTACTGCTAAAAAACGAACTGTCGGCGGCGGTTGTGTCGGCGGTACCGCTGGATTGGTGTGTAGCTCAAACACAGGCCACGATTGGCTTCACGTTGGTAAATGAGATCGAGTTGGAACTCGGACGAAGATCGATTTTGCGGACCGCGGCAAGCGTGATTACACGGGTCGTGGTGGACCCCACGGACCCGAGTTTTGATTCCCCTGGGAAGCCAATTGGAAGGGTTCGCGAGGATGGATCTCGACGTCTGGTTCCATCACCACCACCCATTGAGATACTCGACTATCCAGTTATCGAATCGCTTCTTGATCTTGGCGTAATTGTTGTTGCATGCGGGGGTGGAGGCATCCCCATGATTCGCGAAAACGGGAACACGAGAGGGGTTGAAGCCGTCGTGGATAAAGATTTGTGCGCTGCGTTATTGGCTGAACGTTTGGCCGTCAAACGTATGGTGATCGTCACCAATATCGACGGTGTAAAAAGTGATTACGGGGGCTTCCAGGAACGCCTCATCAGGGAGATAGGGGTTGACGAGCTGCGTGGACGGCTGCGAAATGGGGAGTATCCGACGGGTTCGATGGAGCCAAAGATCCGTGCCGTTCTGCAATTTATTGATGCGACGGGAGGAAGCGCAGCGATTGGTTCTCTGGAAGAGCTATCGGCAGTAGTGAGAGGAGAAGCCGGTACGCAGATTTGTTGAAATTTGGGCTCAACAGCCGAATCCCCCAAATGCCGTGTAACTGAACCAGTTAATACACAAGCATCAGTGTTTCTTGCTGTTTGGGAGTTAACGTGGCTAGATCAAAGCTGGGCACAGGGCGAACTAATAACCTTCAAAAACTTCAACTATGTGCCAGTGGTTTTGGCGTCCCAGTTACATTTTTTAACTTTCGAACCTTCGACGAGTTTGAAGGTTGTCCCATTATTGGCTGAACCTAGCGAGCGGATCACTGACGCATGTTCTTCGATTCAAGACTCTGGCAATTAACTAAGGGCAGCCGAGGTGCTGTCGCTCAAGCCGTAGTCATTGGTGTTGTGGCTTCAGTTACTGGTATAGCTCGACTTGGTTTGCTTGGGTGGTTGTTAGCCAAAGTATTTAGTGGCGCGAATCTCGATGAGTTAACGGGTCCCGCATTGGCTGTGGCGTGCGTCATGATCGCGCGCGGCGTACTTGAACACTGGCGTAAAATGCTTGCCCATCGCACCGCGGCCAGAGTGCAACTGGTACTTCGTAGCCAACTCCATGAACACGTTTTGCGTCTAGGGCCAGCTCAGTTTGGGGACGTGCGCACGGGCGAAGTGTTGTTATCACTTGTCGAAGGTGTCGAACAGTTAGAGGTTTGGTTCGGTGAGTACCTTCCGCAGCTATTTGTAGCCTCGATTACCCCCCTGGTAATTTTTGTCATGTTGGCCCCTCTCGATTTGCCGGTCGCGGCCATTCTGGTTGGTTTCGCAATGGTGACTTTGGTAGCGCCCTCAGCGTTTCACCGTTGGGACGCGGCTCGAAGCTTGCAACGTCAGCGGGCATATAGTCGCTTTGCGGCCGACTTTTTGGATTCACTTCAGGGGCTAGCGACCCTCAAGGCTTTTGGCCAAAGCGAAGAACGAGGTCGCACATTGGCAGAGCGTGCCCACGACGTGTTCAAAAGCACTATGTGGGTGCTTGCCACGAACTCCCTAACTCGCGGTATCACTGATACAGGGTTAGCGCTCGGTGCAGCCGCGGCATTGGCGTTAGGTGCATATCGAGTGCAGGCCGGCGA
>Ga0315329_10001157_pt1 | contig 10467 bp, 8 predicted proteins | sample M150032315metaG_FD_203459 | JGI IMG/M metagenome (GOLD analysis project Ga0315329, IMG submission 203459) | Ammonia-oxidizing marine archaeal communities from Monterey Bay, California, United States - M1 500m 32315 | ecosystem: Environmental > Aquatic > Marine > Coastal | place: USA: California...
CCAGTCAGGCATGTTGCGCTTAGCGTTGCTGGGCACCCAGGCAAAGTGACCGTCAATATTATAACGCGCCGGGAAATGCCCGGTCATGACCGCCGTACGGCTGGGAGAACACACTCCGCTGGCCACGGTGAATCGATGAAAGTCAGTTCCTTCCCTGGCCAACCGGTCAATATTCGGCGTCTTTACATAGGGATGACCATGACAACCAATATCACCCCATCCCCAGTCATCAGCAAAGATAAAGAGAATATTGGTTGGCGGCTCATTCGGAGAAGCCTGCGGAGCAAGCCCAAAAATGAGCAGCGCCGAGAGTGTTAATATTCTATCCATAATGCTCCGGTCTCAACCGGCTACTAGGGTAGCGCTTGAAACATTTGGTTAATGGTCAACTGTTTGCCATCCAGTTTGATCTTAAGATCAAAGAACCCCGAACCCACATTTTTATGGGGTAAACCGACGGAGATCGTATCGCCCCGCTTCCAGAATGCGTTGGGGTTACTCCAGTCGATCTGATTCAAGCTCTTCTCATTAACCCCCGGCCCGTGATTGTACTCTCCGGCCAAAAAAAGACCTAGAATAGATTCACACTCTTCAATGCTGATTCCCTGCACCGAACCAGCCCGATATTCCTTTTTATCCACCTTGAGAATGGTTTGTTTTTGCGTTCCGGGTTTGCCGGCCCAAAAGTCACCCATCTGCAGGTCACCTTTCCTTGGGGCTGAACCCGGATGGAACCATTTTTTGTAGGTCACATTCAGCACCTTGAATGACACTTCACGTCCCTTGACCTGCTCGGCTCCCTTGACGCGTATCCCGCGCGCAGCCGTTGGGTACACATTATACGAGTAGATTTTTGCGATTTTCTTGATCCCGCGTTTCTGCGCCAGGTCAATGACCACTTTTTCCTGTTCTTTGGAAAGCATAGCACTTTTCACATACTCTCTCTCAAATCCAAAAGAAGAAACTGTGAAAGTTAATATAGAGAGGACTAATAATATTTTCATTTTGTTTTCTTTATTCCTTTCTTGATCTCAATTCCTTTGGTCAGAAGAGGCTCGTAGCTGCTTTTGATTTATTATTTTCACCGTGTCCCACTTCTTGAGGATCGGCTCGTGCCTCTGCAGACCAAGCACGGGTAGAATACGGATTAAGGCTTCCAGGCCTCAACCAATATTTCCTCATCCAAAATCTTCTGTTTCATCGAGGGCGGGTGGATTGCAGCGCAGCAGCGAAGTGAGCGGTGAACTTGTCGAGGTCAGCTTCGGTGTGAGCGAGGGAGAGGTAAAGCTTCGTGCCCATTGGATTGAGGAATACGCCGCTGCGGAGCAGTTCAAACATCACAGCTCGGCCGCGTTCGCGATCGGCGGCGAGCCAGTCGCGATGGCTTTGCACCGGGCGATCGAGGAACACCGACTGCGCCAACGGCCCATCGCCGAGTACCTGCGCCGTCTCGCCCGCCTGACCAAGCGCCTGACCAAGCTGCTCCCGCAACTGCCGCCCCATCGCGTGCAACCGATCATAAAGCCCGGGCTCGCTGAACACGTCGATGGTGGCCAACGCCGCCGCCGAGGAGACCGGGTTGCCGCCGGTCGTCGAGGCGGACCACGCGTAATTCGGCCCGGGTAACCGTTGCTCGTTCACCGCCTCCATTACATCGGCACGCCCGCCGAACGCGCCGATCGGGAAGCCGCCGCCCAGCCCCTTGCCGTAGGCAACAAGGTCGGGCGACACGCCGTAATATTCCTGCGCGCCGCCCAGAGCTAGGCGGAAGCCGGTGACTACTTCGTCGAACACCAGCACGATACCCAGACTAGCCGTGACCTCACGCAGTCCCTGCAAAAAACCGTCCACCGGTGGGATGCAGCGGTGTAGCGGCTCGACGATTACGGCGGCGAGTTCGTCGGCGTAGTCGGTAAGAATTTGACGTGTTGCGGCGAGGTTATTGTACGGCGCGACCAACACATCGCGCTCGACCCACGGTGCACCGGTGCCGGAGGAATCAGGCTGCGGTAATTCGGGCGGATCGTTGCCGACCAAGCTTGTCACCCCTTCGGGATATTGACCGTGATACGCACCCTCGAATTTCAAAATCTTTGGCCGACCGGTTGCCGCTCGTGCCGTTCGCAAACACAGCATTGTCGCCTCGGTGCCACTGGCTACAAACCGGATGCGCTCCACACACGGGCTGAGGTCGGCTATTCGCTCAGCCAACTCGACCATCGGCCGGTTGACAGCGGCGAAGTTGGCGCCCTTGGAGGCTGTGGCTGTGGCTGCCTCAAGCACTTTAGGATGCGCGTGGCCCACGAGCGCCGCACCCCACGCCATTGTCATGTCGAGATACTCGCGGCCACCGGTGTCCCACACACGACAGCCCTGCCCTCGCTCCAGCACCGGCGCATCGCCCTCCGGGATACCGTATTCGCCGTTCGAACCACCAGGGAAAAACTGAAGCGCGCGCTCACGAAAGTTCTCGGGTGAGTTCATCGGTGAAGTGTGTCAGAGGCCGAGCCGCTTGGCCAAGTTTTCGGCGACGTCCTCAACCACAGCATTAGAGCCGCACGACTTGACGCCGTCGGTCATCATCGTCAGGCAGAACGGACAGCCGACGGCGACTGTTTCCGCGCCGGTCTCAACCGCCTCTCGCGCGCGCAGCACAGAGACCCGCTGGTCGGCCTCCTCCTCCATCCACATGCGGCCACCACCGGCGCCGCAGCAGAAGGTTTTTTCGCGTCGCCGTTCCATCTCGCTCACGCCATCGCCCAGCAGGTCGCGCGGCGCCTGGTGAACGCCGTTGACGCGCGCAAGATAGCACGGATCGTGATAGGTTACCGAGCCGTTGCCCCCGGGTGCGGTGAGTTTGCCGTCGTTGATCAACTGCTGCAGAAACTCGGTGTGATGCACGACTTCAAATTGATCGCCGAACTGCGGGTAGTCGTGCGTCAGCGAGTTCATGCAGTGCGGACATTGGGTCAGAATTTTACGCACGCTGTGCTGCTTCAGAGTCGAATGGTTTTTCTCGGCCAATTCCTGAAACAAAAACTCATCGCCGAGCCGCCGGGCCGAGTCGCCGGTGCAACATTCGTTCGGGCCAAGCACGGCAAAGTTCACGCCAGCCTTGAGTAGCAGCTTGGCGATGGCCTGGGTGACCTTCTGCGCGCGGCGATCGAACGACCCGGCGCAGCCGACCCACCACAGGATTTCAAAGTCGGGATGTTCACTGGCCAGCGGCACGTCGAGCCCTTCCGCCCAAGCCAGGCGCTCGGCCTGTGGGAACCCCCACGGGTTGCCCTTGGTTTGCATCTGACGCATCGAGTTGGCGGCGGAACCAGCCAGTGCCCCCTCGGCGGCGCGATCTCGGCGCAGGTCAAACAACAAGCCAAGCGGATCGACCCGCACCGGGCAAGCGGTCACGCAGGCATTGCACGAGGTGCACGCCCAGACGGTCTCGGCCTGAATCGTGTCGCCATGCAGCGCGACCGATCCGCCGTTGGCGCTCACCTGCATCAGCCCCTTCAAGTCCTGCACGAGAGCCTTGGGCGAGAGCGGTTTACCGGAGGCAAACGCCGGACAGGCATCGTCACATCGGCCGCACTCCATGCAGGCATCGAGGCTCAACAGTTGCTGCTGGTCGAGGTGCGCGATCTCCGAGACGCCGACCACGCCGCTTTCCTCGACCTCCTCGATGGAGATGGGCTTCAGTTGGCCAAGCGATGGCGTGGAGAAAAACAGGTTCGCCGGGCCGGTGATAAAATGGAGCAGCCGAGTGAACGGAATCATCGCGAAGAAACCGAACACCATCGCGGCATGCACCCACCATACGACAAGATGCGCCGAGCGGCTGGTCGATTCGCTCATCCCGCCAAACAACTTGGCCAAGCTGGCGCCGACCGGCGAACACCACAGCGCCAACCCTTCCGGCTGATCCCACACAATGCGCAGCCCTTCGACGAGGTAGCCCGTGACGCCGATGCCGAGGAACAAGCCAAGTGCTGTCCAATCGCTTGCGCGATGCCCGACGCTGCTCGGTCGATGCATCCGCCGCCATGCGAACAGAGTGATGCCGAGGATGAACAGCAAGCCAAACACATCGAGCGCTCCCTCGTAGATCACGTAATACCAGCCGTGATGAAAATGAAACTTTTCCGATACCTTGGCCGCAAGGTGATCGACCTCCAGCAGCGTGGTTCCGAGAAACAGCACCATGAACCCGGCGAACATCATGATGTGCGCCCAACTGGCCAGGCCACGGCCACGCACCCGTTTTTGTCCGAGGCCCTCCTTTAGCAACCGACCAAGGCGCGGCTTCAATCTAGCAAAATTGCCGAGCAGGATTTCCCTGATGGCGACCGGCGTGCCCTGCCGCCAAAGTTTCCAGCGCCGCCAAACGCCCCAGCAAAACACCAGCACCGACATCGCGGCTATCACGTAAAATGCAATGACCGACGACGGCGGAATGTTGCCGAACGTTTCACGCGTGATTTGCACCGGGTCGCCCATTACATTTTTACTCGTTCGGATTTCGGATCGTAGGCCGGTTGCATCGACAACTTGGCCGGCACGCGTTCGCAGGCCACTTCCAATTCGTATTCGCCGCTGAGCAAAAAGTCACGATCCACCCCGTCTTCATTTCGCACGTAGCCGATGCCAAGCCCTTGGCCGACGCTGTGTCCGAAGCCGCCGCTGGTGAGCCAGCCGACGCGCTGGCCGTTGCGGTAAATCGTCTCGCGACCCAACAGGACCACCTCGGGATCATCCACCGTGAAAAAGGCCAAGCGCTTGACCAAGCGACCAGCCTTTTGCTGCTTGAGCGCCTCGCGGCCGAGGAACGGTATGTCGGTCTTCAGCTTGGCCGCCCAGCCGAGTCCGGCCTCGAGCGGAGTGTGGTCGGGGGTCACGTCAGCGCCCCATATTCGGTAGCCCTTTTCCAGGCGCAAACTGTCGATGGCGCGATAGCCGGCGTTGGCGATGCCATGCGCCAGGCCAAACTCCGTCAGCAAATTGTAAACCTCGACGGCCAACCCGGCCGGCACGTGCAGTTCCCAACCCAACTCACCGACGAAAGTCACGCGCATGGCCCGCACCCTCGCCCCGGCGATCTGCAGTTCACGCGAGGTCGCAAACGGAAATGCGCCGCTCGACAGATCCGAGTCTGTGATCTGCGACAGCACCTCGCGCGCAAGCGGTCCCATCAGCCCCAGCACCGCGCTTGCCATCGAGACGTCCGTGAACCGCACGTCGCTGCCATCGGGAATGTTGCGCTGGATCCAGTTGAAATCACGTGCCGCCGAACCGGTGCCGGTAACGATATAAAATTGATCCTCGGCCAGGCGGCACACGGTGAGGTCGGCCTCAATGCCGCCGCGCCGGTTGCAAAGCTGCGTGTAAACCAACCGACCCGGTTCAACGGCGATATCGTTGGCGCAGATCCATGAAAGTGCTTTTTCTGCGTCCGGGCCCTCGAGCCGGTATTTCGCGAACGATGACTCGTCGAAGAGAGACACCACCTCGCGGGTGTGCCGGTGTTCGCGCGCCACGTGCTCGAACCAGTTCGCGCGCCCGTAGCTTGGCTCGTCCCTTGGCTCGACGCCGTCCGGCGCAAACCAGTTCGGCCGCTCCCACCCGAACTTGCTGCCAAAACAGCCGCCGCCTGACTTAAGTCGCTCGTAAAGCGGTGACATCTTCAGCGGCCGAGCGGACTCGTGTTCCTCGCTTGGCCAAGCCATCGTGTAATGCTTGCCGGTGGCCTCGGTCGTGCGCTCGATGAGAAACTTCATGTCGCGGTGATGCTCGCCGAAACGCCGGATATCCACCGGCCACAAATCCATCGACGGCTCGCCACCCACAATCCACTCCGCCAACGCCCGCCCCGCCCCGCCGTTGGCCGCGATACCGTACGCGTTGAAGCCGGCACCGACAAAAAAGCCGCGCACTTCCGGCGACTCGCCGAGAATGAAACTGCCGTCCGGCGTGAACGCTTCCGGTCCATTGATGAGCTGGCGGATACCGGCGTTTTCCAGCGCGGGAACGCGATCTGCTGCCTGCAGAAACAACCCCTCGAACTGGTCCCAGTCGCTCTCAAGCAATTGAAAATGGAAGTCACGCGGGATGCCTTCCTGCGGCGTCCACGGCAGGGGATCCAGCTCGTAGCCACCCATCACAAAGCCGCCGACCTCCTCCTTGAAATAGCAGAGCCGATCCGGGTCGCGCAGCGTCGGCAGATCGGCGGTAACACCCTCGATCGGCTCAGTGATAAGATACTGGTGCTGCATGGGCTGCACCGGCACATAAACGTTGGCCAAGCGGCCGCATTCGCGCGCCCAAATGCCGCAGCAGTTGACGGCGATTTCGCACTCGATATCACCCAATTCTGTCTGCACGCCGGCGACTCGGCCGGAGCAAATATCAAAGCCGCTCACGCGGCAGCCCTCAATGATTTGCGCGCCTTCCATCTTCGCACCCTTGGCCAAGGCTTGGCACAAATCGGACGGACTCGCCTGCCCATCGGTAGGCAAAAATGCCGCGCCAACCAAGTCCGAGACATCCATCATCGGCCAAAGCTCCTTTGCTTCACTTGGCGAGAGCAAATGCATCTCCAGCCCGAAGCTGTGCGCCGTGGTGGCCTGCCGCTTGATCTCGGCTAGGCGCTCGTTGTTGCAGGCCAGGCGCAGGCCGCCGTTGGCTTTCCAGCCGGTTGCCTGGCCGGTTTCCTCCTCAAGTCGGCCATAAAGATCGACGCTGTATTTGAGTAATTGCGTGATGCTGGCCGAGCTGCGGAGTTGGCCGACCAAGCCGGCGGCATGAAACGTCGAGCCACCGGTCAGGGTCTTGCGCTCAAGCACAACGACGTCCTTCCAACCCAGGCGCGTGAGGTGATACGCCACACTACAACCGACAACGCCGCCACCGATGATAACCACCCGCGCGCGCTCCGGAAGCTTGGCCGGTTGACTGGATTGCGGCGTGTCAGCTTCCGAGCCCATAATAAGTTTCGTAAATGCGCCTGGCCAAGGTTTGAGCCTCGGCCGCATCCCACTCGCCATCGAGGAACCGATCCGGGCTGAGACTGCGCACGTAGGGCGACGACTCCGGCTCGAGCATCGACTCAACTACGTGCCGGCCGATGCCGGCCGAACCGCTGACGCCATGGGCGTTGCAGCCGCCGGCCATGACAAAGCCCTTGAGCCGGTGGCTCTCGCCGATGATAAATTTTCCGTCCGGCACAAACGTCGGCCAGCCCTTGAAAATGCTGCGCACGCCAAGGTCGGCCGCCTTGCCGTAGAGCGGCGCGATCTGCTCGATAAACCAGCCCATCACGTCCCAGTCCTCCTCGACACGGGGCGGCGTCTGGCCATTCTCAAAATCATCCGACATGAGCGAAATCGACTCCGGTTCCCAGCCTCCAAGCAGCAGGCCGTTGATCTCGGCACGCAGATAAAGCGAGGCATCCGGCACACGCATCACCGGTAGTTCCGGCTTCATGCCTCCAACATCGACGCTCACAAAATATTCGTGCCGTACCGGGAAAATCGGCAGTTCGAGGCCTGCCATTTTCGCAACATGCCACGCGTGTGCGCCGGCGGCGTTGATGACTGTGTCGCAGGCGATTGCGCCCTGGCTCGTGTCAACACCGGTGACGCGGCCGTTCTCCGTACGGATGCCTTCGACCGTAACGCCGGTAGCCAGGTGTGCGCCCTTTTGCCGAGCGCGATGCGCGTAGGCCATCGCAAGGTCGTTGGGCTGCAGGTAGCCGTCGCTCGGGCACCACAGGACCGACTTGACCGTTGAAAAATCGAACATCGGCCACTTGGCCTTAGCCTCGTCGTTGCTGATGAATGCCGTCTCTAGCCCAGCCTCATCGGCGACCGATTTCATCTGCTCGAACTCCGCCACGCGCTCGCCGGTCAATGCCACGCGCAGCGAGCCAACCTGCCGCCATCCCGGCTTGGCCTCCGGCTCGGCCTCCATTTCAGAGAATGTCCTGACCGACCACATCGCCAGCTTGACGCGCTCGATGCTGGTGCGAACCTGGCCGACCAGGCCGGCCGCCTGCGAGGTCGTCTCCGAGGCGAGCGCTTCGTTTTTCTCGAGCAATAGGACGTCGGTTTTGCCGGCCTGGCATAGGCTGTGCACCACGCCGCAGCCGACGCCCCCGCCGCCGATCACCACAATCTCTGCGTCGCTAAGCGTGTCCATCGCGTCAACTTCCGTTCCGGTTTTTCGCCGCCTCGGTGAGTTGCGGCACAACCTCGAACAGATCACCGACGATGCCGTAGTCGGCCAACTGGAAAATCGGCGCGTCGGGATCTGTGTTGATGGCGACGATGTGCTTCGAAGTGCGCATACCGGCCAAGTGCTGGATTGCGCCGCTGACACCGCACGCAATGTAAACCTGCGGCGACACCACCTTCCCGGTCTGGCCGACCTGGTCGCGATACGGCCGGTAACCGGCATCGACCGCCGCGCGCGATGAGCCAACCGCCGCGCCGATGCTATCGGCGAAATTCTCGATGATGCTGAAGTTTTCCGCGCTGCCCAACGAGCGGCCGCCAGTCACGACGATTGCCGCCTCAGTCACATCCGGACGCACGTTGTCGCTGGCGATAATTTCCTTGAGTGCCGTTTTTTGTCCCGGCAACTCAACGACAACCTCAGCAACCTCGGCGCTGCGAGAGGCATCCGGCTCCGGTGCCTTGACCGTGCGCGGCCGGACGGTGATCACCTTCAGGCTGTCACCGGTGAACTCAACTTCGGCCGTGGCTTTGCCGGCGTAAACCGGACGTCGAGCGGTCACCTGGCCGCCGTCGAGACTCACTTGGATGCAGTCGGTGGCCAAGGCGGCATCGAGCGCGGCGGCCAGGCGCGGTGCAAGATCCCTGCCCTGCGGCGTGTGCGCGGCAAGCACCACGTCGGGGGCGAATTGCTGGATGAATTGGCCAAGCGCCTGGCCAAATGACTCGCCCGTGTAGCTGGCCAAAGCCGGCGAATTGATGAGATGCAACTTGGCCACGCCCAGTTCGCCAAGCGGCCCAGCGAGCGGCTCGCCTCCCTCCCCGGCCGCGACGGCATGGACTTCCTCCTGGCCAAACGACAGGCCAAAAAGCTCCCGCGTAGCTTCGCTGAGTTGTCCGTTTTTGTGTTCGGCAATGATTAAAACTTTCATGTCAGTTTCTTCGCTCAGATGGCTTGGATTTCCTCGGCGAGTACGCGAACCAATTCCTTCGCTTGATCGGCGGGAGCGCCCTCGATGATTCGGCACGGCTGCTTGGGCGGTGGTAGTTCGAAGTTTTTCAGCCGTGTTTTTCGGTTGGCCTCGGTGACGCCTAAATCTTCCGCGGTTAATGTGTCGATCGGTTTTTTCTTGGCCTTGATGATGTTGAGTGCGGTGGCGTAACGCGGCTCGTTGAGGCCGACCTGTGCGGCGACAACCACCGGGAGCGGCGACTCGATGACCTCGATGCTGCCGCCACCAACATCGCGACGGCAGGTGATCGCGCCGTCGCCGTAGTCGATGCCGTTGACCACCGTGACGCACGGCATGTCGAGGAACACAGCGAGCGCCTGGCCCACCGCCGCCGCACCGTCATCGATCGCCTCCTTGCCGGTGAACACGATGTCCGCCGGACCAAGCCTCCTGATCGCAGCTGCGAGTGCGCTGGCGTTCATCGTAGAATCGCCGTCACCGGGTAGATCAACTTGCACGGCTGAGTCAGCGCCCATGGCCAGCGCCATCCGCAGCGAGTCGGTCACCCGCTCGGGACCGGCCGAGAGCACGGTGATGGTCGAGTCCCTCTGTTGCTCGCGCAACCGCAGCGCCTCCTCGATCGCCAGTTCGTCGTGTGGCGAGATGATCCACTGAATGTCTGATTCATCGATTCCATTCCTGTCGTCGCGCAACTTGATCCGCGTCGTGGTGTCCGGCACCTGCTTGATACAAACAAAGATGTTCATCAAAAAAAATCTGCTCAGTATTCCACCCGGATGTTGCCGTCACCGGGCTCGCACTTGGCATCGGCCTGGGCGAACGCCTCGCTCAGCGCAGCATGGAGGATGGCACGCACGTCGGGGCCGTGCTCGATCCGGCGCAGGATGGCTTCGCCTTTTCGGTCGCCCAAGCTAACAGTAATCTTGAGACCGCGGCGTTTGCAGGCGAGGCGCAGCTCATCCTCCAGTTCGCAGTTGAGCGGCTTCAGAAACGCATCGACATAGTTGGCGCCGATGCCGGAGCCGTCCGGCTTGTTCTCAGGCAGCCACTCGGCAGCGACTGGGTTTTCCTTAATAACTTTTTCCATTTTCAACCTTTGTTTTTTCTCTCAATAAAGTGGTTTAGCTGATCACGCAAACCGGCGATGTGTGCCGGAGTGCTGCCGCAGCACGCGCCGAGGATATCTACACCAGCCAAAAACATGTCGGCGGCTTGGGAAGCCATCTCGTCGGGGGTTTGATTGTAAATCACCTTGAGATTCTGCA
>Ga0315329_10001158_pt1 | contig 10462 bp, 10 predicted proteins | sample M150032315metaG_FD_203459 | JGI IMG/M metagenome (GOLD analysis project Ga0315329, IMG submission 203459) | Ammonia-oxidizing marine archaeal communities from Monterey Bay, California, United States - M1 500m 32315 | ecosystem: Environmental > Aquatic > Marine > Coastal | place: USA: California...
ATGAGCCGTTAACTGTCACTCAGAGTTTGCCATCAATTGACGGCGTGGTGATTGTGACCACACCTCAGGAAGTTGCATTATTGGATAGCCGAAAATCGATTAATTTTGCAAAGACGATTTCAATTCCTGTTATCGGTGTTGTTGAAAATATGAGCGGCTATACCATTCGAGGCTCAGCCCAATCAAATTCTACGATTACAATTCAGGGACCAAGCGGCGTGCCGCTTGAAACGACCACTGATTCGGAAGGAAATTGGTCGCTAACATTAGACATTTTCAAAGCCGGTGGTGGAGCGGATGCAGCAACGGATCTTGAGGTTCCTTTCCTTGGAGCATTACCTTTCGATCCCGGAATTGTTCGTGGTGGGGATGACGGTGTTCATCGAATTGTCGCCGAGCCAGAGGGACAGACTGCAAAAGCCTTTGACAAAGTTGTTGAAAAAGTATTAATCACGCTTGAAAAGTCTCGCAGTCCTACGGTTAATATCTCATAATTGGTAAATTCTTGAATGGGTTGGATTGATGACAGTCGGGCATCTCCGCTGAATGTGATAATATGGTCTCGGGTAGCGGAATTTATCTCACTTGGATTACAGGTGCGATTGTTCTAACCTTGGCATTAATGCCGATTTTCAAACCGAATTACGCCAAGATTAGCATATCTGGTTTCATCGATATGTTTCGAAGATACTGGGCTCATATGATCATCGTTTTCTCGATATATTTGTGGAAAGATTTGCTCGACCAGTTAGACCGGACTTTGATGGCGAATACTCACCTTGACCTTACTCCATATGTATATGCAGTCGAAGGCGATATTGTTCTGTGGGTCCAACAAGCCAGCGAAAATACTCTTCTTTCTATTGGTATGACTCATTTTTATGTGATGGGATTCATGACAGCAACTTTTGCATCTTTCGTTTTTCCGATTTATTTTGATGACCGGTACATGGCTGATAGGGTTACTCTATCGATGTTTTTCGTCTATATTTTAGCAGTCCCGTTCTATCTTTTCTTCAATGTTCGAGTCACGGGTGATTACATTCCGATGATGGATACAATCGCTTATGATTTGACGCCAGAAATTCACAATTGGTTCACGCAAATTGATCCATTTACAAATGGAATGCCAAGTTTGCACATTGGTCTACCTTTCGCAATTTGGTTGACATATGAATTGTGGGATGAGGATAACCGATGGATAATTTTCCGTCGGGCTTTGGTCGTTTACATCGCTTTGACTGGGTTTGCAATTCTTTATCTTGGAATTCATTGGGTTCTCGATATTCTTGGTGGAATCATCATCGGCGGGATAGCGGTTCAAATCACTGCGAAAGTTCATAGACCAATCTGGCGTTTCGCCGATGAACGATTATTTTCTAGAAGATTGGCTCATGTTATTGATGATCCAATCGATTGGCTGAAAAAATCTTGGAAAATAATTACGAATAGTTTCAAGCCAATTCAAAAACCTAGTACGACTCAAACAAAGGCACTAATTGTTACTTTGATGATGTTGACGGGCACAGTACTATTGTGGGATGCTACCCATCAATCATTTCCCATTGAAGGTGTAACGCCAAGTCATGCTGCAGGCTCTGAGGGCTGGGTTATCGGTGTTGAAGAGCCTACAATCGGCGAATATCAAATAACCATTTGGAATGTAAGTGAAAAGGTTTCGATAATTGCGGGAGGTCAAGATTGGGGAAGTATACCAAATGTTGAAATTTCAGGTAATTCTTTAGTATTATTTGGTCAAAATAGAATTGATTATTTTGAACTCAATGGAACTCAATCAGTAATAATTGAACCAATATTCTCTCGATTCGAAATAATTGCTATCAATGATTTATCGGTTGGTTATTCCTTAGATGGAATGCCATATATCGCTTATGTACAAAATAATCAAATTCGGGTTATTGATAATCGAGAAGAATCGATAATAGTTAGCATTAGTTCTATGGATTTCACGATAATTGATGCTGCTGGTTCAAAGATAGCATGGGCGATTGAAACAGAATCTGGACCGGCTGTGAATATTTCATCGCCATTCAACCCTAGCTTAGCGATTCAAATTGTAATAGAAGATTTTTCTAATGAAATTATCGACAATCATCTTTCTGAAATTTACGGCATAGAAGTTGACTATAAACACTCAACAATCGTTGATTTATCGATGGATGGAAGATATATTATTGCCGTAGTCGATATTGGTCCTATTAACCGTGTAATCCTAATTGATATGGTGACTGGTGAGCAATTATTGCTCTCTGATCCAGCTTGGCCAGCGAGTTCACCTAGTATTGCCCAAGGCCAAATCGCATTTCTTCAAATTCCTCGCTTCGATCCAAACCCTGATGTTGGTGCTTCATCCGCAAACGATGTTTTTTTACACGAAATTGCACTAAATCTTACAACTCAAATCACCCATGATGAGGATGTTAATCAAGTCCAACCGAATGTATTGATGAACGCGGTTGCTTGGATTGAAATAGATGAAGACGGAATTAGTGAACTAAAAATTCATTCTCTTGACATTACTTTTGAAGAATATTCTTCTATTATTTTACAATCTGCAATTGTTATGATGATACCACTACTTCTTGTTTGGGCAAATCAGATCACCATCGAGAGGAAGCGCTGAATTCACATTTCTGTGAAGCGAAACATTTCATCGAGGCTTTTCTTTGCTCGAATGATTACCTCATCATCTAGTTCAATGATTTGGTCAGGCAACGGCTCTCTCAACGCTTGTAGGATATCTTCGAGTTGTGTTGCCTTCATATGACGGCACATCACACATGAACCAATCAAATTCAATTCAGAATCACTTTCAGCTTGAATTCGGTCTGCAGTACCGCATTCTGTTATTAGCATGATATCATTTTTCCCTTCGTTTCCAAGTCGAATAGCCTCAGTCATCAAAACTTCGCTACTACCAATGATATCACTCTCTTCGAGAACATCTGCATCACATTCAGGATGACTCAGAACCATCAAATCATAACCATCTTCAGAAGCTCTCTCTTTCCATGATCGTACTTTTTCTCCTGTAAAAATTGCGTGAACTTCACATTCACCATCATAAATGATGACTTCTTTTTTACCAGCCAATGCGTTTTGCAAATGCTTACCCATGAATCTATCTGGTATGAAAATGAGTTTGTTTCCTGGTAAATTTTCACATATTTTCAGGTAATTACTACTGGTTACACAAACATCAACTTCAGCTTTTACCGCTGCAGTCGTATTGATGTAACAAGCGATTGGAACACCAGGATATTTAGCGCGAATATCTTTGACATTCTGCGCGGTAATACTCTCTGCAAGTGAGCATCCTGCTTCGGGGGATGGATGTAGCACTATTTTGTGCGGGCTGAGTATTTTTGCTGTCTCCGCCATGAAACGAACACTGGAAAAAAGGATAATTTTTTGTTCAGCGTCGCGAGCTGATTTTGACAGTGAATAACTGTCAGCAACTTCATCTGCGACGCCATACACAATATCTGGTGTTTGATAAGAATGTGCGATCAAATAAACATCTTTTTCGCGCTTTAGTCTATTGATTTCCAAAGTATATGGGGCGATGGTTCGGCATATATCTAATGTCCATCGCCTAGGCTGTTTTATCGCAGTCATCAAGCGCTGAGATTCCCATTCCAACTCCTCGTCAGAGAAAGTCAAGGGGCTGACAGTTCCACGAGGCGCAGGGGCCGCAGGCATGTTCATCGTCATGTGAATCTGAACTTTCGTCAGGTTGAACCATTTTCAAGGTATGTCATCTCGGCTAGACATGGCTGGCGACACTATTCCCATGTGGATTGCTGACAAAGTCATACATCACGGTGCCGAAGCAACAGTAACTTCTGGCTCGTGGTTGGGTAGATTAGCGGTTCTGAAAATGCGGAATCCACGTGCTTATCGCCACCCCGATTTGGATCGACGACTGACTAAACAACGACTTTCAGTCGAGGTACGAGTTTTGACAAAATTGTATAGTTCGAATATTCCAACACCATCGTTATTGGATTTTGATCTTGATGAGGGCTGGATGCTTCTATCATTAATCAAAGGCCGGCCATTGTATGAGGCTCTCAATGATGGGTCTGCTGGGTTGGATGAAATTAGCAAATTTGGTGCTTTGATTCGCCAACTTCACGAACAAAAATTTTCTCATGGCGATCTTACAACTCATAATGTATTAATTGATGATGATGGGAATCTTACACTTATTGACTTCGGCCTCGCAAAAATTGTCCCCGAAGTAGAGCAACTGGGTCTCGATTTGCAAGTGCTCAGCGAGTGTTTAACAGCTAGTCATTATCGAATTGAGTCTGCCTTAGATGTAATGATAGACGGATACCAATCGGCTGATTCTGGTAGTGTAGATGGACCTACTGCGAATGAGGTAATCAACCGTTTTAATTCGATTAGAAGCCGTGTTAGATACCATGCCTGAGGTGAGACTTTGAGGATTCTATTCGCGACAGGGAACCTAAATAAAATTCACGAAGCCAAAGCTATTCTAGAACCACTTGGCCATACTGTTGAGGGGCTGATTATCGATGGCAATAGACCGGAATTTATTGAACCGAAGGAACTTGGCTTGGAACATGTAGCTGAATCTAAGATTGAACAGGCTCTGGCATTGATTGTAGGTACGGAATTTGAAGGAAGTTCAATATTAGTCGAAGATTCAGGTATATTTATCGACGATTTTGACGAATGGCCTGGTGCAAATTCATCAGATATCGAAGATGAATTAGGTCTCGATGGAATTCTCAAATTGATGGTAAATTCTGAATTACGAGGAGCAGAATACCGTGCAGTTGCCATTCTTTCCAATGGTAATGATGAATGGAAAAGTATCGGAATATGCCGAGGTGAACTCGCGATGAAAATACGAGGGACGAATGGATTTGGTTATGATCCAATTTTTATCCCTAAATCCGGCGATGGTCGAACATATGCCGAGATGAAAAAGGGCGAAAAGGATCTGACGTCCCATCGCGCAAAAGCAATGATGAGACTCGTAGAGTCTCTCAGAGCCCCGTCAAAGTGAAGGCATAGTACCGTTTCAGAGGACTCGATAAGATGGCGTCTCTGCTTCGGCTATTGGGTTGGTTTGCATTTTTTGGAGGGGGATTCCTGTTCTTAATTTTGCAAGGAACTATTAATCAAATTAGCCAAATTGCTGGAGCTGTCGTACTTTTAGCCATCCTCTCAACACTAATGTTTTCTGGGAAATCTAGAGCACCTTTGCCAAAAAAATCTAAGATTCCTGACACGTCGATTGAGGAAGTAATGCTTGAACACGAAATTCCACCTCCTGTAGTTGAATTGGAGGGTGCTAGCGAGCGCCGCCAAGAAAAGATTGAGCGAAGTCGTGGAAAGGTTGCTCAACCGGCCATGCCAGCAATGCCAGCAATGCCAGTACCACCTCCACAAGCTCCACCTCCACTTCCACCTTCACCTAACGGAGCTCCACCAATGCCTCCACCTCCCGGACCAGTTGGCACCCAAGCCGCTGAAGGAACCAAATTAGCTGAGAAATTTGTAATCTCCTCAGATGCTCAGTCGGAAATGGAAACTGAAATCGAATCCTTCGTCGAAGAGCGCAGGCAGAAAAGAGCAGCAATTCGCGCATCTATAGAACGCAAAAGAAGAATGGCGTTGGCTCACCGACGTGCAGCGAAAACAAAAATGTGGGCGGGTGTTGAAGATGGAGAAGATTTAGCCACTCTACTCAATGAGCCTAATCATGGTTTGACAGTGCTTGAAGGTTCTCAAGAAGTTGATGATAGCAAGCCGATTGGCATAACTTTTGTTCGTATCGATGAAGAGAGAGTATTGAAGTTGAGAGTCCCTCTTGAAGTTGAGAAAAAGTCACAAAAAATCGAAGAAAGTTCTGTTGATTTACCTCCGATTCCACCTCTGGATTCTGCTGAATCACCTCCTCCGGGCTCACCTCCAATGCCACCTCCACCTGGATTGCCTCCGCTTCCTCCACCTCCTGGATTACCTCCGCTTCCTCCACCTCCTGGACCGCCTAGTGAATGAGTCTCCGGTAACTAATTCCAAGTCTGCCTACGCGTAAATTGAAGCCCGAACACCTCTCCGTTGATACGATGAGCGAGGATGTATTGTTGGTTGAGGATAAACAGGTTGAGGGCTCCAGCCCTGAAGGTGGAGTAATTTCGGTCTGGACTCTCAACCGACCTAGTAAACTGAATGCTCTGAATGCTAAATCGCATGAGTTGTTGAAAAGTGCTTGTTCTCGTGCGGAAGCTGATGACAATATTCGTGTTGTTGTAATCCGTGGTGCTGCACCACTACCAGCTCCAGAGGGAAAGAGGCCGAAACCTGCTGCTTTTGCAGCGGGCGCTGACATTTCCGAATTTGCTGGAAAAAGTTCTGATGACGTGTTACCATTTTTTGAAGATAATGCATGGGATCGTGTTTGGAATTTGACCAAACCAACCATCGCGATGGTTGATGGATTCGCTCTAGGCGGTGGAACCGAATTGGCTCTATCTTGTGACATGAGAGTTGCCAGCGATAGGGCTAAGTTTGGTACTCCGGAGATTAATCTAGGACTGATCCCCGGCGGAGGTGGAACCCAACGCCTATGCTCGATTCTTGGTTATGGCAAGGCGATGGAGATGGTGATGAGTGGCGAGATGGTCGGTGCTGATGAGGCACTTCGCCTTGGCCTTGCGAACAAGGTCGCATCCCCTGATGAACTTGAATCAGTCACGATGGCTCTCGCTGAGAACATTGCACGCAAGTCACCTTACACAATTAAGGTTGCAAAGCGTTCAGTTCGTGCAGCACTCGATTTACCGATGAGTGAGGGTATTCTTACAGAGCGATCTGAATTCGTTGCACTCTTTGATACGGAGGACAAGGAAATTGGTGTTTCTGCCTTCCTTGAGCGTAAATCCGCAGATTGGGTTGGTCGCTGAAATTATCTTAGTAAATATTCTCAATTGAAATTTGATTCGATTAACCCAATTGGATCCTTTTCGGTAGTGACATCGATCACTAACCAATCATTCTTTTTTGCTAGAAAGACCAATCGATGATTAATTTCGCGAATCCTATCAAAATACCTGAGATAATGTCGCGCCGGTCGATCATTATGTTGCTGCCGGCGTGTAATCATCATCAGATGTTCATCGGAATCTTCGACTGCCAAAACTACGCCACATGCAGTACCTCCTCGAGCTCGCCAATCATCGAGAAGTTCGAGGCTAGGAGCGATGTGAACCCCCTCGACAAGTAAGTCCGAGCCACGCTTTTTTGCACGTTCGGTTACCGCAAAAATTGAATCGGCGAGAGGTGAAATTGTATCTGCCCAATCTATGAGTGTGCCCTTACCACCAGGCTGGAATGATGAGCGGTGAAGTGCAGGTGATTCTTCTATCGAAATCTGCGTACGAAGCGTCTCACGAATCGTATCTGTAGCTACGACTTTCTCAAATTGCAAAGCCGATGCCACTTTTGGAGTCAGAGTAGATTTGCCAACACCACTCGCTCCGCAGATGACCAATAATCGGCCAACCACTCGCTCACCTCAACGCTGAATCGACTTGATTTCGAGGAATTCATCAAGCCCGTGTTCGCCTAATTCTCGGCCATTTCCTGATAATTTGTAACCACCAAAAGGAGCGTTCGTGTTGAACGCACCACCGTTGATGCTAACTTGTCCAGTTCGTAATTGTCGTGCAACTGCCATTGCTCGCTCTTCGTCTCCTGACCAAACTCCACCTGATAATCCATAATCCGAATCATTGGCTAAATCTATCGCCTCTTCAATGCTTGAATAAGTGGTGATTGCCAAAACCGGGCCGAAAACTTCCTCACGGAAGAGAGTCATTTCTCTGGTAACATCTGCGAAGGCCGTCGGCTTGACAAAATATCCTGAATCTAGTCCTTCTGGACTCCCCAAACCGCCAGCGATTAGTGTTGCACCTTCATCTATTGCGGTTTGGATATAATGGGTTACAGTCTCTTGTTGCTTTTTACTTGCAACGGGACCGCAGCGATTCGATTCATCAAGAGGATCACCGACGCTATAATTCGCAACTTTCGCTGCGATAATTTCAACAATTTCATCACGATTTGATTCTGGAATTAATAATCGCGTCAACGCTGAGCATTCTTGGCCAGTATTAGAGAAACAGGCATGGACAGCAGCTGAAGCTGCGCGTCCAAAGTTTGCGTCATCAAGAACAATATTAGCACTCTTTCCACCCAATTCAAGAGTGACGCGCTTAACTGTCGCTGCCGCTCCTTCGCTGACACTTACACCGGCTCCAGTTGAGCCAGTGAAACTAACCATGTCGATATCGGGATGAGCAGATATTGTCTCACCGATATCGCGTCCGTGGCCAGAAACAAGATTGAAAACCCCGTCCGGCAAGCCAATTTCATCCAAAATGTCTGCCAAAATGAAAGCGTTTAGAGGGGCTTCTTTTGAGGGTTTGAGCACCATTGTACACCCAGCAGCGATAGCCGGAGCAACTTTGCCAATAATTTGGTGAAGTGGAAAATTCCATGGAGTAATCATGCCAACCACACCGATAGGTTCCTTGACAATTAGCGAATTTCTTACTTCATGCTCCCATTCATAGGTTTCCAAAATCTTCGCATATGAGCGGGAAACGACTCTCGGTGTGCCAACCATTGCCATTCTGCAGTAGTTAATTGGTGTGCCGACTTCGGCGGTAATCAATTGTGCAAATTCTTCACCACGATCTTTGATTGCTGCCGAGATTCGGTTCAAAATCTCGATTCTCTCTTCTATAGTACTTTGTGACCATGTGGGGAACGCCCGACGTGCAGCAGAGACAGCCTTGTCGATATCATTAGCATTTCCGACCGGGATAGTTCCAATCAATTCTTCATTTGCTGGATTGATGACTTCGATGAGGCCTTCACCACTAGCATCCATCCATTTACCATCGATGTACAGCTTCTCACGCGCGAACATGATTAGGCGATTAAGCCTCGACTTATCACATTCATGCATTTCAAGTAGAGAGCCCCCAACCCACAATACATGACCTTCGCCGTCGACCATCTCGAAAATGGAGTTGCATTGGTGACTCTTTCCGCAGCGGCTAGTCGGAATGCATTTTCGACAGATTCTATGCAGTCGATGGCTGAAATATTTGATGGATTGTTAGATGATCCGAGCGTTCGAGCCATCGTCATGACCGGTACCGGGAAATTTTTTTGCGCAGGTGCCGATATAGATGAATTTGCATCTAGTATTGACGATGGAACCATCGGTGAAGTGGTCAAAAATTTGACTGGAATTTTACACCCACTTGAATTAAGAATTCGCGGCTCTGAAACAGTTTTTATTGCCGCAATTAACGGTGCCGCTGCAGGTGGAGGACTCGGGCTTGCTTTAGTTGCAGATTACCGAGTATGCGTGCCACAAGCAAAGTTAGCCCCAGCGTTTTTCTCGCTGGGACTTTCACCTGATGGCGGCACGACCTGGTTGCTTCCTCGGCTTGTTGGCTCGCAACGAGCAAAACGATTTTTCTTCGATAATAAGCCATGGACCGGGGAGCAAGCACTCGAATTTGGCGCGGTTGATGAACTGGTAGATTCTACTGATTTAGTCGAGCGAGCTGTGACTATTGCAGCTAAATGGGGTAGTTGGGCTGAGATGAGTCGCCGCTCTACCAAACAACTTCTCGATGCATCTACATCGACTTTCATGGAGACGCAATTAGAGTTTGAGCGAGCATTAATCACAGCATCTTCTCTAACACCGGATTTCGCTGAAGGAGTAACCGCTTTCCTCGAAAAGCGCAAACCGGTTTTTGGTGTGTTCGAAGAAGAATAGCTTTTTTAGCGTAGTTTATTGACGCCAATTATTATCGATAGAATGCAACCTAGCGCAGCGATGTTTGCGAGGATCATCGCAATCGATTCAATCAATAATCCATAGACTAGCCATAGTGTTAAGGCAGTAGAAACCAAATAAAAAGTAGGCAGTGATATTCCATCGTGGCGTTTCTCAATCCAAACCTCACGAATTTGTGGAATCCAAGCGATTACTCCGAGAATTCCAGCAATAATTCCAATCGATTCGACCCAAATCGCTTCCATTTAGCTCACATCGGTAAATCATCGCGCTCAATCTTCTCACCGCTTGACCAATCGTAGATTCCCTTCCCTGATTTTTTCCCAAGACTTCCCTCTGCTACAAGTGCATCGAGAAGTGGGTGAGGGCGGTAGGAATCATCGTTGAATGCCACTGCGAGGTTGTTCAGAATATCTCTGCGAACATCCAATCCAACTAGATCACTCAATTCGAGTGGTCCCATTGGATGCCGATAACCAAGATGCATTGCTGTGTCGATATCAGCAGCGCTCGCAACACCATCAGCAAGCATTTTGATCGCTTCATTACCTAGTGTGACGCCAAGTCTACTAGTTGCAA
>Ga0315329_10001159_pt1 | contig 10458 bp, 9 predicted proteins | sample M150032315metaG_FD_203459 | JGI IMG/M metagenome (GOLD analysis project Ga0315329, IMG submission 203459) | Ammonia-oxidizing marine archaeal communities from Monterey Bay, California, United States - M1 500m 32315 | ecosystem: Environmental > Aquatic > Marine > Coastal | place: USA: California...
GCTGCTATCTCCCGAGGACGAGAGTGAGTTCGAGGATTTCCTACTCCCTCTTTCCGACTCCTCGGCGCGGACCCGCTCCGCTAGGATGGTGCCGTGGTACGGCGGCGCAGCATTCCTTCTCATGACATGGCTGCTGCTGACCATAGAGATTGACGGTTCCAGTCTCCAAGCCCATGAGTTCTACGGAGCCCCCCTCATCGGACTGCTTGCCGTCGGCCTGACCCTGTACGCCTGGGGACGCTCAATCACACCTGAGGTGGGCAACAAAATGGTCGGAGCAGTGCTCCTGGCCTCTATTGCTCTCGCGAGCGCCGCCGATCAGTTCTCCCTCCCTGGAGACCCCGATTTGATTTTCACAAACGGCATAACTAGAGGGGCAGTCGCTCTGTTTCTGTTGACTTGGCTGATCTTCGCCCTACCATCTACCGCGCAGCAGGCATGGCGCACTGCGAATACCGTTCTACCTAAACTCAGAAGTGGCGGCCTCGGCAACAGTAATGCCTCCCGCACTAGGCTGCTGGCCTCTCACCTCGCACACCTCGGTATCCTCCTGCTGCTGGTCGGCCATGTCCTGACCACCACTCTCGTCGACCGCTCGGACCCTTCTCACCTAGTCACCTTGGAGCGAGATCAGCCAGTCGAGCACGACGGCTACGAGTTGGTATTCGTCGGCACTGAAATGATTACCGCCGACGACGAGACCTACGACTTCGGCGTTGGCGACGGCTTTGTTGGGGTAATAATCGAAGTGAGACAGGACGGGGAACTCATTGACACCCTTAGGCCGGGGATGCTGAGGTTCGACTCCCCAAGCGGAGCAGTCAACTCGCGTTCGGAGGTCGACAGGATGACCAGCCTGACAGGCGACACCATCGTTATTCTGGACATTTTCCAGTCCAACGACCTGTTGAGCTCCATGATTCTCGGTGGGACCGAAGAAGTTGAGACCGTCAGGGTCACCGTGCACAGCCTGAGGGGAAGCCACCTAGTCTGGGCCGGGTGGGTTCTAGTGATGCTTGGAGGTGCTCTGGCCCTTGCATCCAGTGACCGCTCTGCATAGCCCTAACAGCGAGCGAAATATCACCTTCGGTGATACCGTTTGTATGAAAAAGGGGGAGCCGGTCGGCGGGTCGCCTAGGAGGCCTATCAATGGACGACGGAACGATAGTTCACATCGATTACGATCTCTTCAATGTAGAGACTGAGAAGCTCATTGAGACAACCAGAGAAGAGGCCGCCAAGGAGCACGACGTCCACGACGAGACACGAACTTACTCGCCTATGGTGACCGTGGTCGGCGATGGTCAACTGATTCCCGGATTTGAGGCCCATCTGGCCGAGGCCGAGACGGAGACCGACTACAGCTTCGACATTGAGGCAGCTGACGCCTACGGCGAGCGCGATGCGAGCCTCGTGGAGACCATCGGCCAAAACGTCCTGTTGCGTAGCGTGAAAAATCCTGAGATGCTCGGCATCGGTGCACAGGTCGAGATTGGCGGTCGCACAGGTATCCTTCAGTTTCTCAGCGCAGGACGCGCGAGGATAGACTACAACCATCCACTAGCCGGCGTCACCCTGCGTTACGACTACCGAATTACGAAGGTAGTCGAGGACCGCACCGAGAAGGTCACAACACTGCTCAGCATGAACACCGGCCGTGACGACTTCGAGGTCGACTTCGAGGGCGACGACCTGACTATCACCACCCCCGAGGCCATCGCCTACGACCAGAATTGGGCCTTCGCCAAGTTCAACCTCGTCCGCACCTTGAGGGACCACCTCGGAGTAGGCGTAGTGGTGTTCAGGGAAGTCCATGAGCCCCGCGCGGTCACCGAGGAAGAGTGACCGACAGATGGCCATGAGTCCAATATGGGACTGTTAGGGCCGACAAACGACACGCGGATTGAAGATAGGCTGTTGTTTCCGACTGACGATGAAGAGTAGCAGCACAGCGGTTTCTATCCTCGCCATCCTGCTCGCATCGATGCTGACCAGTGGATGCCTCGGTCTAGCCGCCCAGAGGGAGGTCATGGAGAAATGGAGGGAGCCGCCGCTGGTGATCGATAAGGAGGAGACCTTCGGTTGGGAACACACCTTCGAATCTACCGTTGGGTTGGAGGCCGCTGAGCCGTTTGAGAGAGAGGAATTGATTCAGTTCGACGAGAGCGTCAGTATGCTTGTCATCAACTTCCGTGCGCAGTTTCCTTGGTCCTCCCAACTTGAGGAGATTCTTGACAACCAGACGAACGAGTTGCGTTACGTTGAGGTGCGTCTGTGGCAGCCTGGTGTGAAGGAGGCCGGCGGCGATCCATTTTGGGAGATTGAGACTAGCAGTGACTACCCACAGACCAGATTCACCCTCGGCAATGGCACCTTCGAAGTAGGTAAATGGACCTTTGAGGTCGAGGCCCGTGGCTACGGAGTTGACCCCGGTATCGAGCAACTCTCGTTTCATGACCACTTTGACGTCTATCTGACCATCACCCGCCCGTGCGTGCGCTTCCACGAGGTGCACGAGAGCGGCGAATGCACCTATTTGACCGAACTGGACTAGCTCCTGCCCATATGGGGTGTTGCGTAGCGCTTATGAGTCGAGGGCAGGTCGCCGCGACGCTGAGGATTCAACTTGGATGAGAGTCTAGCCCTTCTCGTGCCGCATGATGTGTACGAGCAGCACGCAGTGCACATTGGAACCAACCAGAAATCTGCGGACATGAAGAAGTTCCTAGACACCATGCGTCAGGACTCTGCTGGGCTGCATCTGATAGACGTCCACGAGACCGATTCGCGCATACGCGTAGCGGCTAAGTTCCTGTCTCGCTACGACCCTGAGAGAATCCTTGTTGTGAGCGCCCGGCAGTATGGCCAGCGCCCAGCTCGCAAATTCGCCGACAACATCGGCGCGAAGCGCATCGTCGGGCGCTTCATCCCAGGTACACTGACCAATTCACGTCTACGGACCTACATAGAGCCCGAGGTGATTCTAGTCACCGATCCGGCTGCAGACTCCCAGGCCTTGTCGGAGGCAGTGAACTCGGGCCTACCGGTGGTTGGCATTTGTGATGCCAACAACATGCTGCGCAACGTCGATCTGGTTCTTCCAGCCAACAACAAGGGACGTCGCTCGCTCGCTCTCGTCTACTGGTTGCTGGCCCGAGAGATTCTCAAGATTAGGAGTTCCATATCTGACGCCGACTGGGAACGCTCCCAGAGCGTCGATGATTGGGAATCCACCTTCTGAGACCTCGACGGCCTCATAGAGGGGCTACCGAACCGCCGTTCGTGCCTAATGAGTCCGTGCCGCTATTCCTCGCCCCTATGGCAGGCGTCACGGATGTCGCCTACAGGCTCCTCGCGCGCGAGTGCGGCGCAGATGTTACCGTCACCGAGTTCACCGCAGCTTCAGGTCTGACTAGACACAACACGCACTCGTGGCTCAAGGTTGAGAGCGATCCTCGCGAGAAGCCGTTCATCCCGCAAATCTTTGGAGGAATTACTTCAGAGATGGTTGAGACCGTCGAACTGCTGCAGGATAGGGCCGACATCATCGACATCAACTTCGGCTGCCCGGCCCCCAAGGTCTGCCGCAATGACGCCGGAGCAGCGCTACTCAGGGACCCCGATAGGGTCGTCGAAATGGTACGAGCCTGCCTCGATGTCGCCGAGGTGCCGATCACTGTCAAGGTGAGGCTCGGTACTGGCGGCGGGCCCAACACGGCGCTCGAGGTCGCGCAGAGGCTCGAGGCTGAGGGCATCGAGCGAATCTGCGTACATGGCCGCACGCTGCGCCAAAGGTACTCCGGCGAGGCCGACTGGCAGCAGATTCGCAATATCGTAGAGGCTGTCGACATACCAGTCATCGCCAACGGCGACGTGGTTGACGCGGCCACCGCTGCAGCATGCCTCGAGGCCACCGGCGCAGCTGGCCTAATGATTGGACGTGGAGCCATTGGAAGGCCAACAGCGTTCCATGAGATCAAGCGCGATATGGGTTGGCACAATCCGGAACCTCCCTGGGACTCCAACGACCCCGCAGTCGCCCGACTGTGGTGCTGGGAACGGTATCTTGAACTGAGTGAAGAGCTGTATCCTGTCCAGATGAACAAGAACCTCAAGCGACATGCGGTATCTTTCACCAAGGGGCTGCCCGGCGCCTCAGCCATGAGGGTGGATCTCCATTCCATACAAGACCAGACCAAACTCGGAAGCAGGGTTACTGAATATCTGGAGGCTCTAGCCGAGCCCCATACAGTGACTGCCTGATAGGCGAGTTAATCAGAACCTGCCCGATGCGGAAATCGTGTTTCCCTCATTCAATGTGCTTGGAGAGAAACTCCAACCCTGCTCAACCGAACCCCCCACTGGTTGGTTCAGGGACGGCTGCTGCAACACCGATCGCAGTGACAGGGGATTGCACACAGTATGTTGCTTGGTCACAGATGAATTTCTCGAGTTCGCTCGGCAACAGGGAAACGATCTCATCACTCCCGCGCCAGAATTCAATTTTCCCGGACTGAAGGCTGGAGACAGGTGGTGCGTATGCGCCCAGACGTGGCAGGATGCAACCGAAGCAGGGGTAGCATGCCCCATCGTGGTGGAGGCGACACACGAGGAGACGCTTCAGATAGTCTCTCTAGAGACCTTGGAACAGCACGCAGTCTGACTACGCTAAGGCATCGTCGAGTCGCTGGGCCACCGTCTTCATCCGACGCAGCGTCCTGTCAGTCCGGCGCATCACCCTCTCCTTCACTGCAGCCCCGTCTCTGCCCGCGATTCTGACTCCGTAGGGCATCCTGCCTCCGAGGGTGTTGAGCAGGACTTTCTGGGAGTCCAGTGAGACCGGACCCAGTATCTTCTGCACCTTCTCGATGTTCAACGACTTCTTCCTGACACCCGAGATTAGGGCCTTTGAGACGGAATCATCCAGTCTGCCCACTCCTCCTCTCGTCATCAACCACTCTTCGCCTCGCGCGTCGTGCTGTCGCATCAGGCCGCCGTACACGTCCTGGGCTATACGGTCCAGCATCGGCACACGCTCGACAATCCCCGCGACCCGCATGCGTTCAATCGATCTCTGGACGCGGGCGCGGGAGTCCCCGCATTTTTCAGCCAGAGCGAGCAGCGTGACCGCTCTGCCGCTTGATGACAGCTCTTCGAGTAGGTTGCGCGACAGCCTGTCACCTGGCTTGGCTCGCTCGCCGCTCAGTCCGAGGTCACGTACCAGCGCATCGACCCAATCGTCGCCTTCCGCAACGACCCCCGGCTCTGCAACTTCGATTCGAAAGACCATCTCATCGTCCTCGCTCGAGGCAGCCATCCTGTCATCCGACTCGGAGATGATTTCGGCGAGCTCGGACAGACGCAGGTCCAGAATCGCTCGGACCTGCACCGAAACCAATTCGATAGCCGCGCTGACTGAACCTCCTCTGAGAACGTGGATGTGCCAGCGTCCCTCGGTGTCGGCGGCCAGCAGTCCGGACTCCCTCAGTTTGACGAGCTGGTGGTGGACGCCGGTTTGAGACAGGCCGCTGGAGTCTCCCAGCGCCTTGGCGTTCCAGCCTCCAAGGGGATCGACCAGCACCGTCTCGCGCAACAGCCTGTGCAATGCACCCTGCTCGTCCTCGACACTCCCTCCCTCCGTCTTGCGTCTGACCAATCCCATCGAATCGAGCAGCCAGGCCAGTAGGACATCAGGGTCCTTGCTGCCCGTCGGCATCGGCGATTCGGACAGCCTGACTCTAAACATGCGCGCTCCGCGCGCATTCCGAGGCTCAAGAGGCTTGGCCAGTCTACAGTACAAACTCAGGCGAATTCGACACGAACGTCCAACCACGGGTAGTCGACATCGGAGGTCTGCAACCCTGACATATGTGGAGCCAGAGCCAGTCTGGCTGGGCACAGTATGCCTCGCTGCCGCAGTACCCCTATCGCTGAGTGAACCGAGGCTCGAGAGCGACCGAGGTCGCGTGCTAACTGAGCTTGCGAGACTGGCTCAGGAGTCTTTGACAGCCTAGCGACTACCTTGCGCTGCACGATAGACAGCCCGACTGGAAGCATCTCCGCCGCGCGACTCTGATCAGTCACTCCGGTGCCGGCGAGGATCTCGACATGTGAGGGGGCTCCTGCGTAGTAGCAGGTGCGCCCATTGACCGGCATCGTGGTCACCGAACGCTCGTTTTCCAGCACGCTGAGGTGGTGACGAAGGGTGCCGTTGGCAGCGTCCAGTTGACGCTGCAACTCGCGGAAGTGAATTCCAGGAGAGCGCTCGAGAGTGTTGAGAATGCGCTTCCTCAGTGGATGCTCCCAAGAGTGGTCTTTGGGTGCTGCTAGAGTGCCCTGAGCAGCAGGGGCGATTAACGGTAGAAGGCCGGCGAGGCCCAGTGTCCCTCCGGCTATGGCAGCAAGCCCGTCAACGAACCAAGGGCGCGTACTGCGCCACTGTTCAATCAGTGCCATGACACCTTTCGTTGACATACGACCTTTGAAGCATACGGTTGGTTGTGTAGGGCATGCTCGATATGCACACTCACTTGGGTCCGACGACCCAGCCATTATGCAACTTCATGTAAGCCACCAGAGGACTTAGCTGCCTACCAGCCTCTCGACCATGCTCGGTGAGGCGGTAGATGACTCGGATTGGCGGTCCGTCCTCGACTACTCTGTCAACAAGTCCGTTCTGAACACAGGTGGTCAACTTGTCCGAAAGGGTCCTGCTGCTGATGCCGTGTAGAAGTTTCCTCATCTCGTTGAAGCGACGGTCGCCGGCGATGTACAGAGTCGCTAGGATTTCGATGGTCCACTTCGAACTGAAGATCGAGAACGCGTCTACGGCTGCATCGACCTCCCATCCAACATTGAAGTCATCGTCGTTGTATTTCCCGAACGTCCTGCGAATCATCGCGCCGCTATCCTCCACTTCGGAGATCGCCTCGCGAATCTTCTTGAAGTCTGAGGAGGAGATTCGTAAGGGACCACGTGACATTGGTAACAGGTTGTGCAGAAACCATCTAGTGTATAAAATGCACCTCGGTGTAATCGTGAATACTTCTCGGTTGATATACGGGAATTGGATGACTAGTGCGTAAACTGCACTAAGTAGCAGGAGGAAACCACATGGATAGATTATTGGAGAATTGGTTGGATGAGACGATAGGCGATGGCAATGCAATGGTTGAGGTGCCGAGATTCAGTCTGAGGGCAATGCTTTACGCTCAGATTGCGAACTACCGGGCACCTGCTTGGAACCAGTCACCGAAGAACCAGCTGTAGTCAGATTTCTCACGCATTGGTATATGAGGGTCTACGCCCCTCGATTAAGGCGCTCAGGCCCTCGAACGCGTCCGCAGTCGTGAAAATCTCCTCCAGCCCCCCGAGCTCGCCCTCTAGGCCAGTTTTGAGATCTGAGTCGGCAGCAGCGTTGAGCAAATCGTTAGTCATCGAGAGTGCGATTGGCGCGACCCGGGATAGCAACTTGAGCTGCCTAGAGACCACCTTGTCCGAGATGTCGAAACCATCCGGGATATCCCCGGACATCAGCGAGGACATGTTGCCGTCCGAGTAGAACGAGGTCGCGAAGGCGACCGTAGCGTTCTCCAAATCAGCTGGGCGTCCGGGGTACTTGTCCTCGGGCTTGCCTGCAGATGCTATCGAAGCTACGGTGGCTTCGACCTGCGAGGGCTCCACCAGATGAGTCAGCAGGCCGAGTGCCTCGGCAGACGACGCATCGAGGAAGTTACCCGTGAGCACTGCGTAGCGGGCGCACTCGAGACCGCAGATACGCGGGGTTCGTTGAGTGCCCCCGAGCCCGGGGTAGATTCCGATACCGGTCTCAGGGAACCTGAACTGCGTGCGGCGGGTGCCTACCCTGTAGTCGCATGCCAGAGCCAGTTCGAGCCCGCCGCCGAGCGCCAGCCCAGTGGTCAAGGCGATCGTAGTTTTCGAGCTACTCTCCAACTTGTCCAGAACCGCGTGCCCGTGTGCGGTGAAGTCGTAGATGTCCTGAATCGCGTCGGCACGAATCTTGTCGACGAAGAATTTCACGTCCGCGCCGGCGACGAAGGCCTTGCCCGCCCCTTCCAATGCGATTGTGGTGACATCGTCACGGCCGTTCAGCTCATCCAACGCTTCCCCAAGCTGCGACACCACGGTGACGTTCAGCGCATTCATCGCCTCGGGTCTGTTGATGCGCACCGTGGCGATACCGTCTTCGACTACTACATCGATGTACGAGAACACGAACGACTTCTTCCTGCTAGCAAACCAGCCTGGCAGTTCCAACTCCGCCTCTTCGGCGTAGGCAGATGCCATACGCACAGCCTCGCCTATACCTATGCGGTTGGCTAGCTCGAACGGCCCTCGTGCCCAGCGCAGACCGACCTTGGCGCCTCGGTCAACATCCTCCATCGAACAGATGCCTTCGGCCACAATCTGAGATGAGACGGCGAAGACCTGTCCGAGTAGACGCTCGCGGATGATCGTAGCAGCCTCTTCGCTGCACCCTCCGTCCTCTCCAATCTCCCATGTTCTGCCTTCTGCGACGAGGTCGCGCAGGGTCTGAGTAGCCAAGAAGCGCGGCGTGTCTAGTTGCGCAGCTAGGTAGTCGGTAGAGTGCAGTGCAATCGGAGATCCTGTCAGGTTCATTAGTGCGAATGGCCCGAGGCCAATTCGAAATGCATCACGAGCTACTGCATCAATCTGGGCGGTCGAGCCAACGCCCTCCTCGAGCAGTCTGCAGGCCTCGTTCAGCCAGGGTACGAAGAAGCGGTTGACGACGAAGCCAGGCCTGTCCTTGCATATGATGACGACCTTGCCCATGGTCTTGCAGTATTGCTCCACTGCTGCCAGAGCCTCTGGAGAAGTAGTCTTGGCGGGGATGACCTCAATCAGTCTGTTCTTGGCCGGGTGGTAGAAGAAGTGCAGTCCGACAAAGCGATCCGGTCTGCCTACGGCTCCGGCCAAGTCGTTGACGGAGAGTGACGAGGTGTTGCTGGCTAGGATGGTGTGCTCGTCGCAGACTTCGTCTAGGATGCCGAACACCTCGGTCTTGATGCCGAAGTCCTCGAACACCGCTTCGATGACTAGGTCGGTGTCAACTGCGACGTTCTCGGTCCCGACCACACCTGTGATACGATTCTTGATGCCCTCGATCTGGGCAGGTGAGAAGATCCTTCTCTCCACTGCCTCGTCGAGGAAGTCTGAGATGACTTGCTGACCTCTGTCGACCCACTGTTTCTCGCGGTCGACCATCTGGACCTCGAAGTGCTCCTGAGCGCTCTTCTGGGCGATTCCGGAGCCCATGTTTCCCGCACCGATTATCGCTATACTCTCTACGGTGCGCATGCTCGGGCCACCTGTCTTTCATCCATCAATGCAGCGGATGAGATAATCTCAACTTCACAGCAAGTTATTCAGTCTTAATGCTACGTCCAGTTCTGTGGTTCGCCGTCGCATCGCCGTCGCAATCTTGCTAATGTTTATTCTTTCTTCATCGCAAGTTGCCTTTGCAGAGGAAGATGGAATCTATGGAAGACACACCACAGGATGTACGTGTCACAACGACGTAATCCAACCCACTCCAACTCATAACTTCCCAGCAAACTACATTCCTGGTCAAACCTATTCACTATCAATAGGGATGTCAGGTGGCGTTTCTGGCTCAAAAGGAGGTTTCAATCTGCATGTGTCTGATGGTACCCTATCATCCGGTCTTGGAATAATGAATACTCAGATTAACTCAGGAGGTAATGAGGCAACCCACCAATTCCCTGACTACCGTTCCTGGTCCTTGGATTGGGATGCCCCTTCCTCTGGTTCAGGTGCAGTTGCATTCTCTCTTGCCGTTCTTGCAGCTAATGGAAATGGACAGAATACTGGTGATGGCTGGGCAACTACATCTTGGCAATCTTCTGAGGACAGCGGGTCAAGCAATACGCCTCCGGTGGCCTCCAACGTCACCTACGTCCCGATCAGTCCGACCAAGAGCACCGGGCTGGGTGTCTCTTACGACTACCACGACGCCGACGGCGACTCTGAGCAGGGCACGCAGATTAAGTGGTTTCGAAACGGACTCAGAGTCTCACAGATAGACGACCAGACTGATGTGCCAAACAGTTGGATTGCAAGGGGACAGGAGTGGCAGGTCGAGGTGATACCTTCTGATGTCAACGAGGATGGTGAACCCGTCATGCTCGACCCGGTTACTATCGGCAACACCCTGCCAGTAGCTAGGAATCTAGATGTCTACCCGGCGGAACCTCTGGACTCCGACGACCTTTCTCTTGATTACGAATACTTCGACCTCGATGGGAACCCCCAGCAGAACACGGCCATTCAATGGTATCTTGACGGGGCGAGGATAGTCGAGCTGGATGACTCGAATACCGTTTCCAGTCTATGGACTAGGACTGGTGACGAATGGCAGGCCTTGGTGAGACCACACGATGGGAACGACTACGGCGA
>Ga0315329_10001163_pt1 | contig 10449 bp, 7 predicted proteins | sample M150032315metaG_FD_203459 | JGI IMG/M metagenome (GOLD analysis project Ga0315329, IMG submission 203459) | Ammonia-oxidizing marine archaeal communities from Monterey Bay, California, United States - M1 500m 32315 | ecosystem: Environmental > Aquatic > Marine > Coastal | place: USA: California...
GTTATGGGTTTTTCCGAAACCCCTTTGCATTTTATTTTCCGACACAAAGGGGATTCAGTGGGTCGATACAGACGCTACCCTACCATGAGTCTCTCATGCAAGGGAGGAGTAATCGACCTCAGCTTTGACCATTTCAATCTCGTCGACATCCATTTGGGCTAACTGAAGTTTGCCCGAAAGTTCATCGTTAACCGCATGCCAATATGAGTATGCTTCGATAACCCAGATTCCAGATTCACGAGTACCGTTGCCGCTGCCCTTCACTCCACCAAATGGTAGGTGTGCTTCTGCCCCGGTAGTCGAGTTGTTGATGCCGGTCATTCCAGCCTTGATGCCGATCTTGAATCGGTATGCTTCAAGGCGGTCATTGGTATAAATTGACGATGAGAGACCATATGGTGAAGCGTTTGCAAGATGTAGAGCATGGTCGAAGTCATTCGCTTTGGCAATGGTAATTGCCGGTCCGAATAATTCCTCATGGAAGCAGTTCATGTCCTCAGTGACATCTGCATAGACGTGAGGCCACATGTAGACGCCATCTTCTGGAGTACCTTGGAAATTGGTAGGAGTATTACCGGATTCTATTCGCCCCCGGCCCCACAATTTGTTGGCGCCATCAGCCTCTACCATCTCGAGAGAAGATAGGAAGTCACGTGCGTACTTCTCAGATAGCATTGGTCCGTAGAGCACACCTTCATGGCGTGAGGAATCTCCGATAATAGTCGTCTCAACCTTTGCCATCAATTTGGTCATGAATTCATCATAGATGTCTTGGTGAAGAATCAGGTTTCCTAGGCTAGTACAACGCTGTCCAGCGGTACCGAATCCACCCCAGTAAGCACCTTCGACTGCATTGTCGATATCTGCTGAAGGCATAACCACTTGCGGGTTCTTTCCACCTAGTTCTAGTGAACAAGAGACTAGGTTTCGTCCACAGACTTCACCAATTGCTTTGCCAACAGCGGTGCTACCAGTGAAGGAGATTTTGTTGATTAGGCCCTCGTCGACTGCATCGACAATTGCCTGTCCTGCTCCACTACCTTTGCCGTGAACAAGATTCACAACTCCATCAGGCAGTCCAGCTTGATGCATAATGCGGGCTAAAGCAAGTGAGAGTAGAGGTGCGTCCTGCGGGCTTTTCCAAACGCAGGTATTTCCGCAGATGAGAGCAGGTATCATCTTCCAGAATGGTACTGCAGCAGGGAAGTTGCAAGCATTGATGATTCCACAGACACCGAGAGGGCGGCGGTAGGTGAACAATTCCTTATCAGGTAGTTCAGAGTTGACGGTTTGGCCGTATAGTCGGCGTCCTTCGGATTGGAAGAATAAACAGGTGTCAATCGCTTCCTGTACCGAACCAGCGCTCTCTTTGAGTGTCTTCCCAATCTCACGGGTTTCAAGGGCGACAATCGCATCCTTGTTTTCCATCAGTAGGCGGCCCATGTTGCCAATGATCTGGCCTCTGGTAGGAGGTGGTGTCGCAGCCCAACTAGGGAATGCTGCGCGGGCTGCAGCGATGGCCTCATGGACATCGTCACGAGTAGAAAGCGGGAATTCTCCAAGTTCGTCAACAAGTAGACCGGGATTTAGACTTGTGAAAGAATTACCATCGCTTGCCAATTTCATTTGACCATTGATGATATTGTATCCTCTTACCTTTGGGAGGTTGTCAGGATTGCTGCTTTCCATAAACTCAAGGCCGGTCTCTAGTACGTGTGCCATGACTGGCCGTCATGCATTCCTCACATCAATGCACCGCTTGAGCAGGTTGACGAATGCATCCCCTTTTAGAGGGGCAGTGAAAAGGCGAGTTTGTCCCCGGAGTGGTGCAACATGGCAGATGATGATTCTAATTCTATCTCCCTTCGAGTTTCTAAAGCGATTCCAAGCGACGTCGGTCACGGCCGTGCGCGCATTAGTGGAGAGAGCGGCCTCGAACTAAAGCCAGGCGATATTATCGAGATAAAAGGCGAGGATAGAACCACTGCAGCAATTTATTGGCGCAGCCGTCCAGAGGATACCAAAATGGATATCATCAGGGTAGATGGTATCATTCGCAAAAACGCTGGAGTAAGCCTTGGCGATAGAGTAACTGTAACCAAGGTCGATGCAAAGATTTGCACCAAATTGGTACTTTCTCCCGTTATGGCAAATAAGCAGAAGGTCAAGTTTGGTCCTGGAATCGAAGGATTTGCTCGTCGTGGTCTAAACAAGAGACCAGTTGTTGCAGGAGACAGAATTTTCATTCCCGGAATGACACTTTTCGCAGAGGCGCTTCCCTTCGCAGTTATTCAAACGACACCAAAGGGTATCGTGCAAGTAAATTCTGATACTGACATCATAATCAAGGACGAGGCAATCGATGATGAGGATGCAGGGCAATCTCAGGGAATAACCTACGAGGATATCGGTGGTATCGGTAATCAATTATTGAAAGTTAGAGAAATGATTGAACTTCCATTAAAGCATCCTGAATTATTCCGCCGTTTAGGAATAGATCCACCAAAGGGAGTTCTACTACACGGGCCACCGGGTACTGGAAAGACCATGATTGCAAAGGCAGTTGCAACCGAGACCAATGCCCATTTCACTTCTATTAATGGACCTGAAATCATCTCAAAATATTATGGTGAATCTGAGAAGCAACTTCGTGAAATTTTCGATGAGGCCGCAAGTAATGCCCCCGCAATCGTCTTCATTGACGAAATAGATTCGATTTGTCCAAAGCGCGAGGATGTTAGTGGGGAAGTTGAACGCCGAGTCGTCGCTCAGATGCTCACTTTGATGGATGGAATGCAAGGCCGTGACAACGTCATTGTCATTGGAGCCACCAATCGAAGAGATGCTCTGGACCCCGCATTAAGGAGACCAGGGCGATTCGATAGGGAAATCGAGATTGGAGTTCCGGACCGAAATGGCCGCCAAGAGATTCTTGAGGTTCACATCCGTCAAATGCCAATTGCTGATGATTTCGATATGGAGTGGGTATTGGAGAATTCCTACGGATTCGTAGGAGCGGATTTGGCCGCTTTGGTAAGAGAGAGCGCAATGAAGGCTTTGCGTCGCTATCTTCCAGAAATAGATCTTGAAGAAGATACCATTCCTCCTGAGGTTCTGGAGAAAATGGAAGTCAACATGGATGATTTCCGTCAGGCAATTCGTGAAATTGAGCCAAGCGCACTACGTGAAATCTATGTCGAGATTCCAGACACTTCTTGGGAGAGCGTCGGCGGATTAAAAGAGATCAAAGATCGCCTCAAAGAGAGTGTTGAATGGCCTTTAACCAAGCCGGAACTCTTTGAACACTTTGGAATAAAACCACCTCGTGGTATCGTGTTATTCGGTGCGCCAGGAACTGGGAAAACCTTGCTGGCGAAAGCTATTGCTAATGAAGCAAAAGCCAATTTCATTTCAATCAAGGGGCCTGAATTAATTTCGAAGTGGGTTGGTGAATCCGAGCGGGCAATCCGTGAGATTTTCAAGAAGGCAAAACAATCCAATCCGAGCATCATCTTCCTTGATGAGTTTGAGTCCATTGCTAGTATGCGCTCCTCAGGTTCATCCACAGGCGGTTCTGATGTAGCCAATCGTGTGGTTAACCAATTGCTAGCGAGTATGGATGGTGTCGAAAGTATGGATGGCGTGATTATCGTAGCTGCGACTAATCGACCGGAAATGATTGACCCCGCATTACTACGTAGTGGACGCTTTGAAAGAGTCCTACACGTGCCGCCGCCAGACAAAGATGCACGTGGAACTATCATGGCAATTCACACCGCTGAAATGCCATTGTCCAAGTTCTCATTCAAGGACATTCTAGGCAATATGGATGGTTTCACAGGTGCCGATATTGAATCGGTCTGTAGAGAGGCTGCATTGATCGCAATGCGTGCGAACAAAAAGAAGGTCACAAAAGGACACTTTGAGGAAGCGATATCTCGTGTACGTCCAACGGTTACTCCAGATATGCTTGAGTACTACAACAAGATGGAAGAGCGCCTTGTTTCAGGCCTTTCCAATATCAAAAGAAGTAGAGATTCTGGCTTTGGAATGGAATCGATGTAGTATTAACTCGAAGCCGGTTGTTTCAAGGCTTTGACACGCCCCCCTGTAAAGGGGGGCGAAGAAGAATGGCGAGTTTTGGTAGTGAATTTCTGACTCGTCAAGTCGTTGACAACAATGGCGAACTCTTCGGCCATCTCGAAGACATTGTTATCGATGTCCGCTCAGGTCAGATTGTCGAATTAATTGTCGATGTTGCTAATGATATCGACACTTCCAAACTACCATGGCCAATGGTTGACGGAAAGTGCAAAGTTCCCATGGATGAGGTATCTCAAATGGCCGGTAGAATTCACTTGAGGCGGTGAGCATTTTCTCATCACCATTGCGACACCTTCTAAACCGAAAGTAAAGCGTCCATGTCTGATATTCGTACTAGAGGTGAGCAAATGGAAGACCGGGCGCGCATAAATCGGAAGAGAATCGCTTTACAGGCGGCGTTCTGGTTTGTTCTCGTAATTTTGCTCTCAACTGTCATCTCGAACATCATTAATGTCGGTAATACAACCGGGCAGTCCGCTTATGGAGAGGATTGGAATGATATGTCAGCATTCAAGAGCGATATCAATGACATGGGAGTTGAAACCAAATCACTTGTGTCATCACCATTGCTTCTTGCCGATATTGAAGATCCCAGTAACACCACTTTCATCGTCGCCGGGGTGGAGAGGGATACAATCTCCTTGCCTCAGTTCTCTAACGAAGGCTTCCTCACCTTTGCAAGCGAGGATGGATATACACCTTCAGAGGTTGATGCAATTAGGGAATTCGTAATCGCCGGTGGCGATGTTCTGGTAATGGATGACTTTGGGTACTCCTCTTCAATTGCCGAGGCTTTCGGAGTGCGATTCAAGGGCGTCCAACTATACGATACAGTCTATGTAACCGAGTTGGATTACAATTACATCTGGATGTGTGTACAAGAAGCACCATGTGGAATGGATGGAGTTGTACTAGACCCTACTACTGTGACTCAACATAACCGATGGAGTGGTGATGATGGAGGCGCTCACCCTTGTCAAGAATTCAATGGAACTGTTGTTACTCTCTCTGGTGCAGGTGTATGTGCACAGCATTGGAAGGATGGCACAATTCAATATGATGCAAGTTACCAAATGTTACTCAACAAGATAACTGGAATTGATTTGATACCAGGTAACTCAGGATTTCCAACAACCGAAATTCGCTCAGTGACTTCTGCCGAGGCGACAATCGATGTCAATGGCGATGGAGAAATCTGGGTAGGAGAAGAGCAAACCAGTGAAACTCCTGACCTCTGGGGGCAATTCAATCTCTCAATCGAAGTGTGTGCTAGTCAGGATTGCAATCCACAAGATGGCGGTCGAATTACTTTCATTGGCGATGGTAGTGCATTGATTAACGCAATTTACGATTATGATGCGTACAATGCAGGAGACTACCACACAAGTGGAGAGCCTAACAAAACCATTCCAGATAATGACAACCGCAAGTGGGCATTGGACTACATTAGCGACTCCTTGATGGACCCAGAATCCAATACTCTTCCTCAAATTGCACCCAATGCACTAGTTATCTTCGACGAGAGTCGTCACATCCAACCAAGTGTTGCAAGTGAGTCCTACAATACCGTCTATTTCCTATTGGTATACTTCACCGGTGAAGGATTAGCTATGCTACTACTATTCCTCATTCTATTCATCACATTTGAAGGAGTGCTTCTCAAGAAGAAAGACCCCGAACCATGGCGTCACGTTTTCAGTATCATCTACTACGGATTTGGTGATGCTAATCGATATGCGTACTATGCTAAGGGTAACAAAATCAAGCAGGTTTTCCTCTCAAAGGTCCGCAATCAAAATGGATTAACCCGTGAAGAATTTGACTCCTTACCAGCCAGAGAATTGCAGGGTATGATTAACGACCCTGTATTGGTAAAATTCGTCTTTGAAAATAGAAAGTATTCGCTTGAACAGACCGTTGCTATCGTGAAACGCATCAAGGTCTGGGGGAGGACATGAGGTGAACTAAGATGTGGACACGAAAGGCTGCATTCACCTTCTCGGGAGGCATTGCGTTGATTCTTATCGGCATGATGATTTCCAACCATCAGATGATGATTCTTGGAATCGCATTCATTGCATTCATCGTAGTCAATTCTTGGGTCAGTGGCCATGGAGATGTAGAGGTACAGAGAACTTTGTCCGCAGATAACCTGTACAAAGGTGACGATCTCTATGTGGAATTATTGGTAACCAATCGTTCTAAGCGTCGCACTCAACAAGTTGAGGTCTATGATAACATTCCACACGAAATGAAGTTGAGGAGTGGCCTTAACCAGATGCGCCTCAATTTAGCACCGGGCGAGAGCGCACGGGTTCGCTATGTTTTGCGCTGCCCTCTACGAGGACACTATTCGATAGGACCGGTTTCTCTGCGTTATCGTAATACATTCAATCTCAGTGTCGATGAGATGTTTGTTGACCATCATTCCGACATCATCATTTTCCCGCAGATTCGTGATGTCGAAGAGGCATTCATCCGTAGCCGCACAGCAAAGATGTACACTGGTGCAACGACTTTGCGAACTCCAGGTCCGGGAACTGAATTCTACTCTTTGCGAGAATATGTCCCTGGTGATCCATTCAAGAATATCAATTGGAAGGCATTCGCTCGTACTGGTGAACTGATGATTAACGAAAAATGTCGTGATGCAGTTACCGACCTATACATCATCCTCGATAGTAGGGATATTGCAAGAATTGGTACTGTGTTGAAGAATCCACTAGAGATGGGAACCGTTGCTGCTGCAAGTCTTGCTAGTTTCTTTATCAAACGTCGTGATTCAGTATCTCTAACAATTTATGATGAGAAGCTCTCTTTCCTACCACCAGATACTGGAGATAAGCAATACTTCAAGATTCTAAGTTCTCTTGCTGGAGTCGCTCCTCAAGGAACAATGCCTCTCCAAGCAGTAACAAATAGCCTTGCTGCGAGGTTCAGTAGAGGCAGTCCAGTATTCGTAATTTCGAGTTGTGAAGGTGATGGTACTGTGCCAGCGGCGGTTAGAGACCTTGTTGGCCGTGGACATGAAGTTACAGTTCTCTCTCCTTCAAGTATTGATTTCGAACGCCTTGTGAGTCGCATCCCGAGGATGTCGTATGAAGTGTTGAAACTCGAGAGGCAGAATCGATTGACAAGCCTTGCCGGATTTGGCAGTTCAGTAATCGATTGGATGCCGGATATGGACCTGTCACAGGCTTTGTTACAGGTGAGGGGATTCTGAGGTGATGATGAATGGCAGATGAAGTCTCACCACAAGCAGAGGGCGCAAGGTCTCTCCACCTCAGAGTTTTGAGGAAGCAATGGCAAATTGTCACTCTCCAGGTTCTTGCTACAATCGCATTAGTGTGGATGTACATGGAAATTGTCTCAACATATGTTGTGGGCAGTATTGACCACACCCAATTATTTGCTCAGTTGGAATCTTTGATTGGAACTGAACTTCCTTTGGCAGATTGGATGACAGGAGCAGAGCGAGAGGGTCTTGCTCGTTTCTATGTTCCAATCTCTCTTGGAATAGGCCTTGGAGGAATGATGGCCTTACTAGCATTCCAAACACCAAAGATGCAGCAGAGAGTGAAATTAGGATTCATAATCACCATGATCGTCTTGCTTGCAGGTCGATTCTTGATGGGATATATGTGGCAATTAATGACCAATGGATGGACGGCGCCTGCAAATGATGTTCTTAGGACTTTAGAATGGCCGTTATTGATGATGCTTTCAATGATAATTATGGCATTTTATCTCTTACCGATTATCACTGGAATCAAAGGAATATGGGGACTGTCGCGCCGTGGGGTTGCTTGGGCAATCGGATTTTCACTACTCTTCCTCGGAATACACGCGATTCTCACTTTCCCTCTAATCAAAGCACAACTCGGCTCTTATGGTGAACAATTGACGTCTCTTGAGATAATTGTTTCAGAACCAACAATCGGTCTATTCGGATTTGCTTTGGTCACTAGTCAACAATTTTCATTGATTCTAATCGCATGTCTCATGATGATTTTCCAAGAGTCTGCATTTGGAGTTATTCGCCACCTTGAATATGCGTACCGCCTGCCTGAATCATGCAAGAGAGACCCAGAGTATGTTGCTCAAATGGACAATGTTCTGAATGGGCACTTGCGCCATACTGCAGTTTTCCTATCGCTGACAGTAATAGCCACGATGATTGCATTAGGATTCCACTCGGTTCTTCTCGATATGGTTGGCGGGATCACTGGAAGCCAATGGGCAGCACAAGTTGGTGAATCAATAGAACTGACCTTAACATATGGATTGGTCATTTCTGCATTGCTTTTCCTTGGAGTAATGGCGTTATTGAGATTCATTGTACCCTGGCAACGCGTTTGGGGCTTAGTCGAGGCCTCTTTCACTCGAAGTGAGTAATCACTTTGTGTGGAATGATTGCAGGACTCTTCCAGAAGCTTCAGTCAATAATAGAACTGCAACTGGCAGTCCACAGAACCATGAAGAATACAATGCAAATCCAGAAATGTAGCCCTCAAGTAAGACTGCTATGCAACCTGAACCAATTACTAAACCCAAGAATACTAATTTTTCCAGCCATAACGGATAGACATCAACCATTGAAATCAGCTCAAAGATCTATTCCATCGAGTTCATCTTCTAGAGCACTGAGCGCAACTTCACCTGCAGACTCCTCTACTACCGGCTCACTCCTTCGAATCCACCGTGCATCGAGTCGTGCGAGTTCTTCTTCCAGTGCGGCACGCTCATCTTCATCTGAAGAAGGTGTACTAGTTTCAGTCTCAATATTGCTCGTGGTTACAACTTCATCATCATCCGATGGTGAAGGTAATTCTTCCCACTCTTCACCTATATCTGATTCTTCAATTGCGATTGCTTTTTCTTGGTCAATCAATTCACCAGCGAGTTGCTCAATAACTTCCTCATCTACAGGAATTCTTTCGCCGGATGGAAGGTTATCTCGCTCAAACGGAAGTACTCCATCGCGCTTGAAATCCCATAATGCGCCTCTAACTTCACCCTTGACAAATCCACTTGCATCAAGTTGTGTCATCAACTCATCAAGAGCGGTAGTGGTGGATTCTAGACGTACAGCAGAACCTGCATCTCTCATGTCGGATTCAAGATGGATGTCGTCGAGTGCCTTCTGAATTAGTGAGCGAGTCTCGCGTGCCAGAACAGGCAAAGACTCAGGTCTGCGGCAATTTGCAATTAGCGCCTGAACCTGTTCTGAAGGTGCACCCAACTTTTCCAATTGCTCGAGGACATTTCTAATTCGTCGCAACATTGTAACTGATCTATCATAATCTTCGAGAAGATTTTCGAGGTCTAGAACCAAGTGGGACACAGTGTCTCCTAATTGGTGCTCAAGCCTTTGCTGTACAGACCAGCGTGCCAAACCTCGCACTGCTCCAGCAGTAGCTGGCACCTGTCTCTCAAGTAGAGACATGACTTCATTGGATAATAGATTTCGAGGCGTTGTTGCAACATGGTCAACAGTTGCTTGAATAACTTGAAGAGACCTTTCAACAGCACGGTCTAACAGTGAAACCGAATAGCCAAGTGAGCGTGCTTGTTCTAGTCTCTCAAGTACTGGTCCAAGTCCATCAAATTGTGTACCATCTTCTAGCAGAGCCTGTGCCAGAGGTTCTTGGGAAAGTCTTGCTCTAAGGGCTTCTGCTTCGCTGATATCAGCCAATGCATCTTCGTGTGCAGAAGCAAGTGCTTCCGCATGGTCGAGTAGATTGGAAAGGTCAGCCTCAGCCTGGCCCCTTCTAGCTCCAAGGTCCCCGAGTTCTGTGAGCACTTGCCGGCGCTCATCCATCAGTTCGCGCATTTCAGCCTGAATCATAGCAGTGCGATTTTCTTGCTCGGTTAGTCTTGAGCGGTCTTCATGCGTTCTATTACGAGCAGTTTTTGCCTCGGCTTCAATTTGGCGAAGTGAGAGTTGAGAGTCATTGATTCGACTTTCCAAATCAGCTAGGTCGCCTTGAGCACGGCGGTGTCTATCTCTTGTAGCTTCGACCTGTTCCTCAATCATTCGTTGACGTCGTTGGTCATCATCGATTCGGGAGCGAATACTTGCCAATGTTGTAGAATGCGAATCGATATCACTTGAAAGTGCAGCTTCTTTTGCAGCCATCTCTTCTATCATCGCTGACAATTCAGCACTAGCCTTTGAATCACCGAGAGCTTTTGCCAATTCACTTGCTCTTACAGATAGTTGGTGCTCGAGTTCATTGACTCTCTTTGCAAGTCGGTCTGAGCGAGCCTCAGCAGACTCACTTGCTGCTTGAGCAGCAGAGAGGTCGAGTTGAATTTGATCAAGAGCAGTATTTGATGCAGCAA
>Ga0315329_10001166_pt1 | contig 10428 bp, 7 predicted proteins | sample M150032315metaG_FD_203459 | JGI IMG/M metagenome (GOLD analysis project Ga0315329, IMG submission 203459) | Ammonia-oxidizing marine archaeal communities from Monterey Bay, California, United States - M1 500m 32315 | ecosystem: Environmental > Aquatic > Marine > Coastal | place: USA: California...
GATGGTCTCGGTGCTAGCGATAATCCAGCTCAAGGCGGTGATACAGCCCCTAGTGATTGCAACTCTTCTCTTCCTGCTCATCCGACCCGCTGCACAGTGGTTGGAGGAGCGTCCGATAATACAGAAGCACGGCCATCCACTGATGCCATACGGCGTCCTCGTAGTGATACTCTTCCTAGTGATGTGGATAGCATCACAGTTACTCTACTCCAACCTGACCTTGTTCACTGAGGAGATACCCGGGCTGACCGAGAAGCTCAACACCAAGCTGACCTGGCTGGAGGGACTCGAGTTCTGGGGATACTCCTTCGACGTCAGCGGCCTGACGGCGCTCTTGAGTTTGGACACCATCAACAACTATCTGACTGGATTCGTTGGTTCGTTGGCGAGTTTTACTGCCAGCGCAGTGACTGTTCTCATCTTCCTGCTCTTCATCATCCTCGAGGCCGAGACTTTGCCTCGCCGCTTGGAGGCGGCTTACCCAGAGGATGCTGAGAGGGTGCAGGCTGTAGCAAGCTCCTCAGGAGAGGGTATCAACACCTATGTCGTTACTAGAGCCACCGTAGCCTTCGGTCAGGCCGTAATCGCGGGGATTGTCCTCTGGTACCTCGATATCCCTGGTTGGTTTATGTGGGCATCAATCACCTTCATGATGGACTTCATTCCCTACGTGGGAGCGTTGATTTCACTGATTCCTCCAATCTTCCTCGGCTTCATCGTACTGAGCCCGACTTGGGTTGCCATACTCATTCTGGTGTTGGTCCTCAATCAGCAGGCATGGGGGGCTGTGGTCGAGCCACAACTGGCCGGACAGCGGCTTGACATGTCCCCTATCGTGCTGCTTCTCCTAGTGGCCTTCTGGGGCTGGGCGTGGGGAGTAATGGGAATGGTCCTCGGAGTTCCTCTGGCTGTAATCATGAAGATTGCTCTGGAGTCCGACGAGAGAACGCGTCCAATCGCCATGCTGCTCTCCCGCGATCCCAAGCAACCGGCTGTAGAAGAGGAGTGATTAGCCCCGCGGGACTATCACCACTAGGACTCCGTCAGCTTGGATGTGCACTGACTCGCCCGAGCCAACATTGTGGAGACCTTTCGTGGACAGGTTCATCGGCGCACCGTTCAACTCCCACCGAGCGCCGTACAGGTGTACGCTACGGCAGGGAGTTAGTGCGAACACTGAGAATTCGCCTCCGGAGCGCACCGCGAACTCGCGCTCGCCTTCCTGGGGATGTAGCCTATGAGTTACCGAGTCCTCGTGGTGGAGTCGTATGGCTGCCCCTGAAGGTACCTCGCACAACGCCGCCCAACTCCCGAGGAAGTGGCTTGTAGCGCCTCCATCCGAGCCGACGACGTCGATCTCATTGTAACCACGCTTAATGAGTAGTGAGAGAGACTTGGCTAGGTCGCTACTCGACTGGTCAGCTAATTCGTAGGTCTGACCTCGCCACCTGTCGGAATCGACAGAATCGAGATCTCCAAGGACCTGCTCGACCTCATAACCCGCCTCAGCAGCCCTATCGGCCCCTCCATCGACTCCGAAGCAAACAGCACCCTTGAGAAGGCCCTCGACGACAGTTTCCGAGGGTTGTTGCCCATTGCACCAGAGTAGCGCGCGCAATTCATCACCTCTTGCGGGCGGTTATCTTGCCATCGACCACGAGGTCGACGTCGTTCAGTTCGATTGTCGGTTTCAACATGACCCCTCGCATGTGGATACCTACTCTTGCCGAACCCCCGAGAGCGGAGTTGTCACCGATTCCGAAGTAAGCCGACCCACGGGCCACCTGATCCTCAAGCCTATTTCCAGTCATCCTCGCCCTCGAGTTCATCCCGAAGCCAAACTCAGCCACTGTCCTGACCCGCCCAGCCCTAGACGGACGCAGACCGACCTTGGCCTCGTCGAGCACCGACCCAACACTCTCTGCCAACTCACCCCCGGAGATGCTGACCACCATGCCTTCCTCGACAAGGAAGATGAGGGGCTCGTCTAGCAGGACGCCTTCCCACGAACCATCGATGACGATTTTGCCGTTCAGGGTCTGTTCCTTTGGTAGAACGAAGACCTTTCCGGCCGGCAGGTTAGTCACCTGCCCGGGCCGGTTGCATATGCCGTTGTCCTCGAGCACCCAGCGGGCCCCGGTCCTGAAGGTCACATTGGTGCCCGCTGGAGTCGTTACCTTGACGTCGCGCCTGCGCCTCAGCATCGGATTCAGTCCCGATATCTCCTTCTGCAGGGCGTTGTAGTCGGCGGTCATTCCACCCATCGCCATCATCTCCTCGTCGATTCCAGGCATCGAAGCTATTCTAGCCCCCTCCCGCGATGCGGTCAGTCGTGCACGGGTGTGAGTCAGGGAGTGGCGAGTGGCGAGCAATACGACATTCTGACGGCGCATCAGATCGCCGACCGAGGCCGGGGGCTCGTTGCCCTGCCTATGTCTGCGAGGCATCATCATCATGAGTATGCGATCAGTAACCTCCGAGGCGGCCTCGTATAGTGAACGACCGACTTCGGAAGTCGACGGGTCGGTGACTACCAGCACGTGCTCGTGCGGTCGCACCTGCATGCACGTCCTCACTACTGAACGGGCCGCGGTCAGCATCGCCTCCTCGCGTTCGGTGTCATCACCGATGGAAACATCAGACTCCTCGGGCATCGCTCCTCGGCTCGTGATGAGAGTTCTGTTATTCAACACCACTACGTAATGTCAAACCAATTCACCACGGTAGTCATAGGTGAAGATGGGTTGCGCAAAGTAATGGAAGGCATCCATACGGTGCGACTCGTAACTGCTCTTGCGGTAGCTGCTATGCTCGCCGGTGGCTGGATGATGAACACGCCGCTGGATGAAATCACCGATTACGGGATTACCGTAAACGACGAGACGCCTGAAGCCGCCGAAGGAGATTCCGAGGAGGCACAGCCTGTCATCAAGCGAGGAGAAAAAGAGGATGATTCTGGTTCTACCCTGCCTCAGAGGCTCCTAGCGGGAGGAGTGGGTGCCCTAGGGTCACTCGTTCTCGGATCGTTAGTACTTGAGTTTGTGAAGGTGACAGTTCTAGTGGCGCTGATGTCCCCTATGCTCGCGAGGATGAAGAGCAATCGAGAAGACATGCTCACCCGCGGTCGTCTGCTCGGATACCTCGAGGCAAACGCGGGAATTCACTTCTCCGCACTGCGCGACGCCCTAGGGCTCGCCAACGGAGTGACGGCTTACCACCTCCACACTCTGGAATCTACCGGTCAGATTATCTCGTGGAGGGATGGTAAACTACGCCGCTATGCAATTTCCAGTCTGTCTAGGGAGGAAATTGGGCGAATTAGGAGCCCTGTCGTCGGGACTCGCCTAGCCATACTCGAGGTACTGTCCGAATCCGGAAACATAGGCCTCTCAGGCACCGATATCCGATTGAAGTTAGAAATTTCGAGGCAGCTGTTGAGTCACCACCTCAACGAACTGCGCAATGTTGAGATGGTCGAAGCTGCCTCAGAGGCACGACGTCCCAAGTGGCGACTGTCAGACAGTGGGATGGACGTACTGGTCACCTCTAGAGAGGTAGCCAGAATCGAGGCTGTAGGTTGAATAATTCAAGGAATTAAACGTCCTTCCATTCCGCCCGCGACCTCGATTACCTGGCCCGTGATGTGTCCTGAAATCTCGTCCGACGCTAGCATGACCACTGCGTTAGCCACATCCTCGGGGGTAGCGAGCTTCTTCAGTGCCATCGTCGCAGTTGCACGCTCTATTAGATTCTCATCAACCCCCTGTTCGACCTTCTTTGGTGTGACAGTCCATCCCGGAGCGACCGCATTAACACGAACACCGCCAATATGCGAGATGTCGTTCTTCAATGACATCAGTAGACCTGATGTGATGGCGCCCTTCGCAGCAGCGTAGTCAGCATGTCCTGATTCGCCGTAGATACCTGCTGTCGAACCAATCAGAACGATTGATCCCCGCCCAACTTCTGCGGCGTGGCCAAGGAAGGCACGAGCAGTGCTCACTGTAACACCCAGATTGGAGTCAATGGTGGAGGTCCAACGCTCATCATCAATCTCCCAAAGCGGCTTGGACGGTGTTGGATAGTGGCCGGCATTGGCGATGCAAATATCGAGGCCCCCCCATTCCGAGACAATGCTTCGAACCATCGATAGTGCTTCCTTGTCATCACGCAGATCCGCACGGATGGCTATTCCATTGATTTCCTCAGCGAGCGATACGGCCGCGGCAGTCGAGGAAAAATGATGCACGACCACGCGAGCACCCTCGGAGGCGAACGCTCTGCAAATGGCCTGGCCTATGCCACCAGCACCGCCAGTGACGAGCACAACCTTGCCGTGCAGCCCGGTTTCCACACAGGACGGGAGATGTTCCGCTACTTTATGTCCTCAGACTACCTGCCTATGAAGCGAATGCGTGTAGCAATCACCAGAGGAGTTAGCCCGGGCATCGGGGTCTGCGAGCTGACCTTTCTCGAGCGCGAAGCTATAGATGTTGAAAACGCGCGGGCTCAGCACGGCCTCTACGAAGATATTCTCGAGGAACTCGGCTGCCGAGTCGAACATCTTGATGAAGAGTTGGATTTTCCCGATTCGGTGTTCGTCGAGGACATTGCCATCGTGCTTGACGAGATCGCGGTCATCACGAGGCCGGGGGCGCTTTCCCGGCGTGGAGAACGTCGTTCAATCGAACGGGCGCTCACACCGCACCGCTCACTCAAGCACATCCAAGCACCTGCGATACTCGATGGAGGGGACGTCATGGTAGTGGCCAAGAGCATCTACGTCGGTACCTCCACCCGCAGCAACGCCGAGGCCGTGCGCCAGTTGAGAGCGTTGGTCACCGATCATGGCTACCGCGTTGTGAGAGTCAATTTCGACGGATGTCTCCACCTGAAGTCAGCGGTGACCGCGGTCTCGGACGACACCCTTCTCATCAATCCTGAGTGGGTCGATGCCGGTGCCTTTCCCGAGCATGCCTGCATCTCCGTCGACCCATCGGAGCCGAGTGCGGCCAATGTCGTCCGCATTGGTAGTACGGTCCTTTTCGCGGCCGACTTTCCCCGGACCGGCCAGCGCCTCTCTGCCCTGGGCTATGATGCACGGCCCGTAGTCGCCTCGGAGCTGGCGAAAGCCGAAGGTGCGCTGACCTGCTGTAGCCTCATCTTTGAGGTGCCGTAGGAACAGTTACTATCCTGACTTCTGTGCCTCAATGTCAAATCCAGACATCATTAGAGGCTGTTAATTCGCCTTCTGTGCTGCCAGTATTGATGACGTCTCGAGGTTCAACAAGCATGACCTCGCATTCAGTTTCAGCACAGGGTTTGTGATCAACTCCTTTTGGGACCACATACATGTCACCATCGCTCAATTCCACAGTCTCGTTCTCAAACTCTATTTTCATCTCACCCTTGATTACGATGAACACCTCATCGGTATCTGCATGATTATGCCAAACGAAATCGCCCTGAATTTTGACTAATTTGAATTGGTAATCGTTCATCTCTGCGATTACCTTTGGAGACCAGTGTTCTGAAAACAGAGATAATTTGTCTTTGAGATTTATTTTTCCCATTTTCTCCCTGCCTTGTTGTACGATTCAATCCTCAAACTCTTCATCCAACTCTCGTGGGTCGAATCCAGACCACGACTCAATCATCTCGAGGTCCTTTGAGACCTGTCTCCTACGGGTGCTCGCGTAGACTATTCCCCCCATTACAGCTAGAGTCAGGGCCATAATCAGGAATGGAAGACCTGTGCCGAGCAGCCAGTCGAACATGCTCGTGTCCTCAGGAGACTCGATAGGAATGACTTCGACAAGCCCTGGGCTGACCATGTCACCGTCGAGTGCCCACACCTCCACCCTCGCGCTGCTCCCTGTCAGGGTCCAGACCGATATGTAGGTCCAGATATCATCACCTGCAAACTGGTCGCCCTCCATGCCATCATCCCGGAACTCAAGGGACTGTGACACCCCTCCAGCGCGCAGTTCTCCGCGCACGGAGGAGGTGGTGCCGTCGGGGTCTACGAGCTGCACCGTGATGAGGACCGATGTCGGCTCCTCAAGGTCGATGCTGCTCGGTGAGACCTCGAGCTCGTACAACTGCGGCGAACTGGAGCCGATTGTAAGGTTAATCGAGGCCGAAGATGAGTCGCCCCTCGAGTCCTTGACCAGCAAGTCGATGCGCACGGGCCCGGGCGGGAAACTCGCAGTGTGGACTATCTTGTCGCTCAGCAGCGTTCCGTCATTCAGGACCCATTGGTAGAGTACGATGTCATCATCGTAGTCATAGGAGGTCGAGGCGTTGAGTACCACGGGCTCGCCCGGTGGGATGTACTGGCCCTCTGAGAGGCCGGAGATTCCCGCCACGGGTCCGGTCTCCAGCACCTTGAGTGCTTGTGAATGGGTGCGCTGCATCCCGTTGGAGTCTATCAGCTCAAAGCGTAGTATGTGCTCTCCGGCTGGCAGGTAGTCGTTGTACCAATAGTCCGCCGTCTTGTCCTCAAGTATCGGCTCGGCCATCAGGTCTGAGTACACGCTAACGGTGAAGTCGTCACCGTCGGGATCGAACGAACGGCGGAAGTCGAACAGCACAGGCAGATTGGAGTGGACCTCGATACCAGGCATCGGCGAGTCAAGGACAAGGACCGGTGCCGACTCATCGACCCTGACCATAATCTCAGCCACGTCCGAGGTCCCTGAGCCGTCCTCGACAGTCAGGGTGACCTGGTGCACGCCCTCCGGCAATCTAGTCTCTAACACCCATCCGCTACCCATCGGCTCGCTCAACAAATCGCTCTCCCAGAGCACGCTGACTAGATCGGTGCTGAATGCCGCAAAGGGATTGCAAACCAGCCCACTGCCGTTGTCAGGCAGGTCGATGCAAGCAGCGTCCCAGTCTCCCGAGCCAGTGGCATCGAAGACCAGTAGCTCGCCGGAGTCAGTTAGTATCCCGTCGGACGGGCTGGCAATCAGCGCCACGGGCGGTGAGTTAGATACGCTGAGTTCGGCGGTGGCAGAGTTCCACATGTCTGCATGATTAGGGCGATTGTCGCTCGCGTACATCGTGATGATGTGGCCTCCTTTCGACAAGGTCCCAATCCACTCGACTGTCGAGTCAGGTGTCACCCCAGAGGCGAGAAGGCCGTCTCGGTCGCTCCAGAACTCGAACTTGACTCCGTCGCCCTCGGGGTCAAAGGTCGCAGTCCCATCGAGTCGCACGGTTGCCGACGATGTCATGCCCGTGCGAGTAATCTCCAGCTCCGCCACTGGTATCTCATTGTAGAGCTCGACGTTGAAGGTCCATGAGACGGGGACATTGACGCCGTCCGAGGCGTACACCGTCACCGAGAACTGGTTGGGTGCACCCGGGAAGGTGTGGATAATCGAGGCGAGGCACTCTGCATCTCCTGCAGGTGGTTGACCGGTGCCTTGCTCGTAAGAAGTCTCCACCCAGCAGTGCAGTTCGTCTCCCTCTGGATCGTACGTGCTGCCTAGGTGGATAGTGACGTTGGCAGTGATTCCGAGGTAGAGAGTGCCCCAAGCCGAGATCTGCGGCGTTGTTCCGACCGAGAGTACCGGAGGCAGGTTGGCCAGCTCAATCTCACGGGCCTCCTGCACGCATTGGTTCTGGCTGTCGCAGACCTCGAGGGTAATCTGATGGACTCCATCTGAGAGACAGAGGACGGCGTTGAGGTTGGCAGTGAACGACGAACCGTTTCCGCCCGGAGGAGAGCCACACGCGCTCAACAGGTCGCCGTCGATACTGCTGGTCCAACTGTAACTCAGTTCGTCGAAATCGAGGTCCCAGGACCGATTGGCGTCGAAGACCACCTGACTACCGCTGGCGTAGACTGCCTCGTGCTCGGGCGAGTCCCACAGGATAAAAGGCGGCTGATTGGACAACTCAAGGTGGCAGAACACCGAGATATCCGCGTCGAGGTCGACTGCTGCAGTGTCGTTGTGGACGCCGTCGTAGTCGCAACCGGTGTGGACTGTGTTGATGTCGGACCAGCCCTGCATCGGAGTCCAGCGCTCACCGATGAAGGGACCGTACGAGTAGTGTCCTGAGTATGGCAGGGTGCCTGTATGCTCGGACTCGTACAGGTCGAAGGTGAGGTTGAACTCGGCGTGAGGGATGTGTAGCAGGTGCTGATTGACAGAGTGAACCTCGACCATCCACATCACATCGAGGATGTTGTCCTGTCCGGCGTAGATTGGTGTGTCGATATCGCCTGAAGATATCCAACGCAGATGGCTGTCTCCCAACATCTCGAAACTATCGGCGAATCCATTGGTGAACCATGAGCCAGTGAAGTTGACGAAACTGGAGGTAGCGCTTGCCGGAGCACCGGAATAACAAGCCATTGCAACGTTGTGGATGAACAACTCGCTGTGATCTACCATGTCGAAACAGGAGTCGGTATTGCCGCGGATTACGCTGTTCTCAAGGTACGAGACCTCCTGGCTACTGGCGTCCCACTTCAGGCCGCCATTGTCGCCGTTCATGTCGAGACCTCGGACCAGACCGTCGACTTCGTCCAGCATGACTGAGTGGCCGGTCGAATTGAGGTTGATCTTGATGTCGTCCATGATGACCGTGCCGTCGTGTTCCATCCCACTGTTGTCGATGTCCAGTGCGGGGGCGTTAACGGAGTCCCTGATGTCAACTGAGAGCAATTGTAGGTCGATGCTGTCGCGCACCACGAATCCATGCTGGTCCTCGATTGATGTGCACTCAAAGCAGGTCGAATTCTTGCCGCCGCTCATGACGTCGTTAGACTCGTGGAAGTAGAAACCGGCCCCGAGTTGAGGCAGTGTCGCGCCGAGTCCGTTCTGATAGGTCGTCACGTATGCCAATTCGACATTGCTGGAGTCTCTTACCGAGACACCGTGTCCGCCGTTGCCGGTGCTGATTACCCCAGATAAGTCGGGGTGGAACTCGCGGATATCCACCCCGGTAGCGCCATTGTCGGCTATCACCCAATCAGCGCCCTGAGCGCCTCCCTTCCACAGTAGTACGCCCGGTCCCGTTGAGTTGCGGACCACTAGATCGTTGATGGTAGGGGCCCAGTTGGCGCTGCGCATGAACATGCCAGCCCTGTCGTTGAGAGGAGCTGTGTCACTCGGCCTGCCGTTCCTCAGCAGATCAATTTCGTTGAGTATAGTCGAAGAACCAATCATATAGGCCTTGAAGCCGACAGCAGCGTTGTCCTCAATTAGCGCGTCAGTGACCTGTACCCCGCTGGTATTGACCTCGAATGCGGCGTAAGCAAGCCCAGGTGTCTTGGCTCCCAGCCCCCCCGTCCCTCTCACTTCGAGGTCGTTGAAGACAGCGTTGTGAGGCACGTTGGAGTACTGGCTGTGGTTGTATTGCTCGACCATGACGCCATAGTACTGGCTGTCCTCAACTGTCATTCCCACAAAGGTTGGTCGGGTGGTCCATCCAGAGGTGATATGGCGCACGAAGATACCGCTGTCACACCGGCTCACGCTGGAGTCCGATATCAGTGGTATCGAGTCCTCCACCCATATCCCGGCAGCGATAGCGAGGGTGGAGCCGCTGACATTGGATATCTCTAGGTTTGAGATTAGACCGCCCGAGTTACCCCAGTAGTTCAGTCCACGGGTAATTAGGCCGTCGGCGGTCATGCCATCAATGATGGGGGCCGAGTAGGCCCCAACCGAAAGTCCGATGCCGTAACGCCATGAGGTGGAAAATCCGTGGACATCCTGGCCGCCGCCGTCTATGATGAGGTCATTGATTCGTGGCGATGCCCCGTCGAACAGGTCGACGGCAACCCTGTCAGCATTGATGATCGTGAGGTCGTTCATAGTCGGATCGCTGTCATAGATGGTGACGCCGTACTCCGCATCGGTGATTGTGAGATTCTCTATCTTGGAGCCCAGCCCGCTGCTGCTCGAATTGAACACGATACCGTCGTGATTGCCCAAAATGGATTCGAGTAGCACTGGCGCTGTGTTCGTGCCCTGTACGGTGATTCTTCCAGCCACGAGTATGTTCTCGTCATCGCCAAGCTGGATGGTGGTTCCAGATTGGACTACGAGTATTTCCCCACTCTCGACTGTGTAGCCGTCCTGAAGCACCACAGTTCCCGACCACACGGTGGTCGAACGGGACACAGCACCAAACGTAGCCGGGACCAGCGGAGAGGCTGAAAGCAGCAGCAGGAGAATAAGTGCTACAGCACGCCTGCGAACTGCCGAGACAGATGCTTGCATGGCTAGTCCGCTCGCTGTCCGCCTGTTATCCCTTGCGCACACATGAGTGATGTCGAACTAACGTATAGTAGAGGTCATAAACAGCGACCGAGCGCGATGCCCGTCGAGGACTGAGAATGAGTACTGCCTTCGTTCTGATTAAGGTAGAGCCGGGACTCGAGAAAGATGTGTATCTGGCACTTCTAGA
>Ga0315329_10001167_pt1 | contig 10427 bp, 7 predicted proteins | sample M150032315metaG_FD_203459 | JGI IMG/M metagenome (GOLD analysis project Ga0315329, IMG submission 203459) | Ammonia-oxidizing marine archaeal communities from Monterey Bay, California, United States - M1 500m 32315 | ecosystem: Environmental > Aquatic > Marine > Coastal | place: USA: California...
TGTGGTGGCCAGTGTCCCCAGATCCGGCGGCGGCATCACGCCGAAGATCTGTTCGGCCGCCGCCAGAACGGCCATCAGAGCAGCGTCGCCGTGCCGCCTCCCGGCGAACTGAACCCCGACCGGGAGGCCGTCATCGGTGAATCCGGCCGGAAGGGACGCCGAAGGTGCGCCGCTCACGGTGATCCTCGAGCAGGACCGCATCCAGTGGGTGTAGTGGTCCAGGCGCACGCCGTCGATCTCGTCCACCCACTCCATGCCGATCGGAAACGGCGGCACCTGACTGGTGGCCGACAGGAACGCATCGAATCGGCCCTGCACGAAGAACCGGTCCCAGTCCGCTCGGATCCGAGCCTCGGAGGTCACCGCTTCGGCGATCCGCTCGGCATCCAGGGAGAGCCCGAGTCGGATCTCGTAGCGGGCCGTGGCCTTGACCCGTTTGTCGTCGACCAGGGCGGCCATGTGGAAGGTCTGGAAGAGGCCCCGCAGGTCCTCGAAGCAACGGTCGGCCCCTGTGAGGTCGGGACAGGCCTCCACGACCTCCCAGCCGACGTCTGACAGAAGGTCGACGGCCCCGAGGGTGGCTTCCCTGATGGCGGGATCGAGCGGAAGGTCGCCGAGGTCGGGTGAGAACGCCACCCGGGGAGTGGTCGAGATGGGATCCGCCAGCACATAGGCACCGGTCATCACCCCCAACAGGAGCGCCACGTCGCCAACCGTCCGGCCCATCGGGCCGGCGATGGGCTGGTCGGTCCGCGGATCGGGAGGCACGTCCCAGGGAATAGATCTAGTCGTCGGCCGGAAGCCGACCACCCCGTTGAACGAGGCTGGGTTCCGCAGCGAACCGCCCAGGTCGGAACCGTCGGCGATGGACAGGGAGCCACAGGCCAACGCCACGGCAGCGCCGCCGCTGGAACCGCCGGCGCTCCTGGTGGGATTCCAGGGATTGCGGGTGAGGCCAAGAACGGGATTGAAGGTGTGGGAGCCCTTACCGAACTCCGGGGTGTTGGTCTTACCGACCGGCACCACGCCGCATCGGCGGAGGTGGCCGATCAGCGGTGCATCGGTGGTCGGGACATGGTCCGAAAAGACTAGGGACCCCTTGGTGGTCCGAACCCCGGCGGTGTCGCTGAGGTCCTTGAAGGCCGTCACCAAGCCACGCAGTGGCGCGCCAACCATGAGTTCCGGATCGTCGTCGAGGCGTCCGGCCAGGTCTTCGGCGGTGTCCCAGTGGACGGTGGGGATGGCGTTGACGACCGGTTCGGTCAACTCGGCCCGGGTGCGGCAGTCGGCCAGCAACTCCCGGCACGACGCCTTGCCGGTGTCCAGTACGGCCTTCTGTTCGGTGGCGGTGAGAGCAGCGAGATCCATCGTCGGCGCACCCTAGGGCACGTCGACGATGGACCTGTCGCCGTAAATCAGTGCGGGTGGAGTTCCCAGCCGTGGGGGACCGGTAGCCCGAACTCGGTACAGGCGTCAGCCACGGCGATAAACAGGAACTTCCCGAACGACCGCTCGCAGCCGATCAGGAACGACGTCTGGCCTCCCTGGTCGTCGCGCACCCAGTCACAGCCCACGGAGCCCAGCGAGCCGCTGAACACGGCGCCGTTCGGCGTGAGCTCGCCGGACAGGTCGAGGTTGCAGATCTTGGACAACGCCGAGGTGGCGTTCGCCCCGCTGATCCGCAACATGGCCCGTCCGTGGGTGATGTCGATGACGGTCACGAAGCCCTCGGTGGGCACCGACGCCGAAATGGCGCCGGACCGGCCGGGTTCCCCGTAGATCGTCCACTCGTCGGGTCGGGTGCCGCACACCAGGTCGCCAGAGGCGATCCGGTTGCTGCTCCCGTAGGACACGCCCAGAGCGGCCGCGGCGGCCGTAGCGGCTCCGGCCCGGACCTGGACCTTGGTGGTGGCGTAGGCATCGGCCAACGTCACGCCCCCATCAGGGGAGGTGAGAGGACCAACGTCCACCGGACTGTGCATCGTGGTCTCAGACACGCTGGCGCGCTCCTTCGTGATCGAAGTGGGCGTGGTGCTCCTGCACCAACGCCTTGATGCGTCGGCCATCGGCCAACAGCACCGTGATCTCAGTGCCGGCGGCCGACAGGGACGGAGCGACCTGCCCGAGACAGATCGATCGACCCAACGTCGGCGACATCCGACTCGAGGTGATGCGGCCCAGGATCGTGTTCAGGCCACCGTCCACGATCTGGGCTGCCTCCTCGGGCACGATCGAACCGTCCACGGTCTGGATACCCACCAGGATCGGGAGGTCGTCCCGCTCGTAGGCGTGCTTCAACTCGGGGAGGCCCAGGGTGTCGGACTTGTCGAGCTTCACCAGACCGCCAAGACCGGCCGTCGGGGCCTTGGACAGCCCGTCGGTGTCCTGGCCCACGATGTAGTGGCCCTTCTCCAGACGCAGGATCCGCTGGGCCTCGACGCCGAACGTCGCGCATCCCAGGTCGGCTCCGGTCTCCAGCAGGTTCTCCCACACGTGGAGGGCGTGCCCTGACGGCACGTGGACCTCGTACGAGAGTTCCCCGGTGAAGCCGATACGCCAGATGATGCAGCCGGACACGCCGGCCACCGTTCCCTGCCGCACGCTGAAGTACGGGAAGGCGTCGGAACTCAGGTCGACGCCCTCGGTGAGGCGCTCCAACAGCGTCCGGCTGTTGGGGCCGGCCACGTTGATGCTGGTCAACCCACCGGTGACAGCCGTGACGTGCACGTCCCACTCCGGATGGGCGGTCTGCAGCCAGTCCTCAAGCATCTCCCAGATGGCACCGGCACCCGAAGACGTGGTCGTCATGATCCAGTGGTCCTCGCCCAGGCGGGCGGTCACGCCGTCGTCGGAGACGACACCGTCCTCGGCCACCATCGTGCCGTATCGCACCCGACCGACGTCGAGCTTCTGCCACTTGTTGACGTACACCAGCTCCAGGAGCTTGGACACGTCGGCACCACGGAGGTCCAACTTGCCCAGCGGCGTCACGTCGATCAGGCCGACGTTGGTCCGCACGTTGGCGGCCTCAGCCATGGCGTCGCCGTAGTGGTCCGGACGGACCCACTGGCCGGCCAGGAGCGGCGACGACCCGTGGGCCTCGTGCCAGTCCTGCAGGGCCGAACGACGCACCGGTTCGAGGATCCGCCCGGCGAGGGCGCCCAACGAGATCGGCGAGTACGGCGGGCGCCACACGGTGGTCCCGATGTCGGCCATGTCGACTCCGTTGGCCTCGGCCAGAACCGAGGCGGCGTTGACCGTCTCGAGCTTGCCCTGTGCCGGGCCCATGGTCACGGTGGTGTACCGCTTCATGAGCTCGATGGAGTCGAAGCCCTCCTTGGAGGCCTGGACGAGGTCCTTGGACGAGACGTCCTCGGAGAAGTCGACCATGCCGTGCGTGGAGCTGCGGTAGCACTCAGGGTGCGGGTTCCGAGCCAAGGGAGTGCGACTGTCGGCCACCTCTTCCGGCTTGGCCCACGTTGGAGCACCGGCGCGTGCCGTCTGACTGACCCGGTCGTGACGACGTCGCAGCGACCGGTTGGCCGCCAACTGGCCAGTGGTCCGACCGTGGGCCTCCAGCTCGGCGGTCGACCCGTCGCCGGCGATGCCGCCGGTGGCCAGGATGTTGCTGGGCAACGAGTTGGAGAAGTACCTCGCCGCTACCGGGTCGTAGACGGGTCGGTCGCCGCCCATGTTGAGCAGTGACGTCGGAGCGGTCCAGCCGGTTGCCGTGACGACGGTGTCGGCGCTCAGCGTCCGACCGTCGCTCACCTGCACCTTGGATACCCGACCCCGGCCCTGGACGGCCACGATGCTCTCACCCTTACGGGCGTCCAGCACGGCGACGATCTCCACGCCGGCCCGCTCGAGGTCGGTGACGGCTCCGTCACCCTCCTCGTTGGCCGTCATGACGACGGCCCTGGTGCCGGGCTTCACGCCGAACAGGTTGATGAGTCGCCGGGCGGCACCGGCGAGGATGACCCCTGGCGTGTCGTTGCCGGCGAAGACGTAGGGACGCTCGATGAGGCCGGCGGCCACCACCATCACGCCGGCCCGCGCCTTCACGAGGCGCTCGGGGGCAATGGAGTGGCTCCGCTGGTTCACGGAGATCCAGTTGTGGTCGTAGCGACCGGTGACCGTCGAGTCGACCAGCACCTCGATGTTGGCGTGCGCCTCACAGGCGGCGACCAACTCGGCGGCCTTGGCCCGCTGGGCGTCGTCCCCCCAACGGAGGTGTCCACCCAACTCGGTGTAGTGCTCGACGAGCAGGACTGAGGCGCCGGCGTCGGCTGCGGCCAGTGCCGCACCCATACCGGCTGGACCACCGCCGGCCACCAGCACGTCCGGGTGGACGTACCGCTTGTCGTAGGCCCCGTGTGTGCTGGTCTTCCAGTGGATCTCGCCACCCGGGGCGAACTTCCGCAGGATCTTCTGGTAGAGAGGCCACAGGAATTGCGGGCGCATGAAGGTCTTGTAGTAGAAGCCCGACGACAGGAAGCGGCCCACCAACTGGTTGGACGCCGCCAGGTCGAACTTCAGGCTCGGCCACACGTTCTGGGTCGAGACCACCATTCCGGCCTGTAGCTTGCGGCTGCCGGCCCGGACGTTGGGCTCGTCACCGACCTGTAGGAACAGGTTCGGATCCCAGTGGTCGGCGGTCATGATGCCGCGCCTGCGGTGGTACTTCATGGAGCGGCCGAACACCTCGACGCCGTTGGCGGCAATGGCAGAGGCGATGGTGTCGCCCTCGTGCCCGGTCATCTGCTTGCCGTTCCAGGTGAACGACAGGCTGGTGGACCGGTCGATCACCTCTCCGGGCTGTGCGGGAAGTCGGTTCGTCATGACGCCTCCTGACCACGGATCTCATTGGTGGCCGTGTTGCGCTCGATGGTGAAGTACCGGCGGCAACCGCCCCGGCAGTACCAGGTCTCGGTGACCCAGCCGGCCGGGTTGGGCCGCATGTACAGGTACTCGCGCCACTCGCTCAGCGAGCACGTGGCGGGATCGGGGCGGGAGATGACTTCTCCGGCCGGTCGAAGGTCGTCGGAGTTCCGGGGACCACAGTTGGGACAGGGAACAATGATCATCAGTGACCCACCGCCGCAGCGCCCTTTTCGCCGACGAGGTCTCCCTCGGTGAAGCGCTCGATGCCGAAGGAGGCGATCAGGTCCGCATTGCGGCCGGTGGCGATCGTCTCCGCCATGGTTTCGCCAGCCACCGGGCCGGCCTTGAATCCGTAGGTACCCCAGCCGACGTCGACCAGGTAGCCCTCGACGGGCGTGTTGCCCATCACGGGGGAGTAGTCGGGGGTCATGTCACACAGCCCCGACCACTGGCGAAGCAGGCGCATCTTAGAGATGCCCGGCATGAGCTCCAGCACGTGCCCGGCCAGTTCCTCGGTGAACTCGAGGGTGCCGTTGACCCGATAGGTGCCCACCGGATCGACCGATGCGCCGAACACGAGCTCACCGCGGTCAGTCTGGCTGACGTAGACGTGTAGCGAACCCGACACCACCACGGTGGGCAGGAACACCTTGCACGGTTCGGTGACCGCCGCCTGCAACGGGTGGGTGGTGATGGGCAGCGGTACGCCGGCCATGTTGGAGATGAGCGACGCCCAACCGGCCGTGCAGTTCACGACGACGGGAGCGCTGATGTCGCCACGGCTGGTCTTGACACCGGTGACCTTGCCGCCGGCGCCCTTGCCGCCCGGACCCGAACCACCCTCGACCATGATGTCGAGCACCTCAGTCTCCTGGAGGATGTGGATGTCGTGCACGTCGGCGCCTCGGGCGTAGCCCCAGACCACGGCGTCGTGGCGGACGATGCCGCCCGGGGGATGGTGCAACGCTCCCAGGATCGGGTAGCGGGTGTCCGATGAGATGTCGAGGCTGGGGGCCTGCTTCTTGACCTCCTGCGGGTCGATCACGCTGGAATCGATGCCCTGGAGCTTGTTGACCTCGGCCCGCCAGTGCATGGTCCGCAGCGCCGAGTCGGTGTGGGCCAGCGTGAGGTGTCCCCGCCTGGAGAACATCACGTTCAGGTTCAGGTCGGTGGACATCGTGTTGTACAGGTCTAGTGACCGGTCGTAGAAGGCCACGCCCTCCGGCGTCAGGTAGTTGGACCGGACGATGGCCGTGTTGCGGCCCGAGCCGCCGCCACCGATGTAGCCCTTGTCGACCACGGCGACGTTGGTGATGCCGTGGTTCTCCGCCAGGTAGTAGGCGGTGGCCAGGCCGTGGAGGCCGCCACCGATGATGACCACGTCGTACGACGATCGCATCTCCGGTCGGCGCCACATCCGTGGCCAGTCACCTCGGGTCAGGCCGTGCTTGATCAGCGCGCCTGCCGAGTATTTCGGGGGTCGCTTCCCCATGGGCTGTCTTCCCTTCTTGCTAGACGTCGACCCCACGCCACGGCAGCGGGTTGACCCCGGTGCCGTAGAGCGGCTGGTCATCGGATTCGTCGCCGGTGGGGATCCGTGTGGTCCCGGTGAACCGGTCGGCGAGCATGTTGTGGAACCGGTGGAGCGGCTCCTCGAAACGGGGGGAGAGCCGTCCGGGCGTATAGCCGCCGGTGCTCAGGCCCTTCTGGCCCCGCTGGACGATCTCGATGTCCTCACCGTTGACGTCCAGCCAGAAGTCCCGCGTGGTGGCAAAGTCGGCGTCGGCAACGTGCGGGTTGGACGGCGGTAGGAGCCAGGTGCCGACCTCTCGGGTCACGCCAGGGGCGAGGGGCTCGAGGCGCATCACGAATACGTGGTTGGGCAGCACGCTGAGCAGGACGTTGGGGAACAGAGCGATGAACCGACCGCTGGCCAGGTCGGAGTGGCCGAGGCCCTCGGCGGGCGGCATGGCCGCCCAGTCGCCCCTCTCGTCGTTGGACATCGGGGTGGTGGTCTGGCCGGAGTACATGCCGGCGCCCTGGTAGCGGTAGTGATCCTCGACCCGGGAGACCTTGGACAGCTCCGGATGGACCCAACGAAGGTGGTAGTACTCCTGGAAGTTCTCGCTGATGAGCTTCCAGTTCGACCCGATCTCGAACGTCTCGGTGAGGTGACTGCGCCAGTCGTCCAGGCGGTAGCCGGCCAGCCGGGCGTCGAGGTCACCGAACCATTCGCCCACCGGCGGGGTCTCGTCGGACAGGCAGACCACCAGCAGGCACTGCCATGTGTCGACCCGGACGGGATGCAACCCGTAGTCGGCGGGGTCGAAGCCGTCCACGCCGGCCTCGGCGAACTTCGGGGTTGCCACCAGGGAGCCGTCGCGGTCATATCCCCAGCGGTGATACGGGCAGCGGATGGTGCCGCCCAGCGTGCAGTCGTCCTCCAGCAGCTGGGTGCCCCGGTGGCGGCAGGCGTTCAGGAAGCCCCGGAGTCGGCCGTCGGCGTTGCGGGTCAGGATGACCGAGCGGCCGGCGACGATTCGCACGATGGCGCTACCGGGGGCGTCCAACTCATCGTGGAGGCCGACGCACACCCATGAGGTGGCGAAGACATGCTCCTGCTCCTCGGCGAAGAAGGCGTTGTCAACGTAGCAGTCGGCGGGGAGCGCGTGCGCCTCGTGGACGGGACGTCGGGTCCCGACCCAGGCTTCCTCGGAGGTCCAGCGGGACTCCGGGACGACGTGCAGCGCTTCGGTGGAGGTGATCATGCGGGGGGAGCCGTCACGGTCGTGCCAGCGGCACGTGGGGACAGCGCCGAAACGGTACGCCCGGTTTCACTCTGTGTAAATGATCAGTAATCTCATGGGAGCATGAATTCAATCAATACCCCCTATTCGGGAAGCCCGAACACCTCCGGTCCCGCCTCCGGCGATCTCCCATCTATTCAGGGCCTCACCACGTTCGCCATCGTGGCCCGCCACCACAGCTTCTCCAGCGCGGCCGACGAACTGGAGATCGGGCAGTCGGCGGTGAGCCACGCCATCCGTCAGTTGGAGAGGTGGTTCGGGTGTGCACTATTCGACCGGGACCACCGGGGCATCCGCCTCACCGATGAGGGTCGGATCCTGGCCGACGGGGTGGGGGCCGGTCTGACACGGGTCCATCAGGCGGTACGCGACGTCCAGTACCTTCACGACCACGCCACCGAGGTGGTGGCCATCTCGGTGTCCACGGCGACGGCCAGCAACTGGCTGATCCCCCGTCTGGCCCGATTCAAGGTGGATCACCCAGAGATCGACGTGCGCTGCGTGACCACCGACTCGGACCGGAACTTCGACACCGGTTCGGTCGACCTGTTCGTTCCGGTGGGTCGAGCCCGGTGGCCGGGCTGCCAACGGTGGGCGCTGACCGACGAAACCGTCTACCCGGTGTGCAGCCCGGAGTACGCCGCGTCGCTGGGGCCGACGCCGTGGACGCTCGACCTCCTCATGGACGCCGAGTTGCTGACCCTTCAGGAGCGCCACCGGTCCCGGATGCGTTGGTCGGAATGGTTCGCGGCGCTCGGGACCCGAGCTCCGGAGGGCGCTGGCCTCGGGATCACCAACGACTACTCGGTGTTGCTGCACGCCGCCATGGAGGGCCAGGGCGTGGGGCTGGGCTGGCATCACCTGGTGGACGACCTGGTGGGCCGTGGCCGGCTCGTACGACCGGTGGTCGAATCGGTGACCACCGACGAGCCGCTGTGGTTGAACGCACCGCCCGGGCGATCCCTCGACTCGGCCACTGGACTCCTCCGTGACTGGCTGCTGGCCCACGCCTGACCGACCCGCTTCAGGCGGGCCGACCTAGGGTGAGCCGGTGTCCGAGATGCCCCCGTCCGACGTGACCCAGCCCGAGTTGCACGTCGTCGACCACCCACTGGTGGCGCACAAGCTCACCCGGATGCGACGGATCGAGACCACCAGCGAGCAGTTCCGTCGCCTGCTGACCGAGATCAGCCTGCTCCTGGCCTACGAGGTGACCCGGGACCTTCCGCTACGGAACGTCCGGATAGCTACTCCACTGACCGAGACCGACCAGCCCGAACTGGTGGCCGATCCGGTGGTGGTGTCCATCCTGCGGGCCGGCAACGGGCTGCTGGACGGCGTCCTTCAGGTGATCCCGTCGGCCCGGGTCGGTCACGTCGGCCTCTACCGTGACCACGAAACCCTGGAGGCCGTCGAGTACTACTGCAAGTTCCCTCCGATGGACGGTCGGACGGTCATCGTGGTGGACCCCATGCTGGCCACCGGCAATTCGGCGTCCGCCGCCCTCGACCGGGTGAAGCAGGGTGGTCCGGCCTCCGTCCGGTTCCTCTGCCTTTTGGCCGCTCCGGAGGGCATCGAGGCGTTGCACACCGCCCATCCCGACGTGGCCATCTGGACGGCGTCGGTCGACGAGTGCCTGAACGAGGTGGGCTACATCGTCCCCGGCCTCGGCGACGCCGGTGACCGGATCTTCGGCACGACCTGACCGTCGGGCTGGCGGCGAGACGGTGGGCCCGCGGCGGTGGACCGCTCCTGTGTCGGCCATTGTCGTCTTGCCACTCTTGGCGGTGCTGGTCAGCCTGTTCGCCGGGACGGCCGGTGCCTCGGTGGTCGAGCGTGACGACGGTCCGGTGCCCGACCTGCTCGGCCGAGACCCCGGGGTTGTGTATCTGACGTTCGATGATGGCCCCGATCAGATCCTCACTCCTGTCCTGTTGGACCTCCTGGACCGGCACGGTGCGCAGGTCACGTTCTTCCTCCTTGGGCGTAACCTCGCCGAGCGATGGGGGAGCGACGAGGTCCAGGACCTGCTTAACCGGGGCCACGCGGTGGGTAACCACACCACTCACCATCGGAGGTTGACAGAGCAGCACCCGTGGAGCGTGGCCGCCGACCTCGAGGAGGCGTCCCTCCTGCTGGCCGATCGGACCGGCTACCGGCCATCGTGTTGGCGTGCCCCCTACGGTGACCGTGACGCCATGGTGCACGAGGTGGCCACAGCGCTCGGGATGACCCATGTCGGATGGACGGCCGACCCCCAGGATTGGCGGGACCCATGGGTGCCGGTGGTCGTCGATTATCTGACCCGGGAGCGCCACGACGGCTCCGTGGTGCTCCTGCACGACCGGAAGTGGCTGTCGTTGCACATCGTGGACGACCTGTTGCCGGCCTTCCACGACGACGGCTGGCGTTTTGATGCACTGCCGACGTGCCGCGCCCCGGGCGAACGCGAGGCCCGCATGGCCACCCGGGAGGTCGACAGCAACCCGGTGGGTCGGGTGGACCGGGTGGCGGCCGTCGGCGGTGCGTTGGAGGTCTCAGGCTGGGCCTATGACGCCGACGCACCGGTGGGAGGCCTGTCCATCCGGGTGACCGTGGGGGAGCGGGGGCCCGAGACGCTTGTCCGTACCGGGGCCGACCACGGATTCACCTTCCGTCTCGAGGAGGTGCCAGATGTGCCGGTCTGCCTGTGGGCGACAGATGCCGGACGTCGTCAGGACGCCTCTCTGGGTTGCC
>Ga0315329_10001170_pt1 | contig 10420 bp, 8 predicted proteins | sample M150032315metaG_FD_203459 | JGI IMG/M metagenome (GOLD analysis project Ga0315329, IMG submission 203459) | Ammonia-oxidizing marine archaeal communities from Monterey Bay, California, United States - M1 500m 32315 | ecosystem: Environmental > Aquatic > Marine > Coastal | place: USA: California...
GGGAGGATATCCAGGGTCGCCTCCCGGTCGGCCTCGTACCGGAAGAGCAGATGGGTGGCCCGCTTGAGCTGGAGCGGGGGCTCGTAGAGAGGACTGGCGGCGGGGCCGCTGAATCCGTAGCGATCCGGCGTCATCCGCCCCGGGGTGTTCTGATTCTCGGCCATGGTCACCTCCTCGAATGCCGCGCTCTTGGCGACTCTCTGGCCAGGGTATTCATCGTCCCAAGAAATAATTGATATTTTCACTCAAAAAGTTGATAATTTTGCTCACACTTCTCCACCCCTCGAGCAGGAGTGCCCCTGCCCTCTCCCTCTACATGGATCACCCGGCTCTTCGAGCGAAGCGGCGTCGACCTCGACGCCCTTCGCGCGCGGCTGCCCCGGGAATTCGACCTGGTCGCCGCCCGGCCAGCGGACATCCCCCTCGACCACGGCCTGCGACTCGTCGCCGAGTGCGAGCAGCTTCTCGGCGAATCCAATTTCGGGCTCCGCCTCGCCGAGCAAACCGATTTCCGGGATATGGGGGTCTACGGGTACCTGCTCCTGAATGCCCAGACCCTGGGGCAATTCTTCGAACTCGCGGCAAAATATTTCGGCGTCCTCATCCGAACCTCGAGCATCTATTTCGAATCGGGTCCGCGCCGCAGCCGCTTCGAGTACCGCATCGAATCGCCGACCTCGGAACCCGTTCGCCACGATGTCGACTGGAGTTTCGGCGCCTACGTGGGCTTCGCACGAAGAGTCCTGGGCGATGCGTGGCGACCGCGTGAGTGCAGTGTCGTCTATCCCGAACCCGCGAGTTCCGACGAGCACCTCGGCTTCTACGGCTCTTCCCTGAAGTTCTCGGCGGGGGCCAATGTCTTCGAGTTGGACAACGACCTTCTGCGGGTTCGGATCAACGACGCCGACCCCCAACTCCTGGCGCTGATCCGCAACCATGCGGATCTCCTGATCGCTGGGGTGCAGAAGAATCCCGATTTTCTCCACCACGTTCGCCTGTTGGCGATCCAGAGCACCAAGAAAGGCGGGTGCAGCGCGCAAAAAATGGCCGCCGAGAGTGGGATGTCGGTGAGCACCTTCAACCGCCGGCTCGCGAAATACGGCACGAATTTTCGCCAGATCCGCGATGAGACCATCCACGACCTGGCCCGGGAGGCCCTGAAGCACGAAGAGCTTCCCGTCGGAACCATTGCCCTGCGTCTGGGTTACGCGGAAACCGCCGCCTTCGACCACGCCTTCAAGCGTCTGGAGGGCGTCAGCCCCCGAATCTATCGCCGGCGGCTCTCAGAATGAAGCTCCCGCGCGCCCTGGGATTTGAGCTTGCCCGGCGCCGGAGCGCTCAGTCGAGGTAGCCCTCGGCGACAAGGTCGGCGGTCGCCGCCTCGGCGCTCTCCCGGAGTGCACCGACGAGAAAATCGACCTGGCCGCGGTCGAGGGTCAACGGGGGCGAGAGGATGTTGAGCTGGCCGATGGGGCGCACGATGATCCCCCGCTTCTGGCCGTGGTCGGCGATGCGACGGGCAATATCGGCCTCCTCGGGGAGCAACCGCTTCGTCTCCTTGTCGGCGACATACTCGACGCAGGTCATGAAATGGCTGCCCCGGGTATCGCCCACCAGCCGGAGATCGCGCAGGGTGGCCAATTTCTCCTCGAAATAGGGCCCGACTTCGCGAACGTTCTCGAGAATGCCCTCGTCCTCGATGATCCGAATGTTCTCGAGGGCCACCGCGCAGCCGATGGGATGGCCGGTATAGGTCCAGCCGTGGGAGTAGTAACTCGAATCGTCCACGGGTTGCTTGATCACGTCATGGACCTTGTCCGAGATCAGCGAAGCCCCGAGCGGGAAATACCCCGAGGTAAGGCCCTTCGCGGCCGCGATGAAATCCGGCTCGATGTCGAAGACCGGACCCGACGCAAAAAAGTGTCCCAGTCGCCCAAAGCCGGTGACCACCTCGTCCGACGCATAGAGGATCTCGTGGGCGTCGCAGATTTCCTTCATGCGCCGGTGGTAGCCGTCGGGAGCGGTCAAGACGCCGCCCGCGCCCATGATGGGTTCGGCGAAAAAGCCCGCGACGTTTTCGGCACCGAGTTCGTGGATTTTCTTTTCGAAATCCGCTGCCAACTGGTCGAGGTGATCGGCGGGAGTCATTTCCCCGGGCGCCCGATAGAGCCCGGGAAATTCGACGTGATGGACCCATTCATTGGCGAAATGAAATGCGCCCTTCTCCCCGGGCTTGCCGCTGAGGGACGCAGTCAGAAAGGTCGTTCCGTGATAGGCGTGCACCCGGGCGATAAAGAGCCGCTTCGACGGCTTCCCGAGGCGATGGAAGTAGTGATGCATGGTGCGAGCAATGGCCTCGTTGGCGTCGGAGCCCCCCGATGAAAGGTGCACGTGGTTCAGGTGCGCGGGGGCGATCTCGCTGATCTTCTGCGCCAACGCCGCGTGGGGGGGATTCGAGATATCCGTGAAGCTCGAGAAATAGCCAAGCTCCCTGGCCTGGTCGGCCATGACCTGGGCGATCTCCTCGCGCCCGTGCCCGATATTCACGCACCAGAGCCCGGCGATTCCGTCGAGATATTTCCGGCCCTCCGTGTCGTACACGTAGGCGCCCTCGCCCCGGGCCATGATCAGGCACCCCTCCTTCTCGGAGGTGGGAAGGTGCGCGTGGGGGTGAATGGCGTGATCCCGATCCTGCTGCCAGATCTTCTGGGTATCGTAGGTGAAAACGGGCACTCTCTTTTCCTCCGAGAAAATCAGGGTCTCGAGACAAGCGGAGAGGAATCTGCCGCTCGAGAACGCTGATCGGCCGCACGAGCCCGCTCACAGAAGGGCTTGCCGCAAGACGCTAACCCGATTGGCTTAACGCATCAAAAAGCGCGAAGTTCCCGATGGCCTGATCTCGATCCGCCAACGAGGCCAATACGGCGAGGCGTGCCTGTGAACGCGACCCATAATCGGACCCTGGTCCAGACGATCGTAGTCGACCGAGAGCCGGGTCGAATCCTCCTGGGGCTCCACAAAACAGGGCGCTGGCAGGGATATTACACGGGCCTTCTCGACGAAGTACGACCAGGAGAGCAGCCCCAGTTGGCAGCCTTTCGAATCGCCCGAGAACAGGCGGGGATCGAGGTCGCGGACTGCGCGCATCTCGCCACCTTCCGCTTCGTTTCCCCGGCTTGGGGGGTGGCCGACGAATTCGAATTCCTGGCCGAAAGCCACTCGGGGCAGGCCCGGGAATCCGCGACCCTTTTGCCCGAGTGGTTCGCCATCGAGGCCATTCCCTACGGACAGATGCCCGCCGATGACGCGCTCTGGTACCCCGACTTCCTCGAGCGCCAAAGAATGCGAGGCGCCTTCAATTTTGCGGAAGACGGGAAAACGTTGGTTTCCCATACGCTCGAGAAGCTCGATTCGCCCCCACCGACCTAGAAATCGTCCGCTGAATTGGCGCCGGTTCAGTCTTTGCTGACTCGAGCGAGGACCGTATCGACCGCCTTGACGAGAATCTCACTGATGCGATCCGCTTCGGTTTCGCTGAGGCAGAGCGGCGGCGACAGCGCGAGGGCTGCGCCTTCTGACGGGAGGGCACGCACGATCAACCCCTGATTCGCCGCCTCGGCGCAGATCATCCTATGAACCGCCAGCTTGGGGTCGAAGGGAAGTTTGGAATCCCGGTCGGAGACGAATTCCACGGCCATGATCATGCCCTCCCCGCGAATTTCTCCGACATGGGGGTGGTCGCCCAGGGCGGCTCGCAGCCGCCCCTGCAGGTACGGGCCGACTCGCGCCGCGTTCCCAACGAGATCCTCGGATTCGAGAATATCGAGATTCGCCATGGCGACGGCGGCGCTGACCGGATGGCCGGAATAGGTATAGCCGTGGGCAAAAACGCCGACCTCTGGGCTGCCCGCCTCGAGGACCGACCAGATTTCATCGGAGACCGCCACCGCGGACAACGGGAGATAACCACTCGTCAACCCCTTCGCCATGGAGATGAGATCCGGCTGCAGGGAATAGTGCCCGGACCCAAACCAACTCCCCAGGCGCCCGAAGCCGCAGATCACTTCGTCGGCAATCAAGAGGATTTCGTGGTGGCTGAGAATCGGCTGGATGCGATCGAAATAGCCCCTGGGCGGCGGGATCACGCCCCCGGCCCCCATTACGGGTTCAGCGATGAATGCGGCAATGGTTTCGGCGCCTTCCCTGGCGATCAATGCTTCGAGTTGGTCGGCCATTCGTTGGCTGAAGGCGTCCTCACTCTCGCCCGATTCCGCATAGCGATAGAAGTGAGGACAGTCCGCAAAGAGAGTCCCCTCCATGGGGAGATCGAAGGCGTAGTGGAATGCCTCGAGACCCGTCAGGCTTCCCGATGCCACCGACACCCCGTGATAAGCGCCTTTGCGGGAGATGATCTTTTTCTTCTTGGGCCGTCCGCGGAGGTTGTTGTAGTACCGAACGAGCTTGACCTGGGTGTCGTTGGCGTCGGAGCCCGAGAGGCCGAAGAAGATTCGACTCGGCTTTTCGAGCCCTGCACGCTCCCGCATGAGCCCGAGCAAGCGATCTGCCAACTCGATCTGGGGCGGGTTCGAGGCGCCCGCAAAAGAGTGGTAGTAGCCGAGTTTCTCGATCTGGGCGGCTGCGGCGTCGGCCAGTTCCCTCCGGCCATATCCGACGTTCACGCACCAGAGGCCGGCCATGGCGTCGATATAGTCTCTGCCGTGAATATCGGTGAGCACGACGCCTCGACCGCGTTCAGCAATCAGGCCCCCGTGCTCCTGGTGGGCACGCAATGCGGTTGCCGGATGAAGGATCGCTTCGCGGTCCAGGGCCTCGAGTCGCTTGGCTGATTCATTGCTCGCCATGGGGATGGCCTCCGAATCGAGTTTCTCTGAAGAGAATCGGGTCGGTAGAGAAGAAACCGACTCGCCTAGGCTACCCCACAGATTCGCCGATGCCGAGACCATCGACCAACTCGAAATCTGCATCTCAAGGTCTTGATCAAGCACATGAAGTAGACTTTCCTTCCTCCACCATAGGGGCCACAGGGGACTCTCTCGGCCTCATCCTCTGTTCCCACCCAGGGTCTCATCGAAAGGCAATCCCTTGGACCATCCCATACTCCCGCACTGGATCGATGGAAAGCCCGACCGCAACCCGGCCACCCGGACCGGCGATATTTTCAACCCGGCAACGGGCCAGATCATCGGCGCGGTGGCCTACGCGGACTCGAACCAGGTCGACGTTGCGGTCGAGTCTGCGCGGGCCGCGAGCCTGATCTGGTCCCAGGTGCCGGTGACCCGTCGCAGCCAGGTTTTCTTTCGATTTCGCGGCCTGCTCTCGGAGCACGAAACCGAACTCGCCGAAATGATCTCCAAGGAGCACGGCAAGACGGTGGACGACGCCCGGGGCGAAATCGCTCGTGGGATCGAGGTGGTCGAATTCGCCTGCGGAATTCCCCAACTGCTCAAGGGAGATCTCTCTCCCAATGTCTCCACCGGCGTCGACCTCACGACCGTCCGAGAGCCGTTGGGCGTTGTGGCGGGCATTACGCCCTTCAACTTTCCCGCCATGGTGGGGCTCTGGATGTATCCCGTGGCCATCGCGTGCGGGAACGCGTTCATCCTGAAGCCCTCCGAGCGCGACCCCTCGGTGGCCAACCGAATCGCCGAACTCTTCGGCGAAGCCGGACTGCCCGAAGGCGTTTTCAACGTCGTTCACGGCGACCGGGTCGCGGTGGATCGTCTACTCGAGCATCCCGACGTCAAGGCCGTAAGCTTCGTCGGCTCCACGCCCATCGCCCGCCACGTCTACCAGACGGGAAGCCAGCACGGCAAACGCGTGCAGGCCCTGGGAGGCGCCAAGAACCATATGGTGGTTCTACCCGACGCCGATCTCGAACTCGCCGCCGATGGCGCGGTCTCCGCTGCCTACGGATCCGCGGGAGAGCGCTGCATGGCGATCTCGGTCATCGCCGCAGTGGGGGATAGTGCCGACCAACTGATTCCCCTACTCGAGGAGCGCATCGGCGCCCTGCGAGTGGGGCCGGCCAGCGACCCTGACAGTGAAATGGGCCCGGTGATCACCCTCGCCCAGCGCGATCGCGTGCGGGCGCTCGTGGACGAAGGCGTCGAAGAGGGAGCCACCCTCGTCACCGATGGCCGCACACTTCGGATCGAAGACCACGAAGATGGTTTCTTCATCGGCCCCTGTCTCTTCGACAACGTCACACCCGCCATGTCGATTTACCGGGAAGAAATTTTCGGCCCGGTTCTCTGCGTGGTCCGCTGCGAAGGTTTCGAAGAAGCCATCGACCTTGTCAACGCCAGTCCCTATGCGAACGGCACGGCGATCTTCACCCACGATGGCGGCGCCGCCCGGCGCTTCCAACGCGAGATCGAAGTGGGCATGGTGGGAATCAACGTCCCGATCCCGGTACCTCTCGCCTTTCACTCCTTCGGGGGCTGGAAGGATTCGGTCTTCGGCAGCCACGGCGTCTACGGCGAGGAGGGAGTCCACTTCTATACGCGCCAGAAAGTGACTACTGCGCGCTGGCCCGACCCTTCCCAACGCGGGGTCGACCTGGGCTTTCCAGCGGGCAAGTAGACTCCGGCGCGGTCTCGTCGCGCTCGCACTCTTCTGACCAGGCGGGCGACCGGACTCCTCGGCGAGGGGGCGCCAAATAGCGTAAATTCTGCAGGCCCCAAGATATCGGTCGCAAGATCGCCCGACCTCAGCGACCGCCAAGCAAACACTTCCAGGCCCTATCGGCGCGATTTCGGAGACTCCGTCCCATGCCCAACTCGACCCCGCCCATGCCCGACCAACTCTGGCGGCCACTGACCCAGCACCAGAATCTGCAAGGCAAGCCCAGTCATTTCATAGCGGAAGCAAAGGGCTGCTACCTCACCGACCAGGACGGCAAGGACTATCTCGATACCCTTGCTGGCCTGTGGTGCGTCAATGTCGGCTATGGGCGTCAGGAACTCGCCGATGTCGCCCAAGCCCAAATGGCCCGACTCCCGTACCTGAACCCGACGCTGACCGCCGAGCCCACGGCCACATTCGCCAACACCCTCCAGGACCTTCTTGGTTTCAAGGGTCATGTCTATTTCTCGGCCAGTGGCTCCGAGGCAAATGAAACCGCGATGAAGATCGCGCGCCAGCACCACCTCCAGGCGGGCACCAGTGGCCAGCGCCGCTTCAAGGTGATTTCGCGCTACCGCGCCTACCACGGCAATACCATGGGCGCCCTGGCGGCCACGGGCCAGGGCGAGCGCAAGATCGGCTACGAACCCGGACCCGCCGGGTTCATCCACGTGATGCCCCCCTATCCCTATCGGGCACACCCGAAGCTGACCCTGGAAGAACACGGCGAAGAGTGCGCACACCAACTCGAGGAGACGATCATCTATGAGGGGTCCGACACGGTGGCCGCGGTCATCATGGAACCCATCATCTCTGGAGGCGGAGTCCTGATTCCGCCGGACAATTACTTGCCGAGGGTACGCGAGATCTGCGATCGCTACGGCATAGTGCTGATCTTTGACGAAGTCGTCTCGGGCTTCGGACGAACGGGAAGCCTTTTCGGGCATATGCACTGGGACACCCTGCCCGACATCATCACCTTCGCAAAGGGCCTGGCCAGCGGCTATATGCCCATCGGGGCAACGGTGGTCCGGGAAGAGATCTTCGATTCATTCCTGGGCGAGCCCGGCGACCTCTCGCATTTCCGCCAGGTCAACACCTTCGGTGGGCATCCCGTGGCCACGGCAGTCGGCCAGAAGGCCGTGGAGATCGTGCTGGAAGAAGACCTGGCGGGCAATGCCCAGGTGATGGGCGAGTACCTGCGCGGCCAACTCCAGAGCGCAGTCGGTGACCATCCCCATGTCGGCGATATCCGCGGCATGGGCCTGCTCAATGCGGTGGAACTCGTCGAGGATCGTGATTCCCGAGAACCGCTCCGAGAAGCCGGCGTGACCGGGTTGATCGCCCATGCCTTCGAGAATGGAGTCCTTCTCGGTCGCAACGGAAACACGATCCCCGGCCGCTGCAATATCCTGCTGATCAGCCCGCCCCTGATCCTCAGCCGCCTCGACGCCGACAAGATCGTCGAGGCCGTGTCCGAAGGCCTGGGAGCGATCTCGAGCTAGCTACGAACGCCCGGCGGCAGCTTTTCGGCGGGGGCCAGAAACAAGACTCCCCATCGCCGACCCCTATCCGAGGGCCACGGGCAGGCTCAGGTGTCGGTGCCAGCCGGGCATTTTCGCGATCTCCAACTCGGCTGGATCAACCGCGAGGTGGAGATCCGGAAAGCGGTCGAAGAGATTCCGGAGCGCCACCCGGGTTTCCATCAGCGCGAGTTGCCGACCCAGGCAGAAATGCGGGCCGTAGCCGAACCCCAGGTGATGGTTGGGCGAGCGAGTGATATCGAACTCGTCGGGCTTCTCGAAGACCCGGGGGTCATGATTTGCCGCGCCGAGCATGGGCATGATGGGAACGCCGCGCTTCAGCACCGCCCCGTGAAGGGGGACGTCCTCGGTGGGGTATTGGAGCTTCGTGCCGTGAACCGGCCCGCGATGCCGCACGATTTCCTCGACCGCCGAATCCCAGAGATCCGGCTCGGCGCGTAGCCGGCCCAATTGATCGGGGTTTTCGACCAGAACCCGAACGCCGTTGGTGATCAGGTGAAGCGTCGTCTCGAAGCCCGCAATGATCAGGAGAAAGACCATGGCGACCAGTTCATCCTCGCTCAGGCGCTCGCCTTCGTCTTCGGCGTGGATCAGCGCCGAGAGGATGTCGTCCGCCGGCTTGCCGCGCTTGCGCGCGATGAGTTCGCGAACGAAGAACGACGCGCGCCGGAAATCCCAGAGCAGGCTCCGCACGATGCCCAGGCCCGACATGCCCTTGGTGAATATCGTCAAGATGCCCTGCAACTTGTCGATCTCATCGTGGGAAAGGCCCAGCATCTGGGCGATCACCCGGGTGGGAATCGGTCGGGAATAGGCTTCGAGCAGGTCGACGGAGCCCTTTTCCCGGGCCAGACCATCGAGGAGTTCGAAAGAGAGTTCTTCCACGCGCCCGGAAAGCCCGGCCACGACGGTCGGCAAGAAGGCCTTGTTGACCAGGCCGCGCAGCCGCCGGTGCTCGGGGTCGTCCTCGAGAATCATGCTGCGGGCGACCACCGCAATCGACTTGGGCAGGGGGATGGGCAGCGGACTGGCTCCCACTTTACCCCGGGCCCGGGCCTGATTGCGGACGAAGCGCTCATCGCCGAGGACGAAGCGACAGTCCTCGTAGCGCGCGACGAGGTTCACCTTGAGGACGCTGATCTTGCCCTGGCAGACCGGGGCTTCCTCGAGCATCCAGCGATACCAATCGTATTTATTCGCCTGGAAATCCGCGGAGCCGAGATTGACGGGGCGGCTGATATCGAAAGCGATGGGGCTGGTTGCGGCGGCCATGGGGGGGCTCCTCCGGGATCGCCTGCGCGCACCGGGAGAGGTATTCCCGGCGCGATCCCTGGTGATCAAGGTACCTATGCGAGCCCAGAGGGCAATGCCGCCGTGGGGGCGTACCCAGGACGTGAAATCTGACCAAACCGGCGTTTTATCGACGCCGACCCACGGACTCCGACACGACCCATTCGCCTTCCGGGGATCGAGCCCGCCAACTGGGTCGACTGGGTCGACAAAGCGCAGGATTTCACCCCCGCGTAATGCCTTTCCCCGGGATCCGCCGTTGCCGTCCTCCGGCTTTGCTAGAATCGGGCCCCATGACAATTCTCCGCGCGTATCCCCGCCTCGTCGCCCTTCCCGTCCTCGTGCTCCTGGGTTTCCTTCTCGCCTGCTCGGGCGACGATTCCGACGCTCCCACCGCCGAACCTCGAACCCTGCCCTCCGGGCTCATCATCACAGAACTCGAAGCGGGCGGCGGAGCTTCACCCGGCCCGGCAGACACGGTCACAGTCCATTACGAGGGCAGCTTTCCCGATGGCAAGGTCTTCGACAGCAGCGTCAAACGCCGCAAACCCGCCACGTTCCCCCTCGACGGAGTCATCCCCTGCTGGACCGAGGCCCTGCAATTGATGAAGGTCGGCGGCAAAGCCCAATTGGTCTGCCCGCCCGATATCGCCTACGGGGTGCGGGGGCTTCAGAGCCGGATCCCGCCCAACTCCACACTTCATTTCGAAGTGGAGTTGCTCGAGATCCAATAGGCCGGACTCGCCCCAGGCAGAGGCGAACCCGAATCCAGAGAAACGTTGGATTTGAAGCGCGAAATCTAGAGAAGCGCGAGCAGGATCATCCCCATGCCCACGACGCCGCCCGCCCAGGCAACCGGACGAAGCCAGGGAATGCCGGCCAGATAGATCAGGGCGTGCAATACCCGGGCGATCACGAAGATCTCCGCGCCCAGCGCGGTC
>Ga0315329_10001173_pt1 | contig 10416 bp, 24 predicted proteins | sample M150032315metaG_FD_203459 | JGI IMG/M metagenome (GOLD analysis project Ga0315329, IMG submission 203459) | Ammonia-oxidizing marine archaeal communities from Monterey Bay, California, United States - M1 500m 32315 | ecosystem: Environmental > Aquatic > Marine > Coastal | place: USA: California...
ACCTTCATGCGAACATACCTCGCATTTCTGGTGAGATTGTGTCCATATCAACCTCGTTCTCGTCTTGGTCGAAATCAATCTCTTGCTCGTGGTCAAGAGCGTCAAGATGTTGAGCTTCGTCCTCGACATCTTCTTGCGTTGCAGGTAGAAGCTCCTCAATAGACGCACCTTCTTTGGTACGCTTCTCGGCAAGGACTCTTGCGTGAGCTTCACGAATCATTTGTATTCTGTCAATCATAGCGTTAATTATATAGAAAATTAAAATTGTGTCAAGGGTTAAAATATAGCTTCAGAATCAAATTGATTTAATTCTTTTTGCAGTAAATAAGTTTTTTCTAAGTGTTTGCGATAAGTTGCATCGGTGAACTTTTTGTAATAATTGCGTTCGTCCTCTGTATAATCTTCCTTGTTGAAATACAAGTTAAGAAAGTGGTGGAGTTGCGATTGATGCCACCGCAAAGATTTTATGAGTTTTTCTCTTTCCATTTTGTTTATCCTATGTTGCTGAGAGCTTTTTCTCGTTCTTCGTCAGTCATGCTGTCACGGCTGTCCCAGTCCCAAGGCAAATCTTGCTTGTTGGTTTCGGGCATTTCGCGTTGCTTAATAGCTTTGCCTTGGGCATTCCGAACGGCAAATTGTGTTCCACCCTTCGTGGCTTCCAACTCGTTGATGAGGTCAGCTTGCAACTCAAGAAGGGTATCTTTCAAGACTTCTTGAAGAATGGCGTTGTTGTTTGGAAGGGCAGGAAACCGCAGGGCAGTTTCGAGGGCTTCGATTTTTACTTTGATTTCTTTGATTGTCATAATAATACAATAAGCTATAAAAGGGGTTTTGTCAAACTAAATCTTTGGGCTGTAGCCCAGTCATAGAGCCAACCTTGAAAACAAATCAAAAAAAATGCGTGAAATTAACTCAGGGAGTGGGGATTTATACTAAGTATAACCTTTTTAGTTATACTAAGTGAAGCAATTCGTCGTGCTAGTGTTATAAGCAATTCGTTACGTAAGTCGTTGGCTATCAATGACTTGCCCGGCGCGGGCCGGCCCCGGTCCGTAAGTCCCTGATACTCAACAACTTAGGAAACTAAGTTAATCACTCCTACCAACGCACAGAAGATTCCAAAAATTACAAAAAACTCCATAGATTTATTTGGTTGAAAAAAACATTTTCTAGGCTTGTAACTCAAACACCCCATCCTTCGGAGATAGCCCCAACTCTTTAGTAATTTCAATTAGGCGATGCTCATTTGCCACCACGCAATCCACGGACACGATGCGGTCATTGTCTTTGGGTTTGTAAATGGGGTTTCTCTTGTGCATAAAAATGGCTCGCCCATCTATTGCCGTAAGAACATAAGGGTTAGATTTCTCCATTTCTTTTACTACTTGCATTAGTAATCCTCCCCGAAACAGCCGTAGTCCTCGTCTGTGCCGAATCCTGCGGATGCCATGCCCGAATCAAAATCTCCGTCCATGCTTTCGTTCATGCTTTGGGAATATCCGTTTAACTCGTACTCGTCCCACTCAACATCAAAAACATCGTAGCGTTGGGTCAACCCCTCGTCATCGTATTGGCTGTAAACGATACGATACTTTGCAGGGTCGTCGCCTTCTTCAAGAGCATTATCGAGTTCAGCAATGGCAGACTCGAGTCCGTCCCTTGACTTCGGATAAAAAATCCAAACTTTATCGTCAATAAGAATTTCGTAATTGTGTTTCATTAGGCTAAGGCAATTTTGATGTTAAGGATGAGTTGCACGAAAAGCAACACGGCAATGGTATATAGGATAACTTTGTTTTTCATTATAATTAAGTATGACAGGTTGCGGTTAAAAGTCAATCCCTAAGTTTGTCGGCACAATCGTCACAGAAACGAAAGTCTGGCTCGACAGCACAAGGCACAAGCTCATCCACAGGAAAGTCGTGGTCGCAGTGGTCGCAAGGTGCAAAATTGATTTGCTGAAAACGCAAATCGGCATTATCCCGAATGACAATCCAATCGGGTTGGACATCAGCAACGAAATCGTCAGCGTCCACTTGGGACGGAGCGGTCACGCTAGCGAATTGTGGCTTGCCTGTCTTACGGCAGACAGCCACGACTTGAAAAACTGAGAGAGAAGGGAGTTCAATTGAATTTGTCATAATATAAATATAACCCCCTTTGCCCCAAAAGTCAAGCCCCCAGAGCAAAAAAAATAAAAAAAGATTGGCACGCAACCTGTACGGCTGTTTCGTAAGTCGTTGAGCATCAACGAGTTACCCGGCGGGGCCAGCAGGCGCTTCGTAAGTCCCTGGTAATCAGTGGTTTAGGAGATTACAATAAACATAAAAAAGCGTAAGCAATAAACCACCCCGCTATTATTAAGTAGAGTATATTAACCGACATTATATTTGCCCCCCAGAGTCTAGCCCAAGTCGTTCCTTCATGCTAGTCAAGTCGTTTATAATATCGAGCAAGATGCCCTCGGCAGACTCAAGAGAGTAGGGAGGCGTACCATACAAGATATTGTTGCCAACTATTTGATCAATTTCTAGGAGGAGGTTTTGTTGCTCATCGCTTCGCTCATAGTCCTCGCCACCATTGGTGTTCTCCAAGAAAGCACTCCAATCATTTTGTGCGTCCATGTGACGCTCGGCATTCTCAAGATTGCGTTGCTGAAAGCGATGGTCTAGGATTTCGTCCATTGTAACCACAGGCTTTTCCTTAGCTCGCTCTCTTTGTTCTTCTAGCTTTTCTTCAGCGAATTGCCTTTGTAACTCAGCGTATTCTCTTGCGTCTTGTTCGTTTTCTGCGTAACTACCCATTGTTTTATTCTCCCTCGAATTGTTGAATGTCTTTGTCTAGTTGTTGAAAGTGTGCTTCATAGGCTTGCCAATCATCGCCAAAGCCCGCTTCGTAAACCTTACTAAGGTATTCGTAATGCTCTTGCTCAGACTCTGCCCATATCTCCAAGTCTCGCACCTCGGAGGCATAGCGTTCTCGTACATCATCGTACTGAGCACCGAATACATGGTCGGCGTGTTCTTGTGCGTGGTTATGTCCTACTAGGTCAATCATTAGAATCTTAGGTTTTGAATGTTAGTGTTCTTCTTGAGCCAACGGCGTAATGGGTGAAATGCCTTGGCACTTAGGTGAACGAGATACTGCTGTCCGTTTTGTGCAAGAATCATGTGACCACTTGCCAACTGCCGAATCTCCTTGATGTCGGGCGACTTCTTCAGTTGTTTAAAAACTTTGCGAGTTCCGCTTTCTGAGTGTTTCATTATATATAGTTTGACAGATTGTGTGATGAAGTCAAGGGTTAAATTGTTGGCTTTTTGTTGTCAAATCAGGGAAGCCGTAACCCTGTTAATCGGTTAAGCTACTTTTCGCCGTCAGGCTACTTTTCACCGAACTAAAGTGGTGGAGGTGTTGGGAGTTGAACCCAAGTCTTGTGTCGCCACAATCGAATCCGAAGCACCCCCGAAAATGTTTTTGTGAACCTCTTTCTCTCTCCCCTAAGGGTTGTAGGCGTGTACTGACGCCTCGTTGTTCAATGCTTTCGCATCTACAAAAAGAGCAGGGCTTGGGGGGATTCGAACCCCCGATCTTCTGTATAACTTTCCTTACTAGAACTTTCGTCACTCTAGGGAGCTACCCTAGCTAGAGGTTATCTAGAAATCCTCATTAATAAGTTCCGCCACAGGTGCTTTAAACCTGACTAAGCTACAAGCCCACAAATTAACTATAAAGAACTATGTTCTAGTATGACAGGTTGCCCACGGATTGCAAGCTTTTTCTTTGCAAATACGCATTTTGTTTGTAACTACCTGACGGCCAAGGACTTGCGGGCCGGCGGCAGCGCTCGCTTCACAACTCGCTGATAATCAACGACTTGGGAATTACCTGAGGCTCAAAGAAAACCCCCCACCTTTCCGAAGGGTGAGGGGTTATTTGAACACTAACGCACCAACCTAGTCACAAAAAATTATTGCGTACATGAGGATCCAAGGCAAGATTATAAGAATGTCCCAACTCACTTTCCTAGTGCTCCCTCGATCACTTGGCGTGAAACAAGATTGCGAACAGCATAACCGCTCTTGCCATATTGCTTTCCACGAACAACTGATTTAAAACTACGGCTCGAAAGGTCATAATACGCCGAAACCGCAGAATCTTTGTCGTTTATATAAGTGAACCAAATTTTGTTTCCAATACGCTCCAATCCTTGTGGCTCGTACTTGGCAACCGCGTTAGCTTTGTCGGTAATGAATGAGAATAATGATTGCATAGTTTTTCCTGTGTGTTTAAGTTAAGCCCAGTTTTTGTTGTAAATATCTTCGATGACTGAATCAATGCAGATGGCTTGTCCACTTGTGGTGCGTCCCCAGATTGTTAAGCCCATGAAGTCAATGACCATTTCGCCTTGTTCAAGTAGACGCTTGCCAAGCCAATCCGAAACTATCCAATGCTCCAACGCTTCATCGGGATAATCCTCATCATTGAATTGAACGCAAACTTCCATGAGTTCATCGCTGTACTTGTTTTGCTGAGATAGCTCTTGCACAAGGTAAGAAACATTTGTGTAAACATGCTCGTCTACGAGCCTACGGCAGTTGTCTTGAGTTGTTGCTTCAGCTTGCATTGTGGTCAACCCTTCCGATTGTGTAGGGTGAGTGGTGGAGAAGTCGGTCAATCTTCTGTTCTAGAATCCTAACCGCTTGAACGCATTTCTCAAGAGTCATGGTGGGGGAAATACCCTTTCCATTCTTGAGAACTTGATAGTTGTTTAATTGAGTGTCCATTTTAATATTCTCCCATTTTTGGGGTGATTAGTCAAGCTCTAATTCTAACTTCCAAGCTTTTTTGTTAAGATGAAGTTGGTCGATGAAGGCGTGTATATCTTCGGGCTTGCCTTGAAGTTCGCCCATAAGCTCGGTAAGCTCATCCTCGGTTTGCCAACCTCTTACATCATCGGTTGCATTAAGGGGAAGCATGTTGTTGCTTTGAAAAACGGCAACTTCATAAGTACCTTCGGTGACATCACCATAAAGCCCACCATATTCTCCTTCTCTCTTTTTCATGGAGACTACGGAAATCTCTAAGCCATTACCCAAATCGAGCTTTGCTTGAACGCCATTGTTCACATTGGCGTGTGCGTTGAAAACCAAGTCGGCAAAAGTCTTTGCGACAAACGGAGTTAATTTCTTAAGGTTCATAATACAAGTATGACAGAATCAGAGTGGATTGCAAGCTTTTTCTTTGCTTTTTTTCACTTTTTTTGAGTCGTAAGTATCTGACCATCAAGGAGTTGCGCGCCGGGGCCAGCGCCCAGTCCGTAAGTCGTTGACCACCAACGACTTACTTAGGCCAAAGCCAGACTATCACGCAAGGCAGTATCAAAATAGTGAAAGGTAAAATAAATGCAAGTAGTTCAATCATTTTATTTGGTTAGTTAATGTCATTTGTAAAACGCAACTGCTCATCGAAATATTTATAGCCCGCTTCATGGAGCAAGTCAACAAATTGCAAGTAATGCTCGATGAAAGAGAATCGCAAAAACTTTTCGGTTTTTTTGGTGGGATAATAATTTATGTCATAATAGTGAACGCCATCGTCCCAGCTTTCAGCAACTGCATAAATTTTTTCATGCTTTCCCCAAGCTTCGCTCTTGAGGCATTCTATTTCGTATTCTTCCCTGCTCATGAATTTATTCCTTCCTGAACGAATCCAGTTTCATCTTGCTTGGCAAGACCTTTTTCAATTAGCCCGACAACAACGCCTTGCTTGTCGAGAAAACGCAAATCGTTTTCGTCACCATTGACGACTTCAAAACCTTTCCAAGTTGCTGGCAACTGGTCACGAAAAACCACCGCAACATTGCCACCCATTTCTAAAACCATTTCACACAATTTTTGATTGTGTTCGGAGCGTGAGAATGTCAAATGATAATTGCTAGGTTCATGCCCATTGAGAAACTTTGCCATACGACCAAAACTCTTAGTATAGTCATAAAATTGGGTGTCGGGAAACTTTTGCATGAGAGTTTGCCCATCGGCATTTTCAATCTCTTCAAACATCAAATCGCTTGTAAGGTTGGGACGGAAAACCGCAGTCATTGCCTTTTTCTTTGCTGACTTAATAGTCGAAGCAATTTCCTTTTCGAGCTTGGCAAGAAAGGCAAGCGTGTCTTCAAAGAAAAGTTTTGTTTTCTTGATGCGTGAATCTTGCGTGTTTTGCATACGCCCACGCCCTGCCGTGTTAAGACAAGCCATCGTGCAACCTTTTGAACGCCAACGGCAAACTTCAAAGCCTGAGAGGTCAGCGGGTGCAAAGTGGATTCCCTTTGTTAGGTAGCCGAGCTTTTCGCCTTTTACGATTTTGGCATTTCCTGCCGTGAGAAGAGTTTGCTTAATCATGGCTCTATACTATACTTTAAAGATAATGCTGTCAAGCACCTTTTTGTTCTTCCTCGCGTTGTTTTCGAGGATCTTGTCCCATTGCTCTTTTGCTCGCTTTGGGTCGTGGTCGATGTGAGGCATACGCAAAATGCGTTTCCAGGTTTCCCAGGAAGGTTTCGGCTCGGCGTCGAGAGCTTCCCAACTCTTCATTCTTTCTTTCGATGTCATATATATAATATAAACTAGTTTGCCCGCAATTGCAAGAAAAAAATGCATCAATTAGAAAATAGTTGTAACTCCCTGACTATCAGAGACTTGCGGGCCGGGGCCTGCCGCCGCGCCGTAAGTCCTTGACTACCAACAACTTACGTAATCACAACCTCACCACAAAATTACAACCTCACCACAAAAACGCAGACACAAAAAAACCCCCACCTTATTTGGTGGGGGAAGGTTTATTGTAACCTTTTTATTTGCCCTTAGAATGTTTCCTCCACATCCTCGTAAAGCGAGGCAGGAACTTCGCCGTCAATTATTTGACCGACAACCGCAAGTTCATTCGCAGGTTCAACCGCAACCGCTTCGACAAGCTCGGCTTCTTCCGTAGCCTCGAAAGCGGAAAGGTCAAACCCCACTTCTGCATCAAGTACGGAGTGCAACGCATCGGAGCGTTGAGGGAGAGCAACCAAGTTCCCCTTGTAAACCTCGGTGAAGGCGTTGTAAAGGGAGTTCATGTTCCTATCCCAAAATTCGGGATGGTCAGACTTTTCCCATTGCTGAACAACATCGACAACCTTTGTCTTGCTGATTGCACCTGCCTTGAACGCACGAATCACAAGGTCATTGACTTGAGGATTAGTCAAATCGAAATCCTTGTAGGAGTCGATGCGTTGGTCTTGCCCACCCCAAAAGGTGAACAACTTGCCCAAGGTGCGAGCAATAACTTGGTCAAGTTCGGCAAGAATGTGTCGAGTGTGACGGCGAGCCAACTTTACCGAATTGGTGAAGATGAGATTGTCGCAGACAAACGGAGCGTCACCTGCACACAGACCAGCAGGAAAACATTTGTCGTGAGCGTTACGCAAACCGATAATCGTTCCACGCTCGGCGTTTTCCCTTGTGGGGTGAGTCACCTCAAACAAGCCAAAGTAGCGTTTGCCACCTCTTGCGAGATTGTGACATTCGTCAACGACTGAAAAACCGCCATCGTTAAGATGCTTGCGAGTCTTGTCAATCAAGAGGTTGTGGGAGATGGGTTGATAGGAAACGGAGAGACTTCCGTCCTTGTTCCTTTCCTTACGATACTCCACTTGTGGAGTGTTGACTGCTTGAACTTGGTCAAGGTCAACGATGTTTGATTCGCTACCGCAGATGCGGAGGTTGATTCTTTTTGATTCTGTCATGATTATATTATCTCAGTTTTTGTGTGAATTGTCAAGGGTTAATTTCTGTTAAAATCGTTTTCGTTTGTGAGCGAACCTTGGAAGCCTTGCTCCATCTTTTCGAGAGCAGTTGCCTTTTCAGCCATAATCTTAAAGGTCATCCCGATAAGGGCGAGAACCGCATCCTGCTCTTGGGTCAACTTCCCTGCGTTGTGCATTGGCTTGATAAGCATATCGTGAATTTCACCCATTGCCAAAGTCATGATTTCATCAGAGAACTTAGGTTGGTCGGAGTTGAAGTCTTTTTCAATGTTCATAATATGATTATGACAGATTGGGAGCAAACCGCAAGCAAAAAAAAATGTTTGAGTGAAGTTTCTTTTTCCACTAATACTACACATCAGTTAGGCTAATATCCGTTACGTAAGTACCTGAGTATCAAAGACTTAGGACGCCGGGGCAGTCGCCACTCCATAAGTCTCTGACTATGAGTGGGTTATGACTGTAAAAATATATAGAATGTACAACAAGAGGCAGATTTCAAAAGCCATTATTTATTACGCCACTTTTTCTAGCCGATATAGTTTATTTAACAAGAAATCGTGTTCCTTCTTTCGGGAATACCAACCTTTGAACTTGTGCTCGATTTCTTCTTCGTAAGCTAGGGAGTGGGCTAGTTCCCTAATTTTTTGCTTTAGGTTATCGTAGGCCATGTTATCCCCTGTTGAGAGAGATTATTCTGTCGTAGCGAAATGAGCGAACGCAATCTCTGTTGTGGCAGAAGGTGCGGAATCCCGCAGTCTTGATGCCAAACTTCTTGTTGCCAAACTCGTGGCTATGACGAGGCTTGTCAATGGTGTACATTTCGGTTCTCCCGTCCCCCGTAGTATAAACTACGCTATAAAGGGGATTGAACCAACGCTTAATCTTCTTTAGTATCTTCTTCATTGTAATATATCTCCAATGCTTGTGTGAGTGTTTCGTTTGCTTCTTCGAGAGTGTCGAAAGCGAGGCAAATCATTTCTTGTTCTAAGTTGTATGGATTTCCCCCATCCATCTTTTCGGCAAAGTAAATGTCATAAGTCTCGGTGTCTGCGTCATACTCGGGACGATTAAGCGGAGGTAATTCGCAAAATTCTTTTATGTAATCAAGATGCATTACGCTTCGCCTCCTGTGCTTTTCGTACTTTTTGCGTGACCATCACGCCTTTGTTTGTTAGTGATTCCACCAAGGGCTTGTTGCCAGTATGGGAATATTTCTTCCCAAACTTGGAGGCGTTTCGCTGTTCTATGTTTTTCTTTGACATAATAGTATTCTCTCACATTAAGAGGTGGTTGTCAAGTCTACTTTGTGGTCACCACAAAGATTATGCTCAGCAACTTCCACACCAAGAAAGCTCATTAGCTCTTTGATCATTGGGTCGTAGTTGAAGTATTCATACGCGTGGTTGAGCAGACGACTCAAGTCAGAACCTTCTGAAGTTTGTCCTCCCATATATCCATACTTACCCATATCCTTCACCTCATCGTATATCTCAAAGATACTGAGGTTCCAGTTCCAGGATTCAACCTTGTCCACTATTTCTCTATTCGTCATTTTAATTACCTCCCCTTTGTTGTTCAACTATCGTTTCTGAAAATTCTTTTTCGTCTGCCAACTTCCCGCGTAATTCGCTGAGTCCATTGTATAAAGCCATCCAAGGGTCATCGTAGTCCAACTCCCCCTCCATCTCAGAGTAAAACAGATACTCTTGGACGATGAGAGTAGAGTCCATTACTTTTTCGTAGTACTTAACTTCCTTGTTCTCTTTCATTGTGTAGCTCCTCGATTAGTTCTTCAAAGTGTTGAAACATTAAGTCTGTATCATAGACTCTATCTCCGTCCTTGTCAACATAGTAATACTTCGGAACTTGGAGGTGTTCATCATAGTCATCGCACTCTTGTTCGCCATGTGTCATTGTTATAGATTCCTCGTCTTACTAACGAATGAAGTGGTGTTTCCCGTAAGCTTAATGTCAAACTTTTTGTCTGTAATTATAATCTCGCCACCACCTGCATTCTTGAGGCGAGCTTGGAGAGCTTCGATGAGTTCAGTTACTTCTTTCATAATACCTCCACCCACCAGTAGCCTACGGACTTGGTGACAATAGTGTCCCATCCATTTTTCCCCTGCATGTAAGCAAAGTTTCGTGCGTGGTGTTCGTAAAAGAATTTATACATTATAGTACCACCTTAATCTGATAAACATTATAGCAGTTGTGGTCGAGATTGTATTCTGCCCATTGAACCGCATCGTCCACACTTATGAAGCAAGGCTTGTCTCCACCCATATGCTCCATGTCTTGGTGGTTCACTACGATGTATCCATCGTGGGACGGATAGTCGGGGTCAACTTGGCTAATCTCCTCGATGTACTCCTTGTACTGGTCGGGATTGCGTTCCATATCTAATTCTGTATTATTCATGACTTAATTATGACAGGTTGCGTGTTAATGTCAAGCCTCTAAACAAACTTTAATCCATTCCATTCAATTCCAAATTCTTCTTCGAGGTGGTGTTCGATAACAAGGAGGTCATTATCCGTATCATCACTTCCAAATGTCTTGGGCATTGCTTCCATAAGCATTCGAATTGCCCTGTGCATTGACTTCCA
>Ga0315329_10001176_pt1 | contig 10396 bp, 18 predicted proteins | sample M150032315metaG_FD_203459 | JGI IMG/M metagenome (GOLD analysis project Ga0315329, IMG submission 203459) | Ammonia-oxidizing marine archaeal communities from Monterey Bay, California, United States - M1 500m 32315 | ecosystem: Environmental > Aquatic > Marine > Coastal | place: USA: California...
GGACGAAAACAACAGCGGGACGGCATTCGCATCACGGAACATAAGGTGTGGAAGTGCGACTCGTGTAACAAGTTGGTCTGGGGTAGCGGGAAGCTAGTTCAGATCGAGAACGATTACGTGAGAATGTATCGTGAAGCAATGAAACCAACAAGAAAAGGGAAACCTGAAATGACAAATGTAACTGAAGAAACCGTTGAAAACTTTGATGCGACTTTGGAGGAATTTACTCACGCTGAAAGAGTAGGTGGTGACGAAGCGTTGCAAGGTAGTCGTTCGGATGCGATTGATATAGCGAAGCAGCGTCATGCGAGTGCGATCACAGCGATTACTGATGCGAGGTTTGCGAAAGTTGTGCGAATCTGTGTCTTGGAAAATCCTGATTCTGTGTCAACGCAGCGTGCTGAAGAATGTAACCTTCCTGATGATTATGTGGGTCGGCCAGATCCGTGGGCTTGGGCGAATGTGAATGGCTTTAAGTCCAGCTTGACTCTAAGCGATGAGGTGATCGCTAATGAGTGGGCGACGGAGATTGTGAACCGTAGGTCGTTGCTGCTGATGAGGACTGCGGCTGCGAAGATTCGGCAGATCTTTGCGAAGGACCTAAACAATAGGTTGACGTTCCCAAGAGGTGAGCGTGTTTGGTATAACGACACTCTGATCTTCTTACATGCGGTGTATCAGCCAGCGCCGAAGAACGAAGACGGTTCTGTATCGACTTGGGAGGACTTGGGAGTTGATGAAGGAGATGTGCATCCGCATAATTCTGAACTTGCTCTTAGGTACTTTGAGTTCTTCTGCACTGATGATCACCGTGGCTATAAGGTGTGTGAGAAGATAGCTGCACGTGATTGGTCGTTCAGAGCAGTTGATGTTGAGGCTCGGCACCGACAGTATGCTGAAACAAATAGGCTTCAGGGTATTGTGTGGGGTTTAGAGCAAGGCGATCAAACTCGTGACGTTCTTGATGACGGCATGGTGGAAGGTAAAAGTCTGCACCAAGATGTCTTGGATGAGGCTTTCTAAAGCTCGTCTGGGCGAGTCTAAATAGCTGTTAGGCCCAGAGCGGCTCTTCGGATTGTGTTCCCTCCGCAATCCGGGGAGCGTCAGCTTGTGAAAGCTGGTAAAATTCCTTTGAAGGGGGAACTATGGACACCATACGTATTGGGCCAGATTGTTCAACAGCAACAGGTATAGCTACATTCATTCGTAACCGGGTGGAAGAACTTAAAGCTGAAGCTGAAAATTCAACTGCTCAAAGAGGATTATCTGGGCATCGCAATGAGCTTATTATTAGGGAGTTGTTGGCTGTTGGAGAAGCGATTGAGGTTGACATCGACAGAATGATTGATGACATGTACGCACAAGACCAAGAGCGGGCTCGGGAACAAGCAATTCAGTTGGACGATGTTGGTTTAACTGCTGAAGAAGTTAAGAAGAGGTATGAATTCTGATGAGAATGAAGTGTGGTGGTAAGCCGTCGGCAACTCAGTATGGGAATGGTTGTCGTTGTGGGGATTGTCGTGAGGCGTGGCGTCTTCATGGATTGGAGAGTGCTGTGAAAAAGCGGAAGGGTGTACGTCGTGATACTCCGATTGTGGAGCATGATGCGTTTACTCGTGAGCAAATTATGGAAGCAAGGAGAGATAGATGATTACACAAAATATGAACATGATCCATGATCGTCCATATGTGTTAGGTGCATGGATTGATGAAACGGAAAATGGTTGGCATTACCATGTTCATGTCGATGAAGGTACTGAAGGTGCACATTTATCAGCGATTATTTCGAAGCAATATGATTCGTATGATGATGCTGTGATTGCGATGAATAAGAAATTGCTGCCTGAATTAGAACGTTGCCGTGAATAGGACGTGACTCTTCGGATGCTTAATCCTGCATAGGTACAGGCTCAAAGGAGTTTCTGTATCTATAACAGGTATAATATACTGAAGGGTTGCAAGAAAGGGAGAGGGGATGTCTGTCACTCGCAAGCTGGCGGTCCCCTCTCCTGAAGATCTCAATAGAAAAGGGAAACATGAAACATATAAGGGTTAATACGACCGTAGAGAATGAGGCATGCCTTGAAAGTCGTGAATACAAATTCACAAAAGGTAGTCCATTATCAGCGACTATCTATATGCACCCAGACAAGACAAGTTCTGTTTGGGCTACCCACTATGGATCAGATAACACATGGACTATTTCGATAGGCAATGTGATGATCTATGACATTGGGCAAAAAGATATGTTGAAGTTAGTTGAAGTTATTCAAGAAGAAATAAAGGAGAATAATGTCACATCAGATGACAACACTTGATGCTGAGAATGCCTTGTACCGTGAGGTTGCTTGGCACAGGATGGGGACTGTTGGACCTATTGATTGGGAGAAAGCTCGTCATGCTTTCGACTGGTGCGAGGTCGAGAAAAGCCCAATATATATAAGACATAATGTTGCGAACACAGAAGGTCGTGTTGTCGTTCCAGAAGGGTATAGGCAACTCGAAGACCGTCAGGTCATAAAGATGCTTAATTATCCATACGCACATGCTGAGATAAGTAGCAGATACCAGATAGTTCAACATCGCTTTATGATTGATGACCTAACTGGGATGCTGCTTGACACTGACCTTGTAGAAACCATCGAGTCTGTTGGTACCTATGACAACGGTGCTGTTGGGTATGTGTCCTTGAAGTTTAAGGATGGTATCGATATTCCTGGCTGGTCACATGTTGATTCGATGTTTAACATCGGTAATGGGCATGATAAGAGTGTGCCGTTGATTGCTACTCAGTCAGCACATGCAGTTGTGTGTGCGAATACTTTTAAGATGAACATCTTGGATAAGGATGCGATCTTTAAGTTCAAAAAGATTGGTGATCCGCAGGGCATGATGGAGGAAGCTGTTCGTGCTTTGTGTGATGGGTATGAACGTAATGTTCAGTACGCAAAACAGATTGAGCGGATGGCTAATCAAGAGTTTGTTGATGAGCAGTGGAATGAGTTGATTCCGCAGTTGATTGGTCCTTCACCGAAAGAGAATCCTTGGTGGAATAGCAGTACGCAAAGCCGTCAAGGTTATTACAATCAGCTAACTCGTTGGAATAATACGACAGAGGAATTGAATAGTCGATTCCGTAGAGATGAAGATATTGCTGGTATTCGAGGAACTAAGTGGGGTGCACTCATGGCTGTTCAAGCATGGGAGCAGAAAGATAAAACGTTTAAGGGTTTGAAGAGTAACTCTGAACGTAGTATCAGGCATCAAGCAGCGGTCATGTTTGGGAAGCTGCCGGTGACTGAGAAAGCTGCCAAGATTTTGGTAGCTAACTAAAAATCTGGGGAAGGGAACACTGCCCTCCCGTTCTCTTCCCCAGTAAGTTCTCAATAAAGGAGATAGGAAATGTCAATAGAAGCAACAGTAGAGATAGAGACACGAGAGTTCGCTAACGACGGCACGTTTTGTGACCTCGTAGGTGACATCGTGGCTGATGTTATCCGTGAAAGAACAGATGATATTGAAAGCATCATCGAAGACTGGATGGGTAATAACTTCCAAGAGCAGTTAGACATGGCAGATCACAGTAACCTTGATATCGAGAAGGTTGACCCTGATGATGATGACTTTGTCAATGCAGTAGCGAAGGCTCTATATAACATGGCTCGTAGCTATGTCGGGGCTTAGCGGACAGCAGCAGCGTGACATTGGGATGGCTCGGGCAGAGTTAGGTGCTCGACCATCCCAAAAGTTCGCTGCGAAAATGGCAATCAAAAAGTGTGTCGTCAAGCATGGGCCGTGGCAAGTATGGACCAGTGATGATGTTCATGCGGAGTTAAAGAGTATGGGAGTGACGTTAGATAACGCTCGACTCTTGGGTCCGTTGATGAAGCGAGCACAAAAGGCAGGGCTGATTGAGCCTGTTGTGTGTGAGTCATGTCAGCGACAAGAGACTCGATTGTCAAGAAGGAAGGAACGTCATGCTGGTCCGCAATATATTTGGCGGACTACTGCGACGTATTACTACGAACATTGGAGAGAGTAATGGCAGAGATATTAGAAGACTTTGAGTTCATTGATCGAGGATCAACAAAATATCCTTGGGATCTATGGCTTGATGGACAAGTCTGGAAGCTAGTACGAGGAACAGATTATCAATGTGCTTCCCCTTCCATGCGTACGGCTGCGTTTTTAGCAGGCCGAACTAGGAATAAGAATGTCCGCACCAATATGATTATGGACGGCAACGGATTAGTTATCCAAGCTAGAGGAGAAAAGTATGACGAGCTATGAGGTAGAGGTAACACAAACACTCTATTGGGTAGTAGATATAGAAGTCGATGAGGAAGATCACGACATTGAGGATGTGATCCATGATGCTGAAACTTCTAGGCTTCCCGAGTTAGAAAATCATTACTCGTTTGCTGACAATGAAGAGCGTCAAGCAAAAGTATTGACCATGAATGGAGAGAAGTATGAGTTTTGAACTGGCCCAAGCCCAATATGATTCAATGGAACCACCAGACTGGGACGAATGCCCGGTCTGCGAAGACTTAGAGGAATGTGAATGTGATTTTGAGGGCACTAAACGCATTGCTGCGTGGGACCATGCGGATCGCCTCATTGATGAGGCCCGAGGGAACTGATAGACTGGGCTCAGAAAGGGAGAACTATGAGCGAAACAAGGCTAGCAGAGCTAGCTCTCCGTGAGTATGTACGTGTACCCGAACTGAAACCAACAGCAGACGGATCATTCCTTAGGCTGTCAAGTATCACTCAGTGCGAGCGTAAGCAAGTCCTTAACGGAATGGAAGTGCCAACTGTTAATCTTGGCCCGGATGCGTTGAATGGGTTTGTTGCTAGAGAGATCGGCAGCATGATGCACGCCTATATTCAAGAGGCATTCGCTGACCATCCTGATGTCCATGACTTCGAATCGGAAGTGTCTGTCAGTATCCCTGCTTGTTTGACTTCTGGTCATGCAGATGGGGTGTATACCGCTGAGTCAGGTGAGCGGTTGCTGTTGGAAATTAAAACGATGCGGAACTATGGGTTTCGTAAGGCACGGAAGGAAGGACCGAAGGAAGAACATCTGATGCAGGCGTGTGCGTATGCGATGGCATTGGATCTTCATTACGTTCACCTTGTGTATATGTGTACTGATGCGACACCGGGGAGATGGAAAGATAGTGCTCGGGCTGGTGACATGTATGAGTGGGTAGTGAATATCCATGATCCGTATGAAGAGAGCGGCGCGTCGTTATCTATACTCACAAACTATTTCTTGGAACAGCATAAAGCTATGGCTAAGGAGTTCTTGGAGACAGAGATATTGCCTGAAGGATTGACTGAGCTTTGGATCAGAGGTGATGAGGATTTGCCTTGGGAGTGTAAGTATTGTTCTCACTTCGATATTTGTGTGAATAGTACAATAGAAAATCCTTTAACAAAGAAAGACGTTATCGAAATAAAGGAGCATTATGAGTCAGTTATCTAAGCTAGCAACTCCGTTCTCGGAGAGATTTATAGAGGAAAAGCCAGGGAAATTTGCGGCAGCTTATGTACCACATGGGGTTGTTACCCAATTCTTATTAGGAATGGTAGGGCCATATGATTTTAGTATTGATACTATTATTCGGGATGCTGACGGTACTGCTACTGGCATCCTCTGTACTCTTACTGTTGATGTTGACGGACGAACTACCTCGATACAAGAGGTTGGTGAGTGCGAAAATCCGAGCAACTGGAAGACAGACGGAGCACGTGTAAAGGCGTGTGCGTCTGATGGTATTAAAAGGTGTGCTATGAGGTTGGGCTTAGGTCTGCATCTCTGGCATAAGAAAGACGGGAACTATGTTCTCGCAGACATTCTCGAAAAGAGAGAAGGAGAAAGCAATGAGTAATATATCTATAGCAGGCAATGTAGGTACCGATCCGGTGTTGCGATACGCCAAGTCAGGTAACGCATTCTTGACTGTGCCGGTAGCTGTAACAACGGGGCGTGATGACACCAAGGAGACTCACTGGTTTGATGTGAAATGTTTCGGTGATCTTGCCGAACGTATGGCTGAGATACCTAAGGGTATTCGTGTCATGTTTATTGGGCGCATGAAGCAAGACAAATGGGAGTCGAAAGAAGGTGAGAAACGTAGCAAACTTTGTCTCTATGCGGACGAAGGTGGACCCTCATATCGCTGGCATCCGAAGGGAGGGGCTAGTGATAGAGTGACTAAAGAAGCAGTTGAAACTGTGCAAGCGGCTTTCGAACCGGGTGAGGAACCATTTTAATGAACGAAGAACTTGATGCTCATGTTATTGTTCCGATTCTCGCTGACAGTTTAACAATAATGAACTTTGTTGTTCCTAAAAACTTTGCGGATCAAGTGAACTTACATGCTATGAAATTGATAGAAGCATTTGATTCTCATCCATCTGGTCAGAACATGGACCCGAATAATAAACAGATGCAAGCGTTATCTTTTATCATACAGTCGGCGTTCGGTAACTATTTAGCTGATATGCCTGATAATCATTGGGATGACGACCTACCTGGGATTGCTGAATTTGAGTAAAGCAAAACAGAAAGGAACTGCTTGGGAAACTGAATGCGTTCGGTATCTACAAAGCTACACAAAGCATGAGTTCATGCGTCTGCCTCTTGTCGGGACTAAAGACGTTGGAGATATCCGATGTATAGATTTACCTGAGTTTGTGTTTGAATGCAAGAACAGGAAGGATGCTCTGTCGTCTTTGTCTCAGATAATGAAGGAGACAGAACAAGAACGACTTAATGCTGAAGCTGAGTTCGCTGCGGCTCTAGTGAAGCGGCGAAACTTTGGGACAGGTGGTGCATATGTCGTTATGGAGTTACATAATTTTGCACAATTAATTAAGGAGAGAATAAATGGGAGAAGTAATCAAACTGAATGTGGGACAAGCCCCAGTTTTTACTGATACAAGGGATATGCTTAATCAGTGGTGGAAAGAACAAGAGAAGAAACCTCTTGCTAACACTGTTAAGATACGTCACGTTGTTGAGACTGCTCATGCTGCGGGATGGTCTTTGAATGAATGCTATGAAGCATTGAGTGTGACGTGGGCTTTCACCGAGCCTGCATTTGAAACAGCGTTACGAAAAATAGCTGAAGCAGAAAAGGAATTGGAGAGACAAGTCAGTAACATAAACACGGTGTTTGCTACGACGCAAGCGTTGGAGTTAAATAAGAAAGAATCTCTTTCGCTAGATGAAAATGTAAAGAGAATAAAGAAATTGAAAAAAGAAATAAGGTCTAAGGGCTAGCCGGTTTTTGCTTGCCGGTGAATGGATGCTAGGGGGCTTTTCTCTCCTTTCTCCCCTAGCATCCCGCCCTGAATCTCACTTGTAGTGGTAAAATAAACGGGTCGTCGTGATTGGAGATAACGATGGATATTTCAGTACAATCTGTGCCAGCAAGAATAGGGGCTGGACTCAGCATTCAAGGCTACGCAGTGATCTGTGATAGTCAGCTTCGTGAATGGTATAAAACAAAATCGGAAGCTGTTCGAATGGCAGAGTTGCTCAAACAAGACTCACAAAATCCAGAAGATTACTGATGGTTCAGATTGATGAACGTGGCTGGACCGTATGGGAAAAATCTGATTTCAAAAAGCACGGCATGATAGCAACCTATTTGTTAGGTGAATGTCGTTGTAAGAAATGCAAAGCACATATTTTAGAGAACGATAAAGAACGAAGATTCCCTGCGAGATATAACTCTGGGTGACTAGACGACCTCAGGACGCATCACCGCATCGGCTAGTCTCGCCCTGCAGTAAGACCGGCAGCGTTGACATTGATACTGCTGATACGTCATGGTCCGAGTCAGTCGAGTACCGCGCTTTTGCAATGCGTTGTTGCCGCACGTCGGACATGCACGTGAAGTTGCGTCGATCACGTTTCTATTGGGATGTGTGGTAGCCCACGGACGTAACCGTTCGTACACATCAACAAGAAGATCAACGTCTTGTTTCGCATACTTCTTCATTATTCCCCACGCTTTAACGTCACCCCTCATACAACCCACCCATGTTTGGAATCCTCCTGTGGCTTCTTTACCCCCGAGCCCAAGATGTTCTCCGAGGTGTCCTAGTCTATTGCTATTAAATTTGAAATGTCTTCGTGCGATCTTTAATGTGTCAACGGTTTGGTAATGGCTGGTTGGACCGAAGTCGTGGTAAGCGAACCGTGCGTTGGCTTTCTTTATATCGAATGCGTCAGAGTTGTGGCCGATAACAACGTCAGCTTCATCTAATAATTCCCATAGTTTTTCGACAACATGGAAATCATTCTCTGAGTCACTGCTGTAGAGGTCAAACTCTTCGAGGCTTACTACGTGTGTAGTTTTTTCCCCTTCCCATTTATATGAGAAGCACAGCATGTACCATTCTTGTACGTGTTCGATAACGTCTTGTTGCCATTGACCCCAGACGTAAGCCATGTTGGGTGCAGTTTCTATATCAAAGAACAGTGTCTTAGTCATGTGCCCTTTATCAAACTGGAACGGTAAGTAACCTTGCCACAAGGGTACCCTCCCACCATGATCCGTCATCGGATAGGCGTTCGGGTTGCATCTCTAATCGTTCTACTGTAACAGTGTCGCTACGGGTGCCTTCTATATAGGTGACTGCGGTACCGTTTTCCATTAAAGATCGCAGTGCACTAAACGTGTTACCTGCCACAAAGTGTGCTGGGGCTCCTGAATTACGAGCCGTCAGAACGCTCTGTCGCAAAACTATTGGGATAATGATCTCATCTATGCGGCGAGGTACTGCGATCGCTGTGAGTTGCCAGTCATGGAGGATGGGAGCTACTGTGGCGTCGCTTGTTGCCCGTATCAGTGCCGCTGTCAGGTCAAACGAGATAGCTGTGTCGGTACTCTCACCGAAATCAAATGTTTGCGGCACCTGAGTAGCCATATCTAAAAGAGTCGAACTAACATCGGCATTGTTTGTTGCGGTTAAACGAATCTCACCGGCAGCTTCAGAGGTAGGAAGACCAAATCTGTATTCATAACTAGGTAAACCTCCCTCAACACCTTCAGCATAAGTAACTCCTGTAGCTCTATAGTCAATAGACGTACGTTCAAATTGTGAACGGTCAAGATCTATAATGCCTGACCGTAAAAGTTTAGGGACAACAGTTGACCACGTTATTTCACCTGCGATGAGGCTGCCACTCGCAACTCTTGTATTATTTTTTGACTCGTTCTGTAGTACCGCAGCGGTCGCTGCTTTCTTTACACCAAAGAACATCTTTGGGGTACCCGCATTGTTGACACGAGTCATACTGCCAACCAAATCTGTAGCTGTAGCAGATCCAGAAGTTACAAGATCCGAAGCATAAGCAGGGACAAGAGTCTCAGTGAAACGGGTTAGATCCGCTCGATAAATGGTGCCGTAAGCAGTGCCCCACCATACGAAACGACCGTCAGCTTCAAGTGAGTAGGCTTCGCCGCCTGTGTCTATGACTGGACCAATAGTTACTCCACCAGTTTCAACATTGATAAGAGCCGTTCTGAATCCTTGTGATGTAGCTAAACAAAGAACAGGACCGTAAGCGAGTATTGCGTTTATGGATTCGTTACGTGGCAATGCGCCTGCAACTACAGGTGTTTGTAATGTACCGTCTGTAGCATTGACACCTATGTAATAAACAGTGCCGGTGTGGTCTGTGTTTGCGGCAGCATAGATTCCGTTAGGTCCAGCTTCGATATCTACCCATTCGCTGTTAGCGAGAGGTAAAGAGTAGTCGAGTGATGAAGTTACTTTGGCACCTGCGGCATCCAGTTCGTAAATAGAATTGTCTTTAGTACCAATTAGACGGCCTGCTGCGACGCTAATAAGGTTGACATCTTCTGCTGATCCGGGCCAGCTACCTGTCGCTGTACCAATGGTGAAGCGTTCAGGTAATGTTGCTCCAGTAGAAGAAACATATATGTATTGGCCGTCACTTGTGAAGCTGGTAATAGTTGTTGCACTTGTGAACGCTGTCGCCCAGGTAGGAGATCCCGATAAAGGATCAGAGGTATAAGAAAGCGTTACACCATTAGCACAATAAAGAAACTCAGTACCAGTAGAAGACTGGACCACTCGATGAACAATTATCTCACCAGCTATGAATGATGTTGCCGGTAACGCACCGGGTGTTTCCGCAGTCGGAAGCAACGTGATCTGTCCCCGAGTCCAAATATCTATACCAGTTGACGAATAGAAACGTCGCCGGTCTGAGTCTTCATTATCTAAATAGAGTTGACCAGCACCATACGACCAATCAGTTTGAGAACGTACCCACGCACCAGTTGTATCTAAAGTATTCTCACCAGGCTCTCTACTATTATCACGTTGCTGACGTGAAACAGGG
>Ga0315329_10001180_pt1 | contig 10382 bp, 9 predicted proteins | sample M150032315metaG_FD_203459 | JGI IMG/M metagenome (GOLD analysis project Ga0315329, IMG submission 203459) | Ammonia-oxidizing marine archaeal communities from Monterey Bay, California, United States - M1 500m 32315 | ecosystem: Environmental > Aquatic > Marine > Coastal | place: USA: California...
TTCTTTTTCAGAATTCGCGGCAAAGAGGGAACCTTATCAATTAGCGAAACCTGTTCCTGAAACCTCTTGGCATATTCCGGTGATCGTTTGCCCTGCGGTGGAATGGGCGGCTCATTGCCAGTGATTTTGCTTTGGTGGGGATAGAGGCCTGTAATTATTGTTGCTAGTGATGGACAGCACAGGCTGCTCGGAACGTAGCCATGGGTAAATGTGAGGCTTTGCGATGCAAGGCGGTCAATGTGTGGTGTCTCGATAGTTTTATGCCCCATGAAGCTGTAATCGGTCCAAGTTTGGTCATCGGAAAGGATGAACACAATGTTGGGTGGTTTGGCAGCGGCAATCAGCGGAAGGAAAATGGTAAGGAGAAATAATACACGTTGCATGGGGCTAAGATGCAACAAATTTTGTGTCGAGGCAAGCAATGCGACTTGAGGAATAACTGAATTTAGGATATATTTGCTTCACCCGCTCGGGCCGCGCAACATTTATCGCCCCGGAAGGTAATCAAAATAAAATGGGGCCTTGCCTTTGGTGCTGGCCGTCAGGCCTTGACTGGAAGTCTTAAGGCATCGATTGGGCCCCACCTAGGAATCATCGTTCCTTGGGCCAGTTTGCGCGGTTTGGGTTGGGTATTTTTTTTGCCTGTGTAAACATCAGCGCATGGCGGAGCGGGATTTATTTAATGCGTCGGCGGAGCCCGATGAGCCCAAAGCTGATCGTGCGGCTGATCATCGGCAGGCCCCCCTGGCCGCTCGAATGCGCGCGCGTACGCTTGCGGAATATGTTGGGCAACAACACATCCTCAAACCTGGAATGTTGCTACGGCGCGCCATTGAGGCGGATCGAATCCAATCACTGATTTTCTACGGCCCGCCGGGGACTGGTAAAACCACCCTCGCGCAGATCATCGCCAACCGCACAGAAAGCAAGTTTGAGCGGTTGAGTGGCGTGGAAAGCAATGTGGCCGAAATGCGTCGCGTGCTTTCGGGCGCGGCTAATCGGCTGGAAAATACCGGGCGCGCCACGGTGCTGTTCATCGATGAAATCCATCGGTTCAATAAAGCACAGCAGGACGTGCTGCTTCCCGATGTGGAGGGCGGCACAGTGAAACTCATCGGTGCGACAACGCACAATCCGTTTTTCTTTGTTAACTCCCCACTCGTGTCGCGCTCGCAGATTTTCGAGTTGCAACCGCTGGAACCCTCGGACATTCGCGCGCTTCTCGATCGCGCTTTGGCGGATAAAGAACGCGGCATCGGCCACATCAAAATTAATGCTGATGCCGATGCGCTCGACCATCTCGCCATCATTTCCGATGGCGATGCGCGCAAGGCACTTAACTCATTGGAAATTGCCGCGCTCACCACGCCCCTCGCCAAAGACGGCGCGATTCATCTCACACTGGGCGTGGTGGAGGAATGCATCCAAAAAAAAGCGGTCGTGTACGATGCCGATGGTGATCAGCATTACGATACCATTTCGGCCTTCATCAAAAGCATTCGCGGCAGCGATCCCGATGCAGCGCTCTATTGGCTGGCGAAAATGATTCACGCCGGAGAAGACCCGCGTTTTATATCGCGCCGGTTAATGATCAGTGCCGCCGAAGACATTGGCCTTGCCGATCCAATGGCGCTCGTGCTCGCCACTTCGGCGCATTCCGCATCGGAATTCGTCGGATGGCCCGAGGCACGCATTCCCCTTGCCGAGGCCACTGTCTACCTCGCCACCGCCCACAAGAGCAACAGTTCCTACGTCGCTATCGATGCCGCGCTGGAGGAAGTGAAAAGCGGGCGCACCATTCCTGTTCCAAAACATTTGCGCGATTCGCATTACAAGGGCGCGGAACAACTTGGCAATGGTGAAGATTACAAGTACGCGCACAATTATGACAGCCATTTTGTGGCACAGGATTACCTGGGAGTGAACAAAGTTTTTTACGAGCCTACTGAAGAAGGCGTGGAGCAAAAAATCAAAGCACGTGTGCTGCATTGGCGCTCACTGCAGACTGAAGCCAAAAAACAGGATGAGGATTAAAGAAGAAAAAGCTGCCGTACGCGCGAAAATCAGCGCCTTTCGCATTCCCCGTGAAGAACGGATAATGGCTTCGGTGGCTGTTTGCAACCGATTGCACGCGCGGGTTGAATGGGGTTCTGCTGGCACGGTATTGCTTTACGCGCCATTCTCGGATGAATTGAATGTGTTATTGCTGATGTCCAGCGGGAAACGGTTTTGTTTCCCACGCTACCAAGCCGACCGAGGTTATCATGCGGCTTATGCAAGCTCACCTGAGGCGCTGGTGCCGGGTTGTTTTGGGATTGCTGAGCCGCCTGTCGATGCCGTTGAGATACCCGCGTGCGAGGTGGATTTCGTGGTCGTGCCGGGGGTTGCTTTCGACATGGGCTGTCATCGCCTCGGCCGTGGGCGCGGATTTTATGACAGATGGTTAACTGAGTTGGCCGGGCAAAAAATCGGAGTGGGGTTCGATCATCAACTTATTGAGAGCGTTCCGCGTGAGGAGCACGATGTGCAACTCGACGGTGTGGTAACGCCCTCGCGTTGGGTCGAGCCTGATTAACGATCGAGGCGAGAGGCTCCCTGGTGCTGGAAGCCGCGGGTCTCATTCCAGGGCCGGTCAGAATCGTTTGTTGATTGCAAAGGTGTGCCGCAACCAGTGGCTGTGAGCACCATAAAGCCAACAGCAATCGAAAGGCTGGTGGCAAACAATGTGGAGAGAGTCATCTTCATGGTTGATTCGTGGGTGCAGGTGCAGCGGGTTTCGGCGCAGGCACAGGCGTTTGGATTGGTTCGGTGATTTTGCCAGCTTGGCTGGCGGGGCGCGGGGGCAATGGTTGAGAAAGAGTGACGGGCCGTTTCATGAGGTCTTTTTTTATTTCGTCGGGAGTTTTCCCCAATTCTTGAAATGGTTTAAGGCTGGCTTCGGCGTCAACCAAGGCACCGGCGGATTCTTGGAGTTGTTTCAAATGGTCTGCAATTTGTTCATCGAGCGAAGAGTTCTTCGCCTCCAAGGCCGCAAGTTGCTTTGCTTTTTCAGTGGCCTCCAGTTTTAGTGCGCTCAATTCTTCCTGGATTTTTTCGGCGGCCTCGGTGTCTTCGCTGGATCCATCTGCTTGGGCGGCAAGTTTTGATTCCGCAGATGTGATTTTAATTTTCAAGAAGTCCCGGTCAGATTCCAGAGCCTTGTACTCCTTTTCCCCAACCTTTGCAGCTTGAGTGGCCTGAGTTAGCTCAGCATCCAACTTCTTATGTTTCTCAGTTATTTCAGAAATTGTTTTATCACGATTCAAGATCGAGGCATCTTTGTCGGCAATCAGTTTGTTTTTTGTTTTTTGATCCAACAAAAGATAAACACTGGAACCCACAGAGACTGTGAGTAGAATTAGTAGTGTAATGGTGGTGGCTTTCTTCATAGTTATTGAAACTTAACCAGGTCGTCGTTTACTTGGAACTGCGCGCCAGCGGGGACTCCCAATCCTTCTGCTCGTTGGGCGATTGAAAGACCGGTGTTAGTGCCGCTGAGTCGGGTCACCTCAATGCGTCCGATTAGTTTATTGTTGCGGAACACATTGAGCTGATCCCCAACCTTAAATCCATGAGCAGATCCGCGATTTAAAATTATCGATCCATTCCTAGGGTCGACATTTGCAATTTTGCCAACATTGCCGCCTGCAGTTACGGTGGGCGCCTTTGGCTTCTTTGGTGCGGGCGGGTTTTTGATCTTATCCAGCTGGGCTGTAAGCGTTTGAACTTGCGCTTCTGCGGCGGCGAGTTGGGTTTGTGCAATTGTTGCCTCGTTGGCCTTCGTTTGCAAATTTTGACGTTCTGTAATCCAGCTTTGCTTTTCAGCGTTCAGAGTGCCGTTCTCCTGCTGGAGGTTTGCGAATTCCGCATCCTTGCTGCCAGCATTACCTGCCAGCTGATCATATTGGGCTTTAATGGATTTATGCTCGGCATCCTTATCGGTAAATTGTTTACTTATCGCGGCTTTCTCCGATTCCAAGTTACTTAACTTGCTGGTTGCTTTGCTAGCCTCACCTTTGGCGGTGGCGACCGAGTCCATCAACTCGCTTGTTTTCCCAGACTTGGTGATCCCAAAGAAAATCCCAGCACCGGCTGCGAGGATATTCAGACCGAGTATGATTTTTGTTAGATTAGCCATTGCGTTCCTCCGCTTCCCAAATAAACCACTAATCAGCCCTGCTGTCAATGCGGGCATGGCGAAAAAATGCCGTTATTTGGGGTTTTGCAACGGATTTAATGGCGAACTAGGTGGGAAAGGTAATGTCGGGCCGAGGGGAGGAGCGGCGGCTTTAGGGGCAAACAATTCCTCGCGCTTTTTTAACAGGTCGGAAACCGTGTAGCCGGGAACGAGATACGTCCAGTGTTTGCCCGAAAATGTTTGATGAAGGGCTAGGCGGGTTTTGAGTTGTTGCTGTTGGCTTTGCCATTGGAGATCACGACCGGCTTTGTCCTCAGGTTTTTCCCCTTCCTCGGGGTCGCGTTTTCCCGCAAGTTTCGCAGCCACTGCAAGTTGCATTGGGAATTCGCCCTCGGCGTTGGGCTCACCAAGGGTGAGGGTGTAGGTGAATTCGTCTTCAGTACCCAGCGTGATGCGGGTTGCATTGGTGCTGAGATTAGCGGAGGTGCCGGTGAGTACGTCGTTAAAGGTGGGTGATTGGAGTGGTTGCGCAAACGAACTAAGTTTACCCTGATCCAAGACTTCGCCTTCCAGTGCGGCAACGAGTGTCCAATTAGTGGTAGTGTTTTCACGCACCAGCTTCCATGAGTTGGTGGCCTCAGTGCCGGCGTAATCCACCGCCATTGAAAGCACATTGTTTACCTCAAAAAAATCAGTGCGATTAATCCAATCCGCAGCATCCGCGTTAGCGTTGCTGAAGGTTTGATCTACTACCGCAGCACTGGTAGGCTCGGCATCAAGCATTACAAAACGCCGATCCGGGTAACTGCCACCCCCCAAGGCCGAGGTGCTCCCTTCCCCGCCCGGCGCGCTCAATTCCTTGCCGAGGTGAATGACTTTGATGGACTTACCGTCCGCCGCGAACAACTCAATTTGGGCGGCAGCTGTCTTGCCAGAGCCTGGCTCGTCGAGGTGCAACCGTCCTAATTGGCTTTTACCCGCGGGCACGCGGCGCAGTATTTTCATCGCGATAAGGTTTTTAACCACCCCCTCAATCCGGGATGTGTCCGCCGGGTATCCGCCGCGTTGCGCCACGGTCCAGCGGCCTGCTTCTTTCTCTATGCGCATGGAGGTGATTTCTTCACCTTCGCTGGTGGTGAGGGTAATGGCGGCTATGCGGCCAATTTCAAGTCCTGCAAGGGGTTCATCGCCCACGCCGGTGTTCTCAGATGAGCCAGGGTTATCAGCGGGGCTAAAAATTAAGTAGGCCGCGAGTGTGACCACTAGCAGCGTGATCATCATGGTGATTTGTTTACTTTTCATAGTTAGGCGGCTGTGCGGCGGTGGCGGGCGGTGGCAACGAGCAACCCGAAAATGGCCACGAGCGCGGGCATAATCAGAATGTTGGCCCACTTGATACGGAACTTGAGCGCGTCGATTTCCTCGCGCAGCTCGCGTTTCTTTTCACGAATGGTTTTGCGTGCCTTATCCTGCGCGGCTTCCTCGGCGGCTTGGCTGTCTTCAAGCTTTTTGATGTCCGCCTGGCTGACTTGGAGTTGCCCTCCGCCAGTAGCCAGAAGTTGGCGAACTTGTTCGTTAAGCTTGCCCTTCACCTCCTGAACCTTTTTGTCGGCATCATCGAGTTCTTTCTCAAGTAAATCTATGTCTTTCTGCATGCGCCTCGTGGCCTTCTCGAGCATCCGATCGAGTAACTCCAGCGGGCGATCGCGCTGGGATTGGCTGCGTACGCGGATTAGGTCATCGTCGCCGGTTAAATAATCGGCGAGGTTCATCACGAAGGCAAAGTTACTGTTGCGGAAGCCAACAAACTGCCCAAAGGCATCCTGCATCGGTTGGGCGGCCAATTGGTCGTTCAGCAAATCAACATCCCCAACCAGAACCACCACGGGCGAGGTGCCTTTGCGGACAACTTTAAGGGCGTTATCTTCGGGCACGGAGGCGTTGGCATCCGCAGGCGGCAGGGTCGCGGGATCGCCCTTCGGGAATGCAGTTGCAAAAGCGCCTGTGAGTTTCACTGCCAACACGCTGGACTTGCCGCTGCCCTTGAAGGTGCGCGCAATTTTATCCTGCGCGGCGGAAAAGCGCGGCAAAGGTAAAACCGCCGTGGCGTTGGTTGCCGTGCCAGCGGAGGTTTGAGTGGCGAGTCGCATTGCGTTGGTAGAGGTACTGAAGAGGTCAACTTGCTCCAGCCCTTTGCTCGCCACCTTGCCGGTGAATGCGCCGGCGTGCAGCACGCTGACTGTGCCTAAATCCTGCGTGACGATTTCGGATTGACTGTGGCTTTTCTTAGGTAGCTCCACCCAAGTAGGCCACACTTCTGATCCGCGCGGATCCCGGCGGAACGGACTATCCATATCCGCCAGAACGTGTTGGTCGTCAAAATACAAACCCCACGCAGGGAGCAATTTACTTAGCGTGGAGGAACTTTCTGAAGGGCCAAGGCCGCCCATCGAGCCAGCGGAAAACCCATAAAAAGGATCAAGGAAGGCAACTAATTTTCCGCCATTCAGTACATATTGATCGATGGCGAACTGGGCGCGTTCGCTGATTTTTTGAGGGTGAATAACCAGCAGCATATCAATGCCACTCTCCGCGAGTGACGTTTCCTGGCTCTCTTTGTTACGTGAAATTCCGGTAGCAAAATCGACCGTGCGTACTTCATCATATTCTTGTTGCAACAGACGAATGAGCGCCCACGGCGGCCTTGGTTGCATTCCGCGTTGCATCGCCATTTGCGGCGGAATCCCGGGAGGAAGGCCGCCCATCACCTGCACGGAGGGTGGGGTCATAATGCCGATCACCACGCGGTTGGCTTCGGTTTTTAACAGGCGAGTGATGGCGCGTGAGATTTCATATTCCAGCGTTACTTCTGAGCGCAGTGACATCGATCGGCCACCCTGCCCAGAGACAAGTAAGTCAACTTTCTCGGTACGATCGGCGTAGCTGAGCGAGAGACCGAGATAGGCAAACTCCTGAGGGCCAATGGGAAATTTTTCAATATTGTCCTTGATGCCTTGATCTTCCTCCGGCGAATCCGGTTGCACATTGATCAAGTGAAGCAGCAGCGACGCGTTATCTCCCTTTGCCATCTTGTCCGCCAAGCCAACGTATTCCTTGAGCATGTCTTCCACGCGTTTCGCATAGCGGCTAAGGTTATTGGGCACGCGCTTGTCACGGGTTTGGTACAGGCGCACCTCAAGCTTGAAAGCATCAGGTTCCGTGCCGCGGTCGTCGCTCAAGCGCAGCAAAATACGTTGAGTGCCCTCGGATAATGAATAAATGTTTCCTTCAGTGAGATCAGCTTTCCATCGCAGTTGCGAGGTGGTGGCATTTGCACCCATCAAAATGAGCGCGCCTACGGCGATAAAGCCAATCGAATAGGCAAAATTTCTCGTCGTCCGGGATTCCTGCGCACCACGGACTATAACGCTGGTGACAAATAGCGCGAAGGCAATTACCGACCCAAAGAACAGAATGTCACGGAAATCCAGTACGCCGCGCTGGAAATATTCAAAGTGCGTGATCACGCTCAAGTTGGCCACAAACTCCACCACGGCCGGGCTGTTGGGAAACAAGCCGGTCATGAAGTTGGTGACCGGCGCGAAGCCGGCTAGAATGGTGAACAGGCAAACCACCACAGACAGAATAAAGCTAACCACTTGATTCCGCGTTAGCGAGGAAGTCATACAGCCGATGGCCAAGTATGCGCCGGCCATTAATGCGCTGCCAATGTAAGCGCACAAAATTGCGCCATTGTCCGGTGAGCCGAGTATATTGACAGTGATCCAAACCGGAAAAGTCAGCGCCAACGCCAGAACCAGGAACGCCCAGGACGCCAGGAACTTGGCCATCACTGCCTGCCACGCGGTGATCGGCAGTGTGAGTAACAGCTCGAGTGTGCCGGTGCGCTTTTCTTCTGACCACAACCGCATTGCCACGGCCGGCACGAGGAATAAATACAGCCACGGATGCCACGTAAAAAAAGATTCCAGCGAGGCTTGGTTGCGATCAAATAAATCCATACCCAGCATAAAGGTAAAGAAACCGGTCATCAGCAGGAAGATGACGAGAAACACATAAGCCACCGGCGTGGCGAAATAGCCGGAGAATTCGCGTTTGGCGAGGGTGAAAATGTTTCGTAGAGGAGAATTCATTTAAGCGGCCTCCTTTATTTGAGTATCACTCATTGTGAGTTCGCGGAAGAGGTCGTCTAGTCGGCCGGACTTGGTTTTCTTTTTCAATTCGTCCGGCGTTCCGTTGGCCACAACCTTACCGTTGTTGATGATGATGGCGCGCGAGCAGGCGGCATCTACTTCTTCCAAAATATGTGTGGAAAAAATCACGGCCTTCGTTTCCCCCAAGCGTTTTATGAGTTGGCGGGCTTCGTGTTTTTGGTTGGGGTCAAGGCCGTCGGTGGGTTCATCAAGGACCAGCACTTCGGGATCGTGCAGCAGGGACTGCGCTAGGCAGGTGCGATGGCGGAAACCTTTGGAAAGGGTATCAATGCCTTGATGCCGCACGGGCTGTAACGAACAAGTGTCGATTGCGGCATCCACGGCATTATCACGTTCTGCGCCGGTGAGAGCACGGATCTCGGCGGTGAAGCGCAGGAAGCCCTGCACGGTCATATCGGGATAGCTCGGCGCATTTTCCGGCAAATAGCCGATGAGTGACTTGGCGCTTGCGGGGGATTCCGCGATGTCGAATTCGCCAATGGTCACGTTTCCTTCGTCGGGCACGAGATAGCCGGTGATCATCCGCATGGTGGTGGATTTGCCCGCGCCGTTGGGGCCGAGGAAGCCGAGTACTTCGCCCTGCTTGACATCGAAGCTGATGCCGTCCACGGCGACGTTGGTGCCGAAAGTTTTTCGGAGGTTCTTTACGTTAATCATAGTTATTCGCGTTGGCGGAAAATCAGGGGCCGATTTTATACGATACCCACCGCGCCGGTCAACCCTCGTGACTGTCCCACAGTGGCTGGCGTCCGGCAAACCCTTCGTCAATGGCGTGCCAGTGGGTGATATCGGCTTCGGACTTTTCCCAGCAGAGAAAAACCTCGCGTCCATCCAGCTGTGCAGGGAAGTCGACGAGCCCGCGCTCCGGATCCTTCAATTGAATATCACGCGAATGAAATTCCCGCAGCAAATCATGGAGTTGGCCGAGGTCGCGGACAAATGCGATCGTTGCGGGCCCGCCAAGATCTTCACCCGCGGCCAATCGAGGCCCGAACACTTCTTCGGCCTCGCGTACACGCGGCCGTACGGCGTCCATTTGCGCAAACCATCCACGAACAGTGGGGAGCAATTCGCGGGCTTCAGTCAAAGTGTAATGCCGGGAAAACTGGAGAGGCATTGCGCGTCAGGGAAGTTGCTTTAGCACGGCTTGAATGCGTGCTTTCACATCCGGCTCGATGTCCTTGATGGCGGCGGCTTTGTCGAGATATTCGCGGGCGGCTTTGGGCTGCTTGAGTTTCAGGTACATTTCGCCGAGGTGCAGGAAAATTTCCGCGTCGCCTTCTTCGGTTTGCTTTAATGCCTTGAGTTGCCATTCGAGCGCTTCCTTAATTTTGCCCTGCTTGTAAAGTGCCCACGCACGACTGTCGAGATATGCACCGTTGTCGGGGCTCTCCTTCAAGGCGCGGTCAATGAGCTTAATGGCTTCGTCCAAATTTTCACCGCGATCGGCCCACATATAACCGAGGTAGTTCAGCGCCGTTGCGTAATCCGGTTTTTTCCCGATGGATTGTCGGAAATATTTTTCAGCCTCCTTAAACTTGCCTGCGCGTTCAGCGGTGGTGCCCATCTGGAAATACAGAATGTGGTTGAGCCGCGTGGGGTCAGCGTTCTTGGCAATGGTTTCAGCGCGGCGCAAGTCATCAAGCGCCTGACTGAAATCACGTTTTTCCAGGGATATCATTGCGGCGAAATACGCTTGTAAAAAATTTGGTTTAAATTTTCGCTTGGCCAAGCCTAACACCTTTTGAGCCTCATCGGCTTTCTCGTCCGAAAGCAACGCCGAAACCAAATCAAAATAAAGCTGCTCAATACGCGGGTTTAGCTTGATCGCCTCGCGATAATGCATGGCGGCGGTAGCGAATTCATCCTCATCCATCGCAACGGCGGCGAGAAGTTGATGGGCGCGCCATGCGCGGGGGTTTTTCTTAAGAATAGCCTCCAGATGTATTCGCCCTTCTTTGAGTTTTCCG
>Ga0315329_10001183_pt1 | contig 10361 bp, 7 predicted proteins | sample M150032315metaG_FD_203459 | JGI IMG/M metagenome (GOLD analysis project Ga0315329, IMG submission 203459) | Ammonia-oxidizing marine archaeal communities from Monterey Bay, California, United States - M1 500m 32315 | ecosystem: Environmental > Aquatic > Marine > Coastal | place: USA: California...
AGCGACCGGGCCGAGGTGCTGGCCTGCGCCCCGACCGTCGAGGATGACCAGTTCCGCGTGCCGCCCGTGCTGGGGGAGGCACCGTGAGGACATCGACTGGTACTCCGGGCGGGATCACGGCCCAGCGCCTGGCTGCCGATGTCCGGTCGGGAGTCCGGTCGGCCCGCGCTGTGCTCGAGGAGCACCTGGCGGTCATCGAGGCCCGAGAGGACGAGATCCACGCCTTCAACCTGGTCCTGGCCGATGAGGCCCGAGCTGTGGCCGACGCCGTCGATGCCCGGGTGACCGCCGGAGAGGACCCCGGGCCGCTGGCCGGCGTGCCCGTGGCGCTGAAGGACAACATGTGCACCCGGGGGGTGCCCACCACATGCTCGTCGCTCATCCTGGAGGGGTGGCGACCGCCGTACGACGCCACGGTGGTAGAGCGACTGGCTGCCGCGGGAGCCGTGGTGGTCGGGAAGACCAACCTGGACGAGTTCGCCATGGGGAGTTCAACGGAGAACTCGGCGTTCGGCGTGACCCACAACCCGCTGGATCCCAGCAAGGTCCCCGGAGGGTCGTCGGGTGGTTCGGCCGCCGCGGTGGCTGCCGGTTTCACGCCGGTGGCCCTGGGCAGCGACACGGGCGGTTCGATCCGCCAGCCCGCCGCGCTCTGCGGCGTGGTCGGCGTCAAGCCCACCTACGGGGCGGTGTCCCGCTACGGCCTGGTGGCCTTCGCATCCAGCCTCGACCAGATCGGCCCGTTCTCCCGGACGGTGGCCGACTCGGCGCTCATGTTGGAGATCATCGGGGGGCACGACCCCCGTGATTCCACGTCGATCCCGGAGCCCGCGCCCGACCTGACCTCGGTGCTGGACCGCGGTGTCGAGGGCCTGCGCATCGGCATCATCCAGGAACTCTCCGGCGAAGGCCTCGAGGGCATCGCCGACGACGTCCGGGCCCGCCTGCACGAGGCCGCCGCCGCTCTGGAGGCGGCCGGCGCCACGGTGGCCACCACCTCGGTGCCCTCGACGGTGTACGGCCTGTCGGCCTACTACGTGGTCGCTCCGGCCGAGGCGTCGTCGAACCTGGCCCGCTACGACGGCGTGCGGTTCGGCCTGCGGGTCGACGCTTCCAACGCAGGCGACATGAACAGCGCGACGCGCACGGCCGGCTTCGGCGACGAGGTGAAGCGTCGCATAATGCTCGGCACCTACGCCCTGTCGGCCGGCTACTACGACGCCTACTACGGCAAGTCGCAGAAGGTCCGCACACTGATCCTGGAGGACTTCGCCCGGGCCTACAGCGAGTACGACCTGCTCCTCAGCCCGACGGCCCCCACGACGGCGTTCCCGATCGGCGAGAAGACGGCCGACCCCATGACCATGTACCTCAACGACGTGTGCACCATTCCGTCGAACCTGGCCGGGCACCCTTCGATGTCGGTGCCCTTCGGGGTGGGTGACGACGGCATGCCGGTCGGCGTGCAGATCCTGGCGCCGGCGACCGGTGAGCCGACGATGTTCCGGGCCGCCGCGGTGCTGGAGGCAGCGGCACCCGCCGGGCACCCGGCCGTGGGCGGGATGACGGTCGGACCAGCGGGAGGATCGGCCACATGAGCGACGACGCAGCCACCGAGATTGTGCCTGGGTGGGAGACGGTCATCGGCCTGGAGGTCCATGCCGAGTTGGCCACAGCCACCAAGTTGTTCAGCGGCGCCCCGAACCAGTTCGGAGGCGAGCCCAACACCAACGTGGATCCGGTGTCGCTCGGCCTTCCCGGGTCGCTGCCCGTCCTCAACGAGCAGGCCGTGGAACTGGCCATCCGGGTCGGCCTGGCCCTTCACTGCCGTGTCCAGCGGTCGGTGTTCGCCCGCAAGAACTACTTCTACCCGGACATGCCCAAGGACTTCCAGATCTCGCAGTTCGACCTGCCCATCAACGAGGAGGGCTGGCTGGAACTGGCCGACGGTCGCCAGATGGGCATCGAACGGGCCCACCTCGAGGAGGACACCGGCAAGAGCACACATGTGGGTGGTGGCGGCCGCATCCACGAGGCCGGCTACTCGCTGGTCGACTACAACAGGGCCGGGGTGCCCCTCATCGAGATCGTGGGCGCCCCCGACCTGCGGTCTCCCGAGGACGCACGGTCCTACGTGAGCGAGCTCCGCTCCATCCTGGTGGCCATCGGCGCCTCGGACGGGAAGATGGAGGAGGGGTCGATGCGGGTGGACTGCAACGTGTCGGTCCGCCCTATGGGCGAGACCGAGTTGGGCACCCGCTGCGAGGTCAAGAACATCAACTCGCTTCGATCCCTCGGCCGGGCCATCGTGTACGAGGCCCGGCGGCAGGTCGACCTCATCACGTCGGGCGAACGGATCGAGCAGCAGACCCGCCACTGGAATGAGGACGAAGGTCGAACCCACAAGCTCCGCTCCAAGGAGGAGGCGTACGACTACCGGTACTTCCCGGAGCCTGACCTGGTGCCCGTCGAGCCGTCCGACGAATGGATCGAGTCGGTGCGGGCCGCTCTGCCGATGCTGCCCCGGGAGCGTCGCCACCGCCTGGCCGACGCCGCCGGCGCGGACACGACGACCGCTGCGTTGACCGTCGAGCGGGGCATGGACGACCTGGCCGTCGAGGCCATCGCAGCGGGGGCCGACCCCGTCCGGGTGCTGGTCCACGTGGAGAACAACCTGGCCGAGGGCGCCGGGTCGCTGACCGCGGCCTCGTTCGCCGCACTGGTCACCATGGAGACCGGAGGCGACCTGACGGCCACCCAGGCCAAGACGGTGCTGGCCGCGCTGGTGGCCGACGGGGGCGACCCTGCCGAGGTGGCCTCTGGGCTGGGGTTCGAGGCCATGGCCGACGGGGCGCTGGAGGCCGTCGTCGACGCCCTGATCGCCGAGTACCCCGACGACTGGGCCGCCTTCAACTCCGGCGACGAGAAGGAACGGAAGAAGAAGTCGGGCTTCTTCGTCGGCCAGATCATGAAGGCCACCAGCGGACAGGCCGACGGCCGGGCCGTCAACGAGTTGCTGGCCCGCCGGGCGAACTCGTAGTTCCCGTATCCCCTGGCCGGTACCCGGCGACCGCGGCGGCACGATCGCGGTCAGCGCTCGGCGCCCACCACCTGCCAGCGGTGGCTGAGGAAACGGGCGCCCAGCAGGAGCGACCGCCCGGCCATGAAGAGCCAGATGGCTGCCCAGAGCCAGCCGATCCCGAGACCGGCCAGACGACCTATCACCATGGCGGCTGCCGCCATGGTGGCCGCCCCGGCCATGGCCCGGGCCATGAACCGTTGGTCGCCGGCCCCGATGAGTACCCCGTCCAGAGCGAAGGCCACGCCCCCCAGCGGCGCCATGCAGGCCACGTGGACCAGCAGGAAGCCCGACAGGGCCACCACCGCCGGATCCTCCGAGAAGATGCCCGCCACCGGCGTCCGAATGGCCAGGAGGACCACGCCCAGGGCCACGCCCATACCCACCGACCAGGCAATGACCCGGCGTCCGATCGACACGGCGCGGGCCACGTCTCCCGCGCCTAGCCGTTCGCCGACCATGGCCTGGGCGGCGATGGCCACAGCGTCCATCGTCAGAGCGGTGACCATCCACACCTGGAAGGCCACCTGGTGGGCGGCCACGTCGACTCGACCGATGCGGGTGGCCACCGAGGTGCCGATGAGGAACGTGCCGGTCAGCGAGAGGTTCCGCACCAGGAGTTGCGCGCTGACGGTGAGCAGTCGCCCGATGGATCCCACCCGGGGGGCCAGCGAGGCGTGCCGGCGTCGGACGTCCTGACCGATCCACGTCAGGTAGCAGGCCGCACCCACCCACTGGGCGACGACAGTGGCGGCCGCCGAAGCGCCGATGCCGAGGTCCAGGCCGACGATCAGGGCCAGCTCCAGCACCAGGTTCAGGACCGCGGTGCCCACAGCCACCTGCAGTGGGCGGACCGTGTCCTTCAGACCCCGTAGGTAGCCCACCCCGGCCATCATGAGCAGCATCGCCGGAGCGCCCAGCAGGCTGACCCGCAGGTAGATGGCGGCCTGGTCGGCCACGTCGCCTGTGGCCCCCAGTCCGGACACGATGTCGTCGCTGGCCACGGTGCCCACGACGGCCAGGAACACGCCGAGGGCCAGGGCCAGCCACAGTCCCTGGATGGCCTGGTCGGCGGCCCGCCGGCTCTCGCCGGCGCCGGTCAGACGGGCCACGGCCGCCGTGGTGCCGTAGGCGAGGAAGATGCACAGTCCGTAGCCGAAGAGCAGGGCACCCGAGGCCACGCCGAGGCCGGCCAACGAGGCGGTACCGAGGCGTCCGACCACCGCGGTGTCGGCCAGCACGTACAACGGTTCGGCGATCAGGGCCCCGAGGGCCGGAACGGCCAGGCCGAGTAGCTCCCGACTGTCGGGCGAGAGGCGGGAGGAGGGCACCAGCGGAGACTACGACCGCACCGGTCGGGGCCTAGCCTGCATGCTCATGACGGACGCCACCCACGGGGGGATGAAGCCCCGCAGCCACGAGGTCACTGACGGTCCGAACCGGGCACCCGCACGGGCCATGCTCCGGGCGGTCGGCATGACCGAGGACGACTTCTCCAAGGCCCAGGTGGGTGTCGCCTCGTCGTGGAACGAGGTCACCCCGTGCAACATCCCGCTGGACGCGCTGGCCAAGCGCTGCAAGGAGGGGGTCTCCGAGGCCGGGGGCTTCCCGCTGGAGTTCAACACCATCGCGGTGTCCGACGGCATCTCCATGGGCCACGAGGGTATGCGGGCCAGTCTGGTGAGTCGGGAGATCATCGCCGACTCGGTGGAGGCCGTGATGCACGCCGAGCGCCTCGACGCCTTCGTGAGCTTCGCCGGCTGCGACAAGTCGCTGCCCGGGATGCTCATGGCGGCGGCCCGCATCAACCTGCCGTCGGTGTTCGTGTACGGCGGTTCGATCATGCCCGGCGAGCACACCGACGGCTCCGCCCTGGACATCGTGAGCGTGTTCGAGGCCGTGGGCGCCTATGCGGTGGGCGTCATCGACGATGCCGAACTGCTGGCCATCGAGCGCGCGGCGTGCCCGACCATCGGGAGCTGTGCCGGGATGTTCACCGCCAACACCATGGCATCGGTGGGCGAGGCCATCGGCATGTCGCTGCCCGGATCGGCCTCGGCCGCCGCGGTCGACAAGCGTCGGGCCGACGTGGCGTTCGCCAGCGGCCACGCGGTGATGAACCTGCTGCGCGAGGGCATCCGGCCACGCCAGATCATGACCAGGGCCGCCTTTGAGAACGCCATTGCCGTGGTCATGGCCCTCGGGGGTTCGACCAACGCCGTGCTGCACCTCATGGCCATCGCCTTCGAGGCCGGCGTCGAACTCGAACTCGAGGACTTCAACAAGGTGGCGGCCCGGGTGCCCCATCTGGCTGACACCAAGCCGCACGGGAAGTACCACATGGTCGACATCGACCGGATCGGTGGGGTTCCGGTGGTCATGCAGATGCTCCACGACGAGGGACTGCTGCACGCCGATGAGGTCACCGTCACCGGAAAGACGGTGGCCGAGAACCTGGCCATGCTGGACGTCCCGGCGCCAGACGGCGACGTCATCCACGCCTTCGACGACCCGATCAACGCGTTGGGCGGCCTGGCCATCCTGCGCGGGTCGCTGGCTCCGAAGGGGTCGGTGGTCAAGGTGGCGGGCCTTGACTTCGACCGTTTCGACGGTCGGGCCCGCGTGTTCGACGGAGAGGACGAGGCCATGGCCGCCGTGCTGGGCGACCGCATCAAGGGCGGCGACGTGGTGGTCATCCGCTACGAGGGTCCCAAGGGCGGCCCGGGCATGCGCGAGATGCTGGCCATCACCGGGGCCATGAAGGGTGCCGGGCGGGGTGGCGACGCGGCGCTCATCACCGATGGCCGGTTCTCCGGCGGCACCCACGGGTTCTGCGTGGGCCACGTGGCGCCCGAAGCCGTCGACGGCGGGCCGATCGCCCTCGTCAAGGAGGGCGATCGCATCGTCATCGACGTGGTGGCCCACACCATGGACCTGATGGTCGACGAGGCCACGCTGGCCGAGCGGAGGGCGAATCTGAAGCCGTTCGAGCCCCGCTACACCTCGGGGTTCCTGGCCAAGTACGCCGCGTTGGCCCAGGGAGCCGAGAAGGGCGCCGTCACCCAAGCGTGATCCCCGGTCACCCCACCTCGGGCCACAGGCCGGAGAGACGGGCGACCGAGAGGGCCATCCAGGAGGCCCCGGCCACGGCACTGCTGGACGACTGTCGGGCCACCCATCGGGGGACCGGCAACGCCACCTCGGGCGGAACCGCCAGTCCGTCCCGTGGGGCCACCGCACAGGTCGGAAGTCGCCCGAGGGCCACGGTCATGGCCGCCCGGGCGTTCCCGGCGTCATCGGTGTCGCCGTCGATGAGGTGGCCGTAGAAGCCCGGATCGCGGAGTTGATGCCACTTGTCGGCGCCCATGACCACCACGTCGTGGCCGTCGGTGATGTCGGCCACCAGGCGGGCGTCGGTCGCCTTGATGGCTAGCCAGCGGTGGTCGGTGGTCACCGCCTCCAGCACGGCGAGGCGGTCATCGACGGTGGTGCGGCCTTCCTCCTTACCCAGCGGTCGACGGGATACCGACCAGACGATCTGATCAAGCCGGTGATGGCGAAGGGCGGTGTGGGCGATGACCAGATGGGCCAGGGTCGGGGGATCGAAGGACCCCGGCTGGACCCCGGTGCGCATCGGCTGAGTCTTCCACGCCGTGGGCCCGGCATCGGCTTCAGGTCGGGGCCCGAGGTTGTGGTCCGAGGTTGTGGTCTGAGGTTGTGGTCCGAGGTGCCTCCAGCGCATAATTGCGGCTCATGCAGATCGGCGTCACTTCTCCGGCCCCCGAAGCCTCCTCCCCGGAGGTAGGCGTACTGCTGTAGGCACGCGTCCCGCCCGCACACGGTGGGTCACAGACGGTTGCGTGCCTCGACCTCCCACAGCGGGAGGTCGTTTCCACTTTTCTCCCCAGTTCCCACCCCAGTTCCACCGACGATCAGAGCCCGACATGGCCACAGAAGAGATGGACGGCGGCAGAGCCCTCATCCGCGCCCTCGAGGAAGAGGGCGTGGAGGTGATGTTCGGTCTGCCCGGCGGGGCGATCCTGCCCGTCTACGACCCGATCATCGACTCGTCGATCCGCCACGTCCTGGTGCGCCACGAGCAGGGGGCCGGCCACATGGCCGAGGGCTATGCGCACGCCACGGGACTCCCCGGTGTGGCCATGGTGACCAGCGGGCCGGCGGCCACCAACATCGTCACGCCGTTGTGCGACGCCTACCTCGACTCAGTGCCCATGGTCGTGGTCACCGGCCAGGTCCCGTACGCGGCGATCGGCACCGATGCCTTCCAGGAGTGCGACACGACGGGCATCACCCAGTCGATCACCAAGCACAATTTCCTGGTCACCGAGGCCCAGGACATCCCGCGGACCATCAAGGAGGCGTTCCACATCGCCACCACGGGTCGGCCCGGCCCGGTGTTGGTGGACATCCCCAAGGACATCGTGGATCCGATCAACCCCCGGTCGGCCATGACGTGGACCGACGACGTCGAGATGGACTTGCCGGGCTACCACCCGCAGACCGAGGTCGACCTGGACCTCATCGCGTCGGCCGCCGACCTGATCCGGGCCGCCGAGAGGCCGGTGCTCTACGTGGGCGGGGGCATTCTCAAGTCCCGGGCCGCCGAGGCGTTGCGGACCCTGGCCGAGTTGACCGACATCGGCGTGGTCACCACGCTCATGGCCCGGGGCGCCTTTCCCGACAGCCACCAGCTCTGCCTCGGTATGCCGGGCATGCACGGCAACTACACGGCGGTCACCGCCATGCAGGAGTCCGACCTGCTCATCACCCTCGGGGCCCGGTTCGACGACCGGGTCACCGGCAGACTGGACGGGTTCGCCCCCGAGGCCAAGGTCATCCACGTCGATATCGACCCGGCCGAACTGGGCAAGGTCCGTCGTCCCGACGTGGCCATCCAGGGCGACGTCCGTGTGGCCATCGAGGCTTTGGTCGCCGAGCTGTCGGGCAACGGCACCGGCGACGCCGACCGGTCGGCCTGGAAGTCCAGGATCAGCGGCTGGCAGGAGCGCTACCCGCTGGCCTACGAGCCGTGGGTGCCCGGCGAACCGCTGAAGCCCCAGTTCGTCATCGAACGGCTGCGCGACGCCAACCCGCCCGACACCATCGTGGCCTCCGGCGTGGGGCAGCACCAGATGTGGGCCAGCCAGTACTGGACGTTCGACTACCCCTACACGTGGATCAACTCCGGCGGCCTCGGCACCATGGGCTTCTCCATCCCGGCTGCCATTGGGGCCAAGGTCGCGTTCCCGGATCGGACGGTGTGGGCCATCGACGGCGATGGCTGCTTCCAGATGACAGCCCAGGAACTGGTCACGGCCACCGTCGAGAACATCCCCATCAAGGTGGCCTTGCTCAACAACTCGTACCTCGGCATGGTCCGCCAGTGGCAGGAGATGTTCTACGAGGAGCGGTACTCGGAGGTCTTCCTGTCCCAGGACGTCCCCGACTACAAGATGTGGGCCGAGTCGATGGGCTGCGTGGGCATGCGGGTCGACGATCCCGACGAGGTCGACGTGGCCATCGCCAAGGCCAACGAGATCGACGACCGACCGGTGGTCATCGACTTCCGGGTGGCGGCGTACGAGAATGTCTTCCCCATGGTTCCGTCGGGGGCCACCAACTCCGAGTTGCTGGTGCCCGACTTCCAACAGGGGCAGCCCCGATGAATGTGCACGAACCGGAGCACCGGTACCACACGCTCGTCGTCACCGTCGAGAACAAGTCCGGCGTGCTGGCCCGCGTGGCCTCGCTGTTCGCCCGTCGGGCCTTCAACATCGAGTCGCTCGCCGTGGCACCCACCGACAACGACGGCATGAGCCGGATCACCGTGGTGGTCGACCTGGAGTCGGCCCCGCTGGACCAGATCGTCAAGCAGTTGGACAAGTTGGTCAACGTGGTCGAGATTCGCGAGTTGGCCCCCGAGCACTCCGTGGAGCGCGAGCTGATGCTGGTGACGGTGACCGCCGAGCCGGACCGTCGCGACGAGATCGTGGAACACCTGGACCGGGCTGGCGGCAAGGTCCTGAGCCTGGGCACCGACCGCATGATGCTGTCCCTCGTCGGACCACCGCGCCGGATCGACGAGTTCGAGGACCTCCTCCGGCCATACGGCATCCTCGAGTTGCAACGCACGGGCCGGGTGGCCCTGGCCAGCCTCGACGACGCCCTCGACTGACCCCCTTCCCGACCAGTCCTCCAAGAACCAGTTTCTGAAAAGCCAGTCCGATCCGGCCATCCGGCCGGCCGACACCAAGCCAGGAGAATCCAGTGGCCAACATCTACTACGAGAAGGACGTCGACCGCTCGGCGATCGCCGACCGCAAGGTGGCCATCCTCGGCTACGGCTCGCAGGGCCACGCTCACGCCCTGAACCTCAAGGAGTCGGGCATCGACGTGTGCGTCGGCCTACGGGACGGCTCGTCGTCGGCTGCCAAGGCTGCCGAGGCCGGCCTCGCCGTGAAGTCGCTGTCGGACGCCTCGGCATGGGCCGACGTGATCATGGTGCTCCTGCCCGACACCGACCAGGCGGAGGTCTACGAGGAGCACATCGCCCCGAACCTGTCGGCCGGCGACACCCTGGCGTTCGCCCACGGCTTTAACATCCGCTTCGACCTGATCGACCCGCCGGCCGACGTCGACGTGATCATGGTCGCCCCCAAGGGTCCCGGCCACCTGGTGCGTCGGACCTACGAGGAGGGCGGCGGCGTGCCGTGCCTCATCGCCGTCGAACAGGACCCGACCGGTGGCGCCAAGGCCCTCGCACTGGCCTACGCCGACGGCGTGGGTGGTGCCCGGGCCGGGGTCATCGAGACCACGTTCACCGAGGAGTGCGAGACCGACCTGTTCGGCGAGCAGGTGGTGCTGTGTGGCGGGATGACCGAACTGGTCCGGAGCGGCTTCGACACGCTGGTCGACGCCGGCTACCAGCCCGAGATCGCCTACTTCGAGTGCCTTCACGAGCTCAAGTTGATCGTGGACCTCATGTACGAACAGGGCATCGGCGGCATGCGCTACTCGGTGTCGGACACCGCCGAATACGGCGACCTGTCCCGTGGGCCGCGGGTCGTCAACGATGACGTTCGGGCCACCATGAAGCAGATCCTCACCGAGATCCAGACCGGGGTCTTTGCCGAGGAGTGGGTCGCTGAGGCCCACGGTGGTCGTGAGAACTTCTACCGCCTCGAGGAAGAGGGCCGCGAGCACCGCATCGAGAAGGTCGGTTCGGAGCTGCGGGCCATGATGCCGTGGATCAGCGCCGGCA